>Ga0209404_10001228_pt1 | contig 17765 bp, 9 predicted proteins | sample TroAtlMetagenome_2_FD_187447 | JGI IMG/M metagenome (GOLD analysis project Ga0209404, IMG submission 187447) | Marine eukaryotic phytoplankton communities from Atlantic Ocean - Tropical Atlantic ANT8 Metagenome (SPAdes) (version 2) | ecosystem: Environmental > Aquatic > Marine > Oceanic | place...
CCATGGGGGGCTCCCTGGAGGCATACTACTGGTGCTACGGGGAAATGGACTTCATGATGATCATCAATGTCCCAACCGAGGAGATGGCGATCAAGTTCTCTCTATACGTCGGCTCCTCCGGCGTCTTCAACGGTAAGCTGACCCCCTTGATATCGGTTGACACTATGGAAGCCGCTACATCCACGGAATTGCCCTTCATCAGGCTCCCCGGCGAATGATTCGCAGGTGATTATCGACTTTTAATCATGAACGCGATTGATTTATCAACTCACTCAGTAGCGTGATTACATGGTCATGAGACCCCTTGTCACCTAACAGCTATCGATCCATGGTGACTGAAGAAAATAACGATATTGCAAGCCGATTGATGGAAGCCCTCCAATACGAACTACTCGTATGGTTGGAGGAGCAGAATAGGATACTTCGAGAGAAGCGTTTGTGGCAAGAGTGGGAGGCTGAAGAGGAAGAAAGAGAGTGGGAGCAAACTTTCGACTTTGGATGGATGGACCAGAACAGATGATGCCTATGAATTGAGGAACCATATTGGTAGTCCCGCCCGGATTCGAACCAGGGTCATGGCATCCAGAGTGCCATATGATGGACCACTACACTACGGGACTTCGCACCTGCGGTGAGCGGTTTTGTATTTCAACGAACCCATGATGGCCTAAAGCACACATCATGCTCTGAAGCGAGCCATGATTTCTTCATGCTTTTCCCGATCCGGCCTCAGCATATCCGGCGGAAGGTCGCACAGGGGGGTGTCCACGAGACCCTGATCCTCGTCGGCCGTCGGCATCTCGGTGTTATGGTGGAGAAGGCCCGTCACGTGCTTCTTGTCGACCTCAGCGTCGTGGAGGGCTGCGATTGCCGCAGTCGGGTTGGTGTGGTCGTATTCCGAGGATAGCGTCTCGAGCCGGAGGACGCTCCCGTCGAAGAGTTGCACGTCCTCATACCCTCCCTCAGGGATATCCACCTCGTTGAGAGGCTGGAAGTGGTGGATGTAGTCGATACCATGGAGTTCCTCGCCGTGGTCCTTCACATATCCGTACGAGCTGTAGGATTCGTCGTTATTGGCGAAGGTCACGCAGGGGGAGATCACGTCGATTACGGCCATCCCCTTGTGACTCAGAGCGGCCTTCATCAGGGCTGTTAGCTGCTTCTTCGCACCGGAGAAGGACCGCGCGACGAATCCGCATCCGAGATTGATGGCGAGCTTGCACATATCGATTGGGGGCTGCTCGTTCGGCGCACCCTTGCGCTTCTTCGACCCCTTCTGAACGGTCGCGGAGTACTGCCCCTTGGTCAGCCCATAGACCCCGTTGTTCTCGATGATGTACACCATGTTCAGATTCCTCCTTATCGCATGGATGAACTGGCCGATGCCTATGCTGGCCGAGTCGCCGTCGCCCGATACCCCCAGATACACGAGATCCTTGTTGACCATATTCGCACCAGTTGTGACTGAGGGCATCCGGCCATGGACGGTGTTGAAACCATGCGACTTCCCGAGGAAGTAGGCAGGGGTTTTCGAAGAGCAGCCTATGCCGCTCATCTTCGCTATTCTGCTCGGGTCGATACCATTCTCCCAGCAGGCCTGGATTATCACCCCTGAGATTTGATCGTGACCGCAGCCGGGGCAGAGGGAGGAAGGACCTCCAGTGTAGTCGCTTTTCGGAAGATCAATGACATTCAGTTTCACGGGTCTCATGGCTTCACCTCTCCAAGTGTCTCCAGAATCATATCCGCATATATCCTTGCGCGCGGAGGCATGCCGTCCGAGTATGCAACGCTGGATATCCTTGAGGCTAAATCGTTGGGAAGCTCCTTTCTTAAGACCCCGTACAATTGCCCATCTCGATTAATCTCGAGCACAATGACCCTTTCATGCCTCTCGATGAAACTCTCGACATCCGGGTGGATAGGCATGGCGCGAATGCGACATTGACTCACCTTCAAGCCGGTCTGCTCAATCATATCATCAATCTCCTGAATCGTATTCTCCATTGACCCCATGTAGATGATGCCCACGTCCTGCTCTTCCTCTTCCCTCATCACGGGCGCTGGAAGATCCGCTCTGGAATTATCGATCTTCCTCTTCAAGCGCATCATCAGCTTCCTGTAAACATCCGGCTCCTCGCTGTAGATTCCGTCTTCGTCATGACCTGTCCCTCGGTATAGGATCGGATCCAGACCCGACCCTGGCAGAGTTCTGTACGGGACCCCGTCGCCGTCGACATCTCTGTACCGGCCGTAGTTTTCGATTGCAGAAACTTGCTCTGCTGTACGTAGGACCTTGCCGCGATCGATCTCTTCTGACGGGTACTCGAAACCGGTGCATACCCAGTTGTTCATTCCGAGGTCAAGGTCCGAGAAACCGAACACTAGAGTCTGATAACGCTCGGCATATTCGAAAGCCCTCCAACCGTATTCGAAGCATTCTTCCACGGTTCCAGGTATGAGAACGATATGCTCGGTATCTCCGTGACTTGCTTCTCTCAGGAGATTAAGGTCGCCCTGCTGGGTGCGTGTCGGGAGTCCCGTGGAGGGTCCGACCCTGTTCACATCCCAAATGACTCCGGGAACCTCTGCGAAATATGCCAAGCCGATGAATTCAGACATCAGGGAGATACCCGGTCCGGAGGTGCAGGTCATGCCTCTCCCCCCGGCCCATCCTGCTCCAAGAACCATGCCTGCAGCTGCAAGCTCGTCCTCAGCCTGAACCACGGCGCAGGTAGCCTCTCCATCGCTCGTATCTCTTAATTCGGGCAACCATTGAATGATTCCCTCTGCCACCGAAGATGATGGTGTGATAGGATACCAAGATAGCATGTTTATGCCGCCATATATGGATCCGAGTGCTACGGCCTCATTGCCATCCACAAGGAAGGTATCCTCGTCCTTCTCCCGCGCCTCGACGACATGGGGGCTTTCCCAATCAATCCCTTCAGCAGCCATGGCACGTCCTTCTTCTATGGCTCTGAGATTTACCTCGACCGCCGACGACTTGCCCTTGAACTGCCTGTTCACAGCACGCTCCAGAGCATCCTGTTCAATACCGATTAGGTGTTGAATCACGCCGACATAATACATATTGGCAATCATCTTCGCCATTTTTGGATTGATCCCACGTGCGAGCTTGGTCATAGGAAGGCCAAATGCCAGACAGTCTTCTCTTTCAACAGGCATCTTCGCGTTTTCATTGTAAATTATGACCGTGCCAGATTCAATCTTCTCGATATCCTTGAACCAGGTATCCGGATTCATGAGTATCTGGATATTGGTCCTATCTCCCGGTGCCTGATACCCCTTGTCGGAGGCACGAATGATGAACCATGTCGGGAGTCCCGAGATGTTGCTGGGGAAGAGATTCTTCCCGCTCACGGGAACGCCCATCTCGAATAATGAATTTAGCAGTATCAAATTGGATGACTGGGAACCTGTTCCATTGGCTGTTGCGACGTTGATTACGAAGTCGTTCACTGTAGCGCCCATGTCCGGAATACACACCTTTGCTATCGCACGCACAGCATACGAGCGGCCCTCGCTGAGGAGTGACGAACTTAGACATTCGCGTCCCGTCTGTCAAAATTTCAAACCCCGGGAGACTCTCAAATGCATTCAAAATCAACTCATCGATTGACCCGTCAAGTTTTCAGTAAACACCCTCTCGCTAAGCCCATGCCAGCCAGCTCTAAGGTCAAGGATGCCGCGAGTAAAGCGAATACAGCATCGGAATCCGGAGACTACGATTTAGCCCTGAATCTGTTGAGAGATGCATGGGATGACGATTTGAAAAAAGGCGACCAGGTGTTGCTTATCAGAACAGCAGGCACGATCCATATGTCAAGGGGTCAGGCAGATGAGTCCATACGACGCCAAGCATGGAAAGACGCTAGGAAGAACCTCGAAAGAGCACAGAAAATCGACTCGGCAAATAAAGAGACAAGAAGGCAATTGAATAGCCTGATGTCGATGATGGATGAATCAGGAATATACGTGGGGCGTGGATTTTCATTATTCGCCAACGGCGAACCGACCCCCTTCGGCCTCCTAGCGATGTTCGTTTCCGGGATAATCCTCCTGGCAATATTTGGACAAGGCAGGGAAATCATCGGCAGCATCGGCGAAGGGGATTCGAATACAGCCGCCGAGGGGGACACCGTCATCATGACAGTCAGTTACTACCCTCATCAGGGAGCCCAGAAAGTCACGGACGATATCGAGATTCAGCTTTATCCCAACGATGCCCCTGATCACGTTGCCAGTTTCATAGAACATGTTGAGAATGGAATGTATGATGGCACCTCATTTCACAGGGTGATTGACAATTTCATGATACAAGGTGGCGATTTCCAAAATTCCGATGGGACTGGAGGGTATGCTTCCGGATTCTATGGGTACTGTAACGGGCAGCAGGCGACCTCTCCTCAAGATTGCTCCCCTACCAGCTACACTCTTCCTGATGAGGCGGATAACGGCCTCTTACACGAGTCATGCACCATCTCGATGGCTAAGACCTCGCAAGCGAATACGGGAGGGAGCCAATTCTTCCTCATTCCCGAGGATAGCGCGCCAGAATGGTTGGACGGCAAGCATACGGTTTTCGGCTCCATAGTATCTGGCTGTGACGTTGTTACCAGTATAAGCGAGGTCCCAACTCATGACGGAAGTGGGAACGATCCTGCAGATCGTCCGGTTAATCCAGTTGTTTTGATATCTGCAGTCTTACAATGAATACACTGTCTGAGTCGGCATCTTCAATTGCTTGAGTCAAAGGGCCCTCTTCGATGGCTCACGGGATACCGTTCGGTGCACTTAGGTCATTCGAGACCTCAGATGGCTCTGAAGGCAGGTTTGTTTCGATAGAATCGCTGGAGGAGAATGGCGCTTGCAGCATCCAAGATATGCCATACACAATACGAATCTTATTGGAGGCAGCACTCAGAAGATGTGATGGCCATCTGATAACTGAAGACGACGTACTGAGAATTGCATCATGGAAGCCGGGGTGCGATAGGGCCGAGATCCCATATCGTCCAAGCCGCGTCCTTCTGCAGGACTTCACGGGTGTTCCCGCTGTTGTCGACATAGCTGCCATGAGGGATGCAATTGTTGAGATGGGCGGAGACCCCTCCAAAGTAAATCCTCAAGTTCCAGTCGATCTAGTCATAGATCACAGCATTCAAGTCGATGCTTCCGGATTAATACCCGATGCACTCGAACTCAATCTTGACCATGAATATCGTAGGAATATGGAACGCTACTCTTTCTTGAAGTGGGGGCAGTCATCGTTTGATAACTTCAGAGCAGTACCTCCCGGACGTGGAATCGTACACCAAGTAAATCTCGAATGGATTGCAACCGTTGCTCGTGAGGAAGAAGGCCTATGGTTGCCAGATTCGCTAGTCGGCACCGACAGCCACACCACGATGATAAACGGACTCGGGGTACTCGGATGGGGCGTCGGAGGAATAGAGGCTGAGGCGGTCATGCTCGGCCAGCCGATCTACATGCTCCTGCCAGAAGTGGTGGGCATGGAGCTGACCGGTTCACTAAGCCCCGGAGTAACCGCCACAGACATGGCTCTACGGATTGTAGAGATACTGAGGGAGCACGGAGTTGTCGGGCGCTTCGTAGAATTTTATGGCGAGGGTCTTGACGCACTCAGTCTTCCAGACAGAGCTACAATTGCTAACATGGCTCCCGAGTACGGTGCAACATGTGGATTCTTCCCCGCTGACTCAACTACCATGAATTATCTGAAAAATTCAGGGCGTGAACAATCGATAGTGGATGATATCGAGAGATACCTTCGAGCGAACCGCCTCTTCAGAATAGAATCAGACTCACCGCCCCAGTTCACTTCCACTCTGAAACTCGATCTTTCTTCTGTTGAATCCTCGTTGGCAGGGCCAAAGAGGCCTCAGGATCGAGTCGCACTTTCGGGGATGAGGGAACACTGGAGAGATTCCCTCACAGCCCCTGTGGGTCACTCGGGACATGGTGTCGATCAGAGCGATGTATGCGCAACTCAGAATCTTTCAGATAGAAGTGGAGATTTGAGTCATGGTTCAGTGGTCATAGCAGCTATTACCAGCTGCACGAACACCAGTAATCCCTCGGTGATGGTTGCTGCCGGACTTCTTGCCAAGAATGCTGTAAAGGCAGGGCTATCGATCAAACCGTGGGTCAAACCGAGCCTTGCTCCCGGATCAAGAGTCGTTACTGAGTACCTCGAGGCGGCAAATCTTGACGGAGATCTCAGTATTTTGGGATTCAATACTGTCGGATATGGCTGTACAACATGCATAGGAAACTCAGGCCCATTAGATGACGATATAGAATCCGCCATAGATTCGGCCGATCTTGTAGTCGGTAGCGTGCTATCTGGAAATAGGAACTTCGAGGGACGCGTCCATGCCAAGGTGAAAGCAAACTATCTCGCAAGCCCCCCACTAGTCGTCGCTTATGCCATAGCAGGGCATCTCGACTTCGATTTCTCCACGGACCCAATGGGCCATGATTCGGACGGAAATCCAATAATGCTGGCCGACTTATGGCCATCAGATGCTGAGATAAGCGCCGTAGTCTCAGAGGCAATAACTCCAGAGATGTACAGGGATAGATACGCGGACGTACTCACCGAGCCCAGATGGGAGTCTATACCAGCGACGACATCGCAGCTTTACGATTGGGACCCGGATTCGACCTATGTAAGGCGCCCAACATTCCTAAGCGGCATCCCCAGAAATATCGAACCGATAGACCCGATAATAGGCGCAAGAGCGTTACTGGTGCTTGATGACAGCGTTACTACGGACCACATCAGTCCCGCTGGATCATTCGCATCGACTTCTTCAGCCGGCTTGTATTTGACAGATAAGGGCATATCCCCTCGAGACTTCAATTCATATGGCAGCAGGAGAGGCAATCACGAGGTCATGATGAGGGGCACTTTTGCAAATGTCCGTATCAGAAACAAGCTAGCACCAGAAACAACGGGCGGATTCACCACGCACATGGCCTCCGGGGATGTTGTATCTATATTCGAGGCAAGCAGGAGGTATCGGGATGAGGGTACCCCGCTTATTGTAATTGCAGGCAGCCAATACGGTACGGGCAGCAGCAGGGATTGGGCTGCTAAGGGCCCATTACTACTTGGAGTCAGGGCTGTAATCGCAACTTCCTTTGAACGGATTCATCGTTCAAACCTCGTTGGAATGGGCATCCTTCCCCTAACATTCGCAGAGGGGGATGATGCCAATTCCCTGGGTCTCAGCGGTACTGAGTCATTCGACATACCCGCAGACATAGCCCTTGAGCCGGGTCAGAACATCCCCATCAAGGCTAGAAAGGAAGATGGCTCAACAATACGATTCGAGGCAGTAGTCAGGCTCGATACTCCTGTTGAGGTGGAATACTACCGCAATGGAGGTATTCTTCAGACCGTTCTAAGGGGACTTGCTGATTGAGGGGTGTTTTTGCATGGTAAAAATGAGATATTCTTTCAGACATGAGCCGAATGACCTAGTCGCTGTGATCGAGGGGCCTGAAGCTTGGGTGAAACATTTCGTCGAGCAGATGGGCCTTGAAGGGGATTGTGGCTGGATGATGGAGATGAGTCAACAAGGCCAGCAATCGAACGATGAGAACGCTCCCGAGGGATCGTCGGTGCTCCCCGGGCCACCTCCCGATCCATCCAAGATCCCTGCAGTCATACGAGAGATAGGCTCATTCGATCCTTCCGAGAATTTAGAATCAAATAAGCCACCACCCTTGGACGAGGAGGAGCTCCGTTCATTCATATCGGAGATGCCCGAGCCAGAAATCCCTCCTGATTCCATATCTAACGATCCACTCACGGAAGAATGGCTTAGATTGGTACTCGCCATCGTGGTCACTGAGCATGGAATTTCCTCCATGCTGCCTGAGACTATAGCCAGCATTCTTTCAGAAAGAACAAGTCTCGACGATATTGCAGTATCAATCGCACTCAAGCGTTTGTGGGTTGCAGGGAAAGTAGATAAAATTCTTACAGAACAGGGCGAGGAGTACTCTCCTTCGCCGTCTTGGATACAAGTCTACAGAGAATGAATCCGTCATAATTCGCTGCGCAACTCTCGGCAAATAATAAGAGAGCCCTGTATCTCCGCGCTGCTATGCGCAGCGGAGCCAACGTGAAAAGAACTGAGAATAGGAGGGCCAAGGCAATCTCCCTCGTAGTGATGATGGTCTCCATGACCTTGGTTTCTTTCGTACCAGCTGCAAGCGCTTCGCAGATTACCCAGTATGCCGTGCAAAGAGACCCCCATTTCGTAGCAACAGGCGACCTCGACTGTGACGGTGACAACGATATCGCCGCATCGAGCAGCATGGGCTTCTACCTCACATCGATGTTCAATGACGGTGCAGGGGGCTTCCCCGACAGACAGGACATATTCATCGCAGGAGGCGTTGGAGACTCTCAGCGACAGAGCATCTTCCAGACTGCGAACAGTCAGCAGATAGAGATAGCGGACATAGATGGCGATCAGATGCCAGACATCGTCTACTACCAAGAGAACGTAAGATTCGTCGGGGAGACGTTCGTTCGTCCAGCGAACCTCACCGTGCTGTGGGGCGAGTGCAATATGAACACCCACCAATGGAGCCGGGATATCATCGAGATTCCAACCCATCCATTCAGCCAAGGCATGGATGTAGGGGACATTGATGACGATGGCGATGCCGACATCATACTGGCAACAATGACGCCCGATGGCGGACAGACATACCTCGAGGTCTTCAAGGGCCCAGATCCAGGGCCCCAGGCAGACCAGACAATAATTGTGCCAGCCCCCACGTATGGGCATTATAGCTACATAGAACTAGGTCAATGGGGCGAGGATCTAGCCGAGGACCCATTCACTGGGCAGACACTCCCTGGCGAGTGCGAGGATCTGGATCTCTGGGTCCTCCGAACGCCAAGGTACAACCCCGGCGCGGGATACTCTGTTGGCAACTACGATAACATGACGGTGATCGAGTTTGACTGCGTAACGGGGCTTTATGCCGACCCCAATGTCGGAGGCTCCGCAGCAGCAGAAATTCATGATTTCACACTTGACGCAGAGCACGGATATGAACTTCAGATCGATGTAGAAGACACTGATGGAGACGGAGTAATCGACATGGTCGCCGCAGTAGACGGGATAGAGGGCAGAGTAAGCTACGCAACCAGGAGCGGCGTAAACTCGAATTGGGATACCCGGAATTACATCAACCTTGGAAATTACAAGGGCGCATCTATCACCATCTCGGACGTGAACGGGGATGGTAACATGGACTTCTTCGTACCAACTGAATTGACATTAACCAGGCTGCAAGATTCGACATCCAAGAATCAGACTTACACCACAGTCGAGAACCTGAGGGAACTCAACAGTGTAGAGATCATTCTCTCAGATGCTCAGGGCACGGGTTACCTGTCGCCCATATCTTTTGATGTTGGAAGAAGACCTACCGTGGCAGTACCAGCACAACTCAAAGATGACGGGGACGGATCCTCAGCACTGGAGATAATCATCGGTCAGCGCGACTATTCCTATCGTTTCTCAAGCGGAGCCATGTGGATGGATACCTTGGGGTGGCCAGGTGCAGGAGACTTCCTTTCGGTACTAACATTGGACAATCAAGACGTTGCGATCGACGGCTTGACAATCGCACCTGCTTCCACTGATCCCGCAACTGGTTCAGCACAGTTAGGCGAGGGGACAAGATTTGTGAATGTCACTCTGATGAATACTGGACTCAATCCTGTAAGCGGGTCCGTCGATCTAGACCTCGCAGTAAAGGAGGTCACGGGAGGAGTCGACACAGTAGTCTACTCAAATGATTTCGATGGAACCACCGAGTCTTCCAACTGTGCCTCCTGCACATGGACCGGGGTATCATACACGTCCGACTTCTCTCCAGGGACATCATGGCATGAGGAGAGAAACTCTACCGCACTAACCGAGAACGTCTCAACTTACGAGGCGGATCACAATCCAACCAACTACATGTGGGCGGGTCTGGACTACAATGGAACTGATGAGAACAACTCAGGATACTTCAACAACATGGATGAGGCTTTCATACTACAAAACGTGGATCTCACGGGATCAGATGCTGCTTTCTTGGACGTATCGATCCTTTGTAGTGTTGCATACACTAACTTGTTCCTCTCTGAACCGTATGTAGTCCAAGAACGCTGGCTGTATGAGGACTCGTGCGGGATAGAAGCTTTCTCAGAAGGAAGGGGATGGGAACGCGTGTGGTTCCAAGGCGGATACGATCAAGATCGATACTTCAACCTCTTAGCGTTGAACCAGGATCCCGAACTCGAGATCAAGAACTTCGCAATTTACCCATATTACCTCACTGAGTGGACCAACTACACGGAGGGTGGGTCCGAGGACAATTCAACCAACACACTAGAATCAATCGACCTTACGCCCTATGCTGGAGAAGTCATCGATCTCAGATTCCGCTTCAGGAGCGGGTTGTTAGGTTCTGTAGGCACTGTCGACACATCCTATGATTCAGGATTCGACGGTTTCGCATTCGACAACATAACTGTCAGGAAGAGAAACACTGCTTTCGGAGAAGAGCAGTCTATCTCGCAACAAGTCAGCTTCCAGCCACTCGCTGCAGGCGAGCAAAGGGAAATCTCCCTTTCTGCGGACTTTATCGACAACAAGACGTACTACATCAGCACCACGCTGTCCAACTTCAATGGATTCGTCGATCAGGACCCCATTAATGACGCATTGAAATTCCAGACCCTCGTTAGAAATCTATACGACCCCGGACTCGCAGCAGACCCATTCGTTGATTTCGAACCAGGGGTAAGGTATGCTTCTGCAGAGTATCCGATTGATGTCCGAGTTCAGAACTTCGGAAATACGATAGTGAATTGGACAACAGAAGCCGAGATATTCAACGCGTTACCGGATCTCACCGCTATCGAGGATTTCTCAGGTATAAACCCAATATGGACAGACGATAATGACCAGGAGGGCAAGGAAAATGGCACTAGGCTAGATGACTCCACGACATCAAACCAGGCGCTTCCTCAGAATCAGGGCGTGTTCAAGAATTTCGCATATTGGCTCGGAGACCCGGACATCGGATACGGCGATAACTGGGATGAGACGCTCACAGTAGGACCAGTTGCTGTATCTCAGACAGATTCTGATTACACTTACGCCTCATGGGACTATTATGCAGAAGGAGACTATCTCCAGGACCAATTCGGCAATGTCCTCGCAGTTCGTGACTCAGCGTCTCTTACTGTGGATTGGACAAAGAGCGGACAGTCATACACCGGTCTAGCTTACGGCTCATGGGTTGATCTCAATGAAAATGGGGTCCAGCGCACAAATCCTGAAGATCCAAACTTCCATGCCTGTGAAGACTTCGATAACGACGGCAACTACGACGAAGCCGAGTATTTCGGAGACCGGAATGACCAGGGCAATTACATCGTTTGGTTCGATTCAGAGTCAATAGTGAAGTCAGTGGTTCTGGATCTGACGCATATCGTGATACAGAATCGCACATCTGAAGAGCCACAAGAGTGGAGAGATGAATGTACGTCTCTGGCCGATGCCGAGGTCACACTCACATGGAGATTCACATCCAATGGGGATGGCGTCAATGGAAATGCCGGACTGGCTGGATTCGCCATCGACAATATCAGATTTGAGGAATTCACATTCGAAGATGATGGGAATTACTCGGTGCCAGTGAACGGACTCGACTCCCAAGAGGGGATGACCGTATCGTTGGGTACACATGACTTCGATTCTGGATTGTATCGAATTGATGTTAGGACGATATTCGACAACAATGACCCTACTCAGAAGTGGTATTTGGCTGAAGAGGTCAACCCCTCGAATAACTTCTCTAAAGTTCAATTCAGTATTGATAGTGCTGAGATAACGCTCTTGCAACCTAACGTGCTTGATTGTGTGGGCGATGTTACTTACGAATGCGTCTACCCGATAAGCTCGACATCGGCACATACCTACTCGCTTCCCATACTCAATGGTGTGATTGAAGGGGTCTACGAGGTTACAATGACCGTCGTAGATACGACGACCGGCCAGACGGTATGGCAAGCAAACTCAGATAATGGCCCCTTCGACTTGGTCCCCCATCAGCGCACATTCGCTAACTGGTCTGTAGGGTCCAACGTCGAAGTAGGTTCCAGCGGGATGTTCAACGCATGGGAGGACAGCAGGAAGTACAATCTAAGTTGGGCAGCTAAACTTGTCAGCGATGATAGCGACAACGGCAATGTACGATTCTTTGAGATCGCCTTCATGGACCATATCGATGTAGCCATCTTATCCAACCCAACAGATCAGAATCGTCTTCAGAGGGTCAAGTCAGATCTAGAGGCCATGGGCATGGTGTACACGCAGTTCCGAACGAATGAGTGGGAAGACTATGTTACGCAGGACTGGGCTGGAGTGTATGATAAGATACTCCTTCCATGGCAAACTGATTACAACGCTGAGTACGGAGAATACTATCAGAAATTGAATGAGTTGCGCGGAGACGGACTTTCAACAAATGACGTCCTGGACGACTTCATGGTCAATGGAGGCACTTTGCAGGTTCATTTGGGCCCATACAGGAACGATTACGTCCCAGACAATCTCCCCTTCGGAATGGATATTCAGGAGAGGGACCCTTCGAACTCGACGATCAGATTCGATTACGAAGACGTTAGAGTCATCGATCGCTATCACCCCCTACTTTCCAATATCGAACTAAGCTACTTGCAATCAGTCCATGCTGGTCAGTATGTGGCAAGATCGGGATTGGATATATCGCAAGTCCAACCCAATCAGGTTCCATCTGCATGCGGAGGCAGGATTTCCGATCCTTTGGGAACATTCCACAGCCTTCTTGGAAGTGTTGAGTACGGCTCACAATCCTTGCTAAGTCTTTGCAACAGAGGCAATGGAGGCATGATTGTTACGACCATGGATGTTGAAAACCCAAGTTTCTCAGAACCATATGGCAGTGAGTCAATGCCCCTCCTTTCCAATATGCTCGGTTACAGCGTAACGCCGTATCCTGTTGATTTCGGAATTGCCGGTGATACGTTCGACCTAACGATAAATGGTGAAGCACCTTCAATCAATACCGTGACTAAGGCATACAATACAGTCTACATCAAGTCAAATTCTCAACTTCAGTTTAGCTATGTGTCTGAGCAGAGTGATCTGATAGCCGATTGGACTCTGGAGCCAGGCGGCGAAGACTCAGTAACGGGATGGGACAATGAGATTGTAGATCCGGGCGAGTATTCTTGGGTTTCCCAGACATCCGCAGATCTCCCCACACTCGGTTCATTCTGTGTTGAGGACACATTGTCATCCACAGGGTGTTTCCTAGGTGCTGAATGGCTGCTAACTCTGTATTTGCACGATGCAGAGGGCCATACCAGGATGACCTATGTTCGTTTGATCACAAATGATACATTGGCGGACGAAGAAGATCCGACTGCATCTTTTTCGATGGTTCAGGATGATCTCACAGACGAGTTCGTCACTAGCGATGGAACGAAGACTGTTGGAGGGGTCGAGTGGGACGTCTATCGAGTCAGACTGACTCCCACAGGCGATATATCCCTGTCATTCACAGGTACTGACAGTATCGACCCAGATGCTCCTGAGGGCGAGACAGGCATCCAGATGTACTCGTGGCGCGTTTACTTTGACTATCCTGTAACCTCTCAGCCAAGCTTAGAGGGGCATTTGTTCGAAGTTCCGGCATCGGCAGGAGGAGATGTATTTACCTACACGTTCCGTAATGTGACGAGTGATGGTGTCTTAGAGAATCAGATCCGTCTGGAACTCATCGTTTATGATAAGGCAGGCAAAGACTCATCGAAGGCAAGAATGTACTTCGTAGTGGTGGGCGAAGACTACGGAGACGATCCTCCAGTGGTATCTTTCAGCTCTCCGAAGCCAAACGACTCCCAGACTGAAGACCGAGTCACGATTAGCGGCACGGTTGTTTCAGGCGCCGAGAACTCGGATGTGAGGATACAAGTGGCGCTCGATGCAGTCACTTTGGATCTATCGCCGACTCCGAAAAACACTCAGAAGGCAATCGGCAAGTATAACGAGACAGGATTGCTCGGTGATGGGGCTTCATTCTCCATCACGCTAGATATCTCTGATCTCTATTCTGAAACGGATGGAGTATTATCTACGGTTTACATTCGAATCATAGAAGGCGATGGCGTGAGGTATACAACCACCTCTAGCGAAGACATCTATCTGCTCAAGAGAAGCAGCGACCCATGCGAAAGGGACCCATCTGCTGATGGATGCGACACTGAAGGTCAGGGCCTCGGATTGATAATTCCGATTGTAGGCGCCCTTCTCCTTGTCCTTGCCATAGCAGGAGTCACCCTTTCAATGAGGGGCAGAGGCTCCTCTGCAGTGAGTGACGAAATAAGGTCGTTCCAAGGAGTGGAGGACATGGATCCAGTCGAAGCCTATGTGCAGCAGATGGTCGGCCAAGGATACCCTGAAGACTATGCCCGGCAGTACGCCCAGGACTATTACGCCAATCTAGAAAAGAAGTAGCTGGATAATTTCACTGAGGAGTGAAACCCGTGACCCAGCGGCGCTGTACGCGCTGCCCCTCGGCAACGATTCTGCTATGACGTTCTATCCATGCTGGTGGCCTGTATTTCAACATCGATTTGTGAAGTCTGCCTTCTCTGATATTCTCAGGTATGCACACCTTGCCGGAGGCCATTTCTATATCCAGCGCGCGATCCAAATCTGTCGCATTCCTGTTCATCCATCTGAAAAGAGGCTCAGACATACGAGTCATCGTAAAGAATGCAGTCAAGATGACCAGGAATGTGGCCACTTGGCCCTTGGCACCATATGGGGCAAGAGCAGCGGAAGCAATGAATCCGAGTACGAATACAAGTGGTGCAATCATGAAGAATAGAAAGTATGTCTGAGATACTGGTTTCTGATTTCGATACCTCTCAATCTTCTCCCAACGTGGGTGATTCGGATCCTGAGGTCTAAAGACATCCTTCTGTCTGAGTCTAAGCGCGTCTTTCAAACTCCTCCCCACATCTGCAGTCCTACGTTTCTGAGATTTAGTCAGCGTATCCTGATCTAGATTCACAATCAAATCCATTATTCTGGATGCTGCAGCGTATTCTCCATATCTTGCAAGAATTGCCACTTGCTCAATCATTGGAGCAGGAGATTCTGGTTTTAGAACGCGATATTCCCCCCACCACTCTAGCGCATCCTCCATCATACCTAGGTGATCGACAAGAATAAGGCCTCCAAGAGCCCATGCTTCTTCTAGATCAGGATTGAATGAAACCGCTGAACGAAGACATCTGACTGCATTGGCACATTGCGAGAGATCAGGATCTATTGGTCTACCCCTACTTCTCGGGGGGAGGTGCAAATCTGCAGCCTCAAGCCACAATAAGCCATCTTCAGGATGATCCTTCAGAGCAGCTTCAATAGCTTCAATGGCCGCTTCTCGACCTTCTTCTTTCAGAGTCTCACGAATACTTCCGAGAACATCCTCCGGCTCACTCATCGAGCGAGGCACAGGGGCATCGAGGATGAATCCTCCTGTTCATCTTGGTCTCCGATTAGTACGGCCCCTTCTGCTACCATGATCCTCTTTTCTGCTTCTATCGCTTCGATTGCGAGCATTATTGCCTCTATTATTGCGTTGCATGGAGCCACTTCTGGGACGATGTCCACTTGCATCCCCGCGCCTCTTCCCCCTGTCTGGATGATTTCGCGGAGTAGCTCCAGAACCCGGATTCTTATGCGGTCGAGGACTTCCACATTTCGAACATTTTGAAGTTCTAGAATTCATACTTCTACATGCTGAGCAGACCCATGTAGGCAACATCTTTCCGCTGTTGGTTTTACGTGGCTTCCTATCTCCGAATCTCTCTTTCCCCGTATTCCTTGATCTCGGCCGATCCCTCCTCTGTGCCCCTCCTTTCGACACATTCCTATTCTTCCTGTTATCATTTCGGCTTCTTCTTCCGATTTCGATAGGGGCGCCTATTGCGGATGATGAATCTATTTTCTCAGACAGAGAAACATGTACCAGTGCATTTTCTATGCCTCCAATAACGGAATCAACCCTGCCTATCGTACGGCCTCCTTCGATGCGAACCTCCCAGCCCAGACCAGGCGCCTTATCTTCGAATTCTGCAAGTAAGCCGCCAACATGGGATAGCGACACGACTCGCCCCTTCACTGTCATGATGCCCTGCGGGCTCCCCTTCTATACATGAATGCAGCAGCAAGAATTCCAATCATGGACGATGATCCTGGGAATGGCAGGAGGCCTTCTGCATCATTTTGGTCGGCCTTGGGCGGTGGCTCTGTTCCTCTGGGCGCTTCCAACGCTTCCGTTGAGTTCAAGCTCCGATCAGCAGATGAACACATCCCTGAGGCATCACAGACACGTACTGTAACGGTATGCTCCCCCGGATCGAAGAGTGCAAAGTCGATTGGTCCTACTGACCAAGAGTTGCCCAATGCATCGACATTCCCCAAATTATTGCCATCAATCAGCATGCTGAATGATACATCCTCCCCATCCGGTTCTCCGAACATTCCATTCATGCTCCAGGTGGTACCTACCCACTCGCTATTCAAGATTGAAATGATCGGTGGGTCGCCAATTTTTTGGAATATCAAACTGCTCTTCTCAACACGTTCTTGGATTCCATCGCCACTTATCTTGAACCAGACATCAACAACGCCAGGAATTAAATCCAGGGAAGATCCGCTGAATATCTGTTGTTCTCCATTCTGTAGAACGATCGCGTTTTCATAGTATACGGGTTCCTCATTATTTTGGCTCAGACCTATTTCCAGAATGATCTGTTGTGTAACTCCGTTATCTGTAATCGGAAGTTGAACACCATAGAATTCCATATCCACCGTCTCATGAATAGCTGGGAGGTCCTCTGACGAATTACTGCTCACTGTGAATCCACTCGTCGCCATAAAGCTCCTCTCCACTGATTGCTGACCGGAGAGATCGACGGCTGAGCAGCTGAATTCGAATTGCCCCGTATCATCCGGGATAGTTGCTCGTATCTTCCTGTCTTCTCCAAATAGATTGGATTCCATGTCTTCGTCGTTGTAGCAATTTATGTTTAGTTTCGAAATGGCCATATCATCGATAAACCATCCAGCGATTTCATCCCAATCTTCGATTACCACATTGGGATCAAAAACCTCTCCTTCAACTATACCGTAGACCCACAATGTACCGTTCTCAGGCGCCTCTAGCGTCCATGAAGGAGGATCGTCTACGGGAGGAGGAATGGTTGTGAGATCAAAGAATAGATCTTCTCCAGAAGGCCAATACGCATTCGGCCGGTCTGGCTCGATTTGTAGAGTGAGGCCCCCCCGATCATTGTAATTTGTCGCCACTGAAGAAGAACCATCCCCTATGCACGAGCCTCTGATAGGTGTAGGCGAACCCCCATTAAGCAGGTCACGTCCCTCACATTCTTCAAACAGAGACAGCCTCATCCCTTCTACGTAAGGCGCATTTATTGTATAGGTAGCACGAGAGATATTTGAAACATTCATCGCGAGAGTCAGCGTCTCAAGAGACTGAATGTTGTACAAATCAACTTCTCCGCTCAGATACAATTCAATCCTACATTCATCAGGCAATTCGCCATCGGAGTC
>Ga0209404_10001234_pt1 | contig 17688 bp, 11 predicted proteins | sample TroAtlMetagenome_2_FD_187447 | JGI IMG/M metagenome (GOLD analysis project Ga0209404, IMG submission 187447) | Marine eukaryotic phytoplankton communities from Atlantic Ocean - Tropical Atlantic ANT8 Metagenome (SPAdes) (version 2) | ecosystem: Environmental > Aquatic > Marine > Oceanic...
AGTTTAAGGTTAATTAAGGTTGCGGATGAATTCTTTAAATATGGTGTCAATGAACCTGTTTTAAGATCTGCTCCAGGTGGGCTATTAGTAATGGATGCAGATCCTAAAGTGTTAGGTTTGGATGAAATTGAGAAAAAAGTCAAAACTAACAGGCCCCCGAGTTCAGATGAGATTGAAGCAATGAAATTTACTTGGAGAGTCTGTAAGCATGTTAAATCAAATGCAATAGTATTTGGATCTAAGGACAGGACACTTGGTATTGGTGCGGGGCAAATGTCTAGAGTTGATTCATGTCGAATAGCAATTTGGAAAGCTAGTGAAGCAGGGCTTTCATTGAGTGGAAGTTCTGTAGCTAGTGATGCTATGTTTCCATTTGCTGACGGGTTGATTTCTGCGGTTGAGGCAGGAGCTACTTCATGTATTCAACCGGGAGGATCAATTCGTGATGAAGAGGTCATAAAGGCTGCTGATGAAAGAGATGTGGCGATGGTATTTACTGGTCACAGACACTTTCTCCATTGAAATAAGATTTTACTGACTTATGGGATCTTTAAAATTAGGTGTGAACATTGATCACGTAGCAACACTTAGACAAGCACGCTACAAAGAACATTCTCATAATATTGAGCCGGATTTAATTCAAGCTGCTAGGTTAGCTATAAAAGGTGGGGCAGATAGTATAACGGTCCATCTTAGGGAGGATCGCCGTCATGTACAGGATAGCGATGTTTACAATATTCGACAATCAATTGATAAGCCATTGAATTTAGAAATGGCAAATGTTAATAATGTATTAGAGCACGCTTTAAAAATTTCTCCTGACTATGTTTGCTTGGTTCCAGAGAAAAGAGAGGAAATAACCACTGAAGGAGGTCTTGATATTCTAAGCAATTATAATTCATTGAAAGAAACAACAAAAATTCTTCAAGATAAAGGGATACTAGTTAGCTATTTTATCGACCCTGATAATGAGCAAATCAATCTTGCGGCTGAATGTAGTGCTAATATGATTGAATTGCATACGGGAAGATTGGCTAACGCCTCAGAATTGTCAGAAATTGACAGCGAAGTAAAAAGACTAATTTCTGCATCTGAGAATGCCCGCAATCTTGATCTAATTGTTAATGCGGGTCATGGAATTAACTCCTCTAATGTAAATTTACTTTTTGATGTACCTTATTTGAATGAGCTGAATGTTGGGCACCATTTAATATCTAATTCAATTTTTATAGGTATCGAAAATAGTGTTAGAGAATTCAAGAAGGAAATCTCTCGATATGTAGTGTAAATGAATTTGAATTAGTTGTTAGAATTCTAATTTCTTAGGTGCATTTGATTCAGTAGTATTTTCAATTAATGTTTCATCTAAATCAGGGGGAAGAATTTTGTTAAGAATTCGATTGATTCCATCCTTAGCATATGAGCTCTTAGGATAAATACGTTTTGCTTTAAGGTACCAAGTAAGGCCTAATCCATCATGTTTTTCACGCTCCAGCTTTTCAGCATTTTTAAGCACTCTTATAAATGCTGAAACTTCTTCTCCCAATTCTACGGATAGCTTGAGTAATTCATTGTCATCATTAAAAATCTCTTGAGCTTTTCTGGATGTTTCCCATGCTCCCCATGGATTCAAGTTCTCATTAAGACCCTTGATTTTTGCGATCTCTTGTTCCAGGGATAAAACTTCATTAAGAACTTTCTCAAGGTCGCTGGTCCGTTTCGTGTCATTCTGAACTGCTGCAATAAAACGCCCTCTGTTTTTCATTATTTCCCTCCTGTTCCCTTGTGCTAATAGCGTATCTAATTCGTTTAATGTTGTAACTTGAACGTCTGCAATAGAGGAGAATAGGTCATTCTGTTCTTTAATTAAGGGATTCAATGGCCAAGCTTCAATGGCCATTTGCATTTGCTTCTTATATTCCTCAGTATCGCCTTTTTGTGCAGCAATTTTGGCTTGAGCGATACTAGTGTTACTAACATTGGTGTAGAATTCGATACCAGCCTTTGCTTTAGAAAAATTAAAGTCTGATGCCGTTTTTCTCATTCTTTCAATAATCTCGTTTGCTGTGTTGTAGTCACGCACATCCATGGCACTTAAAAGTGAATCAGATTCTCGAACGAATTTTTGGACAAGTTGTTTTTTTTCTAAGTCTAAAGTTCTGATTCTTGGTAGATATTCACCAATATAAAACGCTTCAGCTAATCTTTTAGAAGCAGTTTCCAATTCATTTTTATCTGCCAAGAATTCAAATGCAATGATGGCTTCGTCAACTTCTCGTATAACCTCGCTCGCAAACATGTCTAAAGATGTAACAGTTGGAGTTAGTCCGAGACCCTTAGCAAGCATTTTGTCGGCGTCAGAGTTTTCTTTGATTTCGATGACCCCGTCACCATCCCTAAATAGTCTTCTATATATCCTTGTAGCAATTAGAACGTGTTCCCATCTTCGTTGAACTGCGAATTGTAATATGAGTGCTTGATATTCTATTTTCGCTTGTATCTCAGAAATTCCGATTTTTGTTTTATTTGCAATTCTTAAGGCTTCAATTTCTGCAAGGCGTTGAATGTATCCAGCAACTCTTCCAGTATTTGAAATGTTTTTCCCCTGATTTTGTTGAGTATTTTTACTTTCATTATTATTACCACTTTTTCTTCTCGCCTCATCAATAAGGCTTTCAGAAGTTGCAACTTCAACATTCCAATTAAGAAGTTTTCGTTCTTTGTTAAGTGCAGCATTTTGATTAGCTAGGGCAACCGCATTTCTTTGGCCGTAATAAACTCCAAGAATGGCTTGTGATAAAGAATCGCAAAGATTGGAGTCAATTCTGTAATTTGAAGCTCTCGGTAATAAAGACACCGCGTTTTGAAGGTGATTAGTACCTTTCTTATGTGGTGATAATGAATCAAGTATCATCTTTAGCACTTCTCTATATTCATTGTCATCATTAGTAATATCAGCAGGTGTATTTAAATATTTTTCAAATCTAGCTCTCATTAATCGATTGTTATTAATGTTCCAATTTTGGCCATCCCAAGAAAAGACTTCTGTCCCTGGATTGAAAATGGGCACGTCAGTACCTAAGAAAGGCTGTTTTGACCTTGTTGGTTCCTGATTAATAATAGTAGTAGAATTCGAATCAGTATTAGTGACAGTAGGTTCCTTAGGTTTGGTCAGGACCTGCGAATGTACATTCAAAATTACAAATAAATGCAAAAATAATGAGCATATGAAAATATGTGATTTCATTTTTAAAATTAACGTCTAATTATTTCCTTAGCTAAGAGAACTTCAGAAGTGCTAACCTCGACTCTGATAGTAAATTTGTCACCAATTGCAATATTTGTATTACTTAGATCTGGTGGTATCAGTATTGGTATTAGTTGATCAACATTATCAACCCTAAATGATACAACTTCACCTCTATCAGCAGTCCATCTTAATTTCTCACTAATTGTTCCTGAAACGAGCCCTTGATTACCAAGTAATGTTGAGCCTTCTTTTATATATTCATTAACATTAAGGATTCCTATTGAACGCAATGATCCTTTTTGAGAATTCATGAAGAATAGAATGGTTGAAAATACTATAGCAATTATTATTGCAGTGAATGCAACTAACATTGGGTTAATACCCTTTTGTGCTCTTCGTGGCATGGTTTCTATAATTACAATAAGCCGATGTTGAATGATTACAAATATCTTGATAGAACTAACTTCAGAAGATTTATAAAGATTTTAAATTTGAGGTTTTTTTGAGCCCGTATAGGTCAAAAATAAACCAAAAATTAAGTGTAAGCATAACCAGACAATGCAAATGTTTAGTGACTGGACATTAGTTTGTTTTGTTACAGCATCTATTGATTGGCCAAAGTATTCGCCTTTCATTAAATCTAATGAGCCCGACCAAGCCCAATATGCAGAAATTAAAGGTTGGGTTATTGGGCTTATCCACTGAGGTAATGATAATATTGCTCCTGATAAAGGAAGTTGGAACCCAACTAAATAAATTGCGAGAAGAGAACTTTGTTCTGGGCTTTTCATCGATGCTGAGATGCCGAGGCAAATTGAAGTCATTGATGCGTTAACAAGTATAAGAATGATAAGTCTGGAGACAATGTCACCAGGAAGTGAAGGGACGCATATTTGAACAAAAATTCCCATCCAAAGGGATTGGAGTAAAACTAATACAGAAAGGAATGCGACTTTGCTTAAAATGTAACTGGATACACTTAGTCCAGAGAATTTTTCTTTTTCAAATATTTCTCGTTCTCCAGCAATTTCTCTAGCAGAATTATTTGATGCCATTAAAGTTAGAAGGATAACCTGGAACATCACAAGTCCAGATATAAGAGAACCAATCTCCATGTGACTTTTTGAGACTGATATTTTATAATTCAATTGATCTATTACATTGGCATTTGTCTGATTAGGCATTGTCTTTGGTTGGTCTATGCCGTCTAGGCCAAATATTGCTACTAAAATTGGGAATAAAAGCAACATACCTAAGTGTAAAAGTATTTGCATTTTATCACGTGAAAAAATTTTCCATCGTCGAATAGTTAAAGCCAAAAATTGATTAAGAGCGGAAGGTGGTAATGTATTATTTGGACTTTTATATTCCTTATCGTTAACTTCAGAATCTGTGATGTATTTTTCTCTATGTTTTAGCCATGATATGTGCCAATCAATATCCTTTCTGTTTGTTAAGGTTGGATATATTTCTTCAGCAGAATTGACGCTGAAGTAATGAGTTAGCTTGGAAGGGGAGCCTTGGTAAACAACATACCCTTCATAAAGAACAATGATCGTGTCATAAAGTTCTAAATGGTTTAAGCTATGAGTCACATTAACTACAACTCTATCTGAGTTTCTAGATAATGAGTGCATTAATGAAACGATTTCGTGTTCAGACTTTGGGTCTAATCCACTTGTAACTTCATCACATAATAAAAGTTGCGGCTCAGTAACTAATTCGATGGCAAGACTTAATCGTCTCATTTGACCACCGGATAGGACTTTTACTTGTCTTTCTGAAATCTCTTTAAGTCCAGTTTGTGAGATTACTTTATCAAGAATATTATTAATTTCTTCTTTAGTTGTACACTTAGATCTAAGTTTTATAGCAGTTTTTATACTCTCAGATATTGTTAACTGATCATATGCAATACTGAACTGAGGTACAAAACCAAGTTCTGAAGGGTTAAAGTCATTTACGGATAAATCTCGACCTTTCCAATATATGTTGCCACTTGATTGGGCGTTAATTCCAGCAATAATTCTGAGAAGCGTTGTCTTTCCGCAGCCAGATGGACCAACAACCGCAACAAAGCTGCTTTCTGAAATATTTATATTAGCATCTTTGATGAGATTTATTTCATCATCATTCTTATTAATTGAAAAATTGACTTTATTTAGGTTAAGCACGGGAATTGTAATATTTAACCAAGTAAGCTAGTTTTGTAAGTCGCAAGTTGCATATACTATTCTAAAAATGTCCTAATTTTGAAAATCATCAAAAATAAAATCAATTTAATAAAATTAACGAGAGTTTTAATCTTCACAACTCTAAGTTCTTTTGTTGTTGTTGTTGTTGTTTTGTTTTTATTGTTTGTTTTTACTAATTCATATTTAAAAAGTGAAAAATTTAAGGTTGCAACACAAGAGAAATTAGGTGGACGGTTAAAAGCGAAAGGTAATTTCGATAAATTTAATTGGTCTGGTAGTTCCGTAACTACTAATAGATTTTCTGCTACTGGTAGTAATAAAAGTTTTTTTTCAAAACTACGAGCTAATGGTTTGCGAGCGGATTTTAATATTGGCGCAATTAAACGTAGAGCATGGGAACTGGCCACAGTTGATGTAAATCAATTGAATGTTTTAATTGATAGGGATATTGAGGGATTTAATTTTGAAGATCAAAAAACTGATAATCAAATTCAACGATCTAATGACAGTTGGTTTAAAAGGGCGTTCTTACCAAATCGTCTATTAATTAATTCCATTAGGCTCGCAGATATTAATTTCGATTATATAGATAAACCCTATGATATTTCTGGTCGAGGCATTTCACTTAATGCTACCAAAGGTGAGAATGACCAAATATATAAAATTCAGGCTTTTAATGGTTCAATATGGGCACCTGAAATACCTAAATTTCAATTGAAGAAGGGAACTTTTAGATTGTTGCCTAATCAATTAATGATCGATGGCATTGATTTGCTTTTTTATAAAAATTCTAGAGCAAGGATTTACGGTAAAGTTATAAGAGCAAATGATGGGTTTAATCTGAACATAGATTCGAGAGTGTCGGATGTTCCTGTTGAAAAGATTCTAAATGATGACTGGATCAAAAAACTCAAAGGTGATGTTGAGGTTGATATAAGCTTAACTGGCACACTGGATGATTATTTTTCATCTGGTAAAGCAGCATTGTTGAACGGTCATCTTGAAGCAGTTCCAATTCTAGAAAGTGTTGATGATATTCTCGGTACAAGCAAATTCAGAAAACTAGCTCTTAATGAATTGACTGTAGACTTCAAATTCGACCAATTGGATAATGTTGAAATTACACAATTCTATACCCACTCTTTTGGAGCAATTTGTGCAACTGGTAGATTGTTTATACGAGATAAAAAAATTATCAGTGGTGTTTATATGATAGGTATTACACCTGAAACATTGAAATGGTTATCACTTCCTAAGAAAGAAATTTTGGAAAATGTTTTCTCTTCAGAAAGAGATGTTGCCATGAGAGAGGTGTTTAATGATGTGTTAAACGAAAATGAAAGCATTAGGACGCCTCCCCCAGGTTTTAGATGGTCTATATGCAGAATTGATCCCGATTCACTAGATCCCTTTACTAGTGATATTAGGAAACAATTTGTAAAATATGGAGGGCTCGCATTATGGGCTGAATTAGTTGGCGTCGGTGACGCTGGATTAAAAGCAATTGATCTTCTTGCTGAATCAGCATTAAACAAGAATCTTGATTTGAACTCTCTCATTGAGTTTGAGGAGGGAATGTTTAATGACGATTCATTACGGGCGCTTGCAGATAAATTAGGAGTTTCAGAAAAAATGGACAAAATTATTGAGGGAATATCAATTAACTCCTCTAAAATACCGGGTGAATTATTCGAACAGAGTAAGAGTCTTTTGGATGAATTGTTTTTTAGTAATTAAAACAATTACATATAAGACATCTCTATGAATCCATCTAGTTTTTTAATTCTAGTAGGATGTCTCATTTTCCTTAAGGCTTTAGCTTCAATTTGTCTTATTCTCTCACGAGTGACATCAAATTGTTTTCCAACTTCTTCGAGTGTTCTGCTGTAACCGTCACACAAACCGAATCTCTGCTCAAGTACAGCTCGTTCTCTTTCGCTGAGTGTATCAAGAACATCTTTAATTTTATCTTTTAGCATCGCGAAGCCAGTAGACTCCATAGGGTTTTCAGCTGTTATATCCTCAATGAAATCTCCAAAGCTTGTGTCGTCGCTGTCACCTACAGGTGCTTGTAGTGAGATAGGCTGTTGTGCCATTTTTAGAACTGCCCGAACTCTTTGAACTGGTAAGTGGATTTCATCGGCTATTTCATCAGCAGTTGGTTCCCTACCGTATTCTTGAACGAGTTGCTTTTGAACACGCATCAATTTATTGATGGTTTCAATCATGTGAACGGGAATTCTTATAGTACGAGCTTGATCAGCAATCGATCTAGTGATTGCTTGTCTTATCCACCATGTCGCATATGTAGAAAATTTATATCCGCGCTGATATTCAAATTTTTCGACAGCTTTCATTAATCCCATGTTGCCTTCTTGAATTAGATCTAAGAATGACAAACCACGGTTCGTATACTTTTTGGCAATTGATATAACTAATCTTAAGTTAGCTTCAACCATTTCAGCTTTTGCACCAATAGATGCTTTAACCCATTTGCGTAATTCCTTATAATTGGTTTTGAACTCACTAGGCTTATGCCAAGCTTCGATGCAATACTGAGTCAGTTCATCATTTGAATTGCTCTTTTTCTCAATTCTTAAAAACTCTTTATTGTAACTTTGTGCCTTATCTAGAAATTCCTCAATTACAGTTTCTTTGAAATGGAATTTCTTGTAAGATTTACTGAGCTTTTTTAATAATGACGAATAGTCAGATTCAAGCTTCTTTCTTCCAGTGACACGTCGCTTTTGTAGCTTTTCATATACAGTACTGGCTTGTAGTGATGTGTCAGTAACATTATTGATAAGCCTTTTCAAAGAGCGCATATACTTATCCCTACAATTAATTTCTTTATCAGAAATGACTCGATCAAATCTCTCTTTGCTGTCGTAAAGTCTATTGGCAATATCTAAGTAAAGCTTGGATGCAAATCCGAACCGGTGAAGGATTTCCTGTGCGTTGTCTTCAGCGGTCTCGATTCTTTTCGAAATCTCTACTTCTTCCTCTCTTGTAAGAAGGGGGACTTGACCCATTTGCTTTAGATACATTCGAACCGGGTCGTCAAGTATATCAAGTTTAGCGGCAGGTTTATGAGGGGCTCCCTCTTCTTTCTGCTTTCTAATTTCACCAACTTTATCAACTTGAGACGCGTCAATAATATCGAATTCCATATTATTGAGTCGCATTATGATTGCTTCGGTTAATGCAATCGCATTTTGACCATCGTTTTCAAGAGCCTCATTTATGTCATCGTAGGTTAGATAATCCTGCTCCTTAGCCAATTTTATTAAATGACGAAGCTTTTCTTGAATTTGAGGAGAATCAATATCCAGTGGGCCGTCTGAATTATTTGAATTTAAAAGCGATGAGCTTTCTGATGAAAAATTTTGACTGTTGTCTTTTCTGGGTCGCCCTCTAGGTCTTTTAATTCTTGGATCACCAGTTATTCCATGTTCTTTTAAGATTTTCTCTCTGAGCTCTTCTTCCTCTCGAGTTGGTCTACCTCTCCGTCTTTTTGGTAACTCAATAATACCTTTTACGGTATTAACTTTTTCCATTGGTATATCCGAATCTGAATTTAAAGCTTTAGGTGAAGGATTTTGTTTAGACTTACCAGCAACAGCTTTTTTTGAACGCGGTCTACCTACCTTAGCCTTAGTTTTTTTAGGAGATAGAGATACCTTCTTCGCCCTTTTTTTTGAGGTAGCTGACCTGTTGGATTTTTTTTTGGAGGTAGTGGAGGTTTTTCCCGCCATAAAAGTGTTTCTTTACTATGGTTTCTATTAAAACTCTAGTTATTTTACTGCTGTCTTGGGTCAATATTCGTTAGGGCCTTTTTGAAATCAAGCAATTCTTTTCTATGAGTCTCAACTTTGCTCGTAATTGTCAAAATCTCCTCATTTGAGAGCCCTTCTTTCATAGAAAATGTTTTGTTGAAATCTATTTTTTCTTTCAATGACTTCATCTTTAAACGTATTAATGCTTTTTTGGCATCAACTACCGATAAAGTCATTGTCTCCTTTAGGAGTAATTCATTAAGAAGTGATTGTATTTCCGGTTTTTTAGTAGATATGAATGCATTTACGTCTTCTGGCTTATTTGATTTAGGCATCGAACTGAATAGTTCAATTAATAAATCAGAATCATTTATTGTTTTGAGCTCATCGTGAACGCTAGGTGTACTTCGAATCCATTCCATTGTGTCAAGATCAGTTAATGAAAGCCTAATTAGAATTTCTATATCTTGGCTTACTTGGATTTGTGGGGATCTAATATTGATATTGTTTTTTGACTCCCTCTGATTATTAAATTTATTATTTGATGTGTTAACGACTCTCTTTCGAAACTCATCAGCAGATATCCCAATTCTTACGGCGACTTCATGGATGCTCGCTTCTCTTGCTATCGGATCTTTAATTAAAGAAATGGTATAAGATAAATCGTTAGCAAACTCTACCCGATTCCTGGAATCATTAAGATTTAATCTTTTTGATAATGTTTCGATTTGGAAATCGTAAAAGTTTATGGCCGAGTTTATTAGCGATTTGAATTCATCGGGTCCTTTATCTTGGATCAATGAATCTGGATCATACCCAACAGGTAGCTTAATTGACTTAGTAAAAAGTCCTGCTTTTGAAAGTTCTTCATATGCTCTTAACGCAGCTTTATATCCAGCTTGGTCAGAGTCAAAGCATAAAATAACTTCTCCTTTCTCACCGGTAAAACGTCTTAATAGTTGAACATGTGATTCAGTAAAGGCAGTACCTAATGGGGCAACAACATTCTCTATTCCATTTTCAAAACATCTTATTAAATCAAGTTGCCCTTCACAAATTATTGCAGATTCTGACTTCGCTATAGCTCGTTTACTTTTATTTAATCCGAAAAATATTTCACTCTTTTTAAAAACTAATGTTTCAGGTGAATTAACATATTTAGCAAGTTTGTTGTTTTCTGAAAAAATTCTTCCGCTGAAAGCAATGGTATCTCCATAATCATTATATAATGGGAACATGATGCGATTTTTAAACCTTGAGTATGAGCCTCTGGAAATGTCATCTTGATCTTTTAATGATCGTAACCCGCTAGCGACCATTTGTTCTTGAGTGAATCCGTTTTTTTTATTCCAATCTTCAAAAGGTTTCGGGTCAGCTGGGGCAAGTCCGATTTTCCAATTTTTTGCAGTATCGATGCCTATATTTCTTTCTTTAAGGTATTTACGTGCGTTTGAAGCATCAAATGAATTGCTCTTCAAAAGATAATCATGAAACCAATTACATGATTCTCGGTTAATCTGTGTGATTTTTTTTCTTAAAGCGGATTCTTTGTAGATCTTTGGGTCATATTTATCCTCTTGAATTGTAATACCTACTCTATCGGCCAACCTTTTTACGGTTGATGGAAAATCTAAGCTTTCATATTCCATCATGAAAGAAATCGCGTTCCCCTTAGCATTACAGCCGAAACAATAATAACCTTGCCTTATAGAACTTACTTTAAATGATGCTGATTTCTCGGAATGAAATGGGCAACATGCCCAATAATCCTGTCCTTTTTTCTTTAAAGGCAAGTAACTCTCAACTAGTTCAACTATATCAGTTGCAGCTAATACTTGTTGTATTGTTTCTTCAGGTATTGGCATTTATGATTAAGTTGTAAATTTGGATGTGATTTGCTCATCAATGATAAAATATTATATTAAATAGTATTCTGTATTAAGCTTTAGACGTAAGAAATAATAATATTCTTAAGAATGATTTTAAAATATCAATTCCAAAATCTAAGACTTTTCGTTTCGAGTCTATTAATTTTTTTAAATCTCAACTGTTTGAGTTCTGAGCTGTTAGCGAGTGACTTGAATTCAAAAGTTGTTGTTTTAGAAATTAATGATTACTCATTTGTTAACCTAGAACAAATTGAATATTTAAAGGGTTCACTATCAGATATAAATGACTCAAATCCCGAGGCTGTTATTTTTAAAATAGATTGCTCTAGTGGATTAGCCTCTGAGTTAAGAAACTTTATTGAAGAATTTAGTAAATTAAAAATTCCGTCTGTTGCATTTATTAATGGAAAATCAGCAGGGCCTGGGGCTGTGGTTTCATTGTTTTCAGATTTCATATATTTAAGCTCTCAGGATCTCGTTATTGGTGGTGAATCCTCTTCTATCGAGTGGAGGGGGCCTTCTGAGGCTTTGCCAAAGAGACTAACAGATTTACGATATTATGATTTGATTGAGAGTTTCTCAATTCTTAATGAAAAACATCCTATTCGAAATGCTTTAGTCACAGGTGTTTGTGATATTGAAAAAGAAATAAAAATTGGGGGCGATCTTATTTCTAGGTCAGGCGATGTTCTTGTTTTTGATGAAGCTTACTTCGAAAAGTTTTCATTAGAGGGTGGTGTAGCAAGTAATGTCATGGAGTTAATAAAACAAAGAGGGTTTAATGGTGAAGTTGTTAATATTCCAGCGCCCAAGATTATTATTAATCGTCCCAAAAAGAGACATCATCTATTAGCAAAAAACAAACCAAACGAGATTGTAAATTCGGAAATTAAAGTCTCAGAAGATTCAAGTTTTGGTCAAACTAAACTCGAAAGTTATGAGGGGAAAGTTGTCGTCATCGAAGTTGGTATGGATTCCCTTATAAGGGAATCCAAATTTGATTTCATGAAGAGAGTCATTAAAAAGGCGGATGATGATAAAGCTTCTGCGATTATTTTTGATCTGAATACTCCAGGAGGAGTCGCATGGTATACGGAGGAGATTATGTTATCGGCCTTACAAAATTTGAAAATACCCACTTATTCATTTGTTAATCCTAAGGCGATGTCTGCAGGAGCGTTGATTGCTATCGCTACTGATTATATTTATATGCATGAGCCGTCAACAATTGGTGCGGCTGCGCCAGTAATGGGTAACGGTCAAGATATACCAGAGGCTATGCTTAAAAAGGTTCTCAGTGATATTCTTGCAACAGCTGATGATGTTGCTAGATTAAAAGGCCATGATCCCAAGATAGCAAAAGCATTTGTTGATACTAAGGTTGAGTTATTATTTGAAATGCCAATCGTTACTGCTGAGGGCAACTTGGAATTGGCTAGTGCATTTGATCCTGATACAGAGAACGATTTGTTAGTTCTTAATGCATGGCAAGCAACTCAAGTTATAGATGGGCGACCTTTATTCGCAGAAGGTCTAGCTTCATCTGTTGATGATTTAATCGAAAAAGCTGGGTTGACCGGTGATGTGGTTTTAGCAAAGCCACTCGGGTTTGAATTCGTAAGTGATCTTATTGTTAAACTAGCCCCGTGGTTGCTGCTTTTTGGTATAGCTGGTGCATATATGGAACTCAAGGCTCCAGGTTTTGGGTTACCTGGTTTTGTATCATTGATCTCATTCGGTTTGTTTTTCTTTGGTCATAATGTGGCGGGCTACCTTACAGGATATGAAATCATCGGTGTTTTTATTTTAGGATTTATTTTACTAATCTTAGAATTCTTTGTCTTCCCTGGGCTTTTGGTATTCGGTCTAATTGGTGCATGTTGCATTATTGGATCATTAGTTTATACAATGATTGATCCTGTTGATTTCGGATGGAGTGAAGGTTTAAATTCCTCAAATTTTCTTTCTGTTCTTTCTGATCCAATGCTGAATCTTTCTATTGCTTTACTCGGTTCGACCCTAGTTATTTTCTTATTGATGCGATATATGAATAGTCTACCTATGACGCGCTGGATGGTTTTAAATGAATCTCTTGAATCGGGAACAGGAATAAATATTAAGGAGTCTACGGATTCTATAACTTCCTTTCTAGGCCTAAAGGGGGAATTAGTTACTGACCTAAAACCATCAGGCGTCGCAATAATTAATAATATTAGAGTTGATGTAGTATCCGATGGAGAATTTATAGTAAAGGGTGAAGTTGTTACTGTTATAAAAGAGGAGGGTTCAAGAATACTTGTAGAGAAATCTGAGTGAAAATTATTTTGTTAATAAGTTGTTAAAAACCTAAAAATTTTATAAAGCTTACTTTTTGCTAACACCTCGTTCACCAAGTCATTTGCTATGAGCTAGTGTTAAGATTGAATAACATAAAATATACCTTTTGATAGGATATAACTGAAAAAATAGTGAATGATACAATAATCGACTCTTGGGTTATAAGTAATTGAGTCTAAAAAGATTTGAGATTATTTTTATAAATAATCATTCCTAACAGCAACAAACAAATTGTTAATAAGTTTGTGAATTTGGCACTGATTTAGTCTTCTTGCTCTCTTGCTCTATCCGCAAAACGTATTTGAGTATCTATGAAAGTGAGAGGGACGTCACCGATTGGACCATTTCTTTGTTTCGCTATAATAAACGTCGCTTCTCCTTCAAGGTCGTCTTTCTCATCATCATCATCAGCATACCTTTCTGGCCTCATAAGAAGGCCCACAACATCTGCATCTTGCTCTATTGATCCAGATTCCCTGAGATCGCTTATTCTTGGCCTACCTCCTTTTCTCTCCTCTGGGTTTCTATTAACTTGAGCAAGTACTATTACTGGAATATGCAGCTCTTTAGCTAATGCTTTGAGGCCTGAAGATATTTCCGAAATTTCAATTTGTCTGTTATCTTTTGCTCTCTTGGTCGTTGATTGCATTAGTTGTAAATAATCAACAACAAGTAACTGTATATCATCTCGTTGCTTCATTCTTCGGGCTTTTGCCCTCATTTCAATAATGCTGATACTAGGAGTTTCATCGATGAGCATTTTGCTTTTAGATAATTCTCCAGCAGCCTTCATTAGTTTAGGGAAATCACTGCTATCAGGAATTCCTGAACGAATTTTCTGACTATTAACTCTAGCTCTACTGCATAAGAGTCTTTGAACAAGGTCCTGAGTAGTCATTTCTAAACTAAATACGGCCACTGCTTTTTCTTGATCTACACAGACATGTTCAGCAATGTTCATGGCTAGCGATGTTTTGCCCATACTTGGGCGAGCTGCAACGACAATCATTTGGCCAGGTTGTAGGCCGTTCAAGAGTTTATCAACGTCTCTGAATCCAGTAGGTAGACCTTGGATTTGGCCTTTGTTTTCATACATTGACTCAATGTTTTCAATTGCACTTAAGACATGGTCCTTCATGCTTAAATTATCACCACTAGGTTTTTCTTGGTCACCTATGTCTAGAATATTCTGCTCTACTAAATCTAGGATTTGTCCTGCATCACCTTCATGCACATAGGCAGAGTTAATACAAGAGGTGCAAGTGGAAATTATCTCCCTTAAAAGGTATTTCTCTTTAACTATTTCAACGTAATATTGAAAATGACTAGCATCTGGTACAAAGTCTATTAGTTCAAGAACTGCACTAGGGCCGCCAACCTTTTCCATTTTGTCCTCTCTTATTAAGGCTTCCTGAAGTGTTATGGCATCAATAGGTTTGCCTTCATCTGAGAGTCTAATAATTAATTCATAAAGAAGTTTATGAGAGGGGACATAAAATGCATTCGGTTGCAGTTGCTGAACGGCTTCTCCGGCAATTTCGTCTGGAGATTGTAACATTGCACTAAGAACACCTTTCTCTGCGTCAGTATTATTAGGCAAAGATCTAGCAATTTCACTAGACGATGGATTCTGATTTGATTTAAAAGATGATACGGAATCAGATTTATATTCGATCGTTTTATTATTTGGAATGTTACCCTTAAGATTGGGTGAGTCATTGCCGTTAGAATCCATTTCTACATTTTCCATTTACTTTAAAAACTAAAAAATTCCTTTCCAGTATTAAAGAAATAAAAAAGTAAATTGTATCAATTGCCCTTTTGAGGCCTATTGAGATTAATATAATGACAAAACTTTTTGAGGACGGACAAATTTAACTGTCGACTGGTTCCTCATTAGTAGCAGCTGAAACTTTTAATTTCAGTGTTGCATTAATATCTTGATGAATTTTGACCTCAACTTCGAAATCTCCAGTCCTTTTGATCGGTTTTTGAAGTTGAATTTGTTTCCGGTCTATATCTCTAAATTGTCTATCTGTCTCAGCTAATGAATCTTGTATATCTTTGGCTGTTATTGAGCCGAAAGCCTTTCCTCCTTGGCCTGTTGCTAATTCAAACTTAAGCCTTTGTTTGTTTAATCTATTGGCTAATTTAGTTGCGGCTTCAATTTCGTTAGCCTCTCTTAGTGCTCTGGCTTTCTTTAAGCCCTCTATATTTTTTAAATTTCCTGCGGTTGCTTCATATGCTTTTCCATTAGGAATTAGGTAATTAAGAGCGTAGCCACGTTTAACCTGTATCACATCAGCTTCGGCACCGAGATTTTCTACTTTTTGCTTTAATATTACCTCTATTTGAGACATGGCTGATATTTAGTTTTGGATTTATGAAATTTGGCTAAAAGGGGTTGTTTCTTTAGACTGTTTATAGATATTTGTCAAGGTGTGTAGGTTTTATGTTGAAAATCCAAAGCTATTGATAATTTTCAATTATAATACATTCTGTTTGGAGGAATGTTTATGATTATTAGTACTTTTTGTAATAAAATGAAGTCTCGAGGATTTATGAGGTATTTTTTTATAATTTTGTTTTGTCTAATATCTTCTTGTGGGGAGAAGTTAAAGAAAGGTTCAGCTAAAATTAATGTTGATCAGGTTATCAAACAACAGATGTCCAAAAATAATGAGTGGTTGGGGCATTTAGGAACTTACAGAAATGGTTTGTCTTCTGAAACAAACATAAATCTAGAATGGTTCGAGTCTGAGCCGGAAAGATTATGGAAGATTGAACTTGGTGTTGGTGTTGCTGGAGTCTCAGGATTTAATGATTCTGTGTTTACAATGGGAAATATTGATAATAAGGATGTTATATATTGTATTGATGCTTTAAATGGAAAAACTAAATGGCGGATATCTTATGATTGTGTAATTGATAAGAGAATGTTTGAGGGGGGGGCTCCAACTACTCCACTTATTGATAAACAAAGAAAAACTCTATATGCTCTTAGTCATCAGGGCGATCTTAGGTGTGTATCTTTAGAATCAGGTGAAATTCTATGGAAAATTTCTTATACAAATGACGTATTGGGAGGGAAAAGACCTGTTTATGGTTACGCAAGCTCGCCAATCATTTACAATAATATGTTGATAATCTCACCTGGTGGGAAAGGCTCAAGTATTGCCGCCCTCAACCCAGATGATGGATCTGTTTTATGGTCTGCAGGTAACAGTGATGTGGCATATTCATCGCCAGTAATATTTGATTTATCGGATAATGAGTACATCGCTCAATTAAATGCGAGAGATTTGTCAGTTTTTGATCTTAATTCTAGGAGTTTAGTATCTAAAACGCCTTGGGAGACAAAGTATAACATAAATGCAGCTGTACCTATTTGTTTTAATGGACACATTTTAATTACCTCAGGATATGGAAAGGGGGCAGGACTTTTTAGTCTTCAAAAAGGTAAAATAGAGCTGATTTATGAATCAAAAGAGTTAGTTTGCCAATTTCAATCGCCAATTCTAAAAAATGGATACGTTTATGGCGTTACAGGTGACAATGACCATAAGGCTAGTCTTGTTTGCATGGATCCAACAAGTGGTAAGATAATGTGGAATGAGCCGTTAATTGGAAATAGAGGGAATGTTATTTCTGTAGACAATTCATTAATTGTGTTAACCGAGAGGGGTGAGGTTATTGTTTGTGGAGAATCACATAAATCATATATTGAAAAAGGAAGATTTCAGGGAGTGGGGGGGAGATGTTGGGCTGCTCCAACTTTATGCGGATCTAAATTATATGTTCGCAATAATTCAGGAAGATTAATGTGCTATAATTTAGAAAAGAATTGAATTTTAACAATAAATTAGCGACAAGATTTGTTGAGATTGTCTTTAGATGAGGCATTTTCATAGTTGCGTATTTCAATTTTATGATTGCGCGACCATTGATATTAATTATTAACTAGAAAAAATGTTCAAACGCTTTCATTTCATCCTTCCTTTTGTTTCGTCTTTATTCATCTTTTCTGAAGCTGGTTTTTCTGATTCTCACAATAAGTTTCAATGGTTTTCTTGGAGAGGTCCAGACGGCAACGGCGTAAGTTATGAGCAATACAGAAACTGGGAATTCAATAAAAAACCATCTTGGTCATATGAATTAAAGGGTAGGGGCACTCCTGTTATTGCAGACGGTAAAATGTTTGTTTTTGGTTATAGAGGTGAGGGAGTTGAAGTTGAGGAAGT
>Ga0209404_10001235_pt1 | contig 17682 bp, 24 predicted proteins | sample TroAtlMetagenome_2_FD_187447 | JGI IMG/M metagenome (GOLD analysis project Ga0209404, IMG submission 187447) | Marine eukaryotic phytoplankton communities from Atlantic Ocean - Tropical Atlantic ANT8 Metagenome (SPAdes) (version 2) | ecosystem: Environmental > Aquatic > Marine > Oceanic...
TGATGCAGATTAACAGACTTTCGATTAACATCGCCCCCTGTGGGCTTTCTAACATCGAGAAACTCTTCCACCTCTGGGTGAGATATATCCAAATATGCAGCATAACTGCCCCTCCTAGTTACTCCTTGCGAAAATGCTAGCATTTCTGCATCTACCACTTTCATGAATGGTATGACTCCTGTACTTTCTGAGCCATTTGACGTTTTTGATCCTACAGAGCGAATAGCTGACCAAGCCCCACCAACGCCACCGCCCACACTAGAAAGAAAAGCGTTCTCTGTGTAGTGACTTGTGATTCCTTGTCTGCTGTCCTCAACATAATTAAGAAAACAGCTAATAGGCAGCCCACGGGTTGTTCCGCCATTAGAAAGTATAGGAGTAGAAAACATAAACCAAAGTTTACTAGCATAGTCGTATAGTCTCTGTGCATGTGCTTCATTATCTGAAAACGCTTTTGCTGCACGTGCAAACGCATCTTGAGGCGAAGTTTCGCCTTCAATTAAGTATCTATCTTGTAAAGTTTTATGACTAAACTCTGAAAGATAATTATCTCTTTTATAGTCAATTAACACGCAATCCTCTCCTCAATCTGTGCTATGTTACTTCCTCCTATAGCATCATCACAATACGATATTAAATCCATTAATTCATAATTTTGAAGTATTCGTTCTCCACAAGCATTTAATTCTTGTATATGCTTATACTTACTAGGAATGGGGAGAGAGTCGTAAATATTCATTGCATCACCGTATGCAATAATTAAATCTTTAGCTCTTTTAGGTCCAATACCTGTAATTCCAGGGACGTTGTCTCCTTTATCTCCAGTCAAACATTTTAAGGAAATATACTGTTCGGGACTCACTTCATAGTGTTCATACCAATTCTGAATCCGTACTTCTTTTCTATTAACATAAGAAAATCTATTTACTTTTTCTTGAATTAGTAAATCCCAGTCTCGGTCGCTTGAAATTAACCAAACTTCTTCAAATCCATACTCGTCTTTATTTTTTACAAGGTGTGCAGCAATATCATCTGCTTCAACTCCCTCAAATCGAAGTACAGGCCATTTTAACATATCTAAAGTGGCTTGGTATTCTTCAAAAAATTCTTCAAACGCAATTTTTTCTTCTTCCGTCTGCGTAGCATACTTATCTTTTCTATTTTGCTTATAATCAGGAAGTATGTCTTTACGATATCGAGAAGATCCGCCGTCTGCTGTAATTATTATATTATCACATTTATACGAGTCTGCAAGACTTTGCACTGTCTTTTCATACTCATATCTAAAATCTGTTCTGCCCTGATGTTTCCATCGGAACGCTAAGTTAAGGGCATCAACTATTAGTGTTCCTGTTTTTCTCTGTGAATTAAAACTAAGTGCCATTTATAAACCTTATTTCCTCATTAGTTAACCATGCTTCCGCAAGGCAGACATAACAATCTAAATCGCTGATGTAAATATAATCTGTTTTTATTGGTTTAGTCCCCGTAGTTGCATAAACTTTGGATCGATTATATTTAAAAAACAAAAGCGGTAGCTGACTAGCGTTTTCGGCCTGGCTTTTAATTTTCCTCCACCAGCGACCTAGATTGTTCGTTTTCTTTTGTGTTAATACTTTATCTGTTAAAGGAGTATCAGCGTAATTCTTTACTTCGATACAATAAATATTCTTTTCATTTGGAACGTACAAGTCTCCTTTCAAGTACTCTAACGCACCTGACAATGGTACACGTTCAAATTGAAGATTAGTATGGTCTCGAAGTAAATCTCGAACTAAATACTCACCTCTTGCTCCTTTCGCACGACTATCAACCATTTACTCATCCCAATAATTATCATTGGAATTATCTATCCCTCCAAAAGTTAAATCGTTTAATGCTTCAAGTTTATCTTTGTATTCAGAAATTTTTCCTAGTTCTTCTTCTATTGTGGCGACCGTGTCGGGGTGTTCTGCTACTCCAACAGGGTTCTTTAAAAAGACCTTTGCATTAATTTCATGCTTACTAATTTGTCCTATTAAATACTTTTTCATACCGTCAATATATATCTTTGATTTTTTACTCATTCTAACCTACTTATATTTTCTTCTTTTACTACTTCTTTTTTATCGAGTAGTGGGTGAGTCCAACCGTGGGAAACTATGTAAGTGTTCAAATCTTCATTAAGAAGAACTTCTACTAGTTTTTCACGTCCTGTGTCATCTAATACTGCAATGACTTCATCCAAAAATAAAATGTTAAGCTTAGACTTTGAAATACTACTCATTAGCTTTCTTATGGCAATAAGAGTAGCTGTATTTACTCTTGCTAGCTCTCCTGAAGAAAGTGCGAGAATATCTACTATTTTGCCATCGTCTTCGACTTGGACATTTAATTTATCGTTTGATACTACGAATTCAAGAGTAAACCTACCATCAGAAAGCTCTGCTAGATAGGTGTTCGCCAATTCTTCTAACTCTTTTACAAGATTTTCAATCTTGTAAGCTAACAAACCATTTGTACTAAAGGCTTTTTTCAGAATTTCGAGGTTTGACATCAAGGCTTCTCGCTCCGCAAGAATCTCTTGACATACCGTTAATTCTTTTAAAAATCCATCCGTTTGTTCTTGTATTACTTGGATTCTGGTGTTGTGCCTTGTTCTTCTTTCATTTTCCTTTGCTGTGCTTTCCAACTGCTTTTTTCGTTGAAATAACTCAGCTCGAACGCTCTCCAGCCTTTCTTCAAGCTCCTCTTTATCCAAAATGGTACCTGGTAAGCTTTGATTAATGCTTCGATACAAGTCTGTCCAATCTCCTTCGAGCTTTTGACAACGCTCGAATTCATAATTGTCATCCTTAATTCGTTTAATTTCATTTTCAATTTTTGCACTTTCTGTCTCCGCAACAGAAATCCTTTCCGCTTCTTCGGCTTTTAAGGATTTCATGAATTCGGGGATGACTGGTTGTTCACAAGTTGGACAAGTATCCCCTAATTTGTCTAACTTTGTTAAGAGGCGTTGAGACCCCGCTATAACTTGAGAGTGAGTCCCTATTTCTGACTGTAACGCATCATATGAGACTTTTCCTGTTATTTTACAACTTTGTGCTTCCTGTAAATCAATTTGACTCAGTAAGTCCTTAAGTTGATTATTTTTTGAGATTTTTTTATTTTTTTCCGAAATATTTTCAATTTCTTTCGTAAGGTAACGGAATTCTTTCTCTTCTTCATCCGTTGAAATTTCTAAATTTAACATTGGAAGTATGTTACTATCCTCCAATTTGTTATCTTTTAACCATTTTTCAATGGTATCAAGCTTTGCTTGTATTCCGTTAATATCTAAAGAATTCTTTCTTGCTTCTTCCTTAAATAGATCGAACAATTCAACATAGTTTTCAAGATGTAATAAATCAATTAAAAACTTTTTCCTATTAGTATCTGTTGCCGTTAAAAACTGTAAACTAGCATTTGTACTTTGGTACACCAACTGAGAAAAGGTTTTGAAATCAACTCCAATAACTTCTTGAATTGTCTTATAAGTATTAGTAGCTGTATGACTAGAAATATCTTCTCCGTTCTTTTCTAGTTTTACTTTGATACTATTTTTTCTATCAACACTTACAGCATATGTATCATCATCCTTTGTAAAGGTTAAATTTATGTTGTAACCTTTGCCAACATATCGATTTGGAATATCTGCTTTTTTGATTCCTTTGGAATTTTTATTGTACAAAACTTCCTCTATAATTAAAGGTATAGAGGACTTTCCTGTACCGTTTGTTCCAATGATTTGAGTTACGGTATTATCGTCTAATGTTAACTCATTGTCAGAACCATAACTAAAACAGTTATTCCACTGTAGCTGCTTTAGAGTAATCATTAAAAGTTCCTATAATGCTGGATATTTTTGATTTAGGAAGCTCTAGTATATATTCTAAATATTCTGCTAGTTCTTCACTTACGGTCATTTCTTTATCTAAAACTAGTGTTGCTTCAGTACTTCTCTTTACAACTTTCTTATCTAAAAGCTCTGAATTTTTTACTTGTGAAAGGTCTTGAATGTCTCCTTCCAGTTCATAAATAGTATGATGATAATCACTAGGTATCATCTTATCAGGGTTATCAACTGTTTTTCTCAGAAGTTGGGGCAAGTCAAACTTATACCATTTCCAATTAAAATTTTCATCAATTAACAAGTATCCTGTTTCTACTTCAGTCCTATGAAAGGATGTAGTCATTGGGCTACCTGGGTATACGATATTCTTTTGTGTATTACTATGGGCGTGTAAATCCCCTGCTAATACTATTGGGAAATCTTTTAATAATTCCAAGTCAATTTCTGGTTTTACATGAGGAGGAATTTCACCTCTAACGTGTGTAAATAAGGGGAACTTTTTATTAATATCCTTAAATATACCTTTCTTATGAAGGTCACAATAAGGTAGAATAGTAAAGTCCTCATACTCCATCCATTCATCTACAATGAATACTAACTCGTTTATATCCCTTGTTACTTCTTTGAGTTGAGAGAAAAAAGTCTTATGTTTTTTTGTAGCTTCATGGTTTCCATCATATATTATAGTAGGAATTTTTACATTAGCTACAAACGAAAAGTATAGTTCTAACTCCTCCATAGTCGGAAGACGATCAAAAAGATCGCCTCCGATTATATGAGTAGTACAGCGAGATTCTATTTCAGATATTTGATGAAAAAATTCTTGGTATCTTTTCTTTGCCCATTGAACTGGGACATTCTTCTGCCCCAGTTTTAAGTGCCAATCTGCTGTAAATAAGATCACGCTACATTGAACTCCGCTTCAAGAGTTTCATCAACTTCATTAGTATCTGATTGACGAATTTCATCAAGAAGAGACTTCTGTGCATCAGGGGTAGGACGAGGCATTACGTCATCCATAGACTTCAGTTCAGCTACAAGAGCTGCATCCGCATCACTGAGTGCACTAGGCTTGCACTTTAAAGGCTGAAGTTGGTACTCTACATTATAAGGAAGAGGGCCAGTCTTTACTCTTTTGAATTTAATATCCCAGCCAGTTTCTGTATCAGTAGGATCACCCAAATCTTCTGCTGCAGTTATAATTTGCTCCCACAGCTTCTTCTTTAGATTTACAACTTTTACTTCACCGTTGTCTATACACTGAGTTGCATAGCTCCAACCACACTTGAGGTCGGGGTAGTATTCACGAACCCAATCCTTCTCTTTGTTGTTGAACGCTTCTGCGTTACGGTCAAAAGATAAACACTCTAAAGGAATGTTCTTATCGTTTTTGCCTTTTATCCAGTAAACATAGCGAGCAAGAATGTCGCCACACAGACGAAAAGAGTTGTCTCCATCCTTGTACTGAAAAGTGCTAATTGAGGTTTTTTGAGCAGAACCTTTCTGCTGATTAAATGATATTGCCATTTTAATGTTTCTCCGTTGGGGCTTCTTCGTATAAAAAGTGAATTTGATCGCCTTTTACTTGAAGTAGACTATGATTGTTTAAAAATATAAAAGGATCTATTGATAAGTGCAGTAGATCCAATGTTGTTTTACCAAAGGCACTATATTCCGCAAAAGAACGCAAACTTGCTAAAGCTGCGTATATGCAGACATCTTTATAGCCATACTGGTATGTATTATATAAAAGAACATCGGGGTGAAGTAAAAAAGACTCCCCTCTAAAATCGGTGTTGGAATATTTATAAATTCGATCAAAACGATTATTAGGGATTTGCTTTTCCACCATCATTTTTAAAACTACCACCATCTCTGATGTATTGCCGTTGCATGTTTCAAAGATTTTTGTCCAATTATATAGAAGCATATTATATCAAAAAATGAAGCTCTTGTCAAGAACTATTTTTTTAAAGTTCCTGTATGTTGTAACCCTGTTTCATATAGTATCCCACCCTATTAGAAGCCTGCCTTCGTGCCGTGTTTCCTTTTAGTTGGATATCTACTATTACAGGATCTCGTTTGCCTTCCTTTTTTCTTATAACTCTACCTATTAGCTGAGTTAATAAGGGTTCGTTGTTTACGGGGGTAGCCAAAATTAGACAGCTAAGATCGTCTAAAGAGATGCCTTCAGAGAAGATTGCTTGAGTCCCAAACAGAATATTTGCCTTTCCGTCTGTAATTTTAGACATAAGCGTTTCTCTGTCCTCATGTGGTACCTCACCCGTAACACAAATTGCTTTATCGCCTGCCAGTTCGGCGCAGACCTGCAAAAAATGCACTCGATCACTTACTACTAAGACCTTATGCCCTTTGGTAGCCAAACCAGCGGCTAAAAGTGCAACGGTATGAATATATTCCTCATTATAGGCTAATTGTGTTACCTTATTTGCCCAAGGAATATTACTTCCATCCATAAATCGTATTTCCGACCTATGAATTAGAATCTTTGGAGTCATATAGTTTTCTTTTGGGGGCTTCAGAACGTTTTGTCCAAAATAATCCCTAAATACTACATGCTTCCCGTCTTTTCTTTCTATTGTGCCTGATAATCCGATCTTATATCTTGCATAGTTGGAATCAATTACTTTCGAAAACGTTGGAGACGAGACATGATGCATCTCATCCAAGATGCATGTTCCGAATGCTTTACGTATATCTGTAATGCGACGGTACAAACTTTGAGTGTTCCCAATAACCACAGGAGCATCAATATCAAACCTACCGCTTCCAATAATTCCTGGTTCAAATCCATATACTTTTTTTACCTCCGCTGCCCACTGATTTCTTAGTGGGACAGTATGTACAATTATAAGTGTTTTTTGTTTTAGCTTGCCAGCAATCGCAAGACCTGTAAAAGTCTTTCCCCAACTGACCCAAGCGTTTATTATACAGTTGTCTTCGATCTCATCAAAAACATCTTGTTGACTTGGGCGTAAAGGGAACTTAAATTCTGGAAATTCTACTGGTAATTCAATCCTTTTATCGACTACTTCGTAATCTTCTGGGATTAAATCCGTACGTCCAATAGGTATACTCACTAAGTTACTGCGAATACGTGCCATATTCTTAATAACGATAGGAGGATCTTTTGGATTGTACGAAGGAATAGTATAGGTTAGTTCTTTACTTAAAACTTCCTTATACTTATCCGTTACTTCCAAATAAATGCGATTGCTAACTACTGCCTTCATTTACGTTTGCTAACTGCAAATAAAAATAAAGCCATTAAGCCTATTGTAGTATACAATACTACCCATCCTGTTACTGGCATGAATTACCTCCATATGTGCCTTCTATTGTTTGTTTAGCTAAAATATATTCTTTTACGAAACCGCTTCGTACTATATCCGTTACATCAAATTCTATTAACTGAAATGAACCCATCTTTTCCAAAATTCTTAAAAAGGATTTTAGTCCGTTTTGTTTTAAATCTGCTTGTTGGAAATCCCCACAGAATATAACTCTACAGTTTTCTCCCACTCGCGTAATAATAGAATCTAGCTCATGAAAAGACATATTTTGGCACTCATCTATTAAAATAACTGCATCTCTTAATGTAACTCCTCTAATAAAAGATGTAGTCATAAAGTTTACTAACCCTTTGGTTGTTAGTACTTGATATGCGTCTCCTCGTGAGAACAATTCAATCGAAATATCCTTGTAAGGTTCCTCATAAACCGAAGTTTTTTCTTTTTCATTCCCAGGAAGAAACCCTAAGTCTCTCGTTGGAACTGCACTTCTTATTATTACTAGCTTCTCGAACATATTTTTAATCATATCATCGAAAGCTAAATAACAGGATATGAATGTTTTCCCTGTTCCTGCCACTCCATGCAGTACTAGGTGTTTCTCGCTATCAAAAGCTTTTACTTGGTTCTGCGTTAAAGGTTCTATTTCTTCTAGGACTAGACTAGCCCCTTGTAGAGTTTTACTTCTTTTTCCCATAGGCATTTTATATTTTTCTTCGAGTGTCTTTAAGTTTTTCTTCAGAGTACTCGTATAACATCCAAGGTATATCATTTAAATGTAATATACCCGCCCAAGTTCTGCCATCTTCTGGAGGTCTTGGTATTGTAAAAGGAAAATTAATTCCTTTCACCCATAAAAGAGAGGCAACCTCTTTCCTATCAACCTTTCTGATCTTATAGTATTTAAGCTTACACATTAAGGTTTTGTCATAGATGAAGGGGTCGCCTCGTGAGTCAATAAAAGTTTTTCCTGTTTGCTTTAATATACCAATATGGTTTATCAAAGCGTTTTTTAGAGGAAATAGGTCACGGAAGGGTGTTTGTACCCTTCTTATTCCTAAAGTTCCTCCTGACATATTCTTATCGTCTAATAACTGATTATCCAAGAATAATAGCCCGTCAGAATAGCTCCAGTTGTCGTGCGGTATCCGGTACACCGGAAAGGTTACGCGTGGAACGTCCTTGTATGTAATGATCAATTAAGTTACCATTGTAATAAATTTTTATATCTGTACATCCCTGTCCTTCCAACATTTTTGCATAAGTGTAGGGGCCAACGCTATGCATATCACCCCTTCTGCGGTCTTCCCCGTTTTGATGTAGCCAAGTTAAGCTATACCTGCCCATAATAATATTCCTCCAAAGATTCCTAAGTATTGATGTAAGTCAATAGCTATTTCTAGTAAATGAAGCCCAATATCGAAACAAAGCAGGTATAATAGTGCTTTAGGATATGCAATTTTTATCATATCGTAAAGCTAACTCCACACCCACACGCATCCTGTACATTAGGGTTTGTTACTGTAAGATAAGACCCTATTAATTCTTCGTTGTAGTCTATTGTACTGCCTGCTACAGCCATTGTAGCCGCATCACTAACTACTAGTATATCGTCTATGAGTCTATCTGTGATTTTTAAACCATCACAATAGTCCCAATCATACTCAAACCCCGCACAGCCACTAGGCTTAAGATTTAAAAGTATGTACTTTTTTTCTTTTTCAATACGCTTATAGTTAAGATACTTCTTCGCACTGGCAGTTATAGTCAGCATTTTTTCCCTCATAATCGCTTATTGCGGCTTTTATAGCGTCCTCAGCAAGAACGCTACAATGTATTTTTACTGGGGGCAGGCTAAGTTCTGTAGCAAGCTCGGTATTCTTGATCTTACTAGCGTCTTCAAGTGTCTTTCCCTTAACCCACTCGGTAAGCAAAGAACTCGATGCAATGGCGGATCCACATCCGTAAGTTTTAAACTTAGCGTCTTCAATGACTCCGTTTTCAGCGACTTTAATTTGTAATCGCATAACGTCTCCACAAGCAGGTGCTCCAACCATACCTGTACCCACGGATCTATCACTTTCAGATAATCTTCCAACGTTTCTGGGTCTTTCATAATGTTCTAATACCTTATCAGAGTAAGCCATATTGTTTCTCAAATTTACCCATTGAGTAGTCCTCTCCTACATCGAAGTCACATCCAACGGGGGCTCCTGGAATAGTTATTCCTCTATCTAACTGTATCCAATACTTAAGTTTTTCACTATATGTATCTATTTCTTCTTCTGGCACTTCTGCAAGAATTGAGTCGTGTACTAATGCAAATATACGAGCCTTCATTTTAGATGCCTGTATATCTGCGTGCATATCTACAGCCCCAAGAAGGTTAATATCACTAGCAGCAGACTGCACCAAAAAGTTAAGACCAGACCTAATGCTATGGCTCTTGATACCTGCGTCTGAAGATTTGACATTTGGTAATCTCCTTTTTCTTCCAAAGAAGCTGTAGACGAATCCGTTTTGCTCAATAAACCTATGATTCGTGTCAATCCAGTTTTTAAGCGCATGAAAAGATTTAAAATAATCATCAATAACCTCTCTTGCTTCTTGTTGACTGAAGTAGGTTCCAGAGTCTTTAGTAACTTGTTCACTAATCTTCTTCGGACCTGCTCCATACATTATACCAAAGGTAACAGCTTTGGCTGCTTGTCTCGAAGTAGTATAGAACTCTGCTACATCCTCTACCGCACAGTCTAATCTAAAAACTGTTTTAGCAATACTACTATGAAAATTTCCTCCGGACTTAAATACATCCATAAGGGCTTTATCTTTTGCAAGAACTGCAGCTACATATACTTCTGCTGTCGTTAAGTCCATTGCAACAATCTTGTGTCCATCTGCCGCTTTAATACATCCTTTTACAGCTGGGTTATCCCTAGGAAGCTGTTGCATATTAAGCTTACCACTAGAGCTGAGCCTACCGCTAGTAGTACCATGAAGGTTAAACGATGTGCGGAGTCGGCTATCTCTATCCAGCTGCGGTATGATTTTATCCAAATAAGTATTTTTAATTTTGGATCGTTGACGTATGTCAAGGATAAGTCCAGGAACTTCGGATTGACTACTGAGCTCTCCGAGTACTTCTGCATCCGTAGAATTCGCTCCCGTTCCTGTTTTCTTTCCAGTAGGTTGCAAACCCAAGTGGTCAAAAAGAAGGGAACGTAGCTGCACAGTAGAATTAGGGTTAAAATCTTTATCATTAATACTCTCCCACTTTCCTATTGCTGGGTTCTCATATAGCTTAGCAACTGCTTCATCTATCTGAGTCTGCATAAGCTCTTGTGATTTATATAATCTTGTTCTATCAAAAGGAACACCGTTGTCCTGTGCATCCATTAAAAATCTAGTGCCAGGGATCAGGATATTATCGTATACCCACTTTAATTTACCGTTTTCTTTGATTTTCTTAAACTTATCATAAATAAGATAAGTACATAATGCATCCATTGCTGCATATGTTTTCATTACATCAAAAGGAATAGACCCCCACTGGAAATCTCCTTTTAAAATTCCGTTTTCTTTTCGGTAATTATCCATCCAGTCATACATTGGCTTTTCGTAATCCCCATAAGGAGTATATCTAATAGCTAATGTTTTTAGACCATGGTTACCTGGGTTTTCATTGATGAGATACGATAACAACATTGTATCTTCAATTCTATTGAACTTAAAGTTAAAGTGGTACTCAAAAAACGCCATATCAAATTTAGCATTATGAAATACTACTCGCTTCTTATCGAAGAGCTTTTGAAGGAGTCCCTCAGTCTCTTCATCAAAGCAATCTGTAGAGATATACGCTCCTCTGTGGCCGTCATAACAAAGTGATATACCAAGTATATGCCCATCGCGAGGGTACAACCCAGTTGTTTCACTATCAAGCGCAATAAAAGTCCCATCGTGTTCAATGGCTGCTCGAATGAAATCGTTACAGTCTCTTGTGTCTTCAATACCGAATGCAATCTTTTCATCTATAATCACCTCCTCAATTTCACCACTAATATACTTAATGATGCTCTGTTTAGATTCATCCCACGTTTTTCTAGCTTCCGGTTTAAAGGTGAGCATAGCGGGATTAATAACTGGCAAGAATTTTTCTTCTACTTTCTTTCCAGAGTATTCTGTTACTGAGTTAATCTTTGTAAAATACTTCAAAGCCTCACTACCAACTAATACAATCCAGTCATATAGTTTTTCATCAATATTAATATCACAATCTCGTTTTAATACTTTCTTTATTGTAGGATCAGAACAAAGCTGGTATTGATCGAACTCAAATGCACCACCAAACTCTTTTCTGTAATCCGTCCTACTCGGTTTCGTTTCTACTAAGGCAACTTTAGCCATATAACTTCTTCCTTAATTTATCTACTGAAGTTTGAGTTAATGCACCTGGATCTGTATCTTTAAGATACACATTCCGAGCTACGAGACCAACTTTCTCACACTCACTCACTAATTTTTCTGCGGCCTGCTGGCCTGGGTCATCACCATCAAAGAATACTTCTACATATTCTGCTCCTTGTACTCGAAGCATTGATAGTTTTGCCTCATTATAGTTATTTGTTCCAAAACAACACACAGCATTGGTAAGTCCTTTGTCATGAAGGTTTATCATATCAAATATTCCTTCTACCAATATTACTGAGCCTTTAATGAACTCAACAACTGGAAAGAAAGGAAGCTTTGCCCCAGGGGGTGTAAACTTGTACTTAGGGGTTCCTTCTGCTGTATGACGCCCTTGAAACGCGACTATTTTTCCTGATATATCCTTTATAGGAAAAACAATTCTTCCTATAAAGTCTGGATCATGGTGTTGAAATGCTTCAAACTTTCTATAGGTTTCTGGGCGGATATTTCGCCAGTTTCCAATAAAAGGTAAACTATTTTGAGGAAAGGACAAACCAACACTCTCAGAACGCTTTTGTATAAGCTTCTTCTTAAAAAGTTCCCGTCTTTGTTGTAATTGGTTTGCCCTTTCGCCAAAATAATTAAATAAATTTCCCTTAAATCCGCACGAAAAGCAATTAAAAATCCCAGTAATTTGATCTATTCTCATACTTGGGTTTTTATCTGCGTGTTCGGGATTTAGACAACGCACTAAAAAATCTCCTCCTTTTGGGAGGAAATAAATATTTTTATCTGTAAGTAGAGTTTCTACATTCACCAGCTAGGATTCTCGTCTCCGTGATCTGAGTCATCTCCTCCAAATACATCTTGGTATTCTTCATATAGAGAAGGTTGACCATCATCTTCTTCTTCCTCTTCAAATATAGGAGGATCTTTAGGGGGTGCTTTATCTTCCCCGTACCTACCCCGCAAACGATTTCCATCGCCATTGAGTTCAGTTAAATCTTGTTGTGTAAACTTAAAGTCAGGTGCTAATCCCAAAATCGTGTCCCCTCTGGTACCATCCGTGGCGTGCAATACGCCGTTACTAAGGCTTGTGTGCCTCTATATCTGCGGTTACTGTATCGACCCCGCTCAATTCTATCAGAAAAATAATTACATCTATTTATATTACGAAAATACATATTTGCAGTTGGCTCTTTATCTCCATCTATAATTACTACTAATAAGAAAGCCATCATCATTACTTGCCAATATCCTCTACATTATCTTTACTTATAACTTGGTAAGCACCTTTGTTGTATGCGGGTGCAATAGTATATTCAGAAGAAGCCTCTACTTTCCAGTCCTGTCTAGGCTGGGGCTTATAAGGAGTAAGAGGAGCTGACGGATAGTCAGGCGTCTCTCGTATAACAGGCGTATCATTCGCATGAAGCTGCATATACTGTACCTTACGCTTATTTTGGTATAATGATTTATTAGACTTCTTTCTACCACTAGCTGTGTATCTCATACTGCCTTTTACAATCATAAAGCCTCCACATTTTGAATATATATTATACTAGAAATACATACAAATGTCAAGAACTATTTTTAGATGTCGTTAATTTCTTCGCCAGTTTTCTGGTCATTATCGGCTTTTTCGGTCGGTGTGAGTGCAGTCTCCGGCCCTATCTTTAGTGTTTCCCAGTCCATACTAGAAGTAAAAGAACGCATAGCGGCAGCTCTCATTTTTACACAATTAAATGTAATACAAGCATCTTCTTGTGACCAAGGCTCCATGGCATATGCTGCATCAGCAGCATCCAAGATACCTTTAGCAAATCGAGCTTCACCGCTAGCGTCCGTCTGGTATGGTGAGAATACTGGGGTTTCGTACTCTTGTGCCATACTCTTAAGTGCTTTACTAACTTCTATCTGTTCCGTCCAATCGTATTGACCTCCCCGAGAGGGCATACTTGAACGTTTTACTTGATTAATGTAGTCGACAATAACGACTCCTACATTCATGTCACTTTTGACTTTTTTATCAAGTTCAGCTCGTATCTTGGAGAGAGTAAGAGAGGGATCATAAATTACATCAAGTTGTTGAGTTGGGAGAAGCTCACAACTTTTAACTAGTTTTTTATGGAACTTATCAAAGTTTCGATGTTCTCGATACTCTGCAAGTCTCTCTTGACTGTCTGTGTATCTTGAGGCTTGCCAGTCGGCGACCTTTTCCCATTCAGTTATACTGAGGTTCTTTGTGCGAAGCCGAGAAAAAGGAACGCCCGTAGAAATAGAACAACATCTTTGCAGAATTGCTCTACTGTCCATTTCAATAGTGAAATAGAGGGCTGATTTGCCTGAAGAATATACGCTGTTAGCAATGTTAGCACAGGTGATGGATTTCCCTGCCCCGCGACGACCTCCAACCAGTATCAAGTCTCGGGGGGAGAACGTGATCTCGTTGTCGTGGTCAGTATTTAAGCCGAGGGGCAGGTACTTTCCAATGTCATCATCTGGCTCCCACAAGGGAATACGTTGCATAGTCTCTTGCGGTTCTTGAAGGTCTACTTTGTCTTCGACATCAAGAACAATCTGGTGCAGATGTTTGACAGACTCTTCCGCATCTTCAAAAGATATGGAATTGTCTACATAGTCCTCAAGAGAAGTGAGTATCTCTTTTTGAGTAAACTCATTCTTGAGGTATTGTAGAAGCATATAAGGCTCTGCATCTACATCGATAGCATCTACAGCAAAGAGTAATTCTTTGGTAGACGTATCACGAATCTCATATTTGAGATCCTCAATCGTAGGGAGTCGATGAAACTTTTCACAATGCGAATCAATGGCTTTAAAAAGCGTATGGTATGCAGAGGGCAAATAATGCTGGCGAGTAGAAGACCAAGACTCGAAATCTTGCAGGTCTAAAACTTGCTTCAAGTAAGCACTTGCTATGTTCAACGATTCCCCCGAAAAGAATACAGCCGCAATGACCCCTCACTACGGCTGTAGAATTAACACTAAATTAAGATGCTGCTGCTTTTTCCTTTTTAGCTGCTCCATCATAGTCAGACGCTGTTAAACCTCTGCGGGTCAACATAGTCTTAACACCACGTGCAGTTTTACCAATCGACTCTGCGATTGCTTCAACTGTCATGTCAGATACATCTCCAAGCTCCTCGAGAGGATCGCTCTTGTTAGAGCCCTTGGTGTGTTCCTGACGGGGTATCGCGTCAATATCACCAGAACGTAACAGGCTGAGAGCCTTGCCACGTACACTGTTTACAGTTCGGTCTAATGCTTCGGCGATTCCTTCAACGAAGGCACCATCATTAACCATCTGTACGAAAGTAGCTTCCTCATCGGGAGAGTACGTTCTAACAGTCTCCACTTTGGGAGCTGGCTTAACATGACCAGTAAGTTCCATAGATAGAATCTTACCTTGTATAGACTTAGCAGTAAATGCTCCGCCTTCAAAGTTATCTGCAATCTGAGCATAGGTATACTCACCGCTATTGTCAGAAACAAAAGCTGCGAGAGTAGATTCTTGAGTCTCAGAAAAAGCACGAGTGCTCTTTGCTGAAGCAAGTTCTACATCAAAACCCATCTTTCTCAGTTTGCTAGAAACTGATCGTGTAGTAGTCTCTAACTGCTCTGCAGCGTCTGCTACAGTAGCTTGAGATACTGGGGATTCATCACCGACAAAATTTGTGAGCTCGTCGGTACGCTCATCTGTCCACTTAGGCAATGTTGCCATTATAGTCTCCTATCAATTCATTTAGACTTGTAATAATTGTTATGCCCTTTTCTCGGGCTTGTTTTGTTTTTGCAGACTCTATGCCTGACTCATTTACTAAGAATATGACATCCTTGGTCATGGTTCCTTTCACCTGATATCCTGCATAGGACAGGGCTTTTGTAGCATCTGCTTTAGTTTTGAAACTGGAAAGCTTACCGCTAATACACACCGCTCCTTTAGTTTCAGTTGCGACTTTAGAAGTTTCAAATTCCCAGCTAAAGGGAAGGCTATTTAAACCACATTGAAACTCGTTATAGTACCAGCTAAGTAGGTTTTCTGTTGCTTTCGGCCCTAGACCTGCTGCTTTACACTTGTCCTCATCAATGTCAATGATACTCTTGAGTTTTGTGGACAATTTAGTTGCTGCTGTCTTTCCTATTAAAGGAATACTCAACGCTGGTAATAACTCATTCAAATTACTTTTCTTTGAATGGTCTATTTCAACTACTAGTTTTCTTGCTAGTTTTTCAGAGGCAAGAGCATACTTACAAGTGTTATAATCTAAATCATAAATCTCGTGAAAAGAGGAAAGATCCAACTTTTCTATGCTCTTGGGGCCAAGCCCTTTGATCTTTAGCGTCTTTGCAAAATGCTCTATTCGTTTTTGAACTTGAGCAGGGCACAAAGAGTTCCCGCAATATAGCAAATCGTTTTGCCACTCAAGTGAAGATTCACAAGAGGGACAAAATTCTGGTGCTTCTATCGCTTGCATAAAGATTCCTCTGAAATTGAAAAGATATTATATATAATTTTAGGTTCCATGTCAAGAATTATTTTTCCTCAACTCGTCGGATAATACGTGGGATAATTTCACCGCTTCGTATGACCTCGACGTGGCAACCAATTTCAAGACCTAACTCCTCAATGTGAGCCATATTATGTAAGGTTGCTCTTGATACAAGTGCATCCCCAATCATAACAGGGCCAAGTATTGCTACTGGTGTAACAACACCTGACTTACCTGTTTGCCACTCAACATTACTTAGATAAGTTACTACACCTTCTTTTTGAATTTTAAAGGCAAGTGACCCTTTAGGGTGATGAGCGGTAGTGCCTTGTTTACTCCAATACTCAATATTATCTAATCTGTGTACTTCTCCATCGGTTGGGTACTGTGATGCATCAACTGAGTTAACAGTTGAAAAACCAAGCCCTTCTAACCAATTAAGGAGTACAGTCCAAGACTCTATAAATCCATGAGGCTTCATCTCATATGCAACAAAACGTAGTTCGTTGCATCTTGGTATAAAGTCTCGGACTAACTTTAAGTTAAGTGACCCCGCTGCATAGTTTCTCGCATTAGGTATAGAAATAGGAGCAACCACTTCACCATCAATTTGTACTTTCTTATGAAAGTTGATAGTCTCTGGAACTAGAAACTTCATTTTATTTGAAATGTCTACTCCAATTTTTCCGTTTCCACGGGTGGTTGCTCTTACAAACTTCCCTTTATCGTATAGTATGGATACTGCCGAGCCGTCTAACTTCGGACTGCAAACTACGTCTTGTCCTTCGTGCGAAGCGACCCAAGAACCTAATTCATCCTCGTCAAATGTCTTTTTTAAAGACAGCATTGGAAATGAGTGACGTACTCCACTATCTGGAGTGTACCCTACATTATTATCCTCATGCAAAGCGTCCCACTCGGCATCAGTCAAAGGACTGTTACCACCTTCGTAGTATTTCTTTGCAACGGAATTTTTGTTGGTATTCTCACTCATATGTATATATTATACTAGAAAATAGGGTTAGAGTCAAGAAAAATTTAGACTATTCAGGTAAATAAATTGATTTTATTAAGTCCTCAAAGTGCTCCTCAATTATTTCTTTAGCCTCTGCTAAGGATAATATCTCAATGAGGGCACGGAACAACTCTCTTGAGTTGTTAAAGTCGAGGGGCATTGCAACTCCATCAGGCGTAGGCTTCCATTCTTCATTGAAGTCCATGTAATACTTACGAATATGAATATACTCAGTCCCCCTAAAAGTATTGACAACCACTCGTACTTGAATTTGTTTTTCTTCGTCATAGTGAATCACATGCTCATAGACTGATGGTGCTTCATGCAACTGTATCATGATTCATTCTTCAATACAGATGCAAGAGGGACTACGCTAGTCACATTCTTGGGTTTTAATAAGCGATACGAATCCGTGTCCCAGCAAAACAGTAGCAGGGTTTCTTCAGATTCTTTCGCTCGGTTTTTCTTGCCTTGAATGTACTCGGTACTAAAGTCCAACGTACAGACATTGTACTTTAGTTTTTTCGAGTTCTCACTACGATAGGTAATGATTGCATCACCACATTC
>Ga0209404_10001238_pt1 | contig 17629 bp, 12 predicted proteins | sample TroAtlMetagenome_2_FD_187447 | JGI IMG/M metagenome (GOLD analysis project Ga0209404, IMG submission 187447) | Marine eukaryotic phytoplankton communities from Atlantic Ocean - Tropical Atlantic ANT8 Metagenome (SPAdes) (version 2) | ecosystem: Environmental > Aquatic > Marine > Oceanic...
GAGACGCCGCCGCCGCGCTCCTCACAGCAACTAACAGCCAACCATGAGGAGGGGGCCAGCATGGGCGCCCATCAATGCGCCCGAGGACGCCGTCTCGAGAGCAAGGGAAGAAAAACAAATAAGAACCTTCTTTCGTCGAGTCAAGAAGGTCGGGCCGGTCACGGACACATCCGCGCCGCGCGGCTACGGCCTGCCGCACTTTCAACAAAATACGAAGGCTATCGAGGACAAGCTGAAATGGCAGAACAAGATCAGTCATGAGAATCAAATCCTGATGAAGTCGATCGTGCACATCATGGAGAACGGGACTCCCTTATCTCAAAAGCCGGACATGGCCAGAGTGCGCTTACGAAGGAACATGGCCTACAACAAGGCCATCACGGACAAGATCAAGAAGGATGAATTGAGGAAGCACAATAGGTATTTCGCGGGACGGCTGCGGAAGACGCAGGCGACGCCTTCTACGAGTCATGCTTCTCACGCGAAGTTCTACGAGGATCAAGCGTATTATCGGCGGAACATGGGTCGAGCGGTGCGCATGAAGCCCCTCGGCAAACGCGGATCGACGGGCACGGTCGTTACTGGGGAGTCTTCTGTTCAGGATCAAGAGTACGCCGAGCTGCGGAAAATCGCGGATAGTGTTGATTTAACAAGAGAGACGCTGAAGACGCCCGGTCTCAAATTACTCACCGCGAAGCAAATAAGAGATGATACGGCGAAGGCGCACGGCTACGAGTTATTACCCGAGCACTCGCGCATGTTTTTGCCCATCGCGATGGCGTCGGCGCTCAAGGCGCCGAAAGGCGATTACGGCGATCGCCTAAGAGAATAATCACATACTAGAGTAGTTATCCAAATCCTCGATGACCCGCTCCGTCAAATCAATAACCTCGAACACGTCGTCCGACGGCAATTTGTCCGTGGTGGTTGGGATGGAGTTCGTCACGTAGAACGTGTCAAACACATCGCGGTCGCCGCCCCGCGCGAACCGCTTCCAGGCCTCTCTCGGAAAGACGCCGTGCGCGACAAACGCACTGACAGACGCGGCGCCGAGATCTAGGAGTTTCGCGCCGCACTCGTACAACGTGCCGCCCGTCTGCACGAGGTCGTCCACTATAACAACTTTCTTGTCGTTCACGTCGCCGTCCTGCACCGTCACGACGCGGTTGTCGCCATCTCTCACTTTGCCGCACACAATAATTTCGTACACATCGGAATCGAACATGTGCTTGAAGCGCTTCGCGGCGCCGTCGTCGGGGAAGGCGACGGCGTCTATTCCTGCGGCCTCCAGTCTCGGTATCAAGCAGGGTACCGTCGTGTGTAACGACGCCACGGTGTTCCCATGCAGATAAAATCTGTTTTGCAGCGTGTGCAGGTCATAGACTATTAATCGAGTAGGCCGGCCGCACGACGGTAAGGATGAAAATAAATGCGCATAGGTGGCAGCCGTCGCGACCTCGCCCTCGGTCACGACGCGCTCCATCGTACCCGTCGGGTAGAACGGTAACACAATCGTCAACGACTCGACGAAGGACATCAGTAACATGACCATGACCTGGAACTGGGAGAGCGTCACGTCGTTGTCGTGGAACGAGGCAAGCATTAAAACGTGCTCGCCGGCGATTTCATTCCTCGGCTGGAACCCACCGACGACGATGCGATCGGTCCCGTCGGGGAACTTGTCCCAGGACGTCTCGTGGTAGGTGAAGCGGGCCGGTTCGGACGCTTGTATTCTTTGGGCCATGGCCTCGCACGCGGGGCCCGCGATGATCTGGTACTGCTTGGGCTCGTGGGCTTGTCGCGTTACGAGTGTTGCGCGTCTTGGTGCGGGCCGCTGCAGCGCATTTGCCGTTCCCGCGAGCAGCAATAGCAGTCGTCGTCGCGCCATTGTGAGCTGCAGGCGAGTGCGGCGATGATGCAGCCGGCTCCGCAGCGCTGCTATTTGTTAAAATGGTGTTTCGCACTGCTATTTATTGCTCTTGCCTGCTTGCGCTGCGACAGATGCTCCTGCATGCAAAAGCACCCTTTTGCAGAGGCAGCAGCTGCCTAGGCGAAACTAGTGTGTCTATGCTACTCGATGTCCCGAAAAACAACCGACCACGTCCCTCGCGAGCCCTGGCCGTGCGCACCGACGCGTGCTCGCGGCCGACCGTGCCCGGCACCAGCCCGATGCCGAGGCTCCTGCCAACGCCGGCTCCTTTAGCGCAGTAAAAAACAGCTTATTCCTGCGAAGTAGTGCGATGCACCATACATAACGACAAGAAGAACCATGGACGCCTCGACGGCCACGCCGGGCAGCCCGCCGGACGATGGCAGCCTGTCCACCCTCTCGTCGAGGCCGCGGCCCCGGCGCTATCGAAGAAAAAAACACAGCATGGGCCGCGGCTTCGACGCCTTCCTCGCCTCCAAAGCCTCGAAGCTCGCAAGAAGGCGCCGCGACTCGTCCGTCCAGGACTGCGAAAAGTATACCGCCGAGGCGGCCCAAAGGGGCTACGCGGCGGTCCGCGAGAGGAAGCGCCAGGACTTCATTTTGGAATGTGGCGACAAGGCGCCGCCCGAGCCCCTGACGCAGTTGGTAGAAATGCAGAACCCCGAGAAGCCAGGGACGTGGGTCTGGTCTCCGGAATTGGCAGCTCTCCTGGAGCAGCAGGAGGACCACGCGCCCGTGCCCAAGCACCCTATGAACTTACCGGAGTACATTGTCGACTGTGAGGACTGGGAGTGGATCACGGCGATCGTTCGCTCCGTGTTACTACACAATATTGATCATTTCGCGCACACGTATTCGGCCATCGAAAAGGGCGACAAGTACTTCATGGGCGGTCGCGCCGAAACTATTTTCAAGACGGCCGTGACCGTGCGGCCTCCTAAACTGTACGGTCCCGAGACTTTGCCTCGATTGCCGGAGTCCGACTCCGAGTCTTCCGAAGGGGAAAACATCTTTCGAGGGGACTTCGAGGACTTCATGATGGAGAAGAACCGCCCGACGCCCGGGCAATTGCTGCGGATGGCCGCAGCTAGGCGCAAGAAGCGCGAGCTGCCTTCTGCTGAAGATTCGGCTCGATTGCTCGAGTACGCCTGGGATCAGGGAGATGCCGAGAAGCTTCAATTAGTCGAAGCGGAGTTCGAACACTTGACTCGTAGAGCGAAGACCAAGGTTCAAGTAAAAGATGACGTCGTCAAGGGTCCCTCACGACGGGGCGAGCGCGACCTGCGGAACTTGTGGCACGGGAGCTGGGGCAAGGCGCTGGGTCGCGAGGCGGAACTAAGGCGCCTCGAGAAGGTGCGCGAGAAGCGTAGGTTGGCGCTGAAGCCGGCCTGGCGGAGTTTGGTCGAGCCGGAGCCTGAGAAGGTTCCTGAGAAGGTCTCATATAAACCGACGCGCGTCGAGAACCGCGTGGACCGTGCTCAACTACGGAGGAAGATGCGAGGCGCCGGGCAGCTCTTCTTCTTCCAGCGGCGCGTCGAGCGAGACGCCAAAGCGAAGATCTCAGACGAAGTTCTGGCGCGTCGAGCGGCCCGCGAGGCCGCGCAGCAATTGCGGGAAGGTGCAGTCGTGCGCGCGTTAATGGCCTTCGACGCGGAGCGCCTCAAGGTCTTCGAGCAGCTGAAGGTGGTCAGGGCGGTCTGCGCGGACCCGGAGTCGTTGAACAGCCAGAAGCGCGACGCGATGCAAGACTTAATTGAAGCGCTCGGCCCGCCCGAACCGTTGCGAAAACCGCCCATCAAGGGCATGCAGCGCGCTACTATCGACGCCGTCGAGGCCATCGCGGCGTGGCACGCGGGCGAGGTCGCCGCGCCGGTCGTGATCGAGGAAGAACCAGTGGCAGAAGCGGAGGCGCCGGCGCCCGCCGACAAACCCCAGACCATGGCCGAGAAACTCGCGGAAATCAAAAAACGTGCCGCCGAGGCGGAATACGCGGTCCGGAACCGGACGCCGCCGCCGACGCCACCACCGGATCCTCCGCCGTTTTTGTGGAACGGGGTCGATTTCCTACTGTGTGTCCGGACGTCGATGGATTTCTTAGATCACTCTCCCGAGTTCCGCGCTCATGTGGGAGACGATTTTCCAATAAGGGACAACCCCTTCATGCTTCCCACGGGCATTGACGGCGACGCCGACGACGAGGGCGCGTCTGACGGTGGCGAGGACCTGGCCTCCGACTCGGACGATGACGAGGCGGAGAAGAAGCGCAAGGCGAAGAAGCGGGAGCTGCGGGCGCGGGCGTCGTCCTGGCCGCGCTTGGGCGATTCCGAGCATCGCGACCGAGTCCACAAGTGCCGCGAGTACGTGTTGGCGCACGAGCGGCGTTATCAGGCGCGGGAAGAGGCGGAGCGCGTGGCGCTGGCGAACGCTCGCAAAGTGCGCAACGAGGACGTGGCGCGGCGCAAGTTGTTTGCAAGAGCGAAGACTCATCCCTGGGAGTTCCTCGACGCGAACGACCCCGACGGTTCCAAAGCCGAGAAGCGGCGCAAGAACCGCCGCGTCGTGCGGAAGCCGGGCTCGGAGTCGCTGCCGGCGATCCGCGTGCGCCTGTGACCCTTGCAGTCGACGGGATATGTTATAAGTTTAGCTTGTTTAACACACACTACGAAACCGAATCGCGGTCAGGTGGAGATCTCCGCGTATGGCCGCCGCCGCGTCTTGCCGCAGCAGCACTGCGGGCACAGCTGCCGGGCCGCGCGGTGTAGGGTCGGCGCCGCCATGGACAACACTAAAGCGGCCACGAACATGCCGACGACGGCCAGGCCGACGGCCGTCGTGTGCGCGTCGAGCGCGTCCGAGAGCGCCACGAGCGGCCCGGCGACGCGCGGCGGCAGGAACGGCGCGACGAGCCCCAAGCCCACGATGCTGCCGATGGCCAGCGACGCCGCCGCCGACGCGGCTGTTAACAAAGCACCGAAGAGCAGCGCGCCCGCGGCGTCGCCGTCGTTGCCCTTGGCGAAGGTGAAGAGCACCAGCAACCCGTCGCACGTATCTACGAGAGCCATGCCCGACGTAAATAAGGCGGGAAGGAGCATGACCAGCGGCGCGGGGACGTCTTTGGGACCGACCGCGGCCAGCGCCAATAATCCCACCTCAGAGGCCGTCTCAAACCCTAAACCGAACAACACGCCCACAAAGTACATCTTCCAGGCCGCGTCGACGGACGCCAGGAGCCGCTTGCAGCAGCCGCACCGCGCGAAGAGCCCGCCCGTCACTTCGACGCGGACCTGTTCTCCTTCATCAATCAGTTCCGCGTTGTGGTTGTGGTGGTGCTCGCGCTGCTCCTTGTTCGCGGCGCGCCGCCACGCGCGGAATTGGGGGCCCACCGTCGCGAGGTTGAACGCTCCAATTAATGTGAGCGTAACGGACGAAAACACGGCGCTCACGACGGCGCCCGTGGACGCGACGGCGTCGACGCGGGACCGGATGAGGGAGGACCCCGTGGCCACGATGCCGCAGAGCAGCACGACCATCGTCGAGTGGCCGAGGCTGAACCAGAGGCCCACCAAAGCAGCCGGTTTTCCGGAGTAGGCCAGCTTCCGCGCCACGTTGTCGATGGCGGCGATGTGGTCGCAGTCCACGCCGTGTCTTAACCCAAAACCGAGCGCGAGGAGGCCCGGGGAGACCAGAGCTGGGTACCGCCCCCCAATCGCGAGCAGCGACGCGACGAGGACGACATTCGCCAGCACAATCACCGCAAGCGTCGCGCGCACCGCGATTGTGGCGCAGGGCGACGTGTTCATCGCGTGCGGTGTGGCTGGGGCGTCCGGCGTGCTGCCGTAGCCGCCGCTTTCGACGAGCTCCAGCGCGCGGGGCTTTGGGTCGGCCGCCATTGTGGGCGCTCGTTGAGGGCGGCGCTGGGCACCAGGGTGCTGCTAAGGCCAGCCTTTGTGTACAGGCGCCTTCTAACACAGCCGCGATTGTTAGCAGCGTTCCTCCACAGCGAAAAGACGACGAATTCGGTTCCCGAGCCTGTTTGGCTCCGCACAACCAGTCTTTTTGTCCTGTGCGCGGTACTTGTCACAGTCGCCAGATGCGAGATCTCAGCGTTTGAATGCGTCTTCTTTCTACGTCCGACAGCTCAAAACGGCACCAATCAGAGCGGAGACGTACAGACCGAGTGGACGGGTTTTGGGCTGCCAGCTCCATCGTCGAGAGGCGCCAGCACACCTTGTGTGCAGGCTCTCTAATCGTCTTTTTTTAAGTGCTCGTGACTCGCATCACTCGTGCGCTGAAATTGCGGAGCCATCATAACTCGCCGGCACAGTACACACTCAGGATGATGCTGACAGCAGTCCTAGCCGTCGCGCTTAGCGCGAGCACGCATGCGTTGCAAATGACGAGCCGGCGGCGCTGCCTCAACGGCCTCGGCGGCGCCGCTTTCATCACGGCGCTGGCGCCGCGCGGCGCGCGCGCTGAGGCCGCGCCGACGCCCGACGAACTTAAAAAACTCACGCTCGGCTACGAGCGCATGCAGACGCTCCTCAAGGACTGGCAGAAGATCACGGGCGGCTCCTGCGGCAACGCCCAGCTCTCCAAGGAGAAGGCGCAAGTCGTCGCGACGAACGGCGGCGCGCTCTGCGACGCGTCTCCTTTAGTGATCCAGGAGTATATTGGATACAAGTCGATCAACGACCCGCTCTACCGGAGCGAGAAGCTCATGGTCCGCGCCGCGCCCCTCCTCAAGAATCCGGATGATATCGACGCGTACCTCGAGGCCGTGAATTTGTGGGGCCAGAAGATCCAGATGTCGTCCCTGAACGCCTACACGTCGGCCTGGGGCGAGGCGAACCCCAACGGGTCCAAGGCCCAGGTCGCGGCCTACATGCAAGAAGCAAAATTCGACGTCGAGGAGTCCGCGGACCTGCTCAAGCGGATCCTGGTCATGCTGGGCCTGCCGCTTACTGCCTAAATCTAGTCTTGTGTATTTATTTAGTTCTTTAACTTTCTACACAGTGAGTCACACAACCCGACGCGTGTTCGTGGGATCAGGTCCGCGCGCCAAGTAAGCGCGCGCACCGTCATATATTCACGACGACACGAGTCGCACCCGATACGGCCCGCGGACCGTTTTCACATCAACAACGGAGCCTTTTTGAGTCACGACGACACGGCCGCGCCCCACCAGGTCGCGCACCGCGGCGTGCGACGCCGGCATCCACGACCGCCAATCACACGCCGCAGTAGCGAGCCGCCGCGGCGCCTCCGACGGTCAGCAGGTCTTGCCCGCGCCGCGCGCCTCGAGGATGCGGAGCGTCTCCGTCGCGAGCTCGGCCGGAGTCGGCGCCTTGCGGGAGCGCTTCGCTGAAGGCGGCGCCGCCTTGTCGTCAGCGCGGGAACGCTTACCCGGCGCGGGCAGCTCTCGGATCAAGCAAGCGGCCGACACGCGGCCATCCGCGTCGAAGACGACCCCTTCGCTCTCGAGTAGCGCGCGCTTGCGCTGGACCGCCGGCGCGGCCGCGCCCCACTCGCCGCTGAATCCGCCCAGACGCCGGTCCGACGCGATCACTCGCTGTCAGGGCACTCTCGTCTCGGCGGGGCAGTTTTTGCGCATTACCGCTCCGACGGACCGCGCGCAGCCGCCCGCAACTTTGGCAACGGCTCCATACGTCGTGACCTTGCCCCGCGGTATGCCGCGCACGACGGCGTGCACCTTGGACTCGAAGGCGGTCGGCATTTCTCTCGCGGCGCGTCGACGACCGCAACCGCGCACGGTTCTGAGAGATGCCGCCGCACTCCTGGTGCACTCTGCAGCCTCTGCAGCCTGTCAGGACTGTGCACCGCGCCGCAAGGAGACAGATGTCAAATGCACGCGCAGCGCAGCGATGCAGTCACCAACTGGCGGTACCTTTTGCCTTTGGGACAGCAGTCAGAGGTTTGCCAGCTTTTGCTGCCAGGCATGGCTGTGAGTCCAGGCACTGGTGGGCGGAGTAGGCCCAAATGGATGCACGGCGCGCGCGAAACGCAGCCGGTCACAACGCCGGAACGACTCCTCGTGCCCGTTCTCCCGTTTTAAGTGTGTTTGCTACGCTAGGTGATTATTTTTTTTAGTAAACAGCCGGGCCCGAACCAGCCAAAGCGCTGCAAGCAGTAGCCGGGCTTGCGCTGTGTAACGCGTCGAAGCTACGGGCGGCCACAGGCCACACGGCTGCCGGAGCAACGCTTTGGACCAGGGGGACGCGAAACCTAAGGCCACAGCGCACCGCGCGGCGCGATGGCCAGCATGGCGAACTCGACGCTCATCGGCACCATGAACATGCTGGGCGACGCCTACAACCCCTTCGAGTTTTTGGCCGTGGACGACGCCAAGTTCATGAATGTCTGCGAGTCGTTCGAGGCGCGCGCGCGGGCGGTCACGTGGGCGGACCTCGACGCCCAGGGCCTCAATGAATTAATAGAGGCGTGCGGCGGCGCCGTCGCCGACCGCCTGAAGGCCATGCGGAGCAAAGAGGCCTGGGCGGCGATGGACGACAGCGCGTTGGAAGACGACAACAAGTTCTTCGACCATCGCATGAATCTGATTGTTTTTGCGATGCGGCGCTTCGACCGCGACGCGGCGACGTGCGCGGACAAGGGTCCGTTAGTGTGGGAGCTCACATCCAATAAAGAGTGGTGGCAGCTGCTGAAACGATGCTGCGAGAAGGGCGACACGTACCGCAAGTCCCCCTCACTCCTCGCCTGGGATCTGTTGTGCTGCGTCGTGGCGTCGGAAGACGCGTCGACCTTCGCCGAGACCTGCAAGGCGTCCTACCTCAACCCGGACAACACGGAGCGGCATGCCCAAATCTTCGTCGACGCCGCGCTCAACGTCGCGCGGGACGCGCGCATGGGCCGCTGCGTGCTGGGCCTGCAGGAGTTCCCGCAAGCGGGCACGCCGCGGGCCGCCGTCTTCGAGGCGGCGTTCAAAACGGCGGGCTTCGAGGTCGTGCGGGCCGTGCGGAGCTGCGCGCTCGTGCACAAGGGCTTCGGCGGCGGCGGCGAGGTCCTGGCCGACGGCGGCGATGCTTCCATAGGCGTCGACGCCGACGCGGTCATGAAGACGCTGACCCGGGATGCGAACGGCGAGCCGAAGTACGACAAGAAGACGATGGCCGCGTTCGAGGGCACTACCGCGGCCAAGGTGTTATCTGTCAGACTGGATGGCGTGGCCTACCACGCGCTGCATGCGAAGGAGCCCAAAACGCCGGAAGCTGCCGAGTTATTGGCCAAGTTCCTCGCCGCGCACGCCGCGGCCTGCGGCGCGGGGCCCTTCGCTTGGTTGGTCGATACCAACTTAGCGAAGGAGTCGACGGACTCGGCCTTCCGGCGGGAAGTCGAGGCGAGCGGGCTCCAGGTGTCGGCGTCGGTCCCGACGACGTCGAAGCGGCGGTCGCGCCTCCACGGCCAGTGCTACGACGACAACAAGTGCCACAAGACCGTGGTCGCCGCGAAGGACAAGTTCGTGGTCACGGACGGCGCGCTGACGCTGCTGCCGACGGTGCCCGATTTGGCCGATGAGGCGCACCCCGTGACGCTGCCCCGAGAGACGTGGCCCGCGGACCACGCGCTCGTCGCGGCGGTGTTCGCGCCCTCGGCGTAGATTTTGATCCCGTTCCCCCCGCTCGGTTGTAAAAGTTCGTGCTTCACTTATGACACCCCTTCCGCGATGTCTGCGGCGCTCGTCCCGGCCGCGAAGCCGCTACACCAGCAGTGCATGAAGTTGAACCCGCCCGTCACACCATCAACATCAACGAGCTCGCCGCAGAAGTGGAGGCCCGGCACGCTCTTGGACTCGTAGGTCTTGAAATTGATCTCCTTGAGGCGCACGCCTCCCGCGGTTACGAATTCTTCCTTGTTCGTGTCCTTGCCATCGAAGGGCAGCTCCAGAGCGGAGCAGGCCGCCGCGACGGCGTCGAGCTCTTTCGCGTTTGCGTCGCCCCAGCGGCAGCCGTCGCGGACGTTCGCGTGGGCCACGAGGCGCGCCCAGAGCCGCTTCGGGAGTTGTGCGAAGGGCCGCGTCGCGCCGGCGACCGTCGCGCCGGCGTGCTTTTTCTTATGGGAATCGAGCGTCGAGCGCACGGCGCCGGGCGACGCGTCCGGCAACAGATCCGCGACGAGCGTGCCCTTGTAGCCGCAGTCCTGCAACTCCCGCGCCTTGAACGCCGACAGCCGCAGCGCGGCGGGACCCGAGAGCCCGCGGTGCGTCACGAGCAGGGGCCCACGCGTCGGCGGCGGCGGCTTCTTCTTCGCGCCCTTCAACTCGACGCGTGCGTCCGGCACGGACAGGCCGGCGAGGCCCTCGAGCACCGGCGACTTGACGCGGAACGAAAAGAGCGACGGGCAGGGCTTCACGGGCTCGTGGCCGAGCGCCTTGGCCAGCGCGTAGCCCCCTGGTGCGGAACCGGTGGCTAAGACCACCGCGGCCGCGTCGTAGGCGTCGTCGCCCGTTTTGACGGCGAAGCCGTCGCCTGCCACATCAATAGTCGTCGCCGCGGCGCCGCCTTTGAATAATACGCCGGCTTTGTGAGCAGCGTTCCGCAGCGCATCGGCCACGGTCTGCGAGTCGTCCGTCACGGGGAAGACTCGACCGTCGGCCTCCGTCTTGAGCTCGACGCCCTCCGCCTCGAACCAGCGCCTCATATCATCGGGACCGAAGAGAGACGTAAAGGGTCCGCGGATTTCGCGGCGCCCGCGCGGGTAGCGCTCGACGACGTCGGAGACGGCCATCGTCGGGTCGTGGATCACGTTGCAGCGGCCGCCGCCGCTCGCAAGTACTTTCTTGAGCGGTTTCCGCGTCGCCTCGACCAAGACGGTCTCGGCGCCGCGCCTGGCGGCTGTGATCGCCGCAAAATACCCACTCGCACCACCGCCAACGACGACAACGCGGCCGGCGCGCCCGACGGTCGCCGCCATCGCCGCGAGGACTACGCGGCGCATCGACGGCGTGCGACGCACGGATGTATGCAGCGAGAGCTGCGCTGTGCGACGTGTACGCCAGCCGACGCACGGCTGTGTCCGCAGCGTAGTGTAGCTGCAGTGCCGGTGCAGTGGTCCAGCGAACGGCTGTCCGCGGCGCTAGCCCACGCTTGAGTGCTGCTGCACTGGTGCAGTGCCCCAGCAGGGCTACAGCTCGTTCACAAATTGCACGGCTCGTCAGCACTCGTGCATACAGGTCGGAACAACTCCGAGCGCTGGTCACTGAGCGTCTAATCGATGAATGCGGCAACACTGCCGCGCTGAAGCTGGGCTGCTTGCTAGTGTCTCACAGCCGCTAGCGAATCGAATACGACTAAAAACTAAAGACTAGGTTACAGGAGGACCGCTCGGCTCCGGCTCGGGCGTGCACGACGGCAGCGACCCGTTCCGCGCCGCGGCGAGGAGCTCCGCGACGCCCGGCCCCGCGTGCCGTTTGGCAGAGAGGAGCTGCATCTGGAACGCCGCGCGGATCGTGTCGTACAATTCGAGATCCAGCGCGTTCAGCTCCCTGATAACGTCGACGTCGCCCGGCTCGAGCCGCAGCCGCGCGGGCGCCTGCGGCGCGAGGCGCGGCACGCAGGCCGGCGCGGGCCAGTTCTGGGCGTCGTGGTGCCTCGCTGCGGCGCGCCAGAGCACCATGGACTCGGCGAGGCGCTCGTGCAAACCGACCGCAAAATAGAGGCTGTGCACGTTTCGCTTCACGTAAGCCAAATGCTCCCGCAAAATGTTCTCGGGCGTCGCGAGCGCGCAGGAGAACACGCGCGCGTCCTCGGCGCCATAGTCCAGGTGGCAGGGCTGCGTCGCCACGGCCGACGAGAGAGGCGACCGCGGCGCGTTCGCGCGCTTCAGCGACTGGTCGAAGGACGTCAGCGACGCGCAGGCCGACCGCCGCGGCGCGCAGCGCGTGTCGTTGCCCAGGAATCGCAGGTGGTAGTTTGCCGTCGCTTCCGCGAAAGCCCTTATCCCTTTTTTCGCTTTGATGGCCAGCGGGTGCCTCGCCCGTAGTGAGGTAGGCGGCTCGTCGCGCCACGCTACGTAATCAGACAACAACCGAGATATCGGATCGCGCAGCAGCAAAAAGTAGGACGTCGGCCGATTTTGCAGTTCCGGCTCCGCGTGAATGCCCCAAGCGAGCTCAGCTTGGGTCAACAGTGTCACATGCTCGGCGGCGGCTAAAGCGAGCTCCCGCCTCGTATTCGGCTCGCCCATGGCCACGTAGACCGTCCGGTCTTTCTGCAGGGCGCCGCGTTTGAACGCGTCCAGGGCGTTCGATTTCAGGATACTGCTCCCGGCGATGGCCGGGCCGCCCTTCGACTGGACGGGCGGCGCGTCATTTAAGGAGCAGGCCGCCGCCGGCACGGACCGCTGCAGCGCCGGCGCGAGCACATCCCTCTGAAACGCGCCGACCGTCGCGGCGCCGCCCCGACAGAAGCCGAGCACGACCTGCACGCCCAGGCACGGCGCGACCGGCCGCGGCGGCGCGATGCGCACGGTCTCGTTCACATAATCCAGATAGAAGTTGGGCAAGGCGTCTCTACTATCGATCCGCTGCCGGCCCTCGACGTCGTCGCGACTCCACAGCGCCGCCGCGGCCGTCCTCACCGCAACGTGCGCGTCCTCCAGATCGAGCCGGGGGCTGCAGGTCTTGGCGTCGCCGGGCAGGCACTGCGGCGGGGCGCCCTCCTGGGCTGTGGGCTGCCCCAGCAGGCTTGTGACGGCCACAGCCCAGAGGGCTGTGGCCCGGCGCCGCCTCATCGCAGCCGTCTATCTCTATGTGAGCGTGGTCGACTCATTATCTATATATGTGGCCGAGGGCTGGGCCTCCAGCGCGGGCGAGGTCCGCTCGATGTCTCTCAGACAGACGCCCGCACGAAATAGTGGGTTGTAATTGAGACTCCTGCGCGCGGCAGGACGGGTGCGACTACGGGGGAGGCGATGCGCCGCATTTTGAGAGAGAAAAAAAATGATGGCAAGCTGGAGAGGCCGCCGTGGACGCTGTGCGCATGCGGCGCGAATCCGGCTGCCTCGCGTCGAGCTGATACGGCACGGAAGTCATACGTACCCATCGGGCTGCCCCGCGTGCGAGGAGCATAGATGGACCGCGTCCGCGTGCTGTGTCGGGTGCGGCCCACGACGGCCGAGGAGCAGACGCGCGGCGAGCGCGTCGTCGCGATCCAGGGCGCGCAGCGCTTGAGGCTGCAGAATGCGGCGGAGTACGTGGGCGAGCACGAGGCGTCCTGGGCCTTCGACGCGGCGTACGACACGGACGCGAGCCAGGCCCAGGTCTACGAGTCCATACAACCGATCACGCAGGATGTATTAAGGGGCTTCCACGCGACGGTCTTCGCATATGGGCAGACCGGAGCGGGAAAGACGCACTCCATGTTCGGGCCGCCGGACTGTTCCTTGGATGGTCCCGACGCGGGCGTCGTGCCGCGCCTGTTGAAAGATCTCTTCGCGGGATTGACGGCCGGCGACGAGGTGCGCGTGTCGTGTTTGGAACTGTACGATGATTTGCGAGATTTATTGAACGAGGAACACCGACCCTTGAAGCTGCGAGAGAACCGCAAGGACGGTTCGGTCGTGGTCGATGGCGCCGTCGACGCCGTCGTCAAGGACGTGCCCGCCACGTTGGCGTTGTTGGAGCGCGCTCTCGTGAGGAGAGTCGTGGCGTCGCACGAGATGAACGCCGACTCGAGTCGTTCGCATTTCGTCGCGTCGTTTCGAGTCACGCGGCCATCGATAAACGCGAGCGCGATCATGCGCCTCGTGGACCTAGCCGGCTCCGAGCGCGTCGCCAAGACCAAGGCGACGGGCGGCACGTTGAACGAAGCCAAAAGGATCAACTCGTCGCTATCTGCCCTCGGGAACGTGATCGCCGCATTAACGTCCTCAACAGCGACGCACGTGCCGTATCGGGATTCCAAGCTTACACGATTGCTCCAGTCGTCGCTCGGCGGCAACGCCAAGACCGCTTTACTCGTATGTGTCTCAGCGTCGTCGTTACACGCCGAAGAGACCGTCTCGACCCTACGCTTCGGCGTGCGCGCGAAGCGAGTCCGGAACGCCGCCAAGGTGAACGTGGATGTCGATGATGATTTATTAGCTGCTCGTTTGGAGCTCGCGGCACTACGCGCGGAACGGGACGACGCCGTGCGGGAACGGGACGCGGCGCAGCTCCAAGCGGCGGACAAGGAGGCTCTACTGCTGACGGAGCGGAGCGAGACGACGCAATTGCGAGACAAGATTGGGAGCTTGGAGCGGGCCGAGGCGGCGCGCAAGGCAGCCGAGGCGTTACGGGCCATGGAGGACTCCGTGAGAGCCGCGGCCGCGCCGCCGCCGCCGGATTTGGATGCCATTTATGACGCGCACGCCGCGGACCTGGCTTCTTCGCTGGCGTCGTTGCGGCTTAATCTACAAGCCGATGCGAAAAAAGAGGCCGAGCGCGCGGCGCTGAGTGCGAGGAACGAGCTCACGTCTGTCAAAGACCAGCACGCCGTCGCCCAGAAGCGCCACGACGCGTCCGTCGCATCCCTGAAAGCTGATATCGCGCGGCATGCGTCGGACCTCGACGCGTTGACTTCGGATCGCGACCGCCTCACGGACCAACTGAGCCAGCGCGACGCGAAGATCGCGTCCCTGCGGTCCGCGCGGGCGCGAGAGGTCGAGGCGACCAAGGGCGAGGCCGCGGCCGAGCGCGCGGCGCTCGCGCAGGAGCACGAGGCCGCGGTCGCGGAGCTCCGGCGGACCCAGGCGCAAGCGCTCGAGGCCGCGCGCAAGGACGCGGCGCAGGAGCTCGAGGCCGCGCGGACCGAGGCCGCTGGCGCGCTCGTGGCGCTCAATACGGAAGCCGAGGCCCAGCGCGCGGCGGCGGCGTCGGCGACGGCGGATCTGCAAAAGCTCCGCGAGGCGCACGCGAACGAAGCCTCCGACGCGGCCGCGGCCTGGGAGAAGGACCTCGCGGCGCTGCGCGAGAAGCACGCGCAGGAGCTTGAAAGCTTGCGCTCGTCGGCGGCCGACGCCGACGCGCTGCGCGACGCCCACGACACGGAGCTCTCGGAGCTGCGCGCGGCGCACGAAGCGGCGCTGACTAAGGCGGGCCAAGCCGCGACCGAGGCGGCCCGGGCAGAACACGCCGACGAGCTCGCGGCGGCCACTAAAGCTGCGGCAGCTACGGCGCGCCAGGACGCGAAGGCGGGCGAGGAGGCTTTGATGGAAGGGCACGCGCGCGAGCTGGAAGTTCTAAGAAAGGAGCACGCCAAGGCGACGGAAGCGATGCAACGGGAGCACGACGCCGCGATGGACGACAAGCAGCAGCGCTACGACGACGCGACGGAAGAGATGAGGAAGGAGCACGCTGCCGAGCTCGACGCGCTGGGGAATAATGAGGACGCCGTTGCCAAGGCCGTCGCGGAAGCCCTGGAGGCCAAGGCCCGGGAGCGCGCCACGAAGGAGAAGGAGCTGGACCAGTCCCTGCAATGGGCGCGCGAGACGCACGCCAGAGAACTAGCAAATGCGAGGAAGGAGATGGCGGAGGCAGTCGCGGCCAAGGACGCCGAGGTCCGGGCGGCGCAGGACGCCCACACTCGTTTGTTGGATGCGGAAGCTAAAAGGCGGGCCGACGTCCAGAAGGCCGTCGAGGAGAAGGAGATGAAATTGGCTCGCGACCACGCGAAGAAGCTCTCGCGGCTCGCCGACGACCACGCCAAGGCGCTGGAGCGAAGGGACCAGGAGCATCGGGCCGAGCGCAAGCAGGACCTGGTCAAGGCCGACGAGTCGGCCTTGAAATATGCTGAGGCTCTCGAGGCGAAGGCGCGGGAGCATGCTTCTCTGATAGAATCGCTGGAAGAGAAACAGCTTAAGGCTCTGGAAGAGAAGGACGAGAGATGTAAGGAAGAGACGGACGCGGCCATGGAGGCCGTCGAGGCCGCACAGCTGCGGGCGAACGAGGCCGAGGCGGCGGCGCGCGCGCACGAGGTGGCCGCGGCCGGGTTGGCTAGGCAGTTGGCCGCCGCAGAAGGTAGAGCTGATGACTTGAACAAGGGCTTGGACGCTCTATCCACCGAACACGACACAGTCACCAAAGCTGTTGTGGGTTCGCGGCTGGAGGGGGCCGAGGCGGCCTATGAAAAATTAAGGTTGCAGGTCGAACTGAAGCGCCTGAAGAAGGAGCTCGTGACGGCGAAGAACGATGCCGAAAATGCGCGGCGCGAGCTGCGCGAGGAGCGCGCGCGGCCCGGTTTACTGGCGCGGCTGAAGAACGTCGTCTCGCGCGAGCGGCCCGCGGACATCGCGCTGTACCCGACGAATACGGCGTAATGATTGTGCTTGTGTTTATTTTCTCTGTTGCCTTGCCTAGAGCTATGGACTTGGCCGGACACCGGAATACATTGAACATCACAGTTAGTCACCCCGACGCCGTCGCCGCAAGGTCGTCGAGCGCCACCCGCACGACGGCTGCCGCCGCGTCGACATGCAGCGAGTTCCCCGCGGCCGCCCAGGCACTCTTCAGCGAGATTTCGGCGGGAAACTGAAATGAACTGGGAAAACCCAACAAATTGGCAACTTCTTTCGGCGCGAAGTAGCGCAGCTCCAGGGCCGCGCGCCACGTGTCCCCAAACGGCCGCGCGTTTGGTTCAGTCCGCGAGAAGCCGAGCGAAGCCAGATCGGGGTCGTTGCTCGTCCGCCGCACGCGCAGGACAGACCCCGTGCCCCGGTTAAAGCGCCCGTAGGACCGCGTGAAGCAGGCCGTCGGTATCGAGTCCGTCGCGTCGACGACGTCAAAGCACCAGGCCGCGTCGCTATTTATCGTCTTGGCCGGCACGCGGTACGGTTCTATCAGAGCAGATGCGTCGGAACACTGGTCCAGAACGTAGGGCGCCTCGAGGAACTCCGCAATGCGTTTCATCGGCGGCGCTTCGTCCAGCCCGGGCCACGCGTCCTCCGTCGGCGCCGGCGACGCCCAGTCCTCATCAGAATTTGTACGGACGGCGCACTCGAAGTAGCGCGGCCGCTCGTGGGGCACGCCCGTCTGCGTCGGCGTGAGGTGCCAGCACTTCGGCTGAGCGAAGCCCGCGCGTCGTAACGCGCCGTGCCAGCGGTCTCGACTCTCCGACGCCGCGAAGCCCACGACGTTCTCGAGGCAGACGAACCGCGGCGGCGCTTCTTCTACGAGATCCGCCAGGTGTAGTAAGCTCGCGGCGCGCGGGTCGTCGATATCAGTCATTTCGTGCTGCCGCGTGTAGGGCTGGCACGGCGGGCTCAGGAGCCAGCCGTCGGCGCCGGCGACGTCGTTCGTGGTGAGAGTTTCGACGCGGCGCTGCGATGGCTTGTGGCCGAAGTTGTGTGCATATATGGCGTTGCACGTTGTCGACGCGTCGATTGCCAGGGCGACGTCGTGATCGCGCGACGTCGCTTTTTGTAAGGCATAACGCCAGCCGCCGATACCGCTGTAGAACTCGCAGATTTTGAGCGGTGGCTGCTCGGTGAGGGCTGCCATTGGCTTGCACCAGCCTGCAGCGGGCGTGCTAACGTGCGCACGGCAGTTGCGAGCAATGTCATTGTGCAAAACGGGTTTTACAGGACGAGATCCAAAAAGACCACTTACCCGCTGCGCCGCGCGTGCGCCTCCTGCCACTCTCTAATCCTACAAGCCGTCGCCCGCGACCCCGCCAGATCGTCCAACGA
>Ga0209404_10001244_pt1 | contig 17585 bp, 34 predicted proteins | sample TroAtlMetagenome_2_FD_187447 | JGI IMG/M metagenome (GOLD analysis project Ga0209404, IMG submission 187447) | Marine eukaryotic phytoplankton communities from Atlantic Ocean - Tropical Atlantic ANT8 Metagenome (SPAdes) (version 2) | ecosystem: Environmental > Aquatic > Marine > Oceanic...
ATAGTCAGTGCTGACAATATTTTCAGTAACATTAGAGGTAGTCCTCGTAGTGGAGGACATGGTTCCAGACGTGAAATTTGGTACGACGGGGACAGCATAAGCGGGGGAAAAGTAAAGTAATAATAGTGGCAGAAGCCTCTTCATCACTTGATTGTTAGGTTTGTGACCACAGAACCAATGGCAGAAGTATTCGCCCCTCCAGCGGTTACTGTTAGTACACCAGCGGAAGTAACTGTACCTGCTAATGTGCCAGCAACTCCTCCAGACATCGTTAAAACTTCTCCGTAAGCTGGCATGTCTGCGACCACCCCGCTGGTTACGTCTACACCAGTCCCAATCGGATTTACGTTGTCCCCTGCGCTAAAACTTTCACTAAAACTGAAGGCAGATCCTACAGTATTTATGTCATATGTACCAGGATCAAGTGTTGCTGCTGTGCTCCCAGAGGGTGCTACTAATTTACCAAAATGATCATCTGATGATGCAACTTTGATATTCGACCCCGAAACCGCATACGTTGAACCTATTCTAGAAGAATCTGTATAAGCACCATTTACCGTAAGCTGAGTGCTGGTTGTGATGCTATGGCTCAAGTCTGCATAAACAGGGCTTGATAGCAGGAAAATGAATGGAATTAATCGTTTCATTTAGTTAATTGTCCAGTGATCGGGTCTATTGGCTTACCCGTGATTGGATCGACTCGGTAGGTTTCAGGAGTCTTTGCTATTAATTCTATAGGTTGTTTGATAACAATAGTCTGCTGGCCTGGAATATTACTCCCTAGTGCTTGCTCTTCTTTCTTCTTCTTTTTACTTCCATTATTAGAACCTACACTGATGCCCCAACCTGCCAGGATGTTTCCTAAAAGCCCTGCTGCAAACGTCGAATCGATTCTTGGCTGGTCTGGAATCTCAACTCCGAACATTGATGTAGGCAATTTTATATATCCAAGAGATAACACGCAGATACACCAAAACAAAATGGCCCCTTGTGCAGTTGTAGAGACAAGGAACATGATCTTCTCTTGGTATTCAGGCTGATCTTCTTGAATTTGTTTTACAACTGCTTTTGCTTCAGGCTTCTTCTCTTGTGTTTTTGCTGGTGGCTTGGGTTCTGCCATAAAATAAATGCAATACTTCGACAATCTAGATGACTGAGATTATTGCTGCAATCGTTGGAGCCGTTTTTTCAATGATGATGATGACCTTCAGTACAATTGCTAGTCGTAAAAGTAAGGACACCAGAGAAATATTCTCTCGTTTAAACAAGCTTGAAAAACAGGTCGCGGTACTGTTAGAAAACCAGCCCCGTAAACGAGACTGGCGCAGAAATCTATAAGGGGCTACGATATTAATGCTTACTTCATCTGGGCTTAGCTTACACCAGACCTCTGTATGCAATTTCTGAGGGCAATCGGTCACCCCCATTTCAGGTTGCTCTCAACTTATTAAGGAGTAGATGATGAAAAAGATCCTGAAAATTTTCAAGCCTCTGCTTTATTCCTTCTTGCAAAGTGAGCAAGGTAAACGCTTTATTCTTTCTATTCTTAAATCAGCAGCTAAACAAACAAATAATTCTTTAGATGATCAGGCAGTTGTTTTTATTGAAGATAGACTCTTCCCAGGTAAAACGCAAAAGCTTCAGTGATTAACAGAGCAATGGAAACAGTCTTAGGTTCAGACTGGGCAGAGCAACGTGACCGAATGCTTAGGTTGGAACGTCTTTATGTCTTAGATGGTCGTCACCATAAGACACATAAACTTAATGGCTCCTATGCGAATTTACTGGAAAGAGCCGATGAGTTAGAAGCTGATGACTAGCCTGGACTTAAGGGATTTCTTTGAAGCTTTTGATCGTAATGATCCTTATATGCTTGCGGCAATTTCTGAACTTCATTGTGAGATAACTAAGCTCGCACCAGAGGTGCTAGAGAAAGAATCTGGGTGGTATGAGACTTGGACTATTGGTGGCAAGAGAGACTTGCGAACTGGTTTGCTTCTTTAATTATTAAAAGTTACGATTGATTTGGGAAGGCTAGACCTCGCCTTTCTGATTGGAAACAGGTAAACCTCTTGAAATCCCCATCACCCCAAGAGGTTTATTCTGTCAATGGAGTCTATTCAGGAATTAAATGAATTGGTTTAAAAGAAATAATAAGCAAAAGATAAACAAGGATTGGTTAAATGCTGAAGTAACAATGGAAGAGGATTTGCTTATAGAACTCAACCTGAGAATTGCTTTAGGCCAGTGTTCTGAAGATGATGCCTCGGATTTATTCAGCGGACTTGCGAGGGAGAATTATCGTTTAAGAAAAATAATTAATCAAGGGAAAGCATACACAGAATATTTAGATCGTCAGTCATCTATCGGCCAATAACAAGCACAGTCTTTGGCCCATTCGCCACCAGTGGACCTGCCTTCAGGTAGACCTAGACCACATTCGGCCTTAACTATTAACCAATGGATGCATTCAATGCATCTAGGTTGTTTCTGACAGATAGATCTGGCATCAGCGTATAAATATTCAGCCTCTAGGACAGCAGGCTCCAGCTCCTTAGCAGATAAAGGTAAGTCTAATTTCCCTTCTTTCGTTTTTATCTTCACTCTCCAATCGGATTCATTCTCTTCATAGAGAACCATTCGACCAGAGTGATAGCGTAAAGAAGGCAAGGTTAGTGTTCTTTATTTTCGCGGAGATATTTTTCAGGTGGGACTTGTAACCAAATCCTTCGCCCAGCTCTGATCTTAAAAAGATAGCTGCCGCACTGTACAACTTTACCTTCGTTTTCAGATGGATTTTCAAGCACAATAATCACCTCGTTTGATAGATCGAATTGTTGAAATATGGCAGCCAAAAAGTTCAGCAAGATCTTCCGAGACGAAATAGTCTCTTCTTTTCTCTATGACCTTTTTTTGCTCAAGAGAAATCTTTTTATGGGTTTTCTTTGGTTCTATTCTTTCAAAAGTAGTAAATCTATAGCCACAGTTATGGCAAGATCTTCTCCTTCTATTAACAAAACCATCTTCAGTCCCTCTTACTTCTAGGACTGATTGGTTGGTAACACCACAGTTAGGACACTTCATTGAAATGACTGTCGATGATGATTTTTGCACGAATTGTCTCAGGTAGAGATGGATCAAGAACTCGCAACTTCTGGAATTGCTCCCAGAGTCCTGTATAGGTTCCTCTCAAGCCATCCCTAGCGTTATCTCGATCGAAAAGGTCATATAAAAAATCCATGAACTTAGCTTGACCATTCTCGATCTCGTAAGATTTGAGCTGCACATTCGGCATCGGCCCTAGTATTTTGGATAGGCCCCCAGAGGACAATCTGTCCGTCGAAGTACCAGGGTTTGAAGTAAGTTTCTGATCCATAGTAAGTAGGTTGGACGCCACAATTTCCCATTGAGGCGATTGAAGGTGAATACAAGTACGGTTCTTATTTGGCTAGTTCTACTGCCGAATCGGGCCACCTGGCTCTGCCATATTTGAGAGCATCGGCCTCTGACTCGGCTAATAATTCTACCCTCATAAGTGAGAAGCTTCCATCTCTTACGAGAAGTTTGAAGAATCTACTTTTGTTCCCCTTATAGGGATGGCTGATGCCATCTCCGATGTTGGGATATGCAATGGTTTTTAATTTACTTTTCATAACAGTTCTTCAAGAGTAAGGTCTTTTGCTTTTTGTCTAAGCTCTTCATATTTTTCTTCTGTTATGACGGTGAGCAATAAACGACGGAAGTTTCTGATATAGGTTTTTTGAAAAACACTGGATTCATTCTCAGGATTAAAAGAAGCCAAGATTTTTGCCAAGAAGACTTTGCAGACTTCTTGTTTCCTTCTTATCCTGATTTGCCAATCGGTTTCGTGATCAAAACCAGAATCGATTCTTTCGCGAGCAATAAAGGTTAGTTTCTCTTCCATTGCAGCAATGGCTGCTATCAATTCATCCTTTAAGAGTTTTGCTTCAGGAGGACTTAGCCCGTCAAGATGTTCAAGGAGTAAAGTCCTTTTTATACTCCTGCTGTCGAAAGTAAGTCCCATTGATAATGATAAGTCACCCTAATTTTACCTAAGACGGATCTAGCCGTCTTGTTTTAAGTACCTTTTGACTACTGACTTCTTTACGAATCAATTTTCTTAAGGTTACTACTGAGATGGCACTGATAATAGTACTAATGCAGAGAGGCTGGATCATTGTTTTTTAGTGATTTTAGTCAGTTTTTTCTATTTAGAAGTGGATTCCTATTGTTTATTGACACTCCCTGCGTTTCTCTACCCAGAACTTTAATTCTTCTATCCGAGCTAAAGCACGTTTGACTTCTTCGCTATCTTCGCGAGGGCGAAGGAGGTGAGCATAAGGTGTCTCCTCCTCCGCAATGGCACGTTGTCTTTTAGTCATTATTTTCTAATGACCTCAACGCCTGTTGGGCATGTAAGGAAAGTGAACGTGATCCATCCCATAGAATCCGATAAGAATAGGCTTTGAATGGTGCTCTATTCTTCATCTTTTTCTCTTCTTCGACAACCTCTTTTACAACGCCCCTCCTGGGAGGAACTGTTCTGGTGTCTCCAAGTCTGTAGCGTTTACAGACACGTTCTCCAATGGCAAATCTTTGCCCGACTCTGGTTGTTCTAGCGACCATAATTAAAACTTATCGAAGCCTCCGTTAGAGTTTTCAGTAGCAGGACTCGCAGTAGCAGGACTCGCAGCAGAATCTCCTGACAAAGAATGCTCCTCGATTTCGCGCTGCTTCTTATAATCGGCAGTAATCTTCATGCCTAAGAATTTTTTTCCATTAGGGTTGTTCTTAGGTGTGTTCATGTAACCAGCAGCTCTTAAGGGAACTACTCCTTCACCAAGATATTCATCATGGTCAGGAACAGCTTTCGATAAGTATTTAATTACTTCAGCAATTTGGCTGGCTGGAACTTTAATAACACCACTGTATTCAGGGTATTTTTTATGAGGATCATAATTGTCCCCACGCATTTTTTTGTGGTCCTCTGCTGTCTGAGGGAAGATTGCAAGATTTAATTCGATGGGCATTTTAGGAATCAGTAGTTTTACGATTGGCCTCTTCAAATTGCTCTACATCGGCCATCTTGTAGAGCACTCTTTTTCCGATCTTGACGAAAGGGGGGCCTTGATCTTCAGCCCTCCATTTTATGAGAGTTGCGTGATGCATTTGCCATCGTTTAGCAAGTTGCATCCCAGTTAAAAATTCAGAATCCGAAGTCATCTAGGTCCTCCTTTGGTGGTTGCGGCTCCGCAATCGCAGCTTCATGTGGAGTCTCAGGCACTTTTCTTGGGGATGGTGCTGGGGTTATATCAACAGGTTGGATGTCGATAATTTCATCCTCAGTCTGAACACCTAGAAGAAGATCAGCCACATGTTGTCTTCCAAAGAAGGTTGCTGCTCTATACCTAAGCATGTGCTCAGGCATGGTCGACCATTTCTTGTTGCTGGTCCAACCTTCACGCTTAGCCATCTCCAGACTTACAGAAGACCCGAAGACTTTTTTCTTGTCCTTTTTTCTTACAGCGACACATTTGCAGGTTAGGGTGTCTCCCTTGCCAGACATCTCATAATCGAAATCGTCGAATCTGCCACAGCCAGTGATTACAGCAATTACAAATTGTGCAGACCAAGAAGGCTTTCCTTTGATTACGTTCAAGTTTTGCATGACCACCAAAGGACTCATGTTCATGCGATTCGCTGTTTCTAATGCAACTAGGCAATTAGAAAAGCCCTGTTGCCCTTGATATTGGGCAGGTACTAAAGTGCTTTGTGCTAAAGACTTTGCCATCCTTTGATGTAGTTCAAAAGACGATTCGTTCTTATATACAGAAGACTCAGGGCTAGTTGTTAAAGCTGATTGGGTCATTGTTAGAAAAAATCTGATGGGTCTGGCTTCTCTATTGAGGGAATGGAGGAAGCAGTGTCTACTGAGAAGCAAACTTGAGTTTTGCCATTTAAAACCTTATAAAAAGCATCTTCGACAATATATTTTCGACTTTGAAGCATGCCTATCCAGTTCTCTGAGATTGATACTTCTGCTTGATACGTTTTCCAAAAAAGGATGCCTTGGGAATGAAGGCTCTTTAGTTTTGCTTGCTGTGAAAGAAGCATTCTTGTTGAAGGTACTTCCACTGCTTCAAGTACTTGTAACCAGATTTGTTTGTGTGATTGATTTGGCATTAGAAAGCCCTCCTAGTGTTTGTTTTTGATCTTCTAGTTCTATTTTCACCTTCATTATCTAAGCAATAAGTAATACCTTTAAGTTGGTCGATGACTAGTACGCCAATGTCAGCAATGTTTTTTGCAATATCTGAAGTGCAATCATCGCTAGAGGCATAAAAATCTTGGGAGTTGAGCTTTTCTAGTTCGGTGTTTATGTTTGAAGTGTTTGCATTAATGCTGCTTAATTCACCAGCAATCTGTTTAAGAACTTCAATCAATTCCTCTTGTGTTTTTGGGTTCATTAGTTAATACCGATAAATTTTTTAAGTTTTTGAAAGAAAGTTTTCTTAGGTGGATCTTTTGAATCCTTAATGATGATCCATCGACCATCTCTTGAAACTTTCACCTGACCTGTCTTCCGATCAATTCGGACACGATTATTAGGTTGATAATTATTAGGGGGAATCCTATTCATGTGCCTGACTCCGATCTTGCGGCTAGATAGTTAGCAAAGGCTGTATAGCGTTTTTTGAAATTCTGGTGAGTAGTTCCACGCCCCGATTCGTGAACTCGTTTGGATAATCCTGACCCACCTTTATACTTTTGAAGTTGCCTAGCGGAACTCAAAACAAGAGGTGATAGTCCATTCTTCACTTGGAACTCATATAATTGATGGAATAAGATTTCCTCGGAAGTGTAAAGAAGCGGAGAAATTTGCTCGCAGAACATATCAACCAATAAAGAATCTTCTCTTAAAGGCGCAAGTTCCTTTTGTAATTTGGCCCAATATTTAATAGGCCAATCAACTTCAATTTTCATAATCCCTCTTTATAAAGTGCTGAACCTGGACCATAGGTTTGATAAATCATGGGCCATGTTCTAAGAATTAATGCCCTATTCACTGGGTCGGCTGCTATGCCAGCTCGTGCTAAATGGACCAGAAAAGAACCGCCATGTTCTTCGGCAGATTTGAAAGTGTTTAGGACTTCTGGGTCAGTCATAGCGAGGATAAATTTTGATCTAGGAAGTCGAGAGGCACAGGTTTGTCTGTTTCCTTCTCCATGTCTCTATTAAAGAAAGCCTGTTTAGGTAACATTCTTTCCTTAAGTTTTTTGATTCTCTCCTTGTACTGGAGCTTTTTGGCAGGAGATCTTCGGCAGACCTCTTCCAAGGTATTCAAGTGCTCTTGCTCAGCAAGCAAAAGGAAATAAAGGAAGACCTTGGCTTGTTTTTGTTCTTCAGTCATTAGTACAGCTCAATCTCGTGATAGTTCTGAGGGGTGACTCCTTTCTCACCCTTTAACCTCATCCAAGGTGGAAGAGTAATAGTTTCAATCTGATCGCAATAACCAGGGAACTGCTCTTTCTTTTCCCACTCATTTATTAATTCGAGTGCTTTCATGCATTCGGCAGATCCAAGGCCAAGCATTTCATGGTCGGCTTTATAAACACCAATTCCAAAAGGACGAGTCTTTTCTATAACAACGAAAATAAATTCCTCTGGCTTTATTCCAGTTGCCTGTTCAACTCCCCACATGTACCAAGCAGCTTGGATGTGATAACCATAATTAACAATTGATCTTTGGAAAGAACCTTTATCAGCAGCCTGAGTAGTTTTCAGGTCAACAATAGTTTTTCTATCTTTACTGATCCAATCTGGACGACACTTGCCGCCTCTGTTGTTTCCTGCAATTTCCCAAAAGAAATCTTGCTCAATATCGGCATTAGCCTTTCCCTTTGAGTTATAAAAATCAACAGCAGGAGATTGCCTTAAAGCGTTTTGTATAAGTTTAAGGCTTGCTTCAAATTCAGAAGTTAGAATAATCTTCCCTTCATTTTCTTTCTTCCAGGCTCTGCCATCCTTACTGTTTAAATTAAGACCTGCTGGTCTGAAGACAAATTCTTTAGCAAAGATATCAGGCTCTCCAATGCAAGCATGAACGGCAGATCCTTCGTCCATTGCTCTAGTAGAAGGACTCGCAGGACCATTTATTCGATCAAAATAATGCTTGCCACTTTTGAGCGCATCTCTCACATTAGTGCTGGAAATTTCGTCTCGATTGTGATAATCGATAATGTTCATAAGTTACTTAACCTTGTGGTCTTAGCTAATATACTATAGTATAAGCTAGCGTACTGCAACCCACTGAATACAAAAGAATGTAAATGAAAGCAAGAACATACTGGTCATATCGAAAACCAAAAATCGCCATTCTGCCTAAAGGTGTGACAGGTTACAGAGATACATGGTCGCCTACAGGCCATATAGCAAATCTTCCTGTTGAGCAATATTTATCTCTTGTTAGAGGGCTAGAAAAATGCAGCTAAGACCATATCAAGAAAAACTCATCGATCTGACCAAGGTATCCCTAGGTCATGGGCATACATCTCCTCTGCTTGTTCTTCCGACTGGTGGAGGCAAAACAGTTGTCTTTTCTGCTATTGCAAAAAGAGCTATAGAAAAAGGTAATAACGTTTTGATACTTGTTCACCGAAGAGAATTAATTAAACAAGCTTCTCAGAAACTCACTGATATAAACATTGATCATGGAATTATTGCTTCTGGATTCAAGGGTTCTGATCATCCCGTCCAAGTAGCTTCAGTTCAAACACTCGTCAGAAGACTAGAAAAAACATCTTTTAATCCTGTAATAATCATCATCGACGAAGCTCATCATGCTGTCGCAGGTTCTTGGAGCAAAACTCTTGATAGATGGCCTGATGCTTTAAGAATCGGAGTTACAGCAACACCTTGCAGATTAGATGGGCGTGGCTTAGGAGAATATTTTGATGATCTCGTTCGTGGACCAGATATAAGTAGCCTTGTTAAAAAAGGATTCCTTTGTCCTCATAAAGTTTTTGCTGCTCCTAACAAATTAAAACTGAAAGATATAAAAATAAGAGCAGGTGATTTTGCTAGAGATCAATTAGAAGAAAAGCTCATAAGTGCTGATATAACTGGTGATGCTGTTGAACAATATCGTAAACATTCAGATGGTTTACCTGCTATAGCTTTCTGTGTCTCAGTAAATCACGCTATTTCTGTTAGAGATAAATTCAACAATTCTGGTTACAAAGCTGGACTTATTACTGGAAAAATGAATAATAAGGATAGAGATGAGGTTCTCGACGCCCTCGCCTCTAACAAAATTCAAGTCTTAGTTAGTGTAGATGTCATTTCGGAAGGTTTCGACCTTCCTGGCGTATCAACGGCAATACTATTACGACCAACAAAATCTGAAGGATTATACCTTCAACAAGTTGGTCGCATCCTTAGACCAAAAGAAGGAAAAGTAGCAATTGTTTTAGACCATGTTGGTAATACCTTTGAACATGGTTTCGTTGATGATCACAGGATCTGGTCCCTAAAAGCAAAACCAAAAAGACAGAGAAAAGGAGAGGCTCCACCAAAGGTGAAGACTTGCCCTGAATGTTTTGCTGTCTTTGAACCTCAGCCCACTTGTCCTGAATGTGGTTACGAATTTCCATTGAAAACTCGCGGTCTAACAGAAGAGAAGGGAGATCTCGTTGAATTAACGAAAAGCAGGAGAAAACAAATTAAAAAACTCGAACGCCACCAAGTTAATGTTTTAATTTCTAGGGCTAGAACTATTGAGCAACTTCTTGAAGTCGCAAAGCAACTGGGATATAAACCTGGCTGGGCTTACAACATTGCCAAAGTAAGAAGGCAAAACAGAGCATTTGCTAATCGTATAAGTCTTGTCAATCCACAGAGTGATAGAAACATTGGCACAAAACATTGGGACTGGGGAGCCAGCGGATGAAATCTTTCCCAAGAGTTCTAAACTCAGTGCATGAGCAACTCAGAAACAACAATCCAACAGGAAATAAGACTTGCTGTTGGACGAGAGCAGAGCCTACGTCTGTTCCGTAACCAAGTAGGCCAACTACCTGACCCGCGTTCTGGTCGTTACGTTCAGTTTGGTTTAGCTAAAGGTTCTTCTGATCTTGTCGGCTTTAAAACTGTTGAAATTACTCCAGATATGGTTGGGCAGAAAATTGCTCAATTCGTTTCTATCGAAGTGAAAACTCCGAAAGGAAGACCAACCCCTCAGCAAAAAAATTGGTTAAACTGTGTGGCCTCCGCTGGTGGACTTTGTGGTGTGGCCCGTAGCGCAGAGGACGCTAAGAAAATCCTCGAAATCTAAACTTTAACCTTATTCTTTATCTCAATGAGCGGTCTTAAAATTGATCGGGATCAATGGAGACTCTTCCTCAAAAATCTCAATAAAACCAAACAGAATGTAAGACTTCGGGCCTTTTTCCCGAAAGGACACATCCTTAAAGATCAAGATCGTGGTAAAAAATCTCATGCTGATCTTGAATGGATCTCAACCTGTCAGAAAGAAGGGCGTGGTGTTTATGTCGTTATTAATAATGGCGGTGATACTGATTCTTCAATAACTGATTGCAAAGCATTCTTTTGCGAGTGGGATGATCGTCCGAAAGTAGATCAGATACATGCTTGGAAAGATCTTGGTCTACCTGAACCATCAATGCAAGTTGATACTGGCGGTAAATCTATTCATAACTATTGGATTCTTAAAAAAGCCATAGACCCTAAAACTTGGAAGCCTATTCAAGAAAGACTTCTCGATCATGCTGATGCAGATCGTGCCTTAAAAAATCCTTCCAGAGTTATGAGGCTCCCAGGTACTCATCACATGAATCAAGATGGTTCACCTGGAGGACTAACTCAAATTATCCATGTCTCGGATATTAATTATTCATTAAAGGAAATTGAAGACTGTCTTCCTTCACCAAAAGTTCATGAGCAAATTAAACAGAGTAATGACTATTCACTTTATAAAAAAGAATCTATTCAAGTAGTAGAAGAAGCTCTTCGATGCATTCCGCAAAGAAAACCTGGAAGCAATACTTATCACATGTACAGAAATATTTTCTGGGGATTAATAAAAGCTTGCGAAGATGCCGGAAAATCTCCTTCTTATGCAACCAACCTTATGAAGAGTCATTCCCCTAGTTGGGGAGGTCTTGATCAAGTTGCTAAGTCTGGCGGTAAAGATATCAATGCTGGATCGTTCTGGTTTTGGGCAATGAAGCATGGCTTTAAACCTCCCAAGAAATCTAGGGAGTTAAAACCTGCTTCTGGATTTTCTTCCAAAACCAATGATATCCCTGTTACAGGAGAACAGATAGTAAAAATAGAACCTAGCAATTTCCTAGAGATGCTAAGGAAACTTGAAGGTGACGAGGCTTACAGATACAACATCTTTACTCAACATATTGAGCGTGAACATGACTGGGGTGATGACGAAGGCAAACTCGTACCTTGTCAAGGTGAATATGCACTCGACAGGGCCTACCTCAAACTCAATGAAGCAAATTACAAACTTTCAAAAGAAGCTACTTATGATTGCATCGTTCAAGTTGCTAGAGAAAATGAATATGACCCTGTTAAAGAATTTCTAGAAGACTGCGAAAGAACTGCTGACCCTGTTTATATCGATAGGATTGCAAGCACCTATCTAAGACCAGAAGATTCGAGGTTCCCCGAACCTACAATCTATGACCAAATGATGAAATGCACTCTTATCGCGGCAGTGGCAAGAGTGATGGAGCCTGGCTGCAAATTCGATAATGCATGCGTACTAATGGGACCTCAAGGCGCTCGGAAGTCTTCCTTCTGGAAAGCCTTTGGAGGTAAATGGTTTTCTGATGCATTGAAAGATATTAATGGCAAAGACTCTTTAATGATTTTGCATCGTAGTTTTATTATGGAATTTGCTGAACTTGATTACTTAAATACACGTAGAGAAGCAGGTGCAATAAAGGCTTTCCTCTCTCAGTCCATAGATATGTTTCGCGTTCCCTATGGCAAAGTTACAGAGGAGTTTCCCGTCGTGGAATCATTGTTGGTAGTACAAACCGCTGCGAAAATTTCCTTCTAGATGACACTGGATCGAGAAGATTTTGGGTTATAGAAACAACTTGCAGCATGGAATATCCTATTGATGTAGGTAATTTAGAAAAAGAAATCAAAGGAATGTGGGCTAGCGCTGTTCATGCCTATAGAAATAATGAACCTTGGAATTTATCAATAGAAGCCGAACTACAAATTAGCGAACAAAATGAAAGATATCTAATGGAAAATCCTTGGAAAAATATTATTGCTGATCATGTAAATTCTCCTGGTAATTATGGTCAAGAATTTACGACTAATAGAATTTTATCTGATGTAATTGAAAAACCTCTTGAACGTCAAACCCGTTATGACCAAATGCAGGTTGCATTGATATTGAAGGACCTGGGTCTTGTCAAAAGGCGTCGCGGTCCTAAAAACAGTCGCAAATGGGTCTACATTCGAGACTTAGGTGGTGTCCATACCTCAGAAGTAGGTCAGGACACGGTTAGGACACTCGAACCCTCTGTGTCAGAAAGCTTTTGAGCTGGTGTCTATAGTCCTAACCTACTTACATTAATTAGAAAATATAAGGTAAGGGAGGGGGTAATAGGGCGAAAAGGGGCCTATAGCACCTATTTAGAAAAACGTGGGGAAAGTCTCTAGGAAGGTAGGGCACGTTAGGACACTATGGACACCAGTCTCATGCACCGAGACTCGATATAATAAAAGTAGTTCTTTCCTTATTTATATTTTGGCTAGGTTTATTACACTCCGAGGATATCAATTTAATAATCTTCGTAAGTTAACTGCTAAGTATGAACCGAAGTCACTTAGGTATATTGTTTATCAGACGACGCAAAACTTAGCTTTTGAATTAGGAGGCACTCCTAGCAAGCGAGGTAAAATAGCTGCTAAGTATAAAGAGTTTTTTAGAAAGCCTGTCCCTTGGACTTTGGATAGTTTGACCTATAAACAATATTCAACTTTCTCAAAGAATAAATTAACGCTCGCAACCAATTCAACTGAATCAAAGTCAAACCCACCTGCAAAATATTTGTACCCATCATTAGGAGGAGGGGATACTGGCAATTATCCGACTAGGTTTGCTAAGTGGTTATGGGATAGAGGTTACGCTAGTAAAAATCAGTATCCTTACGCGAACTTTGCTAACAAGGAATTTATAAAGAAGCGGGATGGCTTTCGTGTTCAGCCTTATGTTTACGCTGATACTCAAAGAGCGTTGAGTAAGACTCGCAACCAGAAGCCGCACAGAAATATTGATGGACCTAAGATCCAAGACGGTAGGGTGTTTGCCAAGAAAGAGCCTTTTGGTGGCAAGAAAAAACGTTATGAGCCAGGTATATATCGAGTTAAGACTAATTTTCCAAATGGAGAAAATTATATCAAGCCGTTATTCCTCTTTGGACCAAGGCATAGTGTTCCCACTAAGGGGAATTTCTATGCCTTAGTTATTAAGGAAGCGCGAGGAGTCTTGCCAGAATTATTCAGGAAGAATATTGAAAAGTATGGTCGAGGCTATTGAGGACTCGCAGACCATCTTTTTGCCGTTGAAGCGCTGACGTTATATCTGCCTCCAATTTCTTTCCAGGTATAGCCCCATTTTCTCATTTTCTGGATTCTGGTATGGCGGGACTCGCAAGCCCACCAGAGCACAAGGTGAGGTAGTAATAGAATTACAAGCACCCATGCAACAGCACAGTTAAAAGCGTTCATTTTTTTAAAGGATAAAGATAAGGCTAAGAACGTGCTCTCAAGCAACAATCTTCTTAGCTGCTTGCATCATACACTATTTTAGTGTAGAATGCTAGCAATTCCCTAGGAATTTTATCTTTATCATTATGAATCATTCAAATCACTGTGAGGAACTGGCTACTAGGATTCAAATTGCGGATGAGAGATACAGGGCAGGACTGCCGACTGGCTACTCAAACGAAGAATTTGATGACTTGAAGGAGTCACTCAGGAAAACAGATCCAGAACATCCTCTTTTTAAATCTCCTGGCGGGGGATCTAATCTATTGAGTCTTGGTAACGAGTCTTTTGAAGAGTGGTATTACAAGCTGCCTTCTAATACTCCTCTAGTAGTTCAGCCGAAGATAGATGGTGTAGCCATTGCTCTTCGTTACGTGGATGGACTATTAGTAAAGGCATGGAATAGAAAAGGAGCTGACAAGACTTATTGCATGAGGATGATTAAAAATATTCCTTCATGTATTGCCACAGATGGAATAGTGGAGATCAGGGGCGAATTATTCGGAGTGCATCGTTCACCTGAGTCTTCGCAGCGCTTAGCCGCAGGGCATCTAAGGAAAAAAGCTCCAACTGGAGAGGGACTTATCTTTTGTGCTTTTGAAATAATGAGAAGCAAGAAAGAAGGCCGAGAGGTTTTTCACGAATACTTTGAAGGACATGAAGAAATCTTTTATTTAGAAGAGTGGGGTTTTCTTACTCCTCCAAATGACGCTCTTTACGAGGATGTCTTTATGAAAGTTAAGGACTTGTTCAATAAGTGGGAGGACTCCTTACTATTTGCTCATTTTCCAACTGATGGAATAGTGGCGAAGGTTACAGACCGATGCCTCAAGGAAAATCTTGGAGAATCCAGTGTTGCACCTAATTGGGCCATTGCTATCAAACAATGGAAACGAGTTTATTGACACTATCCTAGTAATATGCTAGGATACATTTAGTTCCTGAAAGGGGCTTATCTTTATCTCTAGGCATTGATAGGCAGCTTACCCCAATCGCAGAAGGGCGGACTCCACATGTCATGTAAGCCCTGGCTTTTATCTTTATCCTTATCATTATTCAGACCAATGGAACAGATTACTAAAAAACTCGTTTACAAGGATGAGAATAATGTTCATTATCTATTAGCTAATGGACTAACAGAGGTGACAATGTTTAATACTAAAAGTGGAAATCCTTACACTTTTGTTCATGCAGCCTATTGGCATCCCTATTCATTAAGGCATTACATGAGAGATTTCTCAGCTAATAGTCCTATTAGTTATGCGAGGTTAGGACGAAAACTAAAATCATTAGGTCTATGTGATGAAAAGAAGGATGATGGTTGGGATCTGAAACAAATTATCATCGCAATAGCAGATCACATAGCAATGAATGCTAAACCTTGGAAACATGGTATGACAGAAGATAACAGAACAGTAAAAGAGATATATGGCACAAGAGAAAAGTTCAAAAACTATTTACTAGAAACATTTAAGGAGGAAGAGTAATGAAAAACCTAACGATTAAAGAGGCTTTGAAAGATCCAGAATTTGCAAAATTTTGGAAGGTTTTCAAGCATCGTTATAGAGGTGGACATAGTCGCGCTCTCTACTACGAGACTCTTATCAAGTTTTTTAATATTACTTTTGACGTTTATATTTTTGGACTTACAGAGGTTCCAAAAAAATACGTTGAAGACTATGGCAAAAAAACTTGGTCCTCTGCCGAGGCTTATGGCTATTGGCGAGAAAAATGTAAGTTAACCCCAGAGTTAGCTGCAAAATACTTCCGCTCAGTGGATGACGTACATTCTTATTCTTAAGGAGCAAATTAATGGCTACTAAAATTCGTTTCAATCAGGTTGGAGTTTTACCTGTCCCATGTGACTGGATGATTCCACCAGATATAAAGGTAATGCCTCTAAGGCAGCACAAATCGAAAAAACCTCATCTTGTTTATGTATACGATGAGGCTTTTCCGAATCAAAGGACTAGATATTCTTTTGGCTTTAATGCCAATGCTGAATCTTTAAAGCGTGGGGTCTGGAAAAATTGGCATGGTATTGGCTGGGAAGATCTTGAAGTTGGACATGCCTGGATATCAGCCACCTATTATGATTTTGATGATCCTGATTTTGAAGGTGTTAGTTCAAGAGTTACTTGGTTTGTACGTTTTTCTCATGATGGTGACCCTAGCGGGGAGTTCTGGGGATGGCATGTTGAACAGGCTTCTGTAGTTCATGCTTATAATCGAGTCCCCAGAGATAAGACACCAATTACGTATGAATATGAGTGTAAAAATATTGCTGGTGAAAAAGTTAAGTTTCAAATGACTGGTAACGGTGAATTTGATTCAGAAGAGAAAGCAAAAAAGAAAATAGATGAAGATCCAAATTTAAGAAAGATGCAACTAGCTGGGGAAAACGTTTGGAAGACAGATTATTATTTTGGTGGCGTAAGGTTAGTTCGTTCTAAGGATTGGAACGATAAAGAGGGGGCATTATCTGACAAGTATATGCTTGAGGGCGATGATCAAGCATACGAAAATCATGATCATTTAATTAAGGAGGAGGTCTAATGATTGAATTTGAAGTTGGTAAAAAGTATTACCATGAGAATCACAGTTATATCTGTGCAACTCTTGTTAAACAACTTGAGAAAGAAGGTCTAAAACCACACAGATCATTTACACACTATGAGGTGATTAAAAGAACAAAGCAATTTGTTACTTTAAAAACTGGTTCTTATCCTAATGAAGAGATTATTAGAAAGAAAATAAAAATTTATCAAGATATAGAAACTTGTGAACTTGTCAAATCCAACAATCTCTCTAAGGAGTTTTCATCATGAAGAACACACCAAAACGTCAATTTAACATCAGGCTTCCTGAAAAAACTTATCAGAAGCTTGAAGTCTTATGTGAACGGTCAAGCAAGCCAAGTAAATGTCCAACATGTGGCAAGGATTGGGACTTAGCGCACTCTTTCCCTGGTAGAGCAACCACCAAGGTTGCAGCAGAATTGCTTGAAAAAATGATAGATAAGCTTGTAGGAGATGAATAATGGACACTCGCTTAAGACCATGTCCTGCTTCTATTGGTTCCATTAGTTGGACTAATGGCATTCAGGAATATGTAATAGGGAATAGGTTGGGGGAGACTGAGATAAAAGGCTTATTCCGCTTGTTTCTTGATGGGTGTTTTGGGCAGGTTCCCGAAAGTGATTGGGAGATGAACATGAACACTATTAGAGAGCCTTCTCTAGGCAGTCGCATAATGGGTGTTTATAAATTGAGCGATAATAAAGTCGTTTGGATCATCACCAGTGGGTACGGACAACAGAGGTATGGAGCAGAATGCTGTCACACAGTTATTATGTTTCCTTCTGAATATTAGTTCTAGCTTTTTGCTAGGATGTATGTTATACTAAATGTTATGGGGCATTGGTCGATTGAATGTGAGACGGGGTGAAGGCCGTCTCTGGCAAATATCTTCAATCGGTCCATGTCAGCCCCCTTCTTCTTTTGTAGGCTCCCCGAACCTAGGCTTTCCCAGAGGGACTCGCTGGCTTTTTCATTTTCACCCACAGGGACTCGCTGGCTTTTTCACTCTCACTTTTTCACAGAAAAATTTTTCTGTTTTTTTTTCGATAGTACATATGTACTATTAAAATCCTAGTACTGATGTACTATAGTACAAATGTACTACTATGTGCCAGTTGGCAAGCTGTCCATATTTCCTAGCATAGTGCTAGTAAATAAGTA
>Ga0209404_10001245_pt1 | contig 17582 bp, 16 predicted proteins | sample TroAtlMetagenome_2_FD_187447 | JGI IMG/M metagenome (GOLD analysis project Ga0209404, IMG submission 187447) | Marine eukaryotic phytoplankton communities from Atlantic Ocean - Tropical Atlantic ANT8 Metagenome (SPAdes) (version 2) | ecosystem: Environmental > Aquatic > Marine > Oceanic...
TATAGGTTTCAAAAAGCCCCATCTGTGCCCATCGAAGGCCAAAACCATAACGAATTGCATCATCAATTTCTTCGGTTGTAGCGACATCATCATTAACCAGCCATAAAGCCTCTCGCCAGACTGATTCAAGAAGTCTGTCTGCAATAAAGGCAGGAATTTCTTTTTTAATATGAAGCGGAAACATGCCAATATGAGTAAAAATATCGCAAGCTTTTTTGATGACTTCTTGAGATGTTTCTTTTCCGCCAACGATCTCTACTAGCGGCAAAAGATAGACAGGATTAAATGGGTGAGCAACAATGAGTCTCTCTGGATTTTTCATTTTTGACTGCAAGTCTGAAGGCAGTATCCCTGAAGTTGATGATGTAATTATCAAATCCTTAGAAGCATTTGATTCAATTTCATCATAAACCGAATGTTTTGCAGTGAGTCTTTCAGGAACCGCCTCAATGATTAATTCTGAAGATTGTGCAACTTCAGAAATTGATGCTGAAAATGAAAGTATGCCTTTTTTAGGGAGGTTTGATTTGAGTAAGTTTTTATAGGCCCTTTCAGCATTTTGAATAACTCCTGCAACATTTTTAGGAGCTTCTTTTGAAAGGTCAAAGACGCAAACATTAACACCATTCAGCAGCAGTCGAGCAATCCATCCACTTCCAATAACGCCCGCTCCAATTACACCTGCAGACTGTATCTGACTCATAGCTATCCCCAGCGTTTTTCAAGTTTTAGATTTTTGCGAACCTGATCCGGTCCCAAAATAGTGCAACCCATGCCTTCAGCTGTTTGAACCGCTTTTTTTACTAGGTCGCCATTTGTGGCAAGGACACCACGCTTAAGATAAATATTGTCTTCTAAGCCAACACGAATGTTTCCACCAGCTAATACTGCCATTGCAACATATGGAAGTTGGTTTCTGCTAATTGAGAAGGCTGAGAAAGTCCAATCCTTAGGGATACTGGAGGTCATCGCAAGAAATGTATGCATATCGTCAGGCGCTCCCCAAGGAATACCCATACATAATTGAATCATAACTGGATCATCTATTAATCCTTCATTTTTCAGCCAGATTGCGAGTTGTAAATGGCCAGTATCAAAGCACTCTATTTCAGGTCTAACCCCAAGCTTCTGGACTTGTTTAGCCATTTCACGTAATACTGATGGCGTGTTAGTCATTACATAATCACCGTGACCAAAATTCATTGATCCGCAATCAATAGTGCATATTTCTGGAAGTATATTATGAACATGCTCAAGGCGTTCAGTGGCTCCAACCATGTCAGTTCCATTCTCGTTAAAGGGGAGTGGATTTTCAGAAGAGCCAAATACTAGGTCACCACCCATTCCGGCAGTAAAGTTAATCACCATATCAACTTTTGATTCTCTAATAATATCAACTACCTGACTATAAAGTGCAGGATTACGGGCAGGAGCGCCTGTTTTAGGATCACGAACGTGAATGTGAACTATTGCTGCACCTGCATCAGCTGCTTCGATACAAGAATCTGCTATTTGTTGTGGCGTAATAGGAACCTTATCAGATCTTCCAGTAGTATCGCCTGAGCCAGTAACAGCGCATGTAATAAATACATCCCTTGATGGTCGAAGGTTAGTCATAGAAATTTCTCCAAATACAAATATATCAGGTTTCATTTTAGACAAAATAAATTGAGTTATAAAATTATTTAAATCTCTGATTGCTGCCTGCAAAAATTTTTCAAAGATGAGTTTTGATCAATGCAAGGAATAGCTATAAGAGCCTGCTTTAATTGTCTTCCATCATTTTTGTAATCATTTAAAAAATACAGTAAGTTGCCCGGCGCTTATCGCCAGAGATATTTAATTGAAATCTACCTTTATTTATAGTGTATGCATACGATTGCAATTCATGCTATTATTTAATTCTGCTGTGCTATAATTAGCATCGTGGTATTTGCCATGACGAAGTTAATCAAAACTAATCAAAACTAATCAAAACTAATCAAAACTAATCAAAACTAATCAAAACTGGGAACCATATGGCTGAAATCGAACTAATTAATTTAACTAAACGATGGGGCAGCTTTGTTGCAGTAGACAATTTTAATTTGAAAATTGTTAATGAAGAGTTTTTGGTTTTGCTTGGTCCATCAGGCTGTGGCAAAACGACAACTATGAGATTGATTGCTGGGCTAGAAGAGGTGAGCGAAGGTGAGGTGGTGATTGATGGAAATACGGTCAATGAGTTAGAGCCAAAGGACCGTGACGTTGCGATGGTTTTTCAGTCATATGCGCTTTATCCAAACATGACAGTTTATGAAAACATTCGATTTCCTTTAAAGGTAAGAAAGGTTGATCGAGGACTTCATGATGAAAGAGTTATGAGAGCTGCTGAAATGGTTGAACTAGAGGATTACTTACATAGAAAGCCATCTGAGTTGTCAGGCGGTCAACGTCAACGTGTAGCCTTAGCAAGAGCAATTGTTAGAGAGCCAACAGTTTTTTTAATGGATGAGCCTCTTTCAAACCTGGATGCTAAGTTAAGAGTTTCAACGAGAGCACAAATTAAAAATCTACAGCACAATCTAAAGGTTACTACTATTTATGTAACTCACGATCAGGTTGAGGCAATGACACTTGCAGATCGCGTTGTTGTAATGAATGCTGGCATTGTTCAACAAGTTGGCACACCACAAGAAATATACAATAATCCAGCCAATAGTTTTGTTGCGAGCTTTATTGGGTCGCCTGCTATGAACCTTTTAAAAGGATCGATTAGTGATGGTATTTTTACATCTGAAGGGGTTAAGATTGGCGGATTAAATAAAAAACATAAAGGCGTCGTTACTCTTGGGTTTAGAGCAGAAGATGCGGTGATTGTTAAATCAAAGGGAGATATTTCAGCCCCAGCATTTGCAATGGAACTTTTAGGGGACATGACAATGGTTTCTGTTAAGTCCGGAACTGATTTGATTTCAATTAAGTCTGATAAGAATTACCACGCAGATATTGGCTCTAAGGTTATGGCTAATATTTCACCAAATTTATGTCTATTGTTTGATAGTGAAACTGGTCAGATGCTAGAAAATTAGTAAAGATAAATTATGAGTTATGATGAAAAATCTCAAAAAACACTTGAAGTAGTTAAGGCTATGGAAGAGGCTTTGGGAGCAAATTCAAATACGATGGAAAAGCATTTTCATAAAGATTTCCGCTGGATGGGAAATCAAGGCTGTGGAACAAAAAGCAACCTTGAGGAGTTCAGAAATAACTGGCAGCTTCCTTTGAGAGCTGCTTTTACAGATAGAATTTACAAAACAGATAAGTTTCTTGTGGACGGTGAATGGGCTTCATGTTTTGGGCACATCGACGCTATTCATAGTGGAGAGTTCATGGGTATTAAGCCTACAAATAAACGTGTGAAAATTCATTACACAGATTTTTGGGAAGTTAGAGATGGCCTCATTGTTGATAATTGGGTCAATGTAGACTTTCCGAGCATTTTGGCACAACTTGGAGTCGATGTTTTTAGTGGCAAAGGGTGGGAGGCTTTTGATCGTGGTGAAATAGAACCGCCAAAACCTAATTAATTGGAATTATTATGGCTATAAATTATATAAAAAAAGGGAAAACTGCTGCAGATAAGGCACTTGAAGATGCTCAAGTCAGTGAGGTAGTAAAAAATACCTTGGAGGTAATTGAGGAAAGTGGCGACAAAGCCGTTAGAGAATTTTCAGAAAAGTTTGATAACTATTCCCCGAAATCTTACAAACTCAGTTCTCAAGAAATCGATAATTTAATCGCAAAAGTTTCTGACAGAGACATGAAAGACATTAAGTTTGCGCAAGAGCAAGTGAGAAACTTTGCCCAAGCTCAAAGAGACTCTATGCAGGATATTGAGGTTGAAACAATGCCAGGAGTTATCCTTGGGCATAAAAATATCCCAGTACAATCGGTTGGATGTTATGTCCCAGCTGGGAAGTTTCCCATGGTGGCGTCTGCCCATATGTCGATAGTAACTGCCAGTGTTGCAAGGGTGCCAAGAATTGTTGCTTGTACCCCGCCCTATCAAGGTGAGCCAAACGCAGCAGTCATAGCAGCAATGCACCTTGGCGGAGCTCATGAGATTTATGTGATTGGCGGCATTCAAGCAGTTGGTGCTATGGCCTTAGGCACTGAAACGATTGTTCCAGTCGATATGCTGGTGGGTCCTGGTAATGCATATGTGGCTGAGGCCAAAAGACAACTCTTTGGACGAGTTGGAATTGATCTTTTTGCTGGGCCAACAGAGACTATGGTGATTGCTGATGAGACAGTAGACGCTGAATTATGTGCAACCGATCTACTTGGTCAAGCTGAACATGGCTATAACTCGCCAGCAGTCCTTGTAACCAATAGTCAAAATCTTGCAGATGAAACTCTTAAAGAGATTGATAGAATACTAACCATCCTTCCAACAGCCGACACTGCAGGGGTTAGTTGGGATGAATATGGTGAAGTTGTTGTCTGTGATACATACGATGAAATGCTTGAGGTTGCCAATGAGATTGCCTCAGAACATGTTCAAGTCATGACTAATCGCGATGACTGGTTTTTGGATAATATGCATTCTTATGGCGCCTTATTTTTAGGTCCAAGAACCAACGTATCAAATGGTGATAAAGTGATTGGAACTAACCATACGCTGCCAACAAAAAAAGCGGGACGCTATACTGGCGGTCTTTGGGTTGGCAAGTTTCTTAAAACGCACAGTTATCAAAAAATTACAACGGATGAAGCAGCAGTTAAGATTGGCAGATACTGCTCAAGACTCTGTATGCTTGAGTCTTTTGTTGGACATGCAGAGCAGGCCAATATTAGAGTTAGGCGTTATGGCGGTGAAGATGTTCCATATGGAGGGGCAGCAAAGTGACAACGGATGTTCATTCACAAAATAAATCTCTTATAGGAGAACTGCGTCATTCAATGTATAACTTCGAGCCTCAAGAAGTTAAGGACACACTTGAAAAGTTGTTTCATGATGATGCGATCGTTCATCTATGTTTCCCCTTTGAAGATCTCGATGGTGCAAAAGGCCTTTTTTCTGAAGCGTATGAACCACTATATAGGGCGATTCCAGATATAGAGCGCCGAGACACCATTGTAATAGCAGCACCCACAGCTGAGAAGGATAATTGGGTGGGGTGTTGTGGATATTATACTGGGACGTTTGTATTGCCCTGGATGGATATCCCGCCTACGGGGCACCAAGTTGCCATGCGTTTCCATGAGTTTTATAGAATCGTTGACAATCTTGTTGTTGAGATGCAGGCTCTTTGGGATATTCCAGAGATGATGATGCAAGCAAATGCTTGGCCTATGACGCCTAGCCTTGGACGAGAATGGCATGTGCCCGGTCCCGCTACACAAGATGGAATAAGTGACACCCCTTTCGATAAAAAAATAAGCTCTACCTCAAGACAGCACATTATTGACATGCTTACTTCAATGAAAAAACACCCCTCAAAAGGAGGTCCTGAGGTCATGGAAATGGAGAAGTATTGGCATCCACGGGTGAGTTGGTATGGGCCCTCAGGCATAGGCACCTGTAGAGGTATAGATGGTTTTCGTAATTGGCATCAAATTCCGTTTTTGAAAGCTATGCCAGACCGAGGTCAGTACGTCGATGAGATAAATTACCATTTCTTTGCTGAAAGGAACTATGTTGGGGTGACTGGCTGGCCAAATATGATACAGACTTTAACCCACAATGGATGGTTAGGAATAGCGCCGGTTGGTAAGAGGATTACAATGAGAAGCTTGGACTTTTGGCGGATTGAAAATGGCTTGATAAGAGAAAATTGGGTAATGGTAGATTTATTGGATATGTATAACCAGATTGGTGTAGACGTATTTGATAGACTTCGTGAATTTAATAAAGCGAGATATAATAAACCTCCATTTCAAAACCTTAAGGATCAAAAATGATTGAATTGCCAAGTATGCCATCATTACGCCTTGATGGTATGAAGGCTCTTGTTACTGGTGCATCTTCTGGGATCGGTTTAGGTTGCGCTGTAGCGTTGGCAGAAGCTGGAGCTCATGTAACATTGTCAGCTCGAAACGCTAACAACCTTAGCAAAGCTGTTGATGCAATTCAAGCAAGAGAATTGAATGCTGAAGCATTGATTTTAGACATTACGAAAATCAACTTAACCCAAAAAACTATACTAAACAATGGACCTTTTGATATTTTGGTCAATAGTGCAGGGTTGGGTCGTCACTCACCCTCTCAGAATACTTCAGTGGAGGATTTTGATGAGGTAATGAGTGTCAATCTCCGCGGCGCTTATTTTGTAACACAGGCTGTAGCAAAGGGCTTAATTAAAAATAAAAAGCCTGGCTCTTTAATCAACATCTCTTCTCAAATGGGACATGTAGGCGGTATTGACAGAGCCGTTTATTCTGCCTCAAAACATGCAGTTGAGGGTTTTACTAAAGCGATGGCAATAGAATGGGGGCCATATCAAATAAGAGTTAATACTATTTGCCCGACATTTATTCGCACTCCTCTTACGCAATCTACTTTCGACAACCCTGAACGTAGGAAATGGATTAAAGAAAAGATAAAGCTTGGTCGAATTGGTGAAGTTGAAGACGTCATGGGAGCAGTGGTATTTCTAGCATCTGAAGCATCTAAAATGATAACAGGCTCAGCTTTGATGGTTGATGGCGGTTGGACGGCAGATTGATGGCAGCCAAAAAAATAACCTCAGTGGAAGTAGCAAAATTGGCTGGTGTAAGCCAATCTGCAGTTTCACGTGTTTTTACACCTGGCGCTTCTGTTTCGAAAAAAACAAAGGAGAAAGTTCATAGTGCGTCTGCAGAGCTCGGCTATCGTCCTAATGTTTTGGCACGATCACTCATTACCGGTCGGTCACGTATTATCGGTTTAGTGGTCGCTTATCTGGATAACTACTTTTATCCAGAGGCGGTTGAGCTTCTGTCTAACGCTTTGCAGAAAAAAGGCTACCATGTTTTGGTTTTTATGGCTTCGAAAACTGCAGGAAATATTGATGTTGTAGTTAAAGAAATGCTTGACTATCAAGTTGATGGCGTTATTGCTGCTTCTGTAGCGATGTCTTCAAGCTTGGCATCAAATTGCAATGCTGCAGGAGTTCCCGTTGTTTTGTTTAACCGTGCACAAGATGATGAAAGATTATCAGCTGTCACTTCAGATAATATAACAGGAGGTCAAAAGGTTGCAAAGTTTCTAATTGCGGGCGGTCACAAACGCCTTGGTTATATAGCGGGCTGGGAAGGCGCCTCAACCCAGCGTGATAGAGAGGCTGGGTTTATTGCAGAGCTGAAAAAGCATGGAAAGACGCTCTTTGCCCGGGAATTGGGTAATTTTAATACAAGTGAAGCTCGAAAGGCTACACGAAAAATGTTTACTGCTAAGGAAATACCAGACGCTGTTTTTGTTGCGAATGATCATATGGCACTTATAGCAATGGATGTAATTCGTTTTGAACTAGGGTTAAAAATACCTGATGACGTTTCTGTAGTTGGGTATGACGATGTGCCTTTAGCATCATGGCCTGCATATAATTTGACAACTGTCCGTCAGCCAGCAAACCAGATGGTTGGTGAGACAGTATCTATTTTAATTGACTCCATTGAAAATAAATCTAATGAGCCAAGGCGAATAGCAATTGACGGCCCTTTAATAATGAGAGGTTCTGCAAGAATTTCAGACAAATAGAATTTAAGACTTATGGAAGGATTTGATTCAAAGTATGCTAATTTCCAAGACTGATTGATTTATGACTCCTGAAGAGATGGAAAAATTTATTGTTAGGTATGATGACTTAAAGCCATGCAAGACAGCATTTATAGATGCCCATACCCCAGGCTCAAATAAAAAAGAAAATTTTACGATTATTGGTTCTGGAGTTTCTGAGAGTCCGGATCAACATGTCCATATTCAGGAGACCCCAGGCTTTAATATTGGCGCTGCTGGACAACCACCAGGGTGCACTAATTCGCTACATTCTCATACTACAGCTGAGGTTTTTTATGTGCTTAAAGGAAGATGGCGCTTTTTCTGGGGGCGCCATGGAGACGATGGCGAACTGTTTGCAGATGAAGGTGACTTGGTGAATATACCTACAGGTATTTTTAGGGCATTTAAAAATGTTGGAGATAACTATGGGATGTTAATGGCAATACTTGGAGGCGATGATGCTGGCGGGGGAGTGACATGGGCACCAGAGGTAATCAGTGACGCTAAGAATTATGGACTTGTATTAGGCGATAATGGATTGTTATATGACAGTAAGAAGGGCGAATCTCTTCCAAAACATGTAAAGCCAATGCCACTTTTAGGCGAGCAAGAATTAAAACATTTTCCCGTGGTTACTTCTGAAGAGTTTATTAAAAAATTCTTTGTTAGTTCATCAGAACTTTCCAATCTATCCCGACAAACACCCGTTAAGGTAATTGGAAAAAAAGGGATTATAATAGATAGACCAGGGTTTGAGGTTGACTTCATAACAAATAAAACTTTTTCTGATGCAGCTCATGTTGCAACTCAATATGAAGTAAATATGATTATGAGAGGTGATTGGAATCTTGAGCTAGAGGGAGGCTCAACAACAATGTCTGAAGGAGACACATGTTTGATTAGGCCCAATTTAGCATACAAGGTTGTTCCTGTCGGTTCAAAAGACTCCAGTCTATTTCGCGTTACTAAAACTAATGATGCAGCAGGGCCAACCTGGAGAAATTAGTGTTAATTTTAAGGAGGTTGAATTGAATAGAATATTAACCACCCATGTGGGGTCGTTGCCGAGAAGCCAAGAAGTTGTTGACTTTATTTTTGCTAGAGAAAATAATAAAAAATATAATGAAAATGGTTTTGATGAGTGTATGCAAAATAATGTTTTGAGTACAGTTGAAAAACAAAAAAACTCAGGTATCGACATTGTTAGTGATGGTGAAACCTCGAAAATCTCTTATGCGACGTATGTTAAAGATAGATACACAGGCTTTTCTGGAGACAGTCCTCGAAATGCTCCAGAAGACTTAAAGCTTTTTCCAGGATTTCTTAAAAGGCTTGCTGATGAAGGAGGCACGCCTCAATATGCAAGACCAATGTGTACAAGTGAGGTCAAGTCAAAAGGCCAAGGAGAGCTTCAAAAAGACATCACCAATTTAAAGAATGCAATGAAAGCTAATGGCGTTGAGAGAGGCTTTATGAATGCAGCCTCACCTGGCGTCATTTCTTTGTTTTTGCAGAATGATTTTTATGCTACCAGGGATGCTTACCTAGCAGCTCTTGCAGATGCTATGAGAGAAGAATATGAAACGATTGTAGCTTCAGGATTAGACTTGCAATTAGATTGTCCGGACCTTGCTCTCTCGCGACATATGCTTTTTAGTGACTTATCGGATTCTGAGTTCATAAAGATAGCAGAGTCACACATGGAGGCTTTAAATCATGCGCTTCAGAATGTCTCGGCAGAAAAAGTTAGGATTCATATTTGTTGGGGAAACTATGAAGGCCCTCATTGCTGTGATATTGATATGAATAAAGTCTTTGGTACTTTGATGAAAGCTAAGGCAAAATATACGTTATTTGAGACCTCTAATCCGCGTCATGCCCACGAGTGGAAGGTCTTTCATGATCGCAAAAATGACATACCTGATGACAAGATACTTGTTCCGGGCGTTGTGGATACAACAACTAACTTTATTGAGCACCCAGAGCTGGTTGCTGAACGAATCAATAAATTTGTGAACATTGTCGGAAAAGAAAGAGTGATAGCAGGCTCTGATTGTGGTTTTGGAACTTTTGCAGGTTATGGAGCTGTTGATCCCGATATTGCATTTGCTAAGTTAGAGTCACTATCAGAGGGCGCTAAACTTGCGAGCAATCAGTAATGAAGGACCTTGTTATGGTTCCGGGAATGATGTGTGATGAGCGCATTTTTTCCCCACAAATTGCTGGTTTGAGTGATCAAATAAAGGTTACTGTTGCAGACATTTCTAGTTTTCCATCAGTTGAAGAGTTGGCTTCAGATGTTCTTAAGAAAGCACCCCAAACGTTCGCACTTCTGGGCCATTCAATGGGTGGAATTGTTGCTATGGAAATGTACTCTCAAGAGCCTGAAAGAATTGAGAAGCTAGTTCTTATGGACACTAATCCTATGGCTGAATTAGAGGAAGCTAAGTCTAAACGTGAGCCTCAAATGAGAGATGTTAGAGATGGGAAGCTTCATAACGTGATGCGCGATGAGATGAAACCTAACTATCTTGCTGAGACTGAAAATCAAGAAAGTATTTTAAATACTTGTATGGATATGGCTTTGTCTCTGGGTCCAGGTGTTTTTATTAATCAGTCAAGAGCACTTCAAACGAGACAAGACCAACAAAGCACTCTCAGTTCAATTGATATACCCGTACTAATCATGTGTGGCTCAGATGATAAATTATGTACTCTAGAGAGGCACGAGTTGATGCATAATATAATTAATAATTCAGAGTTGAAAATTATTTATAATGCCGGGCACATGCCTACATTGGAGCAACCAAATAAAACAACGGAGGTACTAAAACAATGGCTGATGAATTAGATTCAGAACTATTAAAGCTTCTTTGTTCAGTCGATACACCAACAGTTTGTAATGCTATCGAAGTCGCCGAAGGTAAGCGTGGTTTTACACAATTTACAAGAGGCACTATGATTTCTTCTGACCCAGAGGGCAGGCCCATGGTTGGTTTTGCAAAGACTGCAAAAATTGCTGCGTTAAAACCCTCAGAAGAAAGCCAAGAAATTATTAAAGAACGTAGAATGAATTACTATCGTTACATGTCTGAGACTGATGGTCCGGTTGTTACTGTCATTGAAGATATCGACTATCCTGATTGTATTGGTGCATACTGGGGCGAGATAAATACCAAGGTCCACAAAGGTTTTGGGATATCGGGCGCATTGACAAATGGCGTTCTTAGAGACCTAGGTGATCTTGCCAATGGTTTTCCAGTTGTCGCTGGTTCAATAGGCCCCAGCCATGGATTTGTTCATGTCCGTGAGATAGGTACCCCTGTAAATGTCTTTGGAATGACTGTGAATCCAGGCAACTTAATCCATGCAGATCGTCATGGAGCAGTTGTAGTTCCGAATGAAGTAATACCTATTTTGAAAGATTCAATTCAGAAGTTGTTTGCTTCTGAAAGGCTCATATTAGATCCTGCAGAAAAAACAGAATTTAGTTTTGATGATTTTAGAAAAGCGTGGGAAGATTTTGAAAAATCACGCACCTAAGTAAGCCTCTAACTAGAAATCACGCACAATACATTCTGAACAAGCTGATTCATTAAATGAAGTGTATCCACTATGCACCAATTTTCAATAATTTTTCCATCTATGCAGCGCCACCCGTCAAAATCCCCCATATATTTTTCAAAAAAAACTGAAAATTTGCATTTTTGTGTGTTATAATTTTTTGCAATCGTATGCATAAATAGCTATAAACGAAGTATTCACTTACTTGATAGCTAATTTGCTGACGACATAATTTATCAATATCGATAAATTTTTTTAATACAAAGGAGTACAAAATGCTAATAAAAAGAATAACTCAAGTAAGTGCCTTATTCGTTGCAATTCTCTTTGGTACAGCTGCGTATGCTGATTGTGGACCATCCGGTGCATCGATTCGAATTCTTGCCAGTGACTTCCCAGCTATTCATGCTGTGGCTGGAACTGCTGAAGAAATGTGTGGCAGCTCAGCAAGTGAGTTCACTCGTAATCACACTACTGAAGCTCGAGCAATTATGAACGAGGCACAGACCCCTAACCCAGCTGTATATACATCGGTTATCGTTGCCAACTCTACGCTAGTCCAGTTGATGAATGATGGCTTGGTAAGACCTTTGAACGATCTGGTGGACAAATATGGTGGGGATCTAAAACCGAGCCAATTGATTACTATTGATGGCAATGTTATGGCTATTGGCTTTATGGCGAACTCGCAGCACCTCTTCTCGCGAACTGACATTTTAGAGCAGGCCGGAGTTAGTGGCGTACCAGAGACTTATGAAGATGTCTTATCTGCGGCTGCCAAAATTCGAGCAGCGGGAATCATGGAACACCCAATTGTTATGAATATGAAGACTGGTTGGAATTTGGGCGAAGTATTCAACATGATTTATATGGCTAACGGCGGAGATTTATTTAAGTCTGGATCGGCTGAACCAAATGTTAATAACCATAAAGGTGTCGCGACGCTTAACATGATGAAGGGATTGACCGAATACCTTCACCCTGACCATCTAACTCAAGCATCAGACCAAACACAAGGCTTATGGGAGGCAGGAAAGGCTGCTCTTGGCATTATGTGGGGTTCTCGCGGTGGAGTAATTCTGGATGATGAAGGCTCTTCAGCAGCTGTCACTTCAAACACCGTTCTAAGCAGTGCACCGTCAGTAGCTGCTAGTGGTGTTTCGACTCCAGCTTCGACTCTGTGGTGGGATGGCATAACTATTGCCAGTAACATACCTGACAAGGATGCTGAAGCAACTTTTGCCGCACTTGTTGGCGCAATGACACCGGAGATGGTTTCTGCGAACAATGATGACGCTATCTGGCTGATTGATGGTTATAAGCCGGGTCCTGCAGCAGCTGGTGTTTCTGCAACTGCGGCTAATGGTGCTAATGCGTACCCTATGTACCCTTATATGGGTGCCATGCACAACGCTTTGGGTGCTGAAATTGGCGACTTTCTTAAAGGCGTTGAAACTGCGGAACAGACGCTTGCTGATATAGAAGCTGCTTATGTTCTTTCCGCGAAAGAACAGGGATACCTATAATCCATCTATAGTTCCTCCCAAATGACGAAGGGGCCCTCTGGGCCCCTTTTATTAATAAACAAAACACTATTTGCAAGAAGAAAGAATGAAAGGTTTTGATCCAAAATTTAAAAATTTTCCCGAGTATATAAACGGCATTACTTATGAGATCTGGGAAGAAGGACTTAGTAAAGAAAAATTACATAAATATTACGCTTCAGATATTTTAGTGAGGTCACCCGCTTCCATAATCATCGGCAATGAGAATGTCATTGCAGCTACTAAAGCCACGTTATCAGAGTTTCCAGATAGAAAACTTTTTGGTGAGGATGTTATCTGGTCAGGCTCTCCTAAAGAGGGTATGCTCTCGTCTCATCGAATTTTATCTACAGCTACCCATTCGGGTGACGGTCAATACGGCAAGGCATCCTCCAATAAATTGAGCTATAGAGTTATCGCTGATTGTCACGCGATTAATAATCAGATAAACGATGAATGGCTTATACGTGACCAGGGCGCTATTGCGCGCCAAATTGGATTAACTCCTGAGAATTTTGCCAGATTCGAGATAGAGCGTGAGGGCGGTCCAGATAATTGTTTACGGCCATTTTCAGATTCAATTGATCAGCCAGGGCCTTATCTGGGCAAAGGCAATGAAAACGAATGGGGCGAAAAGTACAGCGATATTCTTAATCGACTTATGAATTCTGATAAATCAGTTGTTCAAAAAGAATTTGATCGTGCATGTCAATTGGAGTATCCAGGTGGTTTCACAGGCCACTCCTTTTCTGATGTTGAGAGCTTTTGGATGGGGCTACGGTCATCCATGCCAAGTGCATCTTTTGAGATTAAACATCAGATAGGTCGTGAGGATTCAATGATGCCTCCGAGGGCTGCAGTCAGATGGATTTTAAAAGGAAGACACGATGGTTTGGGTTTGTTTGGAGGGTCAACTGGTGCCGATTTATATGTTATGGGCATATCCCATGCAGAATTTGGTCCTTGGGGATTGCGTCGTGAATACGTTGTTATTGATGAAATTGCGATTTGGAAGCAAATTCTTCTTACAACAGGATAAAAAACCTATAGTAATGTTACAATTTATCAAGTTAAAACTCGAGACATAACTATGCCGAATCGAACCTTCTTCTGGTTTATCTTGCCTGCAATGACAGCGATGATCCTGCTCATTGCGCTGCCAATTGTATCGGTTCTCATTCAGTCGGTTCATATTCAGCACGAACAAGTATTGGTTATAAGTGAAAGCTGTGACCCTTTTGGTTGCACACAGGTGACCTCGATTGATACAGAAGCCACTGCGAAGCTACGTGCTGAAAAGCCTCTGGGTCGGTTTATTGGTCTGGATACCTATACCGATCGTGCACACTTGGCCTTTGATGAGATCAGCATGGCTTGGAACTCCTCCGATAGCATGGGTGCCTTCTTTAAAAGGGTCTTGAATCTGCCACTCTACAAAGCCCTAGCCTTCACTATCACCTATACGGTCTTTGTCACCCCATTGGTGATTCTATTCGGCCTTGCTGTTGCTGTTGGAGTCAATAATCTGCCAAAAATCGTTAAGGGTCCCACGGTTTTTATTTCCCTTCTACCGATGATCATAACTCCACTGGTGGGCTCGATTATTTTATTTTGGATGGTAGATGGTGATGGAATTATTGGAGCAATGTTGCAGCGGATTTTCGAGGATAATTCACTCAGCCTCAAAGCGTCACCTAAGCTCACATGGATCATGTTGATTGTCTATGGCGTTTGGCACCACCTGCCATTCAGTTTTATCGTGTTCTATGCCGGTCTTCAAACCGTATCCGAGGATACGATGGAAGCAGCTATGATTGATGGCGCGTCAAGTTGGCAACGTATGATTAATGTGGTCGTTCCACATTTGATGCCGCTGGTGATTTTCCTATTATTGATACAGCTAATGGATAATTTTCGGGTATTTGAACCCATCATAGGCTTCTCAGCCGATGCTCACGCCACCTCGCTCTCCTGGATTATTTTCAATGCCCTGCGTGAAAGTGGTTCGCCACTATTTAGTTCCGCAGGCGCCACCTCGATGATAACTATCGTAGGCGTCGTCATTCTTCTGGTGCCGTTGTTGGTGCACACTTATCGCGGTTATAATAAAAAATCTAATTAGGAGGCAAAATGACAACCAAGGCAAAACTCCGCATAACTCCACTCTTTTTGATTTCTGCGATGCTTGTAGCACTCTGGTTGTTTCTAGCGTCCTTTCCTTTTCTTTGGACGCTCTGGGGAAGTTTCAAGGTACAGGCTGATTTCTTTTCTAAGGCTGATTGGAGTAATGCGCTTAGCGGCGTGAATACCATAGCACAAACTGGAAGTGCTTTTACCGGCGCAGGTTATTTCGGCGCATGGGTACAGGAGGAATTCTGGAAACCTGTAACAAATTCTTCAATTGTAATTTTCTTTACCGTGATTATTTCGCTCACTATAGGCACATTGGGCGGTTATGCTTTGGCGCGTTCAGGTCGTCGCTATGCTTTCTGGATACTGATGGCTGCACTGGTGTTTCGTGCTATGCCACACATCACACTAGTCTCAGGTTATTTACTACCTTTTTTTGAATGGAACGTATGGGGACTTATGCCGACCACCATAATTGTACTTGTGGCGATTAATCAACCCTTCACGCTATGGATGTTACATAGCTTCTTTTTGAATATACCTAAAGATATGGATGAAAGTGCAATGGTCGATGGCTGTACTCGGTTTCAGGCTTTTTGGCACGTAATTATCCCAGTCATGTGGCCAGGTGTAATCACTACAGGCCTATTCAGTTTCCTCTTAGCTTATAATGATTTTGCTGTGACATCTATGCTCCTGAGTCAAGAAAACGAGACGATGATTCCTGCGATTGCTGGCTTTCTTGGAACTGTTCAGGTGGAGGGAAATGTAATGTTTGCTGTCGCTGCGGTAGTTTCAGCTACAGTACCCCTTCTCTTTCTGGTAATGTTCTTTCAAAAGCAAATTGTCAGTGGTCTGACTACTGGTGCCGTCAAGGGGTAAACCATGGACAAATTCGATTATATCATTATTGGTGCAGGCTCTGCAGGCTGCGTTTTGGCTAATCGTTTAAGCAAGAACCCTGAAAACTCTGTTTGTCTTATTGAAGGAGGTGGAAGTGATAAAAGTCCGTGGGTCAAAATTCCTGCCGGTCTCTCTCTTGCCTATGACAATAAGAAGTTAGATTATGCCTATAAAGGTGTTCCACAAAAAAACCTAAAGAATCGTATCATAACTGTTAATCGAGGAAAGTGTCTTGGCGGCTCGAGCTCTATTAACGGGATGATTTATATCCGTGGCAATAAGAATGACTACGATAACTGGGAAAAAATAGGCTGTAAGGGATGGTCATATAGTGATGTTTTGCCTGTCTTTAAATCTCTTGAGAAAGACCAAACGGGAGGAGACCCAAAGTACCATTCAACTGAGGGAGAGTGGCCAGTGGTCAAACCTCAAGATGCCAATAAAACTGCAAAGCGCTTTATAACAGCAGGAAGTCATATAGGTCTTCCTCAAAATTCTGACTTCAATGATGCCTCTCAATTGGGGCTTGGTATTTATAAGGTGAACCAAGACAATGGAACTCGAGTTAATTCTTACAAGGCATTTATTGAACCTATTGTTTCAAGATCGAATCTAACCATTCTGACTCACGCTCGAGTTCAATCCATTGAAATTGAAGATGAAGTAGCTCAATCAGTAACCCTTAAGATTGATGGCGTTGATAAGCAATTGTCATGTAATAAAGAAGTTGTTTTAAGTGCTGGCGCCATTGAGTCGCCGAGGATACTCTTATCTTCTGGTATTGGTAATAAGAAAGAGCTTGAAGAGGTGGGAATACCATGTAAGCATAATCTAGCTGGTGTTGGAGAAAACCTTCAGGACCATCTGGATACAATGGTTACGGTTCGTTCAAAAAAAGCTGAATCTATTGGTGTTTCTTGGAGCTCTCTTTTGCCACAAGTGTTAACGTCACCATTTAACTTCTTTTTCAGAAGGATGGGCTGGTGGACCAGTAATTTCGTGGAGGCTGGTGGTTTTGCAGCGACAAAACTAGGGAGTGCTGAATATCCTGATGTTCAGTTTCACTTTACACCCATTTATCGAAGTCATCGAGGCAGGAAATTTGAGTTCGGTCACGGGTACTCATTGTTTACCTGTCTATTGAGGCCACATAGCAAAGGCTCAGTTAAGTTAAAGAGTGATGGTGAAAACTATCAGGTCCTGATTGATCACAACTTTTTATCTGACTCTAGAGATGAGGCAAACATTGTTGAGGCAATAAAAAAAGCGAGAGAAGTTTTATCATCCAAAGAGTTTGATGAAGTTCGAGGAGAGGAGATAGCCCCAGGAGAATCGATTCAATCAGACGAAGATCTGTTAGAGTATATTCGTAATACAGCGCTTACCGTCTATCATCCAGTAGGAACTTGTAAGATGGGTACTGATGATTTAGCGGTCGTCTCTCCAAGCGATTTAAAAGTTAAAGGAATGAGTAATCTTAGAGTTGTTGACGCTTCAATAATGCCGAGCATAGTGAGTGGAAATACTTCTGCTCCAACGATGATGATTGCTGAGAAAGGTGCAAGAATGATTTTGAATAACAAATAATGATGAGCAACTTTCAACAAGAAAAAAAGATAGTGCTTGATTATTACAACGCCCTAGACAAGTCTGAGGGTAATGACATTACAAATGTCTTAAAAGAATGCATAACTGAA
>Ga0209404_10001246_pt1 | contig 17573 bp, 19 predicted proteins | sample TroAtlMetagenome_2_FD_187447 | JGI IMG/M metagenome (GOLD analysis project Ga0209404, IMG submission 187447) | Marine eukaryotic phytoplankton communities from Atlantic Ocean - Tropical Atlantic ANT8 Metagenome (SPAdes) (version 2) | ecosystem: Environmental > Aquatic > Marine > Oceanic...
AAGTTGGAATGATTCTCGCAACATTCTCGATAAGTAAGATGTTTTAAACGACTGAAATCGAGGCCAAACTATGATCCATAGCACCTATCCACCCAGTGTTGTTATAAAAGCTTTCACTTGGGCCTACCAAGAAGTTGGCTTGAATCAAGCAGAGGCTGCTGATTTACTTGGCGTTTCTGAAACATCCCTATCGCAAACCACCCTACTTGGGTTCGAGCATGGCACGACCGAGTACCGTAGACAGCTTTCTTTCATACGTATGTATCATTTACTCATTGCGTTGTCAGAAGGGGACAGTGAGGCCATGCAAATATGGTTTCAGCAATATCAAAGTGAAATAAAAACCTCGCCTAAAAACCTGTGTTTTACTTCAGATGGTATTGAAAAGGTCACTGATTACTTACGAGAACTAAAGCAAACTGTTGAACTAAGACCAAGTCTATCGCATTTACGAAATACTAAGGCAAGCTCTGCTACCAGAGTGGTTACGCATTAAGGAATGACTCGGTGCATAAATAGACAAAATGCATAACATTGTTAAGCGAGCCCTAGCTGAACGCCTACTTTGTTCACTTTGTTTATGAAGTTAAAACAAGCTTCAGGCTGAGTATTTATAATCATATGGCCAGCGTTAGGAATAATTTCAGCCATGCTACTAGGAAGCGACGTAGCAATATAAGACATATGCGCATCGGGTGATAAGATGGCGTCTTGTTCACCATATAAAATACCTACCGGGCACGAAATAGTCTTGTAGTGCTCAAACTGTTTATACAAACTTTCTGTTGAAGCTACCATGTCACAGCTAGCTTGATAAAAGCTCTCTGAATGCAGCGCAAGTGCACCACCGCTCTCACTTCCAAAATTTGAGGGTACACGTTCTGGAAAAAAGACTTGAGCAACCTGTTTCTTACCAAAAACTATACGCAGCGGCGCGGCCAACGTTTTACTGATTAAACTGCGCAACCTTTGATAGGGAATGTACAGTACAGATAAAGGACCAGGCCCTTTTGTTAAGGGAACCGTTAACGGGCAAAGCAGCGAGACAGACTTTATTTTATCTGGTGCATCTAGTGCCATGCGCAAAGCAATTGCGCCCCCCATAGAGTGCCCTGCAACAAATGCTTCGCCTAAATTTAACTGTGACATCCAGGCTAAAATGGTGGCGCTTTGAACGCTAAAATCTGCCGATGTGTTACGATGACGCGTAGAAAAGCCGCTTCCAGGGCGGTCAATACTGTACACAGTATAGTGCTTGGCTAACTGATTCGCTAAAGCAGTAAAGTTAAGTGCATTACCCGCAAGTCCATGAATAAGAATAAGGGCGGGGCCTTGTCCTTGTTTTGTGTAATGAATTTTTTCTTGCTGTACGTTTGAAAATTGGCCTGGTGGACGGAAGTTTTTTTCGATTTTCTTATCGATATGCTGAGTGAAAAACCACGACGCCACCAAAAGGCAGAAGATAAGTGCGACAACAATGTAAATGACCACCACAATGTGTTCCCTTTATTAGCGTTATTAGTAAACTAATAAGAAATGAATAGACAGTCAATGTAAGCCTTTTTCTATGGCGCTAAGTACAATTTATAAACTGTCAAATAACTCACAAGTGAAGAATATAACCGTTAAGTTATGATTACGATTACCCCTACTATCACGCTAGAAGATAGCGACATTGAAATGCAAGCCATCAGAGCACAAGGTGCTGGCGGGCAAAATGTAAATAAAGTGAGCAGTGCTATCCATCTGCGCCTTGATATACCTGCCTCGTCTTTGCCTCAAGAGGTAAAAGATACGCTGCTTAATACAAAAGACAGCCGCATCTCTAACGAGGGTGTGTTTGTTCTGAAAGCGCAAAATTCTCGAACTCAAGAACAGAATCGGGAAGATGCCATTGTGCGTCTAAAAGCATGGATAGTCAGTGCCACTAAAAAACAAAAACCAAGGAAGGCAACCCGCATGAGTCGAGCAGTAAAAGCGAGGCGTGGCGAGGCCAAAAAGCAACAAAGTGTGAGAAAATCTATGCGGAAAAAAGTGGATATTTAACCTACTTTAGCCTAAAGTATAGGTCTTCAGCGACGTCGTTTCGTAAAATGAATGGAACATTCTACGTATTAATGAGTTAAATACGAAAAATATACGATTAAAGAATACGTTTTACGCTCAAGCTGTTATGGATATAAGGGAATTTCTTCAATGACACGGTCTGACATTATACCTATGGTACTTTTCGCTGCCATCGTTGTCTCGCTTGGGATAAATACGCCACAAGCGGCTAACGAAATAATAGCGAAACTCTTCGGTAAATCTATTTCAAATAGCGAACTACAACCTAGCCAAAGTGATGTAGATCGCTTCCAGTCTATTCTTAGTGACAAATCTGAAGTTGAGATCCGAAAACTTTTAGCTCAGCGTGCGTTAGGCACAAAAATTAGTGAATCTGTTATTGCTGACTTTGCCGACGAAAACAACATTGAGCCTTCAGAAAGCGAAGTTGAATCCGCTTATGCGGTTATTAAAACTTGGACAGTCGATTTAAGCCACAATGCTGAATACTCAGATGAAGAAGTTGAACGTTACCGTCTAGCCATGGCAGAAGGCATGGCTAAAAGTTGGAAAGTGTCTAAGTCACTGTATGAAACCTTTGGTGGAGATGTTGTATTCCAGCAAAGTAACCCGCTTACCCCCGTTGGTGCTTATAAGGATTTGTTTGAGCAATATCGCTCACAAGGCGAGTTTGTTATTTACGATCCTGTATTTAAAGCGGCTTTTTGGGAGTCGGTAAGAATGCGTTACTCTAATGTGCTGCCACAAGAAAATATCGATTATTCATCGCCTTGGTGGGAAGCTGGATTAAATGCTTCTGGTGACTAAAAACCCCTTATAGCGTCGTTTTATATAATGATTAAAATATAATGAATTGAATAAAACACCCCGCTTAAAGCGGGGTGTTTTTGTTTGTGAAAAATTTTTTAATTGTTTTTTGGAATAAACGATGAGGTTCATTCGTTATTTAAGTGTCTTTGATGAAAACAGGAAATAAACGAATGAACAAACTACATACTGCTTTAATTGTTGCATTAGGTGTTACTTCAAACGTGGCGTTGGCTCAGACTGTAGCTGCATCTGTTTCAGTGTCTAATAGCACCGGAGCTTCAACCAATGGGTCTGGTGAGCAAGCAAGTTTTACCCAGTCAATGTCTTCACAAACTTCCGCTTTGGCAAATGTAGACGCACAGTCAAATGCGGTTACCGACACTAAGGCTAGCCCTGAAACTGGCAACGAAACGCAAAACGCAGACCAAGCTGATGCTATTGCCACTACTAACGACACATCAGAAGCATCTGATGAAACAAGCGGTGAAATCCTCACTCAGCTCACCAGTACGCAAAGTGCTCTTGAAGGTAGTGTTGCGGCAACACAGAGCATTGCTACAAATGCTTCAGGAGCCTTAAATGTCGCTACTTCTGCCGCCACTGACGTGGTATCAGGGGTAGTTGATAGCAGTGTATCGCAAGCGGCTGATGTCAATGGCATGGTGTCTTCAATATTAACCCAGTCGGTTGAAGCGGTAGCGCAATCACAGGTTGAAGATAGTGTGGCTAACCAAGTATCTGGTCAAGTAAGTGGGCAAATCGAAAATACGGTTTCAACCACTGTTGAAAACACAGTAAGCGGAAACATTGCTGGCATTCTAAACCAGTAACAATCACGCAGATTAACGTGTTCGACGCACCGTGAACAGCCGCCATCCTCGTTATTCCTACCACTATGAAGGTTATAAAAGTAGGAGGGTGGCGCTATTCCCAGCCCCACCTTTAATTCCATGCGTTAATTCCGTGCGTTAATTCCGCGATTATTCGATTTAGTAGGAAACCTGCATGAGCCTTAAAACCCCCATACCATTATTAAGTGTATCTATTGCCTTGAGCTTGATTGGCAAAATTGCCATGGCGAGTCAGTCAGAAAACAGCACAGAAACTGTCGAGCACAAGATGATAATAGTGAATGGAGAAGCCTATATTGGTGCTCATCACGACTCAAACGTTAACGTTAGTGAACTTGATACGAATACCGACACATCAGACTCAGCAATAAAAGGAAATGCGAAGCTGAAGGTAGCCATAACGCCTACCGATAAATGGCAAATCACTGCGTCTGCACAGCATAGTGAAACTCGCTACAACGAGCTGCCGGATTTTGACCTAGCTATTACGACCTTGTCGGGTGAGGCGAGCTATCAATCGCCCTGGGCTAAAATTGGTGTTCATCACTATTATGCAAACGCCGAACTTAATAACAATGCCTTTCTTACTTATCAACAAAGCGGTATTTCATTGGCCAACAGTGCGTATATCCAAGGTTATTGGCGTCTAAGTGTAGATACCATTGATAAGTCGTTTGAATCGGTGCCAGAGCGCGACGCTGAGGCGCTATCTAGCCGCTTTGATGGTTTTTGGTTTTTTAAAAACCAAAGCTTTATCCAAGTAGGCGCGAAATATCAACATGAAGATGCGTTGGCTCAAGCGTTCGACTATACCAGCCATGGTATTGACGCCAGCTATACCTACCCGGCCAATTTGTGGGGTAAAGCGCTCGACATCAAGCTCGGCTATGAAATGGAGAGTAGGCATTATAGTAAAGGTAGCCAGAGCAGTGAACCTGCCGCTTCAGGCGCACCTTTTAGTGAGTTTGAACAACAAGAAGATGGGCGACGAGAGGACAATAGGCATGTCTTCAAAGCGAGCATAGAATATGCGGCTATGGAAAACGTAGATTTTATCGTAAGCACGCAATACAAAGACTATGGATCAACCCTAGTGTCAGCAGACTATCAAGAAACACTAGCTGAACTTGGTGTTAGGTTTCACTTCTAATCGCGCATTGGCACTCACTTTTGGTTTCATTACTGGAGAATACCTACTCCAAACACCGGGTCCCGTCCCGGTGCTCCAGCATCTATGGCTTGGTCGCGTAATGTGGCCAACGCTTGGGCCTGATTTGAGCTCGCACGAAATAGGCAGGCATAGCGGGCTGAAACGAAAGGCGTTGCCATCGATGTGCCGGTCTCACGGCTAATCGTACCATCTGGATGTGCGACTTCGACGGAAACGCCGCTGGCCGCAAAATCAACATAGTTACCTTGATTGGCCCATCGATAGATAGCCTGTTTACTGTCTACCGCTGTTACCGCAATAGTTGACGGGTATGCTGCCGGAAACAAAGGTGGTGAGGCTGGTCCTTCGTTTCCAACGGCTGCAATAATTTGTATCCCTTGTTCGCTAATTTTTTTTATAACGTTAGCAAGTACAGGGTTTTCTGGCCCCGCTAAGCTCATATTAATAGTATCAACATGCTTGGCGACTAAATAATTAAGACCATCAATTAATGATAATAAGGTCGCGCCCTGACTAATACTGTTACGCGTATAAAAAACGCTGGCGTTATAAAGATGACTACCTGTGAGCATGTTATCTGCTAATAAGCTGGCCACTGATGTACCGTGTAACTGGGTAGTCGGCAACGCTTGTGGAAGAAAAGACTGCTGTTCAATAACAAGGTGTTTTAGTGCCTGGTGGTTGTGCGCAATGTTGGTATCTATCATTCCAATTCGAACAGGTACTTGGCAAACTTTTGGCTTACCAGTAGTTGCAATACTAGTTTGCTTGTCTTGGCTGTTTTTCTGGTTTTCAAGGGGAGCAGGATTTTCATGGATTTCGTAAGTCTCTGGGCTCTGTAGTTCGCCCATGTTTTGCGCTAAATAGATGTGATTTCGGCCTACTTGTTCTTTTAGTGATGTTGGTAAGCTGTTTCTTATTTGAGACAGTTCATCAAGGTTAGTACTAACCTTTAAACGGTAAACCCACTGGTCTATGGCGGTTAGATAGTGAGATGATTCAATCGTGATGTCGGGGTGAGAAAAGTGAGTTTTGTCAGCCTCGCTACCCACAACCAACCACTCGCTTTTTACCGCTAAAAATCCGTCAGGGGCTTTTACTTCTTTTAGTACAAGATTGCCCGCAGGCGAAGTAAGACTAAGGGGAGATGGAACAGTAAATTGCGGGGCAGGTATGTTGGCTAAGGTTTCAAAAGTATTGCCAACACCTTGTTCTACCTGGTTTTCAAGCACATCTCGCACGGTGCCAACATCAACGGGTACTTTGTCAATAATAGGATTAACAGGCTCGATTATTTGACGACCAATAGTTAACTGGGCGCAGGCATCCGAGCTTACCATGCTACTTAATGAAAGTATTAAGCCACTTACTATTAACTGACAAAGCGATCTGCACATCATCATTTTACCTCACTTGCTTTGCGGCTGAGTCTATACAGGCAACTCACAGCCTTGCATGCGTATTGCTCACCACGCGTGACTCACATAATCGATAAATAAAGCTGGCATAAAACGTGCCCTTATCGATGGATAACCCTTTTCTAGTACTTAGTTAACGTTTGTTGGTAAAAAAAATTCCCTACCGTTGGGAATAAATCACGGCGCCAAACGTTAACCATGTATAAAGCGTAATTTCATAGGAAAATGTATGAAAGAAGAAGTGTCTGAACTCGTTCCATCATTAAGAAAGTTTGCGTTTTCACTTACGGGCAATATACATGATGCTGACGATTTACTGCAAAATACAATTGAGAAACTACTGACTAAACCTCTGCCACAAGATGCCACGTTAATGGCATGGGCATTTCGAGTTTGCCGCAATTTATGGATAGATGAATATCGAGCGCAAAAAGTAAGAGCAAGTGCGGCGGTTAACCCTGAATTGCAGGCGCAGGATGAGGCGCACTTGGATGAAGCGCTTTCAGGCGGCATTACGTTAAAGCAAGTGAGTAAAGCTATGGGGGAATTACCCCCAGAGCAAAGAGAGACCTTGTCACTTATTGCGATTCAAGGCATGAGCTACTCAGATGCTTCAGAGGTCCTTGAGGTACCGGCGGGGACGATTATGAGCAGGCTTGCTAGGGCACGAAGCAAACTCAGTAATGTGCTAAATCCACAACAGGAGGTGGTGCTATGATTATATCTGACGAAATGCTTTCAGCATTTTTAGATGCAGAACTTAGCGATGAGGACATGGAATACGTGAGAGCGTCGATTGCCAGTGATCTTGCTTTGTCAGACCGTTTAGCGTCTTTGGCACAGGTAGACATGATGGTGAAAGCGGCAGCTGATGCGGCAACGCAAAAACCTTTGCCTAATAGCGTAGTGGCTATGCTTGCAGACGATGTTTCTTCAGAAGCCTATCTTGAGCAAGCGGACTTCGACTCAGATCATGTAAGTTCAAGTCATGCAGGTGAGCGCATACCACGCAACGTAACCTCGCTTAATCGCAAGCCCAAAGAATCTAGACGTAGTGGGAAGTGGAAAGTACCTTTATCGTTAGCGGCAGGTGTGGCGTTAGTGGCAGGACTAACCTTGATGCAATCGGAGCAGACAGCCCCCCTTGACCCAGCAAGCACTTCGTCAACGAATAGCCATTGGGCGAATGTATCTAAAGCCCTCGATAATAATTTAACGGGCGAGATGATGGTGACCGATGCGGGTATGGAAATAGTGCCACAATTGTCGTTTATGAATAATCAATCTCAGTTGTGTAGGCAGGCGCAGATACAAGGTGAAGATGAACTGAATATCATGATTGCATGTAAAAATGGTCAGGGCATTTGGCAACTTCACGCCAGTAAGCTGATAACAGCGGGTCGTGATAAAGGTGAGTATCAAACAGCAAGTGCCAACAAAGTACTTGATGAAGAGATAGATTTGTTAATGGTGTCCACACCATTAAATAGAGAGCAAGAGAAGCAAGCTATTAATCATGGATGGCAGTCTAAGGCTGCCGAAGGAGTAGTTAATGAAAACTAAATTTATAGCGTTTCTAGCAGCGATAGTAATGACAGGGTGTGCGAGCCAACCCGATTACCGACAGGCGTCTAACGGCGGTTTTGGGTATACCGAAAGCAAATTAAGCGAAACCCAATACCGTGTTCACTTCAAAGGCAGAGGGTCGGATAAGAGTAAAGCCATGGATTATGCCATGTACCGCTCGGCGGAATTGACCTTACTAAAAGGTTACGATTGGTTTGTAGTAACCGACCGGGAAACCATGGTAGATAAAGAGCGTGTTCAAACATCACCTCAGGTTGGCTTTAGCCAACGTTATGCAAGGGTAACTGAGTGTGGCGTTATTACTTGTAGAACGTCTTACCATCCTACAACCCTGTTTGAATCTGGTATCTTTGTGGGCGGCTCACAAAAAAGCGAAATCGAAAGTATTTTGAATATTGAGATGGGAAAGGGTACTCGACCCACCTCGGCTACCAGCTTTGATGCGAGAGAAATCAGCAACAACTTAAAGCCTGATACGGAATCTTGATGCTAAGTCCTGACAAAGGATTTTAACCCTGAAGGCTAGGTTCTTTTATACATAAGAAAAGCCCCAAATGGGGCTTTTCTTGTATTACAAGCCATTGGGGCTTAGGTGAAGTGCCTAATTGAAATGGCTGTCCACTTCTTTTTCGGCTTCTTCACGGCTTTTGCCGTACGCTTGTTGAATCTTGCCTACTAGCTCTTCACGACGACCGTCAATTACGTCTAGGTCATCATCGGTAAGTTTACCCCATTGCTGTTGTACCTTACCTTTCATTTCTTTCCAGTTGCCTTCGATACGATCATTGTTCATATGTTGCTCCTTTAAAAAGAATAACCGAGTGGTTATTGTGAACTGCACTTAATAAGTAGCAATCCTCGTTCCAAAGATTAACGTCTTGATCAATATGGACTTTCGTTGATTTCTATAAAGGAGCTATTGCCAGCGCCCTGCATTATTTACAGGGCGCTGAAAGTCGTACAGGGTTTTATGCTTACGCGGCACAGCAAAATCGTTGCTTTAATGCTAATTAGGCAAGCTGTTTCGCAAAGGCTTCAACATCTTGGCGTTTATCTATCTTATGTTGATCTTCACTGCGGCCTTCACGCCAATAACTACTGATATAAACTTGGCTGTGAGGTACCTGTTTTTCGTCTTTTAGCCACGAACGAATTTTTCTCATCTGTGAAAATTCACACGCAACCCATACCGCGGGCGTTCCCTGTGGCCAGTTAGTGCGCTGCAAGGCGTCAGACAAGGTTGCTTCTTCTTTAGATACCCACTGAATCGATACGCCTTCAGGTTTTTCTAGCACCGTGGCATCCAATTCATGTTCAATAGCAATAACGGCAATGCCTTTAGTATGGCTGGGAAGCGCTTGTAAATAGTTGCGAATACTAGGCAGTGCAGTCATATCGCCTGCGAAGAGCACCCACTCGTAGTCTTCAGCTAACGCTTTACTGCTGCCGGGGCCTGCAATCGTTAGCTTATCGCCTTCTTTTGCACTTAGCGCCCATGCTGCCGCGGGGCCAGTCACCCCATCTTTAACATGCACTACCATATCGATGGTCATTTGAGCTTTTTGTCTATCGAAGCTATTTATTGTGTAGGTTCGCATCGCAACGGGGCTATCTTTCGCAGGCTTTACTATAGGGTTGCCATTTAAATCAAAAAGTAATTTAACGTAGGCGCCAGGACGAGTTTCTGGAAAGTCTTCTAATGTAGGGCCGCCAAGGACAATACGTTGCATGTTGGGTGTTACGCGGAAGGAATCGATAACTTCAACAACTCGAGGTGCGGGTTTAGACATGATTTTCTCCAAATAGGACAGTGGCAAGATTCTATTTGATAATAGTTCTCATTTCCATTTCTAAGATTGGGATGAAACCTAGCTAATAATTCTGGTTTTTAGAAAAGTAGGCAGTAATACGCAAGAGAGGATTTTATTACAGGCAAAAAGAAAGGGGCTAAAGAGCCCCTTAAGAAAAACACAACATAACTTGGAAAACACATTTACACTTCACAAAGCCAACACACTAAATGACTCCATGTATTAGTAAGAGCGGGGAATTAAAGAAAAGTTCAGCAAAATAGAAAAATAAATAAAAAAACTTTGAAACAATGATTTTTAGGGCTTCTTTAACCTTATATCTCATTGTTTTCAAAAGAAGGGCAAGGAATAAAAAATAAGTAAGTAAATAAAGCTACACGCAAAAAAATGCCCGCCAAAGGCGGGCCAAAATCAGAGGTATATAAAAGGCCGGGAAGGGCCTTAGAGGGGAGAGGCATGCTGTCGGGTGACAGCACACTAATAATATCGATGACATTACTAGTGTTCCTCAATATGGCCATTGCTGAAGGCATAATGCCGGGTCAACAGAGCCAAATAGGTTACAATCCTTTGTTGCACATGGACATCAATGTCTGTGCCAGTGATGTGGGTATCCAGCAGCAATCGCGATAATAGCGTTTGCAACTCTGCATCCTGCAGGCCTTTGTGACTTAATCCAAGTCACCATCACACTCAACTGGCGCAAAAACAGATAATCGGTCATTCACGTCAACAACTTCCTTAAGCGAATCAACCCACTCCGTGGTGATTGCTTTGTCGACATCAATGTCAACCTTGCGCGTCATTGAGACGTATCCTTTTTCAACATCCGTGTTGGTGTTAAACGTATTTAACTTTCCGATAAACAACAGAGCGACTTTAACCTTGCTATCAATCCTTGCATCCTTGGCCGACGAATTTCCTTTTACGTCCAATGTTGTCAGCCTGCGCAGATAAAGTCTGTAATGCCATGGTTACCTTCGTGGTAACGGTATGCCTTCCTAGCATCATGTTTACATCTGTTGTTATCCGTTAGTCTAATTAATGCTAAACTCGTGCCAATCATCAAAAGCAATTCAATTAATTTGTAAATAATTGATATATATTTATTTTTTGCTTTATTTCTACATGTTGGCACTTTATAAGCGTATGTTTAAGAAAATGGGTGGGAAAATTTTTCCTACCGCTATGTCGTTTCTTACCGACATGTACACGCAAAATTACACCTAAGGTTACTTTGCCTAAATATGTGCTTGTTTACTGAACAAACCATTAATATAATAAAAATCTAATATATTGAGGTCTTTGATATGAAATTAGCAATTGATGTGCTTTTGCATGTAAGCACGCACAAAGGGCGATGGGTTTATTTTTTTCTCGCCGTTTTAACGGCATTTGCCGCTTTTCAAATGCGCCTGATTCAGATTGATACCGACCCCGAAAACATGTTGGCCGAATCTCATAGTGCTCGCACCTTTCACAATGAGGTAAAACAAACCTTCGCCATGCACGATGCGATAGTGGTTGGTCTGGTGGTAGCGGATGATCTTGCAAAAGGCGACGGGGCCAAAGACGACGAGGCTAAAGACGATCAGGTCAAAGATGGCATATACACGCCAGAAAACTTGGCGGCCATTCACCAAGTGACCAACCATGTGCTCGCCTTAGAGGGTGTTATTAGCCAAGACGTCATGGCGTTTTCAACGGTAGACAATATTAAGCAAGGTAGTGACGGTAGCCTGGAATTCTCATGGCTAATGGCCAGCCCACCTGAAACCGCAAGTGCAAGTGCACAACTACGAGATTCTATCGAAAAGCTGCCTTTATTGTACGATACACTTGCTGCCTCTTCAGGCAACGCTGCTGCTATCTATATTCCCATTGCCGATAAAAATGAAAGTTATCGCATTGCCCAAGATATTCGCGCTTATTTAGCGAATGTTGACACGGCTGGCCAATGGCACATCACAGGGTTACCTGTGGCTGAAGATCAATTTGGGGTGGAAATGTTTGTGCAAATGGCCATTGCTGCGCCTGCAGCTGGTGCTATGATTTTTATTCTTCTGTTCCTATTTTTTAGAAATTGGTCTCTTGTTACGGCACCCATGATAGTGGCGATGGGCACGGTTATCATTACCATGGGGGCTCTCATTGGTATGGGGTTCACCGTGCACATCATGTCTTCCATGATCGCCATTTTTCTAATGCCTATCGCGGTAGTCGACTCAGTACACATATTGTCTGAATTTTCCGACCGTTATAAACCTGGTGAAAACGCGGGCAAAGTGATCACTCAAGTAGTTGAGCACTTATTTAAGCCCATGCTGTTTACGTCGCTCACCTCGTCAGCAGGTTTCTTCTCCTTAATGCTAACGCCCATTCCTCCTGTGCAAATCTTTGGCGCTTATATTGGGTTTGGTATTTTGCTGGCATTTTTGATTACCCTTACTTTTATTCCTGCTTATATATCTCGAATGTCGCCCGCAGCATTAAACAAGCTTCAAGTAGCGCTGCATCAAAGTGAAGAAGCAGGCAATAGTGAGGGTAGTAGTACTTTACTAAAGCGTACCGTTAATAAACTGCGCTATATTGCGCTGAACCACCGAGCGCTAATTATTGCTGTATTTGGTGCTATCACCCTTGTATCAGCGTGGGGTATTACGCAAATTAATATCAACGACAACCCTGTGCGTTGGTTTAAGCAAGACCATGAAATAAGAGTGGCAGACAGGGCCTTAAATGCAGAGTTTGCGGGCACATATAACGCCTATTTGGTGATTACAGACACCAATGAAAGCACTGATGCAAGCAAGATCTTAAACGAGGCAAAATTACCTGCTAGTTTAGATGAGTGGGTTGAGCAAACCCAAGCCACGATAAATCAGAGCGACGATGCTAACAAAATGTCGGAACTTGCCATGCGTATTGATGATGCGCTGTTTAGCAACCTCAACGATGATGAACAAACGGCGTTAGAAAGTTTATTGCAGGTCGTTGATACCGCAAATGGGCATGCCAATACCTTCCAACAGCCCAAGGTGCTTAAGCATATTGAAGGGTTGCAGTCGTACTTGGCTACCCAACCTTTAATTGGTAAAACCCAGTCTTTGGTTGATGTCGTCAAAGTGGTGAACCGTGAGTTACGCTCAGGCAACGAAACAGACTATGCATTACCCGCCAACAACCGAGGCGTGGCACAAACCTTAATGCAATATCAGTCTTCCCACCGTCCGCAAGACTTGTGGCATTTTGTTACGCCGGATTATCGCCAAACGCTGATTTGGTTGCAGCTAACCAGTGGTGATAATCAAGATATGACGAATGTAATTTCGCTTGTAGAAGATTACTTTGCGAAGAATCCATTACCACAAGGGCTAAGCTACGACTGGGCAGGTAAAGCTTACTTAAATGTGGTGTGGCAGGAAAGCATGGTAACAGGCATGTTGGAAAGTTTGCTTAGCGCTTTTGTCATTGTGTTTGTGATGATGGTACTGCTGTTTCGTTCTTTTGTTTTTGGTGTGCTTGCGATGCTCCCCCTTACCATCACTATTACCTTTATTTATGGCCTTATTGGCATTGTAGGCAAGGACTACGACATGCCTATTGCCGTGCTATCGGCGCTCACCTTAGGCTTATCTGTCGATTTTGCTATTCACTTCCTTGCTAGGGCGCGGGAAATTTATAAAGAAACGGGCAGTGTGTCAGACACATTAGACGCTATGTTCGATGAGCCAGCTAGTGCGATAACGCGCAATGCGTTGGTAATAGCACTGGGCTTCACGCCTTTATTGCTAGCGCCGTTAGTGCCTTACATAACGGTGGGTGTTTTCTTAGCGAGCATCATGGCGGTATCTGCCTTGGTGACTTTGTTGGTCTTACCCTCGGCCATGGTATTTCTAAAACGTTGGGTTTTCAAAGGAGCTTAATATGCGTAATTCAATGCTTCAAATCGCTAAAGTTAGTTATGTTTCTTCTCACATAACGGCGAGCAAGACGGCAGTTCGTATACTCGCCGCTACTATGATGGTGTTAGGTATTTTTGGAAGTGCTAGTGCATCTGCCGTTGAAGAGGATATCGCCAGTATTATTGCAAAGTCAGAAAAGGCCGCCTATTACGCTGGTGGTGACGGTAAATCGATGGCTCGAATGATTATCGTAGACAGCCAGGGCCGCAAGCAAATGCGCCAATTCACGATTCTGCGCAAAGACGTGCTAGACAATGAAGGCACTGAAACGGGCGATCAAAAAATGCTGGTGTTTTTCAGCCGTCCAACCGAAGTAAAAGGTACGGTGTTTAGAGTTGAAAAGCGCACCAACATTAATACTGATGACGATCGTTGGTTGTATTTACCCGCCCTTGATTTGGTGAAGCGAATAGCCGCGGGTGATAAACGCACCTCGTTTGTCGGCTCTCATTTTTTCTATGAAGATGTGTCGGGTCGGGCAGTGTCAGAAGACAACTTCACAATGCAAAACACTACCGACACTCACTATGTGTTGCGCGCAACGCCTAAAAATGTAGGTAGCGTAGAGTTTTCCCATTATATAGTAGAGATAGATAAGCAAACCTATTTGCCCACGCTGATCAACTTTTTCAAAGGGGATGATAATTACCGCCGAGTCGAAGCCGTGTCAGTAGAAACAGTTCAAGGCTACCCGACGGTAGTGCGAAGCAAGGTGTCTGATTTAGCATCAGGCGGCTATACCCTAATGGAATTTCGCGGTATTCAATACGATATTGCGTTGCCAGACAGCGTATTTAGTGAGCGTAGTTTACGCGTGCCACCACGAGAGTTTGTGGAGTAATCGTGATGCGGGGAAAGAAATTACGTGGACTAGCGCTACTGGCAGCAGCGTTGTTGGAAACAAGTGTTTCACTTCCAGTGTATTCACAAGAACTCAAGAATGAAATTGCGAAAGACGTACCCGTCAAAACTGAACAAGTTGATAACCCAGAGGCTATTAGCGAGGACGATTGGGAAGACGAAGGTTGGAGCGACGATAATTTGGAAAATGAAGGCTGGGACGATGACAGCTGGAGTGACGATAATTGGGACAACGAAGACTGGGGCGAGCAGGACAATAACGCCACCGCTTATACCTTTAGTGGATTTGTCGAGCTAGCGGCAGGAAACCGAGTGGCGAATGATACTACCATTGCTTCTAGCAGCACCTTACGAGATGCAAGAGTGCAACTGCGCGCCGATTATACGCTAGCAGCATCGAAACTCAGTTTTCGTGGCGATGCGTGGTATGACGGTGTTAAACATCAACGAGAATTTCAGATACGTGAGCTAGCATGGCAAGGCAACCTAGCTGCTTTGGGCCAATGGGGCAATGCTTTTGACTTAAAAGTCGGGCAGCAAGTACTTACTTGGGGAACAGGCGACTATGTGTTTCTTAACGACCTTTTCCCAAAAGATTATCAGTCATTTTTCTCAGGCCGTGATGATGAGTATTTAAAAGCGCCCAGTGCCTCTATTAAGTTATCGGGTTATTGGGAGGCCTTAAATATAGATGTTGTGGTGACGCCTGACTTTGAACCCGATATTGGTATTACAGGAGAGGTGTTTTCTTTTTTTAGCCCCGAAGTAAATGGAAATGTAGCGCCAGCGTATTCAGTAACTCATGCTAATACGCCAAGCGGTAGTGAAGTGGCGTTGCGGGCGCATCGCACGTTTAGCAGTTCGTTTGGGAGTGTTGAGGCTGCGTTATATGGCTATCGAGGCTATACCAAGCAACCCACGGCCGTTGATGAATTGGGTGCGCCGCGCTATAGCCGCTTAAATGCCATTGGCGCCAGCGTAGTTATGCCCTTGGGCAAAGGGATTGCAAATGCAGAGTATGCATATTACCGGAGTGTGGAAGACAGCGAAGGTACGTCACCATCAGTGAGTAATTCGCAGAGCCGCTTCTTACTTGGGTACAGCCAAGAAGTGATGGTGAACGTAACCGGCGGTGTGCAGTGGTATACCGAAGCCATTCAACATCATGATGCGTTATTGACCCATTCAGCCTACCCAGAATTTGAGCAAGAAGCGTATCGCCATTGGGTAACTACTCGCCTTACATGGCAGGCGTGGCGACAAACCCTTACCCTTAATAGCTTTTTGTTTTACTCCCCCACCGACAGCGATGGTTACTTGAAAGCTAGCGCAAGTTATTCACCTACTGATAAGTGGCAGGTTCGAGGCGGAGTAAACCTATTTAGTGGTGATGAACCGCATACTTTCTTTGCGCAATTCGAAGACGCCAGTAACGTCTATTTTGCGTTTAGGTATTTTTATTAAGGAGTGGAAAAGCACTGCTACAGCCGGAATGCGGTAGCAGTGACAAAACGCGAGTTACCAAGAACCATACATAGGGTTAGGTAAAATAAACAAGCTAGTACCGACTTCAGGCAGTATTGCTGGAAGATAAGCATCTTCTTGCGTTACGCCTTGAAAATCTTCAATGTTATCGCCAATTTGCATAATAATATTATGTGGTTTGTTCCAGCCTTTAATTGCAGTGTCATTAGTTATTGAGCAAGCTGGCGAGCCTTGTTTTACGGCATTACGACGACGGTCTTTATCGTTCACAATGTACTTATGATCAACGGCATCTTTGTCTGCAGGTAGTCTGCCCATAATACAGGTGTTGCTCGGTGTAAGCGGTAAGCCTACAGCCAATAGGTTGTTCCACGTGTGGCTGTCTAAGGTTTTATCGCGGTTAGTAATAAGTGCAATCTTTCCACCTCTTTCAATCACCGTTGCTAGAAACTTATCTACACCGGGAACCAAAGTGGCTTCTTCTCTTTTTATCCATGCATTCCAGCTTTCGCTTGAATAACCCAAGCCTTTTGACTCACGCTCTTCTTGATAAAGGCTGTTATCAAGCACGGTTTCATCTACATCTAGCACAATTACGGCCGGCGTTTGCTGATTTTCAAAGGTCGCAGGCAGTGCGGCAGTAGCCTGTTTATAAACATAGGCGCTAAGAAGAGGATACTCTTTGCTCTGACGTTGGTATTTCACTGAGTTTGATAGAGAAAACGACGCTTCTGGTGCGGCGGCCGCGGCGGTATCAGCCTGTTTTGTGGTGACACATGCCGATAGCGCACTTAGCGCCAAACAAGACACGGCAATAGGTCGCAGTGCGGTCTTAAGAGAAGTAGAAGCAGTGGTAAACATGTTTATAGTCCTTGCTTAGCGTTAACAGTCTGTATTCGCCAATGAAAATTTTGATGCGTTACTTTGACACAAAACCTTCCGGCTTCAAAATAAAGGTAACCTGCCCGAGCATCGTTTTGTCGTATTGCTGACAAAATTCGCCATATTTTACAACATGGTATATGAGGCTAAGCGCTAAACACCTTAGGCAAAGTCGAGTAAGTCTGTACCAAAGAAGTTATCGATAATGCATCGCCATTCACCGCTGTCGTTTCGCTGCATCACATAGACGGCTCGCTTTCCGTCACAAGGTAATGCATGAGGAGCGGCTTTTGGCACTAAGTAAAGCTTAGCGATGACTAACGCCACATCGCCCGCTTCAATCACAATTTCATCGCCGGTGGTAACGATATGCTCTGGCATATATTTGTGTTGGAAGGTTTGTAGTGCGCTAACACAATCGTGCTGGGCTGTGCCCTTTAATGGTGTTGATATTACCTTGGCGTTATCGCCATAGCATGCGCTAACCGAATCAGGATCGTTATCGTTTACCGCGTTGTGCAAACGGGCTAATAACTGTGTGATGTTGTTCATGGCTGTCGTCTCGTTTGTTTTTACCGCGAAGACAGACTTAAGAAAAACCCGCCTTGGCGGCGGGTTTTAGTGATGTTTTACGTACGCACTAACTTTCCCGCCAATTATTAATA
>Ga0209404_10001247_pt1 | contig 17564 bp, 14 predicted proteins | sample TroAtlMetagenome_2_FD_187447 | JGI IMG/M metagenome (GOLD analysis project Ga0209404, IMG submission 187447) | Marine eukaryotic phytoplankton communities from Atlantic Ocean - Tropical Atlantic ANT8 Metagenome (SPAdes) (version 2) | ecosystem: Environmental > Aquatic > Marine > Oceanic...
CCCAAGCACAACCCGCTACCGCAGGAGGGGTGAATACTTTACCTGTTATACCTACTTCAGAATCTTTAGTTGGGAACACAGCTACTCTTGCAAAAGGTGGGGGGGTAAAAAAATATGATCTTGGAGGTATTGTTGAACTAATAGGTCAAAATCCTCAAATAGTAGACATACTAGCGTATTTAACAGCAGGTACAGGTTTAGGTGGATTGGGAGCGGTAGGACTAAAGAAGTATAAAGAAGCAGATAAGAAAAAGTTTAATACAGGAGGAGTGGCTTCCAGTGGTAGATATCTTGAAGGTAAAAGCGATGGAATGGCAGATGCTGTCCCTGCAATGATTGAAAACGAGCAACCTGCCGCATTAAGTGACGGAGAGTTTGTAATCCCTGCAGATGTAGTAAGTCATCTAGGTAATGGTAACTCAGATGCGGGCGCAAAAGTGCTAGAAGATATGATGGATAGGGTACGTGAAGCTAGGACTGGGGAAACAAAACAAGCACCAGAAATTAACCCTAAAGAATTTTTACCCGCGTAGGAGGATAATATGGCAGCAACAGACGCAACAGCAAACGCTTCTACAGAAGTATCTCAACTACCTGCATTAGGTACAGAATCTTCATTATCTAATTGGGTTGGTCCTTATGTTACCGATATGCTCGGAAAAGGGCAAGGATTAGCCAGTGAACCTTACCAAGCGTACACAGGACCTTTAACGGCAGGTACTTCCGACTTACAGGATACAGCTTTTCAAGGACTCGGTAGTTTAAATATACCTACAGAAAAAATGGGGGGATTTACACCCCAAACATTCACAGCAGATGCAGCTTCTCGATATATGAATCCTTATTTATCTGCTGCGCTGCAACCCCAAATAGATGACGCAATACGACAATCAGATATTAGACGGCTCGCAGATGCGTCCAGACTTACCAAAGCAGGAGCTTATGGTGGTAGTCGTCAAGCTATTATGGAATCTGAAGGAAATAGAAACCTATTGCAGAATTTATCGGGTATTACAGGTAAAGGGTATGCCGATGCCTATGATAGAGCTATGGGGCAATTCAATGTAGAACAAGACAGGTCTAGAGGGGTACAAGAAGATATTAATAAATACGGGTTAGCCGCGCTACAAAAACAGGCTGATTTAGGTTCGGTCCAACGAGGTATAGAGTCTGAGGGTGTAGCCGCTGATAAGTTACAGTTTGAAGAAGAACGTGATTTCCCGTATAAGCAAGTACAGTACATGCAGTCTTTACTTCAAGGGCTTCCTGTTGGCACTCAATCTTATACATATGCCCAACCAACAGCTTTAGAAACATTACAACAAGATACAGGTGATGTAATGTCATTAATAGCTAGCATCTTTGGTAAGAAAAAATAAGGAGTAGTTATGTCACTAGAAAGTTTAATGGGAATAGATAGAACAGTAGAGAAAAAAAGTGAATTGTTTCACGCGCTTCCCCCAGAAGAAGTACAAAGACGAGCTAAATTAAGTGGTTCAACATTGGATGCTTTAGCAGCTGAACGAGTATTAAGAGAAAAAGAAGCGGCTAAACAAGCTATTACTACTGCGCTAGAGTCTAACCCTAAAACAATAGCACAGCAAAACGAAGATGCTTTGTTAGGAAACACTCAACAAGAAATGGCTGAAGGCGTAGCAGGTGTACTAACAAATAAAAAAAATAGAATGAATAAAAATCTAGCTGATGTAGCTAATAAGGGTTTAGCAGGGGCAAAAAGACCGAACATGGCATATATGGCTCAAGGTGGTATTGTTGGATTTAGTGGAGAAGATGGTTCGTTTGTTCAAGAACCTTATGGGACTGATAGGGGTAAAGCTATTGATTATTTTAGAAATAATGTAATGAATAGAACTGATATATCAGCTGAAGAAAAAAGAGAAATGATGGATAATATTCTTCGTAGAAGCAAAAAAGCTGTGCCTGTTAGGCAATATAGTAGTATGGTTCCTACAGGGGTATCAGGGCTTATACCTCCAGGATTAGAAACTTCTGCTATGGATGTCATAGGTGATACTAATGTAATAAATCAAGCTTTAAATTTACAAGACGCAACAAAATCTAGAACGGAAAATGTAGAAGTCGCACCTGGAATTTTTGAAGAAAAAGTAATTCCTGGAAAAGAATTAACTACCGCAGAACAAAGTATTATTGACGCAGGGATAGGTGGTACTGATGCGCTAAATATAGATAAACTCAAACCAAGTTTTAAGTCAGTACAAGTTCCTACTAAAGAAGAAGAAGAAAAGAAAGGCATACCTTTCGCAGGTCCTACCGATCCTACAGATCTGTTCCCACAAACAATGACAAAAGAACTTGAGGAAAAAGTAAAAAATCCACCTAAAGATGTTGAACCTGGGGATACTAAAGAAGATTTAGATGCAAAGAATGACGAATATAATGAATGGTTGGAGCGATTACTAACTGTTTTATCTGCACCTGCGTCTGGTAGGGGTCTTGGAGGAGGTAATAGAGCGCGAGCATACTTACAGTACAGCCAAAGAATTTTTGATAATAGGGCTAAAATACGTGAGATTGCGGCTGATGAATTAGAAGCACAAGCAAAAATGGAGCTTAATAAATTAACAAAAGATGACTTAACGTACAGCAACTTAGTAGGACGACAAACTAATTTGTTAAAGATAATTCAAGGCGTTAGAGATAAAGCTACTGAAAGTTTTAAGTTTAAATTAGTAGGGTTAAACGCTATTGTATCCGATATGAGCAGACCTGAAAGCGAAAGAGCTAAAGCAGCAAACGAAATACAGGCAATAAACAACCTGATAAATGATGCGGTAGAAGATGCTACTCAAAAGGAAACAGCATTACTTAAAGAAGTTGCACGTAGGCTGAACATGTTAGGGTTTGACGAGTCCGCGGGTAGTAAGAAAATATCTTAAAGAGGAAGTGCTATGCCTACATATGAAATATATAGACGGGATGGCACTCCAGTACAAGTAGAAGGTCCTGAAGGAGCTACTACACGACAACTTATTAACTTATACCAAGAACAACAAGAAGGCGCTGAAGAACAGTCGCTGGCAGAACGAAGAGCCGCAAGAGACGAAGCACTGCGTCGTGAATACCAAGAAATATTACGAAACGAACCTGTAACTTTTGGACAACAGCTACAAGAGGTTCCAAAAGGTATACTTGGAGGGGCTGCTAATCTTTTTGAACAAGGTGCGCTTGGAATCGCCACGTTATTTCCTGAAGAATCAGAACTTGCTGTACGCGAAAAAATACAAGATGTGGGCGACGCAGTTCAAAGTTGGGTAGCCCCTGACGTTAATGTGCAAGCTAGAATAGAGGAAGGTAAAGGAGCTGCTATACCTAGAAAGTTCAGTGAAGCTCTTGGTTCTTTTGGGGGTATTTTAGGTACTGCTCTTATCCCAGGGGTGGGTCTACCCGCTGCCGCAAGTCTAGCCACAGCCGCAGGTGCAGGTGAAGCAAGTGAGAGGGCTAGGGCAGGGGGAGCTAGCCAAGAAGAACGTAATTTAGCGGCTCTAAAAGGGGCGGGTGTAGGTATAACAGAACTTATACCATTTGCAGGACCTGTAGGACGTATACTAAGAAGAGTGCCTGATGAAGTTAGAACAGGTTTTGCTAATAGAGCTATTGATCTTGGTATCGCAACCACAGCTGAAGGCGCACAAGAAGCGTTAGCAGCTACCTTACAGAATATGATCGAACAGGGTTACAATCCAGAACAAGTTATATCTGAAGGAGTTGCAGAAGCGGGAGCTTACGGAGGTGCTGTAGGTTTTACGGTTGAAACGTTGTTAAGATTCTTACCTAGAAGAAGGGGTGGAGCAACAGATCCTACAGAGGAAGGTTCAACACCTCCTCAATTACAAGAAGGACAAGAGCAGGGTGAACTATTTGGTCCTGAAGTAGATTTAGGACAACCAGTAGGAACTCAAGGTGAACTTTTTGGTGCAGGAGTAGACTTAGGGACAGCACCAAAGGTAGAAACTGATACACGAGAAGATACAGACGAGCAGTTAGACTTATTTGATGACACTCCGAAAAAAACTGAAACTAAAAAACCTGAAGAGCCAAAAGAAGAACAGTTAGACTTGTTTGACAGACCTGTAGAGCCTGAAGCTAAACCTAAAGCCGAACCAGAGCCTGACCTCATAGATACAGCAGCTAAAACAGACACAGCTATAGGCGAGCAACTTAGTAAGGCATTAGCAGAAAAACAAAAGGCTGAACAAGAAATAAATAAACAAAAAACTAAATTAGCAGACGACGAGCGTGTAACGCAAGAAGGAAAGAAGTTACAAGATTATGAAACTTTTGCCGCTACTAGTTTAGACGAAGCGTTCTCTCCTATAGCACCTACAGAAGAAGTGCAACAATCACTTCCTGGGTTAAAACCCACATACGCGGAAAAGAAACGAATTAGGGATAAAGAAGTACCTGATACAACAGAGCCTGTCACGTCAGGACCACAATACAAAGAAGAATTAATTGCTACTCTTGCAGGGCGAGACCCTGAAATAATAACTGATGGGTTACTAGATAGACTGGGGGTTTCAGCTAAAGCTCCTGTGCGAAAACGTATAGTTGGTAATGATATGACCGACCCAACAGTAAGACAAGAACTTGCAAAATTTGGAAATAATCCTAACGTATCCAAAGAAACAAAATTAAATATCAGCAGATATCTTGCTAATGTTGATGAAGCGCAAGGAGATTTATTCGATGCAAAATCTGACCCAAAAAGAGGTAGAACTAGCCCTAAAGACGATCCACAAGCTGGAGGAGATAAAACAGTTGGAGGAGATAAAGGTCCCAAGGGAGCTGTTAAAACTACATCCGATAGAGTGGATGGTGCTAAGTCAGATGCTAGACGCGGTGATGTGGGAAAAGGAAAACAAGACGCTTCATTAAGTAAAACTCCTATTAGGTCTTTATTAGTAGAACAAACTAGGCTTAAAACGAATATAAAAGCTAGAGAAGAAAGATTAAATGACCCTAAAAAGATGAAAGCGTATGCTAAAGGTAGAGGCACTGTAGAGGAGTTAACAAAACTAGCAAAAGATAATAACGCCAATAACAAAAAAAGATTACAAAAGTTAAACAAGTATTTAAATTCTAAAGAAGGTAAAGCTCGTATAAAAGAAGCAGATGACAGATCCAAAACATCACGCATAAAATTTAAAGACACAAGTCCTAAGTTAGACCCAAAAACTCTTTTACCTATCAGTAGCATAGTACCAGAAACGACCCCTGGGTTAGAATTTATACCTGAAGAAGATGTACCTGCCGATGCTGAAATAGATCCAGAAACAGGGCTACCAATAGTAGATGTAGATAAAGTAGAAGCTGATAAGAAAAAGAAAGAGGTTAAGAAACCTGTTAAAAAGAAAACGGATGAAGAGACGCTCTCTGCTACTGAAGTAAATGAAAAGCTTAAAGATACATTTTATAAAAACGTAGAAGACGGAGCTTATGGGTATAATGAAGATTTACTAAAATATGTAAATGACAACCATGAAATGGTTCCTTTCAAGAAAGACCTACCAACCGCAGATAAAATCAAAATTTTAGAGTTAATACTTTCACGTCCTAAAAAGACACGTAAAATAGATATCACAGAGCAAGTGGGTATTGACGATAGGCAGACGGTTATCAAACAAGGGCAAGAAAAAACGCTTTCTTATTTTGTAGCCCAGACGTTAGGTAAATTACCCAACATAGAAACATCTTTAGACGCAGCTGCTTGGGAAGCAGTGCATGGTCCAAACTCTTATAAAAAGACAGAAAAAGGAGAGCCAGTACTTTCTTCTGAAGAAGCAGCTTATTTTGCTACAGATGGAAATCAAGGTAAGTTAGCAGGTAGAAGAGTACAGGAATGGGTAAACAGAAACCTATCCCCAGAAGGACAAAAATGGTTTTCTGATCGAGTAGGCGCTCATTATTTTGAAGAATCTATATTTAACGTAGAGCAAAGAAAAGCGGAGGCTCTTAACAAACAAAAAAGAGAAGATGAGGAAGCGCTTAAAAACCAAGTCAATACCGACCTCAAGAAAGATCAAAAGATATGGGGTACTGAAATGGCGAAAGAAATTGCGGTCCTTGATGAAGAAGGTCTTTACGTAGATGACCGCCAAGTTTTAGACCAATTTACTGATACTAGCATTGCTAAAGATCAGGGTTACGTTACTTACGCTCTTCCAATAGATTCTTCTAGTAATTTGGATATACCTTTACATCCTTCAATAGTAGGAATGTTAGGAAAAAATAATTTTAAAAGGGCGTTAAAAGCTTTATCTACCGCGACAAATAACTTTCGCATATCTGCTATTGCCAGAAAAATAGCGGATAAAGTAGGTAACACAAAAATTAAACTTGTTAAAGATTTAAAAAGAGCTGGAGTAAATGTAAGAGGGGAATTCGACCCTACTACAAATACTATAAGCTTGAATTCCGATGAAGTTTTAACTGCGCATACAATTCTTCACGAGACGACCCACGCGCTTACGTCAGCTACTTTGGCAAACAAGTCTCACCCTGTAACAAAACAACTTACCATGCTATTTAACAATGTTAAAGACAAGCTAGGAGATGAGTATGGCGCTATATCTCTAGATGAGTTTGTGGCAGAAGCATTTAGTAACCCAATTTTTCAACGTAAGTTGTCCACAATACACGTAAATAGACAACCTGCTAGCGCGTTTCAACGTTTTATAAACACTGTGTCTAACATGTTACGACGACTTATAGGACTTAATCCAAAACAAGCTGACGCTTTATCTACAGCAAACGAGTTAATTGAAGGTATATTAGCTCCCGCACCTGAGTTCAGAAATGCTAACCAATTATATTTGGAGACCTCTATACCTTCTCAAGCCGCTAACGCTATCAACAATATGGCATCTAACACTGCTACATATGTAAAAGGTAATAATTTTTATAATTACATACAGGACGGTAGAAATTGGATAGGAAGTAACATACCTTTACCTATTAAAAAATTCTGGTTAAGTTTACAACCTGTTAATATTTTAACAGAATTATCTGAATCACGTATTCCTGGGGCAAGAAAACTTAATACTATAGTAAATAACATGAGTTCGGCTTTACGTAAAAGAAATGAGTCGTTAGATCCTATAGTAAGGGACTTAAAAGATTTTAGAAAAAAAAGCCCTGAAAAATATACTATATTGCAGTCTATGGTTCCTAATGCAACCTACGAACGTATTGACCCCCGCGAAGCAGATTTTGATAAAGCCTACGGGCATAAAAAAGGTAGTGATAGGTACAATCCAGAAGAAGCTAAAGAAATTCACACAGAACTACGAAAGCAGTATAAAGCGTTAGGTAAAGAAGGTCAGGATTTATATAGCACAATTACTAATACCTTCGAAGCATCTCTTCTTGATGTTATGAACGCAGTTGAAGCAAATTTAGCGGTTACTATAGCTAATGCGGAAGGACAAAAACGAGTAAAAGATAAGTTAGCTGAGTTACTAAACCAAGAACGTGGTACTATAAAACCATTTGCCCCATTAACTCGTGGAGGCAGACACCGTTTACAGTATACTGCTCTAGATCCTAGAACTAATAATGTAGAGGTATACGTAGAATTTTTTAAAACAGTAGGAGAAAGAGAAAAAGCGAAAAAAAATCTTCAAGCGTATAACGAAAAAACGTTGGCTAGACTTCCTGCTAATGACCCTCGTATAGCGCAAGTAAATAACGCGTTAATGGAGGAAGGTACTAACACCAGTGAGATGAATTATAAAAACGCTCCTAAAGGTTCATTTGTATATAGAGTATTTGAAATATTAGAAGCAGAGGGAGCAGATAAAAGCACTATAAACAAAGTTGTAGATCTTGCGCTTGATTCCATGCCAGAACGGTCTTTTATGCAATCATTCCGTCAGCGTAAAGATGTTCGCGGGTTTCTAGGAGATTCTGTCCCTACAGGTATGGCAGAAACAATGTTTGATTTAGTAGACATGGTGCAAACAAAAGGGCGGGATTACAATAGACAATTAGTACAAATGGAGTATGGGGCTAAGATACAGCAGTTTCAACGCGAAGTTTTAGAAGAACAATTACCCGCGGAAACTACAGATGCAACTACAACATTATATAAAGAAAGTATAAATAAAATAGCCACTTTTGCTAAAAGTCCTAATATTCCAAGGTGGTCACAAAGACTTACAGCCGCAGGGTATGCGTGGACTATGGGTTGGAATATATCTTCCGCGGCTATTACAACTTTTGACGTGTTTATGAGTAGTGTGCCACGCATGGCAGGTAAATATGGAGACATTAATACTTTTCGGGCGGTAGGTAGAGCTACAGCTATATTAGCAAAAAGTCCTAAAACTAAAATGGTTAAAGTCATGGGACCTAATGGTAAAATGACCAACAGAGAAGTTAACACAGGTATAGCAGGGTTTTCTATTGGTAACTATGATTACGAACAACTAAGAGGCATGTCTGATAAAGATATTCAAGATGCGGGTATGACTAAAGAACAGCACCAGAATTTGTTAGATTTAGAGACCCTAGCTGAAGTCGCAAAAGATAATGCTCAAATAAATCAATCTTTGAACCAAGAAGAATTAGATATGAATAATGCTGAAGATGTATTAGAAAAAGTAAATTCTTGGACAAGTTTTCTGTTTCACCATGCAGAACGGTATAACCGTGAAGTTGCTATGACCTCTAATTATTTGTTGGAACTTAAAAGATTGCGAGATAAGCCTACTTCCGCGGAAACAAACCTGACAGACATTCAAAAACAAGAAAAAGCCGCGGCTATGGCTATAAAAGAAACAGAGTTTACTCTAGGCGCAACTGCGTCCGCAGGTCGTCCTATTATGGCGCAAGGACCTATAGGTAATGTAGCTATGTTATTCAAACGGTTTGCTATGAGCAAATATCATATGATGGCAACTATGACAAATGATGCGTTTCAAGCAGGGGGGGATGCAGCTACTAAAGAAAACCGTAGAATTGCGCAACACCAACTAGCACGATTTTTGATAACAACAGGATTACTTACAGGGGTTGCAGGGATGCCGTTAATGGGAGCCTTGGGGGAAATATATGACTTGTTTGCCGATGATGAAGATGATGATTTTAATTCCATGATGCGTAAAACTGTAGGAGAAGGGTTTTATAAAGGACTAGTAAACGAGGTTTTAGGAGCAGAAGTATCTAGCCGTATTAGTATGAACAGCTTGTTATATCGTCCTCCAATTATAGAAAAAGACCAATCACAATTTTGGTCATTGATAGAACAACTTGGAGGTCCTGTAGTAGGTATTGGTTTAAGTGCCGAGAGAGGAATAAATATGATTGCTGATGGGGAAGTAATAAAGGGTGCGCAAGCTATAGCCCCTGCAGCTGTGCGTAACGTGATAAAAGGGGTAGATCAAGGTATAACAGGGAAAGTCACCACTCGTAGAGGCGATGCTGTGATTGAAGATATAGGCTTTATGCAAGCCCTACTACAAACCGTAGGTTTTACAAACGCTGATCTTATAGCGCAATATGAATGGAATAGAAACGAGTTGAGAAAAAAGAATACTTTAGGGAAAGATCGTTCCGCATTACTAAGAGATTTTAACCTTGCTATAACAAAAGACCTTGTAAACGGGGATTCGGAATCTTTCCAGAAAGCATTAGCAGCAATACAGAAATATAATGAAAAATTGTCCCCCGCTGAAGCTGCTAAATATATTGTTTTACCGAAGACTATGGACAGGTCTTTAACGTCGTTTCAACAAAGAACCGCGGAAACAATAGGCGGTATTGTATATGACCCCATTATGCGTTTAAGTTTAGCAGAGTATAATAAAGGTATGCAGTTGTTCTCTTAGCAAATTAATGTTAACATTATAGTAATTTCATGTTACCTTCCCAACTAGCTAGGGGGGAACCTGCCTAAGATACTGCTTTATTACTACTCCCCTAGCGATCTTTTCCATAAAAAAAGTGACCACCCGAAGATGGTCACTAGAGAAAGAGAGAGTGACAAGCATTACCTGTCATTCCACCCTTATCACACAATCCGCCAAATGCGAACCCCTAATTTGTTATTCTCTGTACGTATTTGAGTTTTTACCTGCCATCCCTTACTTTCTGTTATCTTTTTTATCTGTTTCACTGCTTCCTGGTGGTTAATACACAAGATAAACACAGACGAACTTGTTACCATGTTATCCCAATTTACTATTATACGCACTCCATCAGGGTTTAGATCCCCTGATTTAAGTATCCCCTGCCTTAGTTTCATTATCTATTAGACAATCTACAGATATTACATCTGTGGGGGGCAAATTCATATGTGTGCCTTTGCTAAGACGTATTTTTATCCTCTTGGCGTTTAATTTACTTTTAAGATCTCCTACAAAGGCATTGTAATTTATTTGTTGTTCCCCACACCACGCTTTTAATGGTTTAGGCACAAGATAGGCACGTTTTAGATCTGTTTCATATCGCGCTACTAATTTACCCCTCGGTAAAGCTTCAGGTATAATCAAAGAAGTAACGTCCCCCTCTTGTGTACGTAAGTCATCAGTGCTTTTAATCCATAAAACATTACTCCAATGTTCATGTATAAAATCATTTAACGTTTCTTCCACAGATACACTCATATCCTCGACTTGGCGTTTGTTTTCTTTCAAACGATCTATAGCCCAATTAAATAACTTTTTAGTATCGTAATTAACTAACCCACATCTTTTGGCTAGTATGATACCAGTTAGAGTACACGTCACAAGTATAGACCAAAATCTATTCTCCGCTGTTAACCCTGCTTTTAGATCTACTTTTTCTTGAACCTGCTTTATTATCTTTTTTACTTCTTCTTTGTTCTCCATTATATGTCGGATGTATATTTTACCTGCGTGTCCATAATTATTCTGTAAGCAAGAACTAAAAATATCCGTCTCTTCTTTTGTCTCGAAGTGCATCTTGCTTACACGACACTCTAGTATTCGTTGGGCTTCTGCCTTTGGCATGGCTTTTATAATACTTATACGCTCCACCATACTTGTATTACCTGTAGTTACAGCCAATAGTTTCCATGCCTCACCTCTGTGGCGTTCCACATTACTACTTGCAGACATACGCCCACGCTGTTTACCACCTGTCAGTTGGTACGCCAAGTTAGACAGTTCTTTCCCTGAAGTATTGGTAAGTTCATCCATGTACATTGGTAAGTTATGGTATATCTCACCTCTATTCATCTTGGTGTTATACGTGTCTCGTTCGTGCATAATTAAATCTTCGGGATTACCCCATACGGAAGCCCCTGCTATCATAGCTGTAGTCTTCCCAACCCCTGACTCCTTACTGTAGATATGCAAAGCTGCGCAATTTACAGGGGAAAAACTCATAAGAGGAGAACCGAATGATGTACCTACAACAAACTGATGAAGTTCAAAACTCTCACGGTTATAAAAATTAACGGTATCTTTCCAATCCTCTAACGTACCTCTCGGCTCAAAAGATGGAAATAAACTCGCTGTTGGGGTAGAAGGGGGGTTAAATTTAACTTCTTTAGGAGTTATTTCTTCACTACCAAGTACAAACCCTTCAAAATCGTCGTCTACCCAACCAAATTGCCTACGTGCTTGTTCCGCAACACTTTTAGCCTGTAACTGTGTAACCCATGTTGTAGTATACGCCATAATCTCATCCATTCTTAATACTGCTATGCCCTGCATAGACAAATGTTTCCGTAGTTCTTCTTTAGATGTTACAGCAGTTAACGGAACTGTAAACTCCCTTGCACCATCTTGGGGTAAATGCAACCTCATAACAATAGCCTCCCCAACCTCTACGTCCATAACACGTTTAACAACATAAAGATCGTTCTGGTATATCATTTTCTGCTCCATCTCACCATCAGCAGTTTTAAAATCTACATAAACCCCTCCATTTTCCCCTCTAAAGTATGGTTTAGGGTACTTAGGTATGCCTTTTACTTCTGATTGTTCCGAAGTCGCCCTTTTAATAGACTTACCAAGTACTATAGGAGAGGATATCTCATTCCAATGCCTACAATTTGTGCATAACTCTATGTTCTGTTCAGCAAATGAACTGCAAAGGTAAGGACCTTTTATCAACTTTGCCTTATCTTCTGTTAACCTCTTACTGTATTCTGGGTGTCCTTGTGACATCTTATGGACAGCCCTTTCAGAGTCATTACAAAACGTAGCAATAGATAGCCCTGCCCTCCATAGAGGTTCACTTATATCCTGTTGGTTTTCGATTATATTTTTTAACTGCTCACACCCGTTACCTTGTACGGTTTTTGCTAGAATATTTTTAAAAGAATATTCAGAATTAGCTTTCATAGCTTCTACAAATGCGCTCTCCTCGTTATCTACTTTCATAGGAGGTGTGGTACTACTTGCCCCCACTAATGACGCAAATTCGATGAAGTCTATTTCTCTAAACTCCCCCGTGCCAAAAAATCCTACAGGTTTTTTCTCTCCTCGTTTATGGTTATGTGTCTCAGGTACTCTAAGTACACGCGCGGCATCGGCAGTTACACTACTGTCCGCTAACAAGTTATGTTGTGTACACATACTTTTCAGTCCCAGGGCTACAGGATACCATTCTTCATAAGATACACTTTCTTTTAACACCCAGTATACGTGTATACCGTTACCAGAATTTATAAGCATGGGTCTTGGGATGCCAGTTTCTTTAAGAAATCTCTTTAAATCCTTAAACGCTTCATTCTGGTTTTCATATTCCTTACCTACGCCACAGTCCAAATCTAAGTAAAAAGAACTTAAACTCTTTACGTTTGTTACTTTTCTGTCTTTATCTGTTTCAAATGTAGACAAGCCAAAGTAAGCATTTTGCCCTTGCCTGTCCAACTCCCGTGCCTGTTCAATGACACTATCTATTGAAGTGTGGAATGTCTGCACCTGTCTATCACCAAGACCTAGCACAGAGTAATACCCATCACCCAATACTCTCTTTAAAAATTCTTTCGTTTCCATGTTCTCCACCCAATGTGTGCCGAAGACACCACGACAGAATATGGCACAATATTCTTTCGGTAATTACCTAGTCGTGGTGAAGTTCTGCTAGTCGTCCCAGTTGTCAACTATAGAACTTAAGTCGTCATCAGTCGTTTGGGTGGGAGGTATAGACTTCTTAACAACTTTCTTTGGCTCTGCAACAGGCTCCTCTTTTTCAAAAGGACTGTCAGCATTAATAGTGAACCCTTCAACGGATTCAAAAGGATTTCTTTCTTCAATAGGTATGTACTTAACAACCTGTACGCCTTTCAATCTTAATGACACGCCCTGTTTTCCACCCATGTCATAAGGTACAAATTGTACAGCTACATTAACAGTACTACCTGTCGTCAGTAAAAAATCGTCAGGTAACTTGCTACCCTTTGCATCTACTTGCAGGGGTTTCTTAGTTACTTCGTTTTTATACATACCCTTAAGATTTGACTTATGGGTAAATCGACCTTCATCATCCTTAACAAAAGGTCTTTCTAGTTTATCTGCCCATTTGTCCTTCTTATTAGACGTATAGCAGTTAGACATAGCAATAAATAAATTCTTTGCTGTATCATTATCCATACGAAACTGTATAGAATATTCTGCATTTGCGTCTTTTGGGTCACATGGCATAGATCTACCTTCGTTACTATCAAAATGATAAGTACGGTTTATCTTAGGCCATAGGGCTTCTACGTTCTTTATAATATATTGTTCCATGTATCTCTCCTTCTTTATATATTATACATCTTCGTCCAGATCCTCAAATGGGTCTAGATCTGTTGTTTCTTCACTTCGGCTACTCGTAACTTTAGTTAATGCCTCGGCTACATCACTAACACGAAACCTATAAGTACTACCTATTTTTACATAAGTATCCTCTGGAATGTGTTTTTGACGCACCCAAGCACGTACAGTTGATATGGACACAGTAAAATGTTTTGCTACGTCTTCTATCGGTACATAAGGTTCATCCATTACTTCTTCCTCACAGAAATAGTTAGCTCTTTTTCAACCTCAAGACCATCTGGTACAAGGTTGGGGTTCTCTTCTAAAAACTCTCTTATATTAGTCTGGTTAAGACGCTTATCAAAAAACTGTGGGACTTTATGTTCAATAACAAATTTGTGCATAGCATCCCAATCACTTGTCCAATACTTAGTCTTGTTAGACCTAAAGAATAGACCTTCAGAAGTTCTTACGCTCTCTACATTGTGGGCTTCACAATGCTCAAGCATCGCCTGTTTTATACGATCTATTTGTCTGATAAGCTCTCCGTCTTTTTCTTTGAACTCAGCGGACAATAAAGATCTTTCTGCTCTTATCCGTAAATATGCTTTTGCAAGCCTATCAGGCTTTACTTCATCACTCATATCTCTCTCCTCTTATACTCTAGTCTTTAACATATAGTACCATAATATACGTTAGTCAAGTATTTCTTTGTAAAGTTCTATAAATTTTGTGTGTACGTTTATTCTGTTATCTAATAACTTGTAAACGTGTCTTTCTGCGTCAGAACCTTGTAGTTGCACAACAGTGCATTTATGTTTTTGCCCAGACCTATGCACTCTGGCGTTTGCTTGGTCGTATGTTTCTAGTGAGCTTGTAGGTCCCCACCATACAACTGTGTTAGCCCGTGTTAACGTAACACCGTGTGAAGCTGCTTGAGGCTGTATCACGAGTACCTGTGGGTCAACATTTTCTTGGAATTGTTTAAATATGTTAGTCCGTTTATATGCAGGGACATCTCCTCGTATAACGTCAGTAGTTATGCCCTCCGCTCTTAGCTTATTTGTTAGTATATCTATAACGTGGGTAAAAGGTACAAATACTAATACTTTCTGGCTTGACTCGTCTATTACCTCCCGTAGCACTTTGTATCTATTCTTAATATCAAATTCTAAAACTTCACTATCATCGGTGTAAACTGCCCCTGCTGATATCTGTAGTAACTTGTTAAGGGTTACAGCTGCATTTATGGCGGTTATTTGCTCACCTGTAATGTCTAATACAAGTTTTGTTTTGAGTTCTTTGTAATATTTTTTCTGTTGGATTGTCAGTTCTACCTGCCTTTTTGTGTATACCATAGGAGGTAAGTCTAAGCATTCGTCTTTCGTAAAACGTATAGCAGGTTGTAACGCTCTAAATACTGTATCTGTAGCAGTGGGTTTAATCTTCCATGTAAACTGAGATACCTTAAACATAACCATATCTTTAAACGCCCCAAAGAATCTTGGTACTCTATTCGGGTTAACTAATTTAGCCAGTCCATATGCGTCCGTAGGGTTCTGAGCCGCGGGTGTACCTGTCATCATCCACAGCCACGTGTTATCGTGTATTAACTGACGTAGTAATTTCCAGCGCCTTGTTTGGGCATTTTTATAATGGGTGGCTTCGTCTACCACAATAAGGTCAAAGCCACCTTTCTTTATCTCATCTAATACTATACCTATACCATCATAGTTTATAATGACATAGTCCGCTCCTTCGCTTATAATTTTCTTTCTCTTTTCGGGGGAGCCATATGCTACAGACACAGTTCTATGTGTAGCAAATGTAAACAAGTCATCACGCCATGCGCTATCCATGATCGAGAGCGGGCATACTACGAGTACACGATTTATAATCCCCTTACTTAAAAGGAAATCCGATGCCCATATAGCACTTGCTGTTTTTCCTGTACCTTGCTCATTGAAACAAAATCCTTTCTGGTGTATAGTAAGGAATGAAGAAGTCAAAACTTGGTGTCGAAATGGTTTGTATCGCCCTGTCCATTTATACTGCGATTCTATGGGCGACGGTGATTTTATACCTAGCTGATTAAGGCTCTGTGCTTCACTAAGCCCCCAATTTACTATTACTTCATTGTCATTTATCTTCTGACTTTTAGGTATAGCATTTATTACTTTACTAGGGTCACGTAGGCGTAATCGTAACGCCTTGTTGTTTATTATTTGCATTATTCTCTCTCATTCTTCTTGGTCTCTCAGGTTTTTAAAAAACTCTTTATCTCTAGGTAAGTACACATCTGTATGGCTTTGGCAACTGGGGCAGGATAGGTTTGTTATCATACAGTATGTGTCGTCTTCTTCTTCATCTATATCGTGGTCTCCGCCCCAGACAAGATCAGTATTACAATGCCAACACTTCATTTCTTCTTAGGTCGTCCTTTTTTAGGCTTCTCTTTTTTCGGCTCTTCTTTCTTTTTAAACAACCCCATTAGCTTACCTAACATAACTTTAGGCATTTGCCATATAGGGGAATCCCATAAATATCTCATTATTTACTCCTTTTTTTCTTTTGTCCATTTCTGGCACGGTTCTTTGAAGGGCTTTCTAGTTTAGTCCCGTCCTTGTTAGACCCTCCCTTACTTAACATCTTTTTGTGCGATACATCTTTCCCTTTTCGGTTGATGCCTTTCTTGTCGTACGAGCGTCTTGCACGTTGACGTTCCATCCTAGCAGGATGTTCGCCACGCTCTTTTTGCTTTTTATATTCCTTTTTATAAGGTCTAGGTGATTTAGTATATGGCATTAGTTACTCCCATTATATACGCATTCTATCACAGGACAGTGCCTTTTGCATAGCCCACTTGGACGTGCGTTCCAAATATCTTCCTCATAAGCAATCTCCATGCGCTTAAAACTAGATACCCATTTATCCCATAATGAAGGTATCATGTCATCAGTATATTTCTCTTTTATGAATTTTTTAGCAATAACGAACATTAATCCTGCATTAACTTGTTTTATTTCGGGAAAGTATTTAAAGGTTGCCATAGCCATAAGTTCTAGCTGTCCCTTATCCGCGTACTTGGCTGAACGTCCTGTTTTATAGTCTATTACCCACGCTTTGTTATCATCAATTATTACAAGATCAGCTATACCACGCCACCATACATCTTTAGCCATAAACTCACATGGCTCTAATTCAGCCGTAAGCCCCATCTTCATCTCTGTAAACTTGTTACCCTGTCTACGTCTAAGTGCTTCCAGGGGACCGTACAGGTAAGCATACTTTTTAGGTATTTCCTCACCATCACGTATAAACCTCTCTGCTACAGCATGTACTTCCGTACCATAACGCATAGCTTCGGTTTCACTCTCTTGGTAGTCCTTTGATATCTTCATATGGTAGAACTGTTTCGGACACTGCTCGAAAGATTTAATCCTACTATATGACCACGGTGCTATACTCATTCATCATCCTTCAGGGAAGGGTCAATCTTCGTACTATCCACATATAACCCAAGCTTTTTGTAGACTTCCCACTTCACGTAGGGTGACATAGAAGGAATACTTACATAAACCATCATCATCGACAATCTTTTAAATTGTTGATAGACATTTTTATGGGGGATAGCTTCTTTTATTTCTCTCCAAGGTTTTCCTTGCAGTCGCATATGGCATATTTTATGTAGTTCTTTACTAGATAAACTCATTGAGGATTCCAAAATATATCTACAAGTTTATATTTATTATCGTTAAATTGAGATTTAAAAGCTTCTCCCTGTGGTTCTAAATCTTTTAATTGTGTAGG
>Ga0209404_10001248_pt1 | contig 17546 bp, 25 predicted proteins | sample TroAtlMetagenome_2_FD_187447 | JGI IMG/M metagenome (GOLD analysis project Ga0209404, IMG submission 187447) | Marine eukaryotic phytoplankton communities from Atlantic Ocean - Tropical Atlantic ANT8 Metagenome (SPAdes) (version 2) | ecosystem: Environmental > Aquatic > Marine > Oceanic...
TATATTCATACAAAAGAAATTGACCAATGCCATTTCAAGCGAAATTTACTGATGATGATTTGATCTCTTCCCTCGCAGAGAATGGAGAAGTGATTACTAGTCAGAACGTTAAAGACTTTGCCACTAAGTTTGGTGTACAAGTACAGAGCGTAACTAAAAGAATTAATAAACTTCCACAGTTTCAGAAGGTACAGCGTGGTAAATGGAATTTAACCATCGCAGAAAAACTTGAGAAAACATATCAAGCACAGTCTGCAAACAAAACAAAGTTGGTAGATTCTTTTGATCCATCTTACATAGCATCTCCTGATCTTACTCCAGATAAGGATCCAAATTTTGTACCGTTTGGTAACTTCTCTGATGTAAAGAGAATTATCAATTCTAATATGTTCTATCCTACATTCATTACTGGACTATCTGGTAATGGTAAGACACTTAGTGTAGAGCAAGCATGTGCTCAGTTAGGAAGACAATTGATCAGGGTTAACATTACAATCGAAACAGATGAAGACGATCTTGTTGGTGGGTTTCGCCTTGTTAATGGCGAAACGGTATGGCACAATGGTCCAGTCATCGAAGCATTACAACGTGGTGCAATCTTACTTCTGGATGAAGTGGACCTTGCATCTAATAAGATACTTTGTTTACAGTCCATCCTCGAAGGAAAAGGAGTCTTCTTGAAGAAGATAGGAAAGTTCGTCAAACCAGAAATAGGATTCAACATCATCGCAACCGCAAATACTAAAGGTAAGGGTTCAGATGATGGACGTTTCATCGGTACTAATGTATTGAATGAAGCATTCTTGGAGAGATTCGCCTTGACATTTGAGCAAGAGTATCCTACAGTATCAGTTGAGACTAAGATACTCAAGAAGGTTGCTGGTAATTTAGGTGTACTTGACGAGAAGTTCTGTGAGAACCTTGCTAACTGGTCTGACATTATTCGTAAGACCTTTAAGGATGGTGGTATTGATGAGATCATTAGTACCCGCCGTCTAGTACATATCATTCGTGCATTCGCAATTTGGAATGACCGTATGAAAGCAATCAAAGTTTGTGTCAATCGTTTCGATGATGAAACAAAGCAGTCATTTATCGAATTATATGATAAGATAGATGCAGACGTGGAAACCGAAATTCAGGAATTAGGATAATGGCTCTAGCACAACAATTAAAGGATGGGACTAAGGAGTCCCATTCAGCAGCAGAAAACACTAAGTTTATCGCAGGATTTTTACGAGGTGTTCTTAGTGTAGAACAGTATGGTAAGTTACTTACTAACTTCTATTATGTTTACTCTACATTAGAGGATTCTCTTAAGTCTCTTCAGCGTGATCCTGTAATTGGTTCTCTATATTTCCCTGAACTGTCTAGAGCAGATTCTCTTTCTAGAGATCTTAGATTCTATTATGGTCCTAATTGGAGATCACTTATTAAAGCATCTCCAGCATGTGATGCTTATGTTGCTAGGATACGAGAAGTTGAAAAGGAATCTCCATATCTCTTAGCAGCTCATTGTTACACTAGGTACATGGGTGACCTGTCTGGTGGACAGATTCTTAAAGGTATTGCTCAGGGTGCTCTTGATAACCCAGAAGGAGAAGGGTTTCATTTCTATGAGTTCGATAAGATTCCTAATGCTAAGGAATTTAAAGTTGGATATAGATCAACCCTAGATAACTTAAACCTAGATCAGAAACAAAAGGATTCTATTGTTACTGAAGCTAATTATGCATTCCGTTTAAATATGGATATGTTTGATGAGATGGAGGGAACTGGTGATACTTTTGGTAGAGGTCTGTTTAAGGTTGTTGTAGGATTAGTAAAACGTAAATTGTTTGGAGGTAACAAATGAGTACTCTGGTTGGTCAGTTAGTTACAGTTAGAGATAAGCATTGCACAATCTCTCCAAGTCGGGTTATAAGTCGAGACGGACAAAAGTATCGGGTTATAAATCTTGACGGCATTCAAAGAGAGTGCTATTATGATGATATACTTTACGTTTGGAAACCGTGAAATACAATGAAGATGAACTCCTGAAGGAAGTTCATGATTACATCAGTCAAACATACAGAGGTCATTATTCTGTCGGAAACGTTCAGACTCTTGACCTTATTGATTCTGTGGGTGATGCTGAGGCATTCTGTAGGAGTAATGTCCTTAAGTATGCATCACGTTATGACAGAAAAGGATCAGCACGTAAGGATATCATAAAGATTATTCATTACGGTCTGCTTCTACTCCACTTCAATGATAAAACTGCGGCTGCTCAAGCTGCTAACACTGGAGCTACATCATTTACCGTTGATTATGACAAATAAAGTTAGACTAACAAGAGAAACGATTGGGGTACTGACCAATTTTGTGGATATTAATAAGTCTATTATATTCCGTAAAGGGAATGTAATTAAGACCATCAGTAATGCAGAGAACATATTAGCAGAGTATACTTGCGAGGAGGAGTTTCCTATTGATTTCGCAATCTATGATCTAGCACAGTTTCTTGGTACTCTTAGATTGTTTGATAGTCCTACTTTAGAATTTGACTCACCTGACTATCTTACTGTTAGAGATTCTGGTAAGTCAGTTCGTTATTATTTTAGTGATCCAGAGATTACTCTGAAGTCTGCTCCTGATAAGAGTGTAACTTTTCCAGAGTCTGATATTGAATTCACCATCCATAATAATGCTCTTCTTGATCTACAGAAAGCATCTAAGGATATACTCAATCTTCCAGACCTAACCTTTAGTTGTCAGGATGAAGAGATCAGGTTAGTTCTTAGGGATAAAGATAATGATACAAGCAATAACTTCAAGCAGAAGGTAGAGGGTAAATCAAATGGAGATCTAGAACTAGATGTTAAGATGGAGAATGTTCGTCTGTTAGATTTTCGTAAGGTTCTTGTTGAGTCATCTGAACCACAAGAGAGTTTTGTTTATTCTACTAGAGTATCTAAAGCACTTATCTCTGAGTGGAGTAATGAGAGATTGGGTCTCAAGTATTATATTGCTTTAGAACCATAATGCAATTACATCAGGTTTTCTTTGTACCATTAATCACGTTCAGGTTTGATTACCATAGTAAGTATAATATTGCTGATACAGAGAAGCTTGATAGAAGACCTAAAGGGTGGACTACATCTGTCAATTCTAGTTTCCCTAACATTACAGATGTTGATCCAATTGTCTCTCCTCAAATAAGAGACAGCCTCATGGCAGATTTAAAACAGCAGATACAATGTGTCTTTGCTGAGAATAATATACCAGACAAATTTAAGTACGATAGTTTTTGGTATAATATCTACCATGATACACAGGGACAGGAACCACATACACATCTTAATGGTTGTATGAGAAAGAATCCTTATTGGTGTGGTATCTATTACCACAAAGGATCAACTCCAACAACCTTTATGCGTCCTGATAATAACAACAGGATTCATAAGTTCCCACATCAAAGCAATGTATTCCAAGAGTATTTTGCTGACACCTTGAAACCTGATATCAAGGATGGGGATGTGATACTTTTCCCACCGTACCTAGAGCATTGCGTAGAACCATCTACCAGTGCTACAATGCGTATGACATTCTCCTTCAACCTGAGTTTAGATAATGAGTAAAGAATTTTTATGGGTAGAGAAGTACCGTCCAACGAAAGTTGATGATTGTATTCTACCAGAAACTATCAAGAAGGTATTTGAGGGATTCGTCAGTCAAGGTGAACTACCTAATCTTTTACTTACTGGATCTGCTGGTGTTGGTAAGACCACTATTGCGAAAGCTCTTTGTGATCAGATCGGTGCATCATATATTCTGATCAATGGATCAGATGAGGGTAGGTTCTTAGAGACTGCTAGAAACAAGATACGTCAGTTTGCTACAACAGTCTCACTGACCTCTGGAACGTCCCACAAGGTCGTCATTATAGATGAAGCAGATAACACGACCAACGATGTTCAATTGTGTCTCAGGTCTGCTATAGAGGAGTATCATAACAATTGTAGATTCATTCTTACCTGTAATTTTATCAACAAGATTATTGAACCACTGCATTCAAGATGTACTGTGGTTGATTTTCGTATTAAGAATGAACAGTCTGTACAATTGCAAGGTCAATTCTTTGAAAGACTTAGAGGTATATTAAAAAAAGAAGATGTTAAATTTGAAGATAAGGTTTTGGCTAAGCTTATTAGGAGGTATTATCCTGACTGGCGTAGGCTTATCAATGAGTGTCAACGCTATTCTGCTACTGGAGCCATTGACTCAGCTATTCTCGTTGATGTTGCTGATGTTAATTTTGATAGTCTTCTTTCGGCGTTGAAGCAGAAAGATTTTAAGACAGTAAAGAATTGGGTGGTGCAACATATGGATAATGATCCCACCACTATCTTTCGTAAGATATATGATAGTACATACACTGTTCTTAAACCTGCTTCAATCCCGGAAGCAGTTCTTATAATAGCAAGGTATATGAAAGATGCTACTGTCGTGGCTGATCATGAAATTAATATGCTTGCTTGTTTAACCGAAATTATGATGAGTTGTGAATTCAGATGATTGATGCTATAAACATTGATACTCCATATATTTGGAAAGGTCATCTTGATCGTCCTAAAAGTTATGGTGAGATAAAACAGAATCTATCATTAATAAAAGATCAATGTAGTGGACAGATTCAATCTCCTTTAGAGGAGGGTGATTCATTTTCTACAGTTGGTTATGATAGGTATCGTCCACATAGGATAGAAGAGCTTGCACCATTTTACAAACAGTTGTATAATGATTTACAGTTCATTCATTTTAGAGTGAATGATCGAACTCGTGTTCCTAGTCATATGCTTAGTCCTGTATTTGATACAGGATTTCATAGTGTTGATTTACAGGACAGACAGAGAACAGAAGATAAGTTCTTTTTGATAGATAGATCATGGTTTAATGTTCATTACAGAGGTGCTAGAACACTACCACATGATCACGGAATTGTTGATTATGTCTGTGCTTATTATTTGAATCATCCAGATAACAGTGGTAACTTTATGGTTGAACCATCTGGAGGTATGAATACTGCTGTATTGAATAGTGACAGTACTAAGATTAGTTACAGTCATAAACAGAATCCATTAACCATTCCTGTAGAGACAGGTGATTATCTAATCTTTCCGGGACACGTCACACATGGATGTGAATCTAGTGATAGTGACGAGGAACGGATTGTAATAACAACAAACATAGTGGTGAATAAGTATGACTAAACTAAAGAAGAAGCAAAGACATCAGGTTAAGTCAAGATTCTATTATCTGTTTTGGGGTGCTGCAACAGTATCAGTATTTGCAGGACAGATGTATGTTGGATCTGGTTATCGTCAGATGTCAGAAGCAATTAATGAGTTGCTTGATCAAGTAGAGGTTGCGAGACAGAGGTACTATTAATGCCAAAGACTCTTAAGTCATTGAAAACACCACTTAGATATCCAGGTGGAAAGTCACGTGCTGTAGTTAAATTACTACAGTATTTTCCTGACTTGAAGGGATACAAGGAGTTTCGTGAACCATTCTTAGGTGGTGGTTCAGTAGCGTTGGAAATTACAAAGAGGTATCCCGATATAAAGATATGGGTTAATGATTTATACGAACCATTATATAATTTTTGGTTTGAATTGCAGCATGATGGAGAGGCACTTTATAAAGAAATAAATGGTCTTAAAATTTCTCATCCCAATCATGACTCATGTCGATGTTTATTTCAGATAATGAAGGAGAGTATTAATGACAAAGAAAAATCTAACTTTGATCGTGCCGTCGCTTTTTATATCGTTAATAAGTGTTCCTTTAGTGGTCTTACTGAGTCTTCTTCCTTCAGCCCACAAGCGTCACAATCTAACTTTTCCATCAGTGGAATCGACAGACTTATCGAATACAGCGAACTCATCCAAAATTGGGGAATAACAAATCTTTCTTATGAGATGATGTTGACTGATGATAAGAGTGTGTTCACATACTTAGATCCACCATATGATATTAAAGACAATCTTTATGGTAGAAAGGGTGGAATGCATAAGAAGTTTGACCATGATGACTTTGCTAAGATATGTGACGAATTCACTGCCCCTATGCTGGTCTCATACAATTCCAGTCAGATCGTGAAGGATCGATTTAAGGAGTGGACAGTTGGGGAATTTGCACACACTTATACCATGCGCTCCGTGGGGTGCTATAATATAGATCAAGCAAGCAGGAAGGAACTAGTCCTTACAAACTATGAAGTGTGAAGTAAAACTATTCGTTGCAGGAACCGTCTTTAAGGAGACTGTACAGTGCCGCAACTATGATGAAGCAAGAAAAGTAGCACTTGCCCGTAACCCTAATGCTAGGGTTGTTTCCGTTAACGCTGTATTTTCATGAAGTATCTAGAAGAAAAAATCAAGACCGCTGAGGAACGCATCCTTGAGTTGCAACTCCTTATTGATGCTTGGAAAGAACAACTAAAAGAAAAAGATGAGTAAACCAAAGCCAGGAAGTTACATAGACACTCAGGGAATGAGTGGTCCTCCTGATCCAAATCAAAAAGGATCAGGCGGTAAGGTATTTAAACCTATGATAAAATTGCCTCAACGGTTGTTCACTCCAACATATGTTGAGGAGATGAAGATATTAATTAACGAAGTATTGGATGAAAGAGAGTATAAGAATAAATTAAAGGGAGGGTATGATGATCCTAAACCACCAGAACAATCTTATTGGGATATGACAGGTCGGGAGTATGAAGTAAGATGAAGATAACACAGAAGATTATAGATGATCTAGAGAAGGCTCTAGATATGAGAAAGAAGAATGGTGAACCTGTGTGGGATGATGGAGACGAAATAGATGTTTGTGTTGGTGGTACGTTCGCAGCGGATAAATTTATCTCACTAATCAATCGCACTAAAGAAAAATGAGACTAGGAGTAATGTGTTCTGGCAACGGAACGAACTTCGAGAACATAATTCGGTCAGTAACCAAGCATGAGGTTGTGTTAATGATACACAACAAGAGTGAATGTGGTGCTGCAAAAAGAGCAGAGAAATTTGGTATTCCTCATTGTTGTATTAAGGCAAAGAATGAAGATAGTATGAGGCAGTTGTTTAAAGCATGGAGAGTAGATCTTATTGTCCTTGCAGGATATATGAGGGTCGTTAAAGATCCAGCAGCATTTCATTGTCCTCTTATAAATGTACATCCATCCTTACTGCCCAAGTATAAGGGATTACATGCAGTGGAACAAGCAATGGAAGCAGGAGAGAAAGAAACAGGATGCACTGTCCACTATGTTAACGAAGAGCTTGACGGTGGTGCTATAATAGAGCAGTCGGTGGTTAATATATGTCCTGATGATACTGTTGAAACATTAACTCAGCGTATTCAAAGGGCAGAGTACAGACTATTACCTTTAGTAATTAATCAATTATATGAAAGCCAAGAAAGCATTACGGAAAGCACTAGAACAGCCATGGCTCTACACTACTGAAGAACTTAAGCAACTACAGGATAAACTTAGTGAGCTTGAAGAAGATGGTGTACAAGAACTTTGGTATCGACGTACCACTATGGGATTCTCTAACAAACCCGATCAATTGAATGGCTGATAATGTATCAACTGAAAGATTATCTTTATAGTATCAATCAATCCAAGAAGAATATATTGGATGATGATTCTGATGCTGTTCGTAAGTACCAACCATATGTTATTAATAAATGCTTATCATCCTTTACCGATACAGTATTGTTGGTAAATGAAATGAATAAGTCATGGCATCTACCAAAGAAGATGCAATATGATTTTTTAATAAATAGTGTGAAACCAAGAAAGAGGTTCTCTCCTTGGTCCAAGAAAGATTCTATTGAATATCTTGAAGTAGTTAAAGAGTATTATGGTTATAATGACGATAAAGCACTCCAGGCTCTACGAGTTTTAACGAAGGATCAACTTGAAAAAATTTCATATTTATTAAGAAAAGGTGGTACACATGAGCGTAGATCATGATATTCAATGGAAACAGTCTGACATGGTTGAGGTCGCATTAGGCGAACCAGATGATTTTCTCAAGGTGAGAGAGACGCTAACACGTATAGGTGTTGCATCACGTAAAGAAAAGAAGATATACCAGTCGTGTCACATTCTCCATAAACAAGGTAAGTATTACATAGTCCATTTCAAGGAACTCTTCGCCCTTGATGGTAAGAAAACAAATCTATCATCCAACGATGTTCAACGTAGAAATCGTATAGTACAGTTGCTTGTTGATTGGGGATTGATCTCTATAGATGCACTCAGTCAAACAAAGATCCAAGACTTAGCTCCACTCAATCAAATTAAAGTTCTTGCTTTTAAAGAGAAGGGTGAATGGACTTTAGAATCCAAATATAATATTGGTAGGAAGAAGCAGGAAGTAGAGTAAACCGCCCTCCACCATTGGGGTCTTGTGTTATAATTAATACTGATCGCCGTAAGGGATCACAAAACACAAACTCGCTTATTAAAGGAGCTAACAATCATGGGTAACAAAGACCTTAACCACTTCGTGTGGGAACATTACACACCGTTTTCTATTGGATTTGATGACACATTCAGAAGACTTGAATCGTATGCGTCAGGAGCAGGATCAAATTATCCTCCTTATAACGTCATTAACGGACCTGATGGTAGAACCAGTTTGGAGATCGCTCTTGCTGGATTTTCAGAGTCAGATATCGAAGTTACAACAGAACGGAATGTTCTGAAAGTTTCTGCATATCCAGAGAAGAAGGAAGAGAATTACAAGCATAGAGGTATAGCCTCTAGATCGTTCAGCAGACAGTGGGAGATTGGACCAGATGTAGAGGTTAAAGAAGTAACCTTTGTCAATGGTTTACTTACTGTCCATCTAGAGAGATTTGTACCAGATTCACAGAAGAGAAAACTTTGGTTCGGAAAGGAACTTAAAAAGCTTGACTCTTCTGTTTCTTAATGCTATACTAACCACAGCGCGAATACGATATGGCCTGCCAAGTAATTACCCTAAGAACTGGGGAACGTGTTATCACGGAACTCAAGGAAATATATGATGGAGAGGGGGATAATAAGAAGGGAGTATGTCTTCTCATGGAAGATCCATACGTCCTACACTTAGATACCGCTGAACCACAGTATCTTACTGAGCAATTAGGTTCTGAGTATAAGGTTCGCTTTAGTAAGTGGAATCCTTATTCTTCTGACTGGCAATTCAAAATGCCTTATGATGCAGTTATGACTATTAGCAATGCTGAACCAGGATTGCAAACATCATACGAACAAAAGATCAAAGAAAAACGTGAAGTTGAATTAGAAAGCTCATTAAAACTAACAAAGGAGATGCATAGTGGAGAACGAACTGAAGACGAATCATAATGCAAGGGTCGTAACTCTCGCCACTGGCGAAAGAGTTTTATGTCTCTTTGGAGAGGTTCGTAGTGAAGATCAAGAAAAGGTAATTGGGTATAGGATGTTATATCCTTACACATTATCACTTGGTGATGTGAACCCAGACGACGGAACCATTCCTATTCGCTATGAAAGGTGGTGTCCATTTAGTCCTATCGAAGAACACCGTATTGGTGGTGAGCACATTCTTACATGTGTCTTCCCTGATAATGGTATCCTAGATAATTATGTAAGTAGACTGCATGAAATCGGTCTATCAGATGAGCAAATATTCTTCGAGGTAAATGATGGAGAACCAGCAGCAGGAACCGATTCAACAACAGACGATACCACAGATACTTCTACTGAAGCATCAGTGGATACTAGCGAAGGTTGAAGAGATCGAAGGAGCACAGTTTGGTGACCCAGATTGTATTCTTGTAGATCCTATGGAGGTCACACCTGAAGGACAGTTGAGAGACTGGCTACATTTCTCTGACAAAAAGGAGACAGTTGTGCGATCTTCTGATATAATAACGTTTATAGAGCCTGGTAGAGATATTCTCTCTAGGTACTATGGATCTAATCCTGAAGTGTTGACTGAATGAAGTTCTATACCAGTGTTGAACAGGCTGGCAATCGTTTGCTAGTTCGTGGTTATGAAAATGGTAACAGATATAGCGTGAGGGTTCCTTTCAACCCCACGCTATTTTTGCCTTCAAAGAATTACTCTGAATGGAGAACTCTAGAAGGTGACTGTGTAGAACCACATAAGTTTGGTTCTATTAAGGAAGCACGAGAATTTGTTAAACAGTATAAGGAAGTACCAGACTTTGATATCTATGGTAATACTAGGTTCCTGTATCAGTATATGGCAGAGGAGCATCCAGAGGATGAGATTAAGTATGATACTTCAAAGATAAGAGTCTTTAACATTGACATTGAGACCGCAGCAGAGAACGGCTTTCCTAATATTGAGGCAGCAGATCAAGAGATCCTTGCTATCAGTATCAAGGATAGTTTTACACAACGTATCACTGTATGGGGAGCAAGACCTTTTGTTAATAATGATTCTCAAGTGGATTATATGCACTTCAGATCAGAAGAAGCAATGCTCAATGCATTTCTTGGTTACTGGCAGGAGAATTATCCTGATGTAATTACAGGGTGGAATGTGCAGTTGTTTGATATGCCTTACATTGCTAATCGTATTGAAAGGATACTTGGTGAGAAACAAGTTAAACTTCTTTCTCCATGGAGATTAGTTTCAAGACGAGAGATCTATATTAAAGGTCGTAGGCAAATGGCAGTAGATACATTAGGTATATCTACTCTGGATTATTATGATCTGTATAAGAAGTTTACTTATTCAAACCAAGAGAGTTATAGGTTAGATTATATTTGTAGTGTAGAGTTAAATGAGAAGAAGTTAGATCACTCAGAGTATGATACATTTAAGGAGTTCTACGAGAATGACTGGCAGAAGTTTGTTGAATACAACATACATGATGTTAGGTTGGTAGACAAGTTAGATGATAAGATGAAATTGATTGACTTAGCATTCACTATGGCTTATGATGCTAAGGTTAATTATGAAGATGTTTTCTCTCAAGTTCGTATGTGGGACAACTACATATATCACGAACTGAGTAAACGTAAGGTAGCAATACCACCTAAAAAAGAAGCAGTTAAAGATCGTCAGTACGCAGGAGCATATGTCAAGGAACCGAAACCAGGACGCTATGATTGGGTTGTTAATTTTGACCTCAATAGCCTTTATCCTCACCTTATTATGCAGTACAATATCTCACCAGAAACCCTCTGGGAGACTAGACATGCCAGCGCGAGCGTTGAAGGGATTCTAAACAAAGAGACTGAGATAGATGGTGAGTATGCTGTATGTGCTAATGGAGCACAGTACAGGAAGGATAAGCATGGATTCTTACCACAGATGATGCAGAAGATGTATGACTCTAGGGTCATATTCAAGAAGAAGATGATTGAGGCTAAGAAGGAGTATGAAAAGAATCCTAGTAATGATCTAGTGAAAGAGATTGCTCGCTGTAATAATATACAGATGGCAAAGAAGATCTCTCTCAACAGTGCTTATGGTGCTATTGGTAACGAGCATTTTAGATATTATCGTCTTGCAAATGCTGAGGCAATCACCTTGTCGGGACAGGTTTCTATCCGTTGGATAGAGAATAAGATGAATGCGTACCTAAATAAACTGTTACAAAGTCAAGACATAGATTACGTCATTGCATCAGATACCGACTCAATCTATCTTAATCTTGGACCTCTTGTTGATAAATTTTTTAGTAATAAGTCTAGTGATAAGGCTAGGATCGTGGCCTTACTTGATAAGATCTGCCAAGATAAGTTGGAACCGTTTATTGACTCCTCGTATGAGGAGCTGGCTTCGTATGTTTCGGCGTATGACCAAAAGATGATCATGAAGAGGGAGAACATTGCCGATAGAGGTATATGGACTGCCAAGAAAAGATACATATTAAACGTGTGGGACTCAGAAGGAGTTCGATACAAAGAACCCAAGATGAAAATCATGGGACTGGAGACTGCAAGGTCTTCTACACCACAGTATTTTAGGGACAAGTTGTATGCAGCTTTTAAGATCATTATCAGCAAAACAAATGATGAACTTATCTCTTTTATCAATGAGATCAGAACAGAGACACGGAATCGACCATATGAAGAAGTCGCATTCCCACGAGGAGTCAACAACCTCGCAAAATATAGTCACCCAAGAGAAATCTACAGTAAAGGAACACCCATCCACGTAAGGGGTGCTTTACTATACAATCATTATGTTAAGAAACATAAGATAGAACATAAACACCCTTATATTCAAGAGGGTGAGAAGATTAAATATATCTATCTCAAGGTTCCAAATCCTATACACGAGGATGTCATCACATTTTTTGGTGACCTTCCAACTGAGTTTGGTTTGGAGAAGTACGTGGACTATCAGCGACAGTTTGATAAGTGTTTCTTGAATCCTTTGATTAATGTGCTAAACTGTGTTGGTTGGACACACGAGAAAAAAATTACACTAGGGAGTTTCTTTACATGAGTAAAACGGTTTGGACGGTTACATATCAGGATGCACAGGTGGAAGCACTTGAAGCAGAACAGATCAAGGTGTTTGAGGAGAAAATAACAGCAGATGCTTACGCCAACCTCTTGTCACAAGACCACGATTATGTTAGAATGTATGAAAGTGAGGTAAAAGAATGGCAGGGTTCCTAGATAATGTAATAAAAGACAGTGGAAATGAATTTGCTAGCCTCGTTAGTGACGGTGTTGCAGCGGGGGATACCCAATCCTATATTGATAGCGGTAGTTACATTTTCAATGCTGTCGTTAGCGGATCTTTGTTTGGTGGTATTCCATCCAACAAGGTCACTGCTCTTGCGGGTGAATCCTCAACAGGAAAAACTTTCTTTGCGCTCAGTGTTGTACGTAGTTTTCTTGAGCAGCACTCTAACGGTGGGGTTATTTATTTTGAGTCTGAGTCTGCTTTAAGTAAGGATATAATCGAGAGCAGGGGTATTGATTCCAAACGTATGGTAATCTTCCCTGTTGCTACGATAGAAGAATTTAGAACTCAGGCAACAAGAGTTATTGACAAGTATATGAAGGAACCAAAGGAGGAGCGTCAACCATTGATGTTCGTTCTTGATTCTCTTGGTATGCTTAGTACATCAAAGGAGATGGAAGACATCTCTAATGATAAGCAGGTCAGGGACATGACCAAATCTCAATTGATCAAGGGTGCATTCAGGGTATTGACCTTGAAACTAGGACAGGCATCTATCCCTATGATTGTAACAAATCATACTTATGATGTGATTGGTTCCTATGTGCCAATGAAAGAAATGGGCGGTGGTGCAGGACTAAAGTACGCTGCATCGACTATAATATACCTATCCAAATCAAAAGAGAAGGAGGGTACAGACTTAGTGGGTAACATCATCAAGTGTGAAGCCAAAAAATCTAGATTATCTAAGGAGGGATCTAAAGTTGCTACCAGATTATACTTTGACGAACGTGGACTGGACCGCTATTATGGACTCTTGGAGCTTGGTGAGAAGCATGGAGTATTCAAGCGGGTGGGGAACCGTTTCCAAGTTGGTGGTTCTAATGTTTACCCTAAATCTATACTCTCTGATCCTACAAAATACTTCACAGAAGAAGTGATGGCAAAACTAGAAGAGGCAGCACGAACGGAATATAGTTATGGCAACTGAACGTATTGAACTAACAATACTAAGGAATCTTATATGCAGTGAGGAATACTATCGTAAGGTAGTACCATTTCTTAAAGCAGAGTACTTTCAAGAGTACGATGAGAAGATAATATTTGAAGAGATTTCAGAATTCTCTGGCAAATATGATAAGGTTCCAACACAAGAAGTTCTGTTGATAAATCTTCAAAACAGAACAGACTTAACTGAAGATTCTTTTAACAATGCAGCTACTACGGTACGTGGCCTGACAAGTGAGTGGGTTGACCTAGATTGGTTATATGATTCCACAGAACAATGGTGTCAAGATCGTGCTATATATCTTGCGCTAATGCAATCGATCAAAATTGCAGATGGTGGAGACAGCAAGCTAGACAAGGGTGCTATCCCTAGTATCCTTCAGGATGCCTTGGCTGTCTCTTTTGATGAACACATTGGTCACGATTACATTGAACAATTTAAAGATAGATATGAATTCTACCATAGAGTCGAAGAGAAGATCCCCTTTGATCTCGAAAAGTTTAACTATATTACAAAAGGTGGGATCCCTAATAAAACTCTTAATATCGCTCTTGCTGGTACGGGTGTCGGCAAGTCTTTATTCATGTGCCACGTTGCTAGCTCCGTCTTGTTGCAAGGACGGAACGTATTATACATTACATGTGAAATGGCAGAGGAGAAAATTGCTGAACGAATTGATGCAAATCTTTTGAACTGCAATATACGAGATATCCCAGACCTACCAGAAGTATTATACTCCTCTAAGGTCAATGAGATTGCTCGTAAGACTCACGGCAAGTTGATTATAAAAGAGTACCCGACTGCTTCTGCACATGCGGGACATTTCAAGGCACTCTTATCAGATCTATCTTTAAAGAAGAGTTTCAAACCTGATATTATCTTTATAGACTACCTCAATATATGTGCTAGTGTAAGGTATAAAGGTGCTATTGTTAATTCGTACACCTATGTTAAAGCAATCGCTGAAGAACTTAGGGGATTGGCTGTGGAACATAATGTTCCAATTGTTTCTGCTACTCAGACTACTCGTAGTGGTTATGGTAACAGTGACCCTGATCTTACCGATACATCTGAATCCTTTGGTCTTCCTGCTACTGCTGATCTTATGTTCGCTCTTATATCAACCGAAGAATTAGAACAGCAGGGTCGTATTATGGTTAAGCAACTGAAGAACAGGTACAATGATCCAACATCAAACAGAAAGTTTATGGTGGGTATTGACAGATCGAAGATGAGGCTGTATGATGTTGCTGAGGATGCCTCTATCCTTAATGTAGAGGAAGATTCAAATGAATTACAATTTGCTGAATCACAAAATAGATTATCTAAATTTGCTGAATGGAACGTATAAACTATGACTAACAATGTTGACTTTGATAAGTACACTCATTTCGTGGATGCTGTCACAAGCGATAGTAGTAAGAATTTTGTCGATCTTGCTGACCGTCTGGGTGAACTTGACAGACAAGGTGCAAATATTGAACGTCTTACCACTGCTGGTGTTGGTCTTGCTGCTGAGTCTGGTGAGTTTTTGGAGATCGTTAAAAAGATGGTATTTCAGGGAAAGCCTTGGAACAACGATAACAGAGAGCATCTTATTATTGAGTTGGGTGATGTTATGTGGTATGTGGCACAAGCTTGTATGGCTTTGGACATATCTTTCGACGATGTTGTGCGAGGTAACGTTAGAAAGTTGGAGAAACGTTATCCAGGTGGTTCATTCTCTGTAGAAAAATCTGAGAATAGAGCAAAGGGGGATCGTTGATGCCATTAACAGGTCAAGTAGAAGAGTCTCTTAGAGATGCTCAAGCATCTTTGAAGAATGCACTTGCATTCTCAGCACGTAATGAGAAACCATTTATAAGTAAGCATATTGCTCAGTTCTTATTTGATATAGAGAATCTTATATCAGTCAATGAGGTGTTAGAAGTTTTAGATGAGGAGTTAGAATCTAAATAGTTAAAAGATTTCTTTTGACTGATGGCACTGAAAGGACCATACACTAGACTTGATATTAGAAGTAAAATTCCTAACAAGGATCTACAAGCACAGATAGGTCAGAGACCTACAGATAGTGATGTGCATAGACAAAGGTGGGATACTATCAATCGTATTGCGTTTGATGGTGAGAGAGAAATTTGGTGGATAGACGGACGAACTGCTCAGAGTCTTAACTGGCCTAATTTCGGAGCGAGGGGTGGTGTAAATCAAATAATCCTTAAATGTTCTCAAGGTGCTATTGATAATATTAAAGGATGGAGTAGAAGAAGTACTTACGTGAAACAGGTAGTTGATAATTCAAAGCGTGATTCTATTACTATCATGTTTGATATTCAACCTGTAAAATTTGAAGCAACAGGTAAAGTTATTACTGCGTCTGGTAAGAAAATATCTGAAGCTGCTATGACTAGAATGCAAGAGGCAGGTTCTGCTGCTGTATTCAGACAGAGTATTAAATATGGTAAGAAATTTACTTCTCCAGATGCCATTAAAAAAGATAATGATACGATGAGAGAGCTCAAAGCGATTTGGGGTAGAGAAAGTGTACCTGATGTTGGCATGGAATGGATTAACAATTTCTATAAACAGAATAAGTTGTTGTTAACTAAGACATCTCAGGGTTCTTTTACAGAATTTAATCATACTGGTGGATTCATGGACTTCATCAGTAATTTTGTTAAAACAGAGTTCAAGATATCAAAGAAAGATAATTGGAACCCTGCTGATATATGGTTAATCAATGATGATATAAACAATCAAAAAGAAATTGAAAGGATAGTGAAGGGTTATGATGGTACTGGTAATAAGATTAGGGGAAGGTGGCACATTGAGGATAAGTTAGATAAGCTTAATGCTTTAATGAGAAGTTACTTTAAGGGTGAGGGTGGTAAGCCTCCAAAGATATGGGGAATCTCTTTAAAGAAAGTTAGTGGTGATGAAGCATATTGGCAGGAGCTTAATGTGGATGATAAATTCTTCGATGATCTTGCGATTAAAAAAATGAAGTTTGATCATATACTATCTAAGTTTGATTATAAAACTTTGAAGAATGGTAGAGTTTCTATGGCATCTCAGGACTCAAGGTTCGTTGTTAAAGAAGGACAGAATGAGTATGATTTTCAAATAAAATCTAACAATAGTAGTGAGGAAGGTAATCTTAAATATGAACCAACTGATAAAGGTGCTACTGCTGCTAGATTAGGTAAAGCAACTGCTGCATATGTTGAAGGTTTACTGGTGGGTTATGGCATATCAGATTTTGATAAGAGTTGGAGTGATTATCCACAAGATGTGGATACCTTTATTGCCAGAGGAGATGAGTTTAAGGCATATTTAAAAATTATGTTTAATCATTCCTTATTTAAAACAGATTTGACGGGAAGTACTCAGACAAAAGTAGATACAGCTTATAGTAATCTACTAACAGTATTTGCAGAAGAGAACACACCATGGGTTGCTAACAGTAAGTGTATGCAAATGGCATGGATTGCTAAGGTATTATCAGAGATAAAAGACAAAGAAAAGAAGGATGCATTTGCTACTGATATTGTATTCCTTGCTAAGAAAGAAGGTCCAAGATATGGTCCATTTGCCAAGATTTATTGATGTCTAAGAATACTCACCTAGAACACTTAGAAGATAGTATCATTTTGGATGGACAAAGTGGTGCGAAGGATGCGTTCATCTTTTTAGATGATCTTGCTAGGTCTTTTAGTGGTAAATCAACTAGTAATTTTACAGTTACTACCAAATGGGATGGTGCTCCTGCTGTATTTTGTGGATTATATCCAGGATCAAAGTCTTTCTTCGTTGGTACTAAGTCAGTCTTTAACGTACAG
>Ga0209404_10001250_pt1 | contig 17534 bp, 14 predicted proteins | sample TroAtlMetagenome_2_FD_187447 | JGI IMG/M metagenome (GOLD analysis project Ga0209404, IMG submission 187447) | Marine eukaryotic phytoplankton communities from Atlantic Ocean - Tropical Atlantic ANT8 Metagenome (SPAdes) (version 2) | ecosystem: Environmental > Aquatic > Marine > Oceanic...
CTCACCGACCTTATGGGGCGAGATTTCGTATCCAAAACTTGCCCAGATGAACCCACCATGACACGATTTCGGCCAAGAATATGGACTATATATGTGCCAAATGCGGGGCGGAGTTCACAGCCCCCGAAGATGCCGACTCTGATGCAGCCGGTGGAGTGAATTGTCCCGAGTGCGGGCAATCGACAGCCGGTGAGGTGTCTGCCGAAGACCGTCTCGAAGGCCCTCCGGTCCGAGTCGAAAACGTCGGTGGCATCGATCAGCCTCGCGAGAATACGAGGCCGCCGGCCAATCAGGGGCCATCGGTCATCATCGATATGGGTCAGTTGGCCGAGACTGAAGCCGACGACGAGGACGAGGACGACCCGGTCGACGAGAGCTTTGACGAACAGGCATACGAAGCGGAAGTTCGGGCGACTCAGGAGGCATTCGCGCCCTTGTCGTCCACGGGGGCCATGCCCGTCTTGACCGACGAAATTCTCGCTCTCCACCAACCCGCTCCCGAGGAGTTGCCCACCGAGGACCCAGGAGAGATCACCGACATCAAGCCGCCGAGTATCGCGCGGACGGCAACGTTGGTCGTTATTCTGCTCTTGGTTGCCTTTGTTGCCTTCGTCTCCTGGCGAAACGATTGGAATTGGACCCTGCTCCAGGATGCACCGGACGAGGCTTTTGGAATCGCTCTCGGTTTCAAGGAGCCCACGCCGGAGGTTCTTCCCCCACGACCGACGGTACGGCGGGCGGAGCAGATGCGGGGCAATATGTCCTTTTTGGACCTCAGCCTCGAACTCATCCCGGGTGAACGTGGCAGTAAGACTGCAGTGATCAGCGGCAAGATCCTCAACGGGACGAATCGGATTCAAAAGTCCATCAGCCTCGAAGTCAGTGCGTTGGCGCCACCGGGTACCCCTATTAAGCGACGGACGATTCAATGCTGCGAGGTCATCGCCCCCGACACATTGGCGACGGTGGCCAAGAACCCAGATCACCCTCACTTTGCCGAAAGTCAACCGGACCGACTGGTGCGATTGATGCCTGGTGACGCCCGCCTCTTTACGGCTCTGATCCGCCAAATCGACGCGAAGTATACGGCGCAGCCTCTCACGCCGAAGGTCACCGTCAGCTTCTCCGAGACCGAGCGCGTAGCGCCGTGACCGCCGATCCGCGCTTTGACGCGGGACGGGTGCTCCGACGCTTAGGGGCAGTGCCTGAACCCGCCATGCGCGCCGCCATCTGGCGCGAACTCTTCGACAAAGCACCGGCCAGTCAAGTCGTGGTGGTGGTTGATGCCGTGCTCGCCGCCGGTCGGACGCGTCGGGCCGGTACCCAAGAGGCGTTACTCTCTCTGATGAAATTCATGGCCGCTGAGCGTGAGAAGGCCATTCGAGTGCTGCTGCCGATTGCGACGGTCACGGGTCACGGTGACCTTCTTGCGCTTTTGGCTGACCAAGAACCTGCGCGCATTGCCCATTCAGACGAGCTCAAGAGCCCCAACCCGGATCATGATCGGGAATTGACACTCGGAGAGCGGCGCGCAAAAGCACGTTCGACAGATCGCAACGTAATCACGCGTCTTTTGTTCGACCAAGACCCATTGGTCATCGCGCATTTACTGCAAAACCCTCGAATTCGAGAGCAGGATGTCCTTCGCATCGCGAGCCGAAGACCGACGGGGTCCGCGATCTTGCGGGGTCTCTTTCAGCACCCACGATGGGGGATACAGCGGCCCATTCAGGCCGCTTTGGCACAGAATCCATACAGTCCCCTCGAGATTGGACTGGGTCTTGTGGGCGTTTTGGATTTGGAGACGCTGAGAAAAATCAGCCGGGATGCGGGGCTACACGCCATCTTGAGAGGGCGTGCAAAAGACTATCTTCGGGGCGGGATGTCCGGCGGCTCCAACTGACGTACAGCCACGTGCTTCACCCTTTACTCAGGACTTTTCGGCGTCTTGAGTTTCCTCGATCTTGGCGTCGACGGTCTGTTGCTCGCTTTGAGAAATTTGCTTGACCTCGCGGTGGCTCGGTTCTGCCTCCTGCTCGTCCTTGGCAAAGGAACGCTTGAAGTTGCGAATCCCCTTACCAAGGGCCTCACCCAAGGCAGGGATGCGGTTCGCGCCGAACACGACGACCACAATCAGCAGAATAATCAACAGCTCCGGCGGACCGGGCATGCCAATGGCGAGAGAGAGTGGGTCGAGAAGATTCATATTGAACCCCAGTCATTATGCTTCGAAAGGATAGCGTATTTGTTCGGCGAATGATGCGAGATCAACGCCCACGGTGCAACTCTACCCGCAGGATTCGATCACCCACGGTAACGGCATCTACGACAGGCATCCCTTCGGTCACCTTTCCGAACACGGTGTAGGTGCCGTCTAGATGCGGATGGGCTGCATGTGTGATGAAGAATTGGCTCCCGCCCGTGTCCTTGGACGACAAGGCCATTCCAACGGTACCGCGTTGGTATGGAATGGGATTGACCTCACACTTGATGCTACTGCCCGGACCGCCCCACCCATTGCCTTTTGGATCACCGGTCTGCACCACGAATCCGGGTACGACGCGATGAAAAATCAACCCGTCGTAATACTTGCGAGCAGCCAATCGGGCGAAGTTCTTCACGGTTTCGCGGGCCGTTTTTTGGAAGAGCTTGATGACGATGGGCCCCTTGGTCGTGTGGAGCACGGCGCGGGTCACCTTGCTCGGTTCGGCCAGACGGACGTCGACAGACTCAGTCTCGAAGAACTCTGCCGGTGGCGGCACCATTTGTCGTCGACCCATTCGCTTCTCGATGGTTCCGATTTTTTCGAGGGCACCGTTGGCGGCCCAATTGACCGCCGCTTGCGGATCTGTCGTGTGACGCTCGAGGATTTCAATGGCTTTTTGAGACCTCAAATCGCCCAGTGCGACGAAAACGGATTGGACAGCTTCGTATTCTCGAGCCGGATACATCGCGTGATAGGCCGCGATCAGCGCCTCTTCTACCCCCTCGGGTTTCAAATCCGTAGCGAGATCGGCCGCGGTACCGGCAACGGCCGAGTCGGGATCCGTCAGGCCGAGGAGTAGGAGGTCACCTGCATTGGACTGATCCTTGACCTCAGGCAGTGCTTGGAGCACGGCCATGCGGCCCAAGGTACCTGCCTGTTTGTAGGTCTCGATGAGGAAGTCCATTCGTGACATTGCGTCCATACTGGCCGATGCTTTGACCTGCCACTCTTGGCGTAGGCCGACCGGATAATCCCGCGCGCCGCAACGCAAGGTCTGATCGATCTTGCCTTTGGCGCGGTCGAGAATCGCGGCCGCAACACAATGCAGATGAGATTTCCCCAGCACGATGGGCCCATTTTCGGGATCACTGATGAGCAATGTCTCGGTTCGGCTGGCGTCGAGGAGCTTCTTGGCCGCGGACGAAGAGGCGTCGGACACCTCGAGTACGAGGGCCAATTTGGCCGCCGTGAGTCCGGGCTGTAACTCCTCTGTCGATGGTGGCGCGACGCCTTCTGTCAAAGCGGCAATATGGGTCTCCATCCCCAGCACGACGAGGTCGATTTCTTTGAGTTTGGCAGCAGCCCGAAGCGCTTCGACGCGCACCCGCCAATCGGCGTCAGAGAGCCCCGTTTTGCGGAGCGGCTTACCGTGTTCGAAACGGCCGCTGATGCGCATGGCCATGGCTCTGATTTCGGGGTCGGCGTCTTTGGCGGCACGGGCCGTTGCCGCGAAGCTGTCCGAGTCCACCATTTTGTCGGCGCGGAGCAAGAGGTAGGCTGCACCAAACCGGACCTGTCCGTCCTCATGCCCCAACCACCCACTGACGCGCCGGCCGCTGATGACCGGGAGGTTCACTTTCTCTCGTCGGGCCAGAAGGCCGAGCCCAACCAATGCCCGACCGGCGAGCACGGCTGATTTTCCATCGGCAAGGCTCACCAATTGCGGAATGTCTCCCAATTCAGCTCGCTTTCCCATGGCCTCGACCAGTACTTCTCGGACGCGCGTGTCCGTCTCCACCTCGAGCCGCGAGAGAAGGGGTTTCAGCTTGCCCCGCGGGAGTTGTCCATATGCAAATGCGCCCTCTAGGCGGACGGTTACGTCTGCATCAGCCATGGCCTCCTGGATCAGCTTGGTACCCCGCGGGTCTTGGGTACGACCCAGACCCCGGACCGCAGCTGCGCGAACATGTGCATTGTCATGGCGGATGAACTTACGCCAAGCGGTCCGCTCGATTTTACGATTACGTTCCAGCAGCGCGATTCGGGCCAATACGGGCTTGATCTCATCCTTTTCGGATTTCTTGGCGATGGCACCCGAGATGGGCACGATCAAGGTCACGACCAGAATCAGTAAGAACGGAGTAGAGCGGCAGTTCGGGTTCATGGAGTGATCTCCTCGATCACGGCCCCACGGAAATCTTTCGGTGATGGGGACCACAGACGACAGTGTCTCATCACCGAGCACAACCGAAAAGAAAGCCCCCGTGTTCCCCCATGGTCCTCTTGCTCCTCAGACGGCTCCATGATAGGCAAAGTGGCTCTCAGTACCCCGAAAGGGGGGGGTTAAATGGCCTACGCACTGCGCTTTGTCGCTGGAAAATTCAAGGGTGGTGAGTTTCCTCTCAAGCCCAATCGCGAAGTCGTGATTGGACGAGGGAGCGAGTTCGATATGGTGCTCGACGAAGACATGGTCTCTCGACGCCATGCCAAGATCGTCACCTATCATGGTCAGATTGTGCTCCATGATCTCAAGAGCACCAATGGGACCTTTGTCAACGGCGAGAAGACGACGATGGTGCGCCTCAAGGTGGGCGACAAGGTCTTGGTGGGTCAGTCCATCATGGAACTGATCGAGTCTGATGGCGGCCCGTCTGCAGCCCGCAATGAGGTCACCGAAGAGGTTCGGTCCGAGCCAAAAGAAAATCGCCGTTCCCAACGAGCGACAATCGTGTCAGCAGAAGCCGTGGGTGAGCGGGCTCAAGGCATGTCTGGGCAGCTCTCAGCCACGGATGTCACGGTCGCAGATCTCATTGAACTCTTTGGGTCGAGCGGGAAGACGGGTGTCCTCGTACTGACCGATGCCGTTGGGTCGGAGGGCCGGATCTTCTTACAGAATGGGGCCGTTTATTTCGCCAATGTGGCCTACCCCAATCGCAAACAGGTCGTGGTGGACCCACTCAAGTGCTTTTACCGGTTGTTGACTTGGCAGCAGGGTGATTTTCGGATGGACGCCCTTGCATCCCCCCCTGCCTTCGACGCCCACATCGAAGGTGAGACGCGACAGCATTTGACCGAGGGGTTGCGGCAATGGGACGAACTCAAGCGATATGCGGGTCATATCCCCGAGCGTAATCGGAAGATTGGCTTGGCGTTACCGCTCGAAGCCCGCTTGTCGGCGCTCTCGGCAGAGGCCCTGGATACCCTGCAATTGGCCTTGAATCACGACCTCGTGGGCGACGTCTTGGACCATAGTTCTGCGAGTGATTTGGACACCTGTATGGATCTTCTTTATCTACTGCAGAATCAGTACTTAAGTATTGACTGACTCCCCATCTGCCGTAGAGGCATTTGACTTAGATTCCCTTCGCCGTTAGCGTTGTGCGCCTTTTTCGAGAGCCCTGCGCGCGCGGACCCTTCGTGTAGTCGCTTTTTTGCCCTCGATAGCCGACGTATGCGTCAGCGGAGTGTTAGATGGAGTTCTACGTAGTAGACCCGAAGACGACCGACTACCAAGAGTGGGCGGACAAAATTAGAACGTTTTTGGTGGAGAGCGATGAGGATTTTACCGAGGCGAGCGGTGAGCTCTACTACCTCGGTGACGATATCGCGACGCCTTGGGACGAAGACTCTGTGCTCTTCACCATCATTGGTGAAGAGGGCGGTGTGGTCGAAGTCCGCGACGTAGACCGGAATTTCTATGTCTTTGCGGATGACCTGGACCTCTTCGGGGATCGCGAAACGCGAGACGCGACGGGGTATTCCAGCCGGAGTGTCGGTGCCCTCTATGGGTTCGAATGGAACAATCACAAGCACTGTCGGTTCCACCTCGGTCCGTCCCCAGGCAGCCATTTCTTCTGCGAGGGCGATGTCACTGATTTCCCCGTGGCCTTACCCCTCGAGGATGTGTGGGCACAGTTTTTCCGCGCTGTTTATTGGCTCGGAAACAACACTTCGCGTCTCCAAGACCTCAAGCGTGTCAACGTAGAGAAGGTCTTCATGGACTTCGAGGTGGATGTCTCGTTCTCCCATCCTGCTTCATTGGATGTGTTGACCGATATCCTCGTGGAGGAGTCTGGTTACGAGCGCAGTCGCAACGGCGTCCGTGCGGTTTTCCGTAACCGTGACCTCGCTTGGATTCAGCGTTTCGTCAGCCTCCTGCCCACTGACCGCCAAGATTTCGATCGCGCCTTCTTCCGCGCGGTGTGGCGCGGTATTTGTGAGGGTGAGGAGAGAGAAGTCTTCTTCGTGGGTGTCGAGCGGCGCAATCTGCGTCCTTTCGTCCAGATGCCTCTCCATCGCACCAGCAAGAAGTTCTTGGAGCGATTCCGAGCGCGCTTCAAGGGCCATCGCATCGACCGACAGGAATACAGCGCCTCTGTCTAAGGGTAATTAGCTTTCCTTCGACAGTCGCGGACCGATTTGACGGTCAGACCGGTTATTCCATGGAGCTCAGGCGTCACTTTTGATTCCCGACGAGACCATCGCAGAGGTCCTTTCCCGGACCGATATCGTCAAGTTGGTGGGTCGATCCGTCGAGTTGAAAAAGGCAGGATCCCTCTTCAAAGGGCTATGCCCGTTTCACTCGGAAAACACCCCGTCATTTACGGTCACGCCTTCGCGGAACACGTATCGGTGCTTTGGGTGTGGTGCCAAGGGGAACGCCATCGGCTTTCTCATGGAGCACGGTGCGCGCAGCTTTCCCGAAGCCGTACGTGAATTGGCTGGAGAGTGTGGGGTAGAGGTCCCTGAGGCCCGACCAGAGAGTCCCGCAGAGCGCAGCGAGAGAGAGCGCAAGAAGACCCTTTCCCGTCGTCTCCTCGACGTCCAGGACACCCTGACCGGCTATTACACGGACCAGCTCTTTGGGGCTATGGGCGGCGTTGCGCGTGCCTATTTGCAGGAGCGAGGCGTTAGCCGGCGTGCGGCCGAGGCTTTTCGATTGGGATGGGCGTCCGGCGACAAAGCCGCCTTCGCGCGTTTCATCGAAACCAACGAGATCGACAAGGATGACTTGGCGGCATTGGGGGTGCTCCTGCCGCCGGACGAGGGGTGGAACCCCAATCGTCCTCTCGACGGGGGCTATCTCCGGTTTCGTCAGCGTTTGATGTTTCCCGTGGTGGACTTTCGCGGTGACTGCACGGGGTACAGCGGCCGCATCTTGGACGCTAACAAAAAGACTGCCAAGTACGTTAATTCGCCCGAAACCCCCGTCTTTACGAAGGGGGAACAGCTGTACGGCGGCTTCACCGCGAAGAGCGCGGCGCGCCGAGCTGGGCGTCTTATTGTGTGTGAGGGAAACGTCGACGTAATCGCCCTCTGGGACGCGGGTCTAGAGGGGACTGTCGCTGCCATGGGCACAGCTTTGACGCCTCAGCAAGCGCGTCTCGTCAAGCGACTTGCAGATCAGGTCGTCTGTGTCATGGACGGTGATGCGGCGGGTGCCAAAGCCGCCTTTGCGAGTTTGTCGACCTTTCTCCAAGTGGGCATTCAGCCGCGTGCGGTCATGTTGCCCGATGGGGATGATCCCGACTCTTTCGTGCAGAGGGAAGGTGTCGAGGCCTTCGAGGTCTTGGTCGACTCGGCCCCTGCACTCTTCGACCTCTTCTTGGAGAAGGCCAACGCCGAGCACCCAGCGGACCCACCGGGACGCTCAGCCGCCCTGCGACAGGTCGCCCCTGTCTTGGCGTGTCTCGAAGACGAGTTGGCGACTGACCTTTATCGAGCACGTGTCAGAGACGTCCTCGGCGTGCCCATCGAGCTCGTCAACAAGGCGTTGGCAGGCGCCAAACCAAAGGGTCGACCCGCAGCTGCTCAACCGGCGGCGCCGAATCCACCTCCGCCCATGGAGGTGTTCGAGCCCCAGTTCTTCGACTCTACGGGCGTCTCCACGGGCCTTGGTGGGTCTGATTTTGCACGAAATTTTTCGCCGCAAAAAACGTCTATTTCACCGCCACGTTTTGTTCGCCATGTATTTGAAATCTTAATGCAATACCCGAATTTCTCTTCGGTGTTGCGGGCCCGCGATGCGCACAACTTCTTGACGCACTCAAGCTTGGCTGGTTTTGTTCAGGGCCTTTATGGCGAAGTCAACGCGGGGCGAACGCCGAACGTGGACCGTCTGCTGAGTGAAATGGAAGATCCCTCCGCCGTCGCTTTTTTACGCGACTGCCAGGCTTGTCGCCCTATGCCCGAAGGACCAGAGATCGACCAGATGTTCACCGAGGCCATTAACCGCCTTGAACTCGGTTCGCTTACCCAGCGTGTGGAGACCCTACACGCACAGGCGAAAATCGCATTCGCCGAAGACCGTTCACGCCATGCCGAAATCGGCGCCGAGTTGCGCACTTATAAAGCGCGCATTCGGCAACTCAAATCCTCAACCGTTGAGGGAGCACACTAGAAATGCCAGTGTCCCAGGAACAGCGTCGAATCCGCGATCTGATCAAGCGCGGACAGAGCAAAGGGTTTTTGACCAATGATGAGGTCAACCGAGCCCTTCCCGCCGGCTATATGCCCGAGCAGCTCGATGAACTACTGACGACTCTCAAATTTGCCGGCATCCGTGTCGTCGACCGCGAAGACGCGGCTGCACAGCGGAAGGGCAAGGATGGTAAGGACGATGAATCCGGTTACGGCCGGACCAACGATCCTGTGCGCGTCTATCTCCGCAAGATGGGGTCTGTCTCTCTCCTGACTCGAGAGGGAGAGGTCGATATTGCCAAGCGGATCGAATCCGGTCAGTTGCACGTCGGCTCCGTCGTCTTGGCGGGTCCAGTGGCCACAGCGATGGCCATCAAGCTGGTCAATAGCCTCGAGAAGCGATGCATCCGTCTCAAGGAACTCGTGGTCGAGCCGCCGGAGGGGACCGAAATCCTCGAAGAGCCGATGGATAAGGTCCTTCGACTCGCCGGTGAAATTCGGTCTTTGGAAACCGATCGTCGTAAGATTGCGGAGCGTTTGGACGGCGTCCAGCCCATGCGGCCGAGCTACCGCAAGCAGCTCACTACGCGTCTTCGAAATCAGAATAAGAAGATCTTCGACCGCTTGGAGGAGATCAAGTTCACCAAGCGAGTCATCGATCGGATGTCTGCACGCATCAAGCTCCTGCACCATCGTGCACGGGCGGCGAAGGACAGAATCGACCGAGTATTGGTGCGCACCAAGGCGCCCAGCATCGAGCAGATGCGAAGCGATATCGCAGCACTGCGTGGCCTGGAGGATCCCAAGGCCATCAAGAAGCTGATGAAGAAGTACACGGCGGACGACACCACGTGGCTCCAAAATCAGTACCGCAATGTTGCGCGCGCGCGCCGTGCCCTTGCGCGGGTAGAGATGGAGGCGGGGTGTAGCGCCGAAGAGTTGGCTGAGACTCATCGAGAGATTCAGCGCGGTGAGCGTGCTGCAGAGCATGCAAAGACCGAGCTCGTCGAAGCCAATCTCCGCTTGGTCGTCAGCATCGCCAAGAAGTACACCAACCGCGGACTCCAGTTCCTCGATCTCATCCAAGAGGGCAATATCGGTCTGATGAAGGCCGTGGATAAGTTCGAGTACAAGCGCGGCTACAAGTTCAGCACATACGCGACCTGGTGGATTCGCCAGGCCATTACCCGAGCCATCGCGGACCAGGCACGAACGATTCGTATTCCGGTCCACATGATCGAGACCATCAATAAGCTTATCCGCACCAGTCGCTATCTGGTCCAAGAGATGGGCCGCGAGCCGACTCCAGAAGAGGTGGCCGAGAAGATGGATCTGCCCCTGGAAAAGGTGCGCAAGGTACTCAAGATCGCCAAGGAGCCCATCTCTCTCGAGACGCCGATTGGTGAGGAAGAAGACAGCCACTTGGGTGACTTCATCGAGGACAAGAGCGCGGTGAGCCCCAGTGAGGCGGTCATCAATCTGAGCTTGCAAGAGCAGACTCGGAAGGTCTTGGCCACTTTGACTCCACGGGAAGAGAAGGTCCTCCGAATGCGTTTCGGCATTGGGGAAAAGTCCGACCACACCCTCGAAGAGGTGGGCCAGGACTTTGACGTGACCCGGGAGCGTATCCGGCAAATCGAAGCCAAGGCACTGCGTAAGCTGCGTCACCCCTCGCGGTGCAAGCGACTGCGCGCCTTCGCTGATGACGCGGGCCTATAGCTCAGCGGTTAGAGCAGCCGGCTCATAACCGGTTGGTCCCAGGTTCAAATCCTGGTGGGCCCACAACGATCCGACATGGTCGGACATACAGACGCCTTTTGGGCGTCGAGCCCTCGGGAAGGGTGTTGGAGGAGCGGTGAGAGAGACACTTGCGATGCTGGTCGAGCTCCAGAGCCTCGAGGACGCGTTGCGTGATCTGCGAGTCAACAAGCAGCGGTTGGCGAGTCTGCAGAGCGAGAATGAGGAGACGGAGACGGTTTTTCTCCAGATGCTCGCTCAGCAGCGAATGCAAATCGATGAGACTGAGGCCTTCTGCAAAGAGAAAGAGGCCGATATCAAGGGCGCCGAGGAGAACGCGCGGCGCGCGAGAAGTCGACTTACTGGCGTGACCTCACAACGCGAACTCACCGCCCTCAACAAAGAGTTGGAAATTGCCCGGCGAACAAATCAGCAGCGTACCGAAGAGGTCGTAAAGCTTCTCGACCAGCTCGAAGGGGCGAAGGCTGCGTACGCTAAGAAAGAGGAAGAGTGGAGCGCTCTCTCCACTCAGATGAAGAGCCTCGAGACCAGCCTCAAGGGTGATATCGAAACCCGCGAAAGCCAAGCCACTGATCACCAAGGGCGGCAGTCAGAGATTCGTGGCCAGCTCGATAAGCCCACTCTCTCCCGATTCGATCGAATCAGCCGGGGCCGAAATGGATACGCATTGGCTTTCGTAGTGGGCGAAGCCTGCATGGGTTGCCAGGTTTCGGTGCCGCCGCAGCAATTGGTTCGTTTGATGCGGATGGAGACGCTGGAGAGCTGCCAAAACTGCAAGCGGTTGATCGTGCACCGGGAATCCGTCGAAAAGGGCGAACCGGTGCCCATTGTAGACCCATCGAAAAATCTCGGTCTCTCCGAGTAGGACTGATGGTCGCCGGCGCGGTAACGCGCGGGAGGAAAGTCCGGGCTCCACAGGGCATGGTGCTGGTTAACGGCCAGTCGGGGTAACTCGAAGGAAAGTGCCACAGAAAGCAAACCGCCGTACCTTCGGGCGCGGTAAGGGTGAAAGGGTGCGGTAAGAGCGCACCGGGGGGCTGGTGACAATCCCCGCATGGTAAACCCCACCTGGAGCAAGACCGTATCGAGGTGTCCCGCACGACGGGACTCGGGTGCCCGCTCGATAGCCTCGGGTCTGGACGCTAAAAGGCTGCGGCAACGTAGTCCATAGATGAATGACCATCCCCCACGTTTGGGTGACCGGCGTGGGTGACAGAACTCGGCTTACGGCCTGGTCGGAGAGACCTTTTATTTTTCGCGTCGGGGGACGCGAACGAGGAGCCCTGGTGGCAAAGAAGAAGAACGATGATGGTCGAAAGATCATCACGAGCCACCGACGCGCCCGCCACGACTATCAAATCGGGGAGACGTTCGAGGCGGGGATCGTTTTACTGGGGACCGAGGTGAAGAGTTTGCGTGACGGTCACGCGAGTCTCAAAGAAGCCTTTGTTGCCATCGAAAAGGGCGAAGCGTGGCTCCTGGGCTCGCATATTCGTGAGTACAGCCATGGGAACATCAATAACCACGCCCCCCGACGGAAGCGAAAGCTGCTCCTCCATGCTCACGAGATCCACAAGATCCAGCAACGGGTGACGCAAAAGGGATTCTCCGCCATTCCGATGACCCTGTACTTCAGGGGCGGCAAAGCCAAGCTGGAGTTCGGCTTGGGGAAGGGCAAGAAGCTTCATGACAAACGGCAATCTGAGAAAGCGAAGGCCGCAAAGCGAGACATGCGTGACGCGATTTGAGAGCCCCCTGGGTCTCTTCCGACCATTGGGCCCGACGTATCAGGTTTGACACCGTCCGCCGCTCTCCTTAGGGTCTGAGCCGGATTTCGGTCCACTTCTTTGAAATTTTGGGGGCGATTGGTCTCGACGGGGATGATGAAACCCTAGTTGCATGTCGCGCTTCCCGGTCAGCGCGTTAGAAAGGCTGGAAAATACATTCGCCAATGACGATGTAGAATTCGCGATGGCTGCCTAAAAAGCAGTTCGTCGCTGTCCTGAGTATCAGTACCTACGGGGTATTTAGGGCATAACACCAGTGGGTTGGCTGCTACGTTTTGTTCGATGGGCGTAGTGGCGAGATAAACGTCGAACTCCTCCGAAAGTGAGCCTGTTCGTGGGCGCGCCGAGGGGTAAATTAAAACACGGAATAAGCATGTAGACGCTTGTGGCGGAGTGTTTCCGGACCCGGGTTCGATTCCCGGCGCCTCCACCCACTCGGCCCCCCTTCGGGGGGGTGCGAGTTCTTTTCGAAGCCAGTCATCGCACGCAAAGTTCAGAGTTCGCCGATTTGCTTGGCCCCCTTTCTCTTTTCGACCTCGCCGGCCGCGAGCGCCTCGCAGTTGTGGATTTGGGGCAAGCCCTGAGCATGGCAAATCGCCGGCGAGCGTCCGCATTCAAGCCTCGGGCATTGGAACTCATCGTATATTTTGTTTCTAGGGCCTTAATCGGCCCAAGAGGGCCCTTGAAGCCGCCCATGGTGGCCCAGGGGAAGGCGAGTGCAAGAATGGGCTCTATGGGCCTGTATTCACGCCGTACGCCCAGTTGGCTAAGTGGGCCAGCGGAGCCTTTGTCGCCAGCGCGCGTAGGCAGGCGCTAATTCAGGAACGAAGTCATCGACGATGTGCTGGCCGAGTGCGATGGCATTGTCTTCGAGGAGCTTGTGTTGTCGCCACCCCAGACTCGCTGGGTCCGTGTCGCGGGAGAGTTCGCCAGCCGTGGGATCCGAGTGAGGGTGTGTTTCCTCATGAAAAATTTGGCAGAGCACATGGTCGCTGTCCTCCATGAGAGAGGTGGCAACGACCCGTTTTCCATCGACACAGAAAGCGCGGCCGTGAGGTCCCAAACTGGGAATATCCAGCACGGTGAGTGGCGGTACGTCGGTATCCTCCCACAAGAGACGACGAAGCTTTTCGAGTCGGGGGGCAACGTCATTAATGAAGCGGCGTTTCCGATCCTCATACCCCGTGTCCTCTTCCCAAAGAGTGCAGACCACTTCGAAACGATCGGCGTAGGCCGTCGCGAAAGCGGTCCGAAGAGCGTCGGAATGGATGACCGCAACAAGGGTCTCCATGTCTCTGGTGTGTAGCGGCCAGAAATGCGCCCTCAAGCGTTCGGGGTCCGCCCGATAAAGCGCCTCCAATGCCGGAATCCAGGGCAGTATGGCGCGGCCGGGTGTGTGCAGGTTAGCGGCGTCTAAGCCCAGATCGAGGTGGGCGAGTACGTCGTAATGAAGCCATGCATGGAAAGGGCGGAGAACACGGATCATGCCTTGATCCATCCGCCCCGCCCAGCCAGGACGCCGACGCGAGCGCGTCCCAAAATACGCTCATGCAGCGCCCCGTCACGATGCGTTAGACAGACCAAGTCTTGGGGCCGAAAACGTGGGCCCAAAAACGTGACTAATCGACCCTCCGGAGCGACGAGGCGCTCTCTAATCCAGGCCGGACATTGGGGCAACGTCGCCCCGATCCAGAGCCCTTCCCATTCCGCGTCGAGATTCCCCTCGAGCGCCTGACCCGTTTTCACTTTGGCCTGAGGCCATTGGGAGAGTCGCATCCTCAACTTAGTGGCACTGATGAGGCCTCCGGGATGGAGCGCCAAAATCGTTCCCTCTTCTCCCACCAACTCGGCCAAGAGTGCAGTCACGTATCCGTTCACCGCGGAGAGATCAGCCATTCTATCGCCGGCGCAGGCCCCGAGGGCTTCCAGACCCACGGCGAGGGCCCAGAACGGAACCCATGGGGGGGTCTCTCCTTCCGAGATCTCCGGCGACTGTCCGTTGAGCATCGCCCGCGCCGCGTCTATGCCCAGAAAGTCTTCTGCTGGCACTTTGAGAAGGGCCTCCACCACGGCTTCTGTGCGCAGGACGCCGGTCTCGAGGAGGTGTCGAACCGCTTCTTCTCGCAGTCGAACGGCGGGGTTCTTCATGTGGAGTCCGATGGGAAAAGAGACCACTGTACCCGCCACGGCCGTGGGACCGTCTTTGGCGGTGCGCTTACGAGCGCGCTGGGCATGGCGTAAGAGTTGATCTCGCCGCTCGGGACTCATTTGCTGAGCCTGCTCGCTGAGGCTTCGGGCAAAGACCCGATCGACACTTCGTCCCTGTCCCTTGAATCGGCTCGTAATCTCCTGCATCAGCGGTCCGTATCGGTCGTACATCATGCGGACCCGCGTTTCGTAATCGAGACGATGACTGGGGTCTACGTGTTGAGCGCAGAAGGGACCGTCGTACCAGCTCTTCCACCATGTCTTGTGGTAGAAACGTGACCCTTCTTGGGCCTCGTATTGGTCCATGGCTTCGTGCACGTAACTACCGGGATAGAGTCGAAAGGGGTCGATGGACACCCACCCACAGGTCGAACTGGCGGTGGTGAAGATCTTGCGAACGAATTGATAAGTCTCTTCTAGGGTTTCGGGTGTCTCACCGGGATGGCCAACGATGATATTCGCTGCCCAATTGAGGCCGTGCTTTCGACTCAGCCCAGCCAACCGTTCTTGGGCGGCAAGGTACTTCTTCGGCGTATTCCCTTTCTGCATCTTGCGGAGCATTTCTGGGCTGCCGCTCTCTAGGCCGATTCCGATGCTGAAGCGAGCGCGGGCCATCATTTCTACGTCGACTTCGTCGAGGTCGTCACTGCGGGTGAGGGTCCAGTACTGTCGGGGGAAGAGTTCGTGGCGTAAAATCCCCTCGAGAACGTCTCGCCGCCACTTCCTTTTCCAGCCGAAAAGAGGGTCAGCGAGGTTGATGACCCACCTGCTCAAATCGGTCCACTGACTCAGGCGCCGCAGCTCTTCGATGGCGCGGTCCGCGCTATACGAACGCCACTGATAGCCGCTTTTGGCGCGCTCCATACAGAAGGTACAGCGATACGGACACCCGCGAGAGAGATAGATCTGCATCTTGCGCCCGATGTCATGGGCACGGGGCCAATAGCGCTTGAGAAGGTCCCAACGGTAAAAGGGCAGACTGTCCATATCGTCGACGATGTGGCGGGCCACGATGGGCTCTTCGATTTGACCTCCGCCCAGGAGGGTCTCGACGACCGCCGTCATAGACGCTTCACTTTCTCCACGCAGTACCGCGGAGAAGGGACTCCCGTCGAAAATGAGATCATTGGGGAGGGCGCTGGCGTGGTAGCCCCCGCTCACGATGGGGACCTCGGGATAGAGGCGCTTGATAAAGCGGCCCAAGGTCAAAACGCGCATGTAGTCGAAGCTCGAGTAGCAGCTCAGGCCGATGCAGACGAAGGGGGCGAAGCTCTCGAGGGTGCGTTTGAGGTGCTCGTGGTCGCTGCCTTCGTAGTTGAGGTCGAGGAGCTCGACCCGAATTCGGCCTTCTCCGATCTTGTCTAAGAGATAGCCTCCGATACTGACCAAGTGAGGCAGTCCGAAGTCCATATCGGTCCACTTGAGGATACCGGGGGAGACGAGGAGTACACAGGGCGTGCGATGCGCCATAGATCAGCCAGGATCTCCGATTTGGACCAGGCTACTGGTCGTCGGGTTAGACCGCGCCGCTGGGTTGTGGCCCAGATAGACGAACGGTTCGGGGTGTTGCAGATCGCCGTAGGTGGCGAAGCCGCTCTCTTTGCAGCCCCCTTGGCAACTGGTCTCGTAAGCGCATCCACGACAGAGTTCGGGCACCTTGGATTTGAAGGTGTGGAGATACGGGTCCGCGTGAATCTTCTCCCAGTCGTCCTCCACCACATTGCCCATGATGTTGCTGGACAGATTACAGGAGCGAACATTACCCAGTGGGTCCACAGTGATGTTCGGTGTGTGCGTCCCGATGCTGCAAAACCCGAATTGGACCCACTGATAGCGGCTGAGGCGAATCAGGCAGGGTGGGATGGGCATGGCTGTCGATACGTGGATTTCGTATTTGGGCCCCAAGCGCTCGGCGCTGTCGAGGTTAGCCTCTACCTGTTCCACCATGGGCAGCAGCGATTCGATTTGATGGATCGCCCAGCCCGTCGGCGACATTCGATTGTACGAGACCGACCGCACACCCAGGACGTAGCAGAGTTCCAAGACGTCCTCGAACCGATGCCAGTTCTCGCTCATGGCCACAAAACACACCTGGACCGGTACGCCGGCATCACGGAGATCCAGCGCCGCCCGCACGGTCTCTGCAAAGCATGCCGAGCCCTTGAGGCGATCGTGCTCCTCTGCGTCTGCGCTCAAGAGAGTGAGTTGGACTGCGCGCACACCCCAGCTTTTGAAGTTCGCGGCCTTTTCGGGGGTGATATGGCTGCCGTTGGTAATGATCTGAACCGTCGAGACCAGTTCGGTCGCCCGCTGGATGATGGCCATGGCATCGCGATGCAGCAGCGGTTCACCGCCGGTAATGGTGATGTGGTCGGCACCGCTTTGGCCGACGACTTTCTCCATCATTTCGATGAAGGCCGGGCCTTTGAGTTGGCCTCTGGGATACCCGCCTTGGGCATCATCTTCCGATGCATTCCAGACGTTGTAGCAGTGACCACATTTGTGGTCGCATCCAGTCGTTAACTCGAAATCCAGTCGTGGAACTTGGTGCTCGGGATCACAGGCCCATCCCTCTACCTCACCGTGCAAGATCCCCATCTCAGCCTTGCTCGTCGTCCTGCTCTGAGGTCAGTCGGGAAATCACGTCGGCGGGTAGGCCGCCGCGCTCCAAGACTCGAGCCAAGGCCGACTTGCGATCGACGGTATCTGGCGAGATTGGGGGCGCTTCTTGGTAGTTCATCCCGTGGCGTCGTTCCCGGTCACTCCCCGGCGCTGGCGGACTCAGGCAGGGGCCAACCGGTGGCTCTTCCACTTCGCCTGCGTCTTGCTCGGCATCTGCTTCGGCGTCGGCGCCAGCATCAGCGGGCATTCCCATATCGGGCGGAAGTTGGCTCAAACATGGGCCGACGCTGGCGTCATTGGCCACGCCCATATCCGGCGGCAACTGACTCAGGCAAGGACCGACAGCAGCATCCATCACGCCCATTTCGGGGGGCGGTGCGCTGAGGCAGGGTCCGATTTCGGCATCTATTACGCCCATTTCAGGGGGCGGTGCGCTGAGGCAGGGTCCGATTTCGGCGTCCATTACGCCCATTTCAGGGGGCGGTGCGCTGAGACAGGGCCCTACATACGCGTCGGGCGCCGAATCATCATCT
>Ga0209404_10001257_pt1 | contig 17488 bp, 16 predicted proteins | sample TroAtlMetagenome_2_FD_187447 | JGI IMG/M metagenome (GOLD analysis project Ga0209404, IMG submission 187447) | Marine eukaryotic phytoplankton communities from Atlantic Ocean - Tropical Atlantic ANT8 Metagenome (SPAdes) (version 2) | ecosystem: Environmental > Aquatic > Marine > Oceanic...
ATTTTGGTTTTCAGAAACTTTAGAATTGGAGTCACAACTATGATTCCTGTAGCAATAGTAATTTTATGGCAACCACTACTAATGAGAGGAGGAGATGTGAATGTAAATGTGTTTACTGCCATGGTAGGAAGTATAGTATTTGGAATAGGAGTTGATGATTGTATTCACATGATTGAAAGAATAAGGGAAGAAGGTGAAACTCCGACAGGTTTGGCACATTCTATAGAATCTACAGGGCAAACTATCTTTGAAACGAGTGCTACAACAATGGCAGGAATTTCAGCAGGATTTCTTGTAGCATTTCCTGGACTAGAAAATTTCTTCATGCTAATGTTCCTATTAATCGGTTTTGCATTTATAACCTCTGTGTTTTTATTACCTGCTATAATTACTGCTTGGTATGAATTAAAATCAAGGATCGCAGGAAACGGCACATGGATTAAATTTGAAGGTGATGCGATAATTGAAGAATCTGACGATTCAATAAAAGATGCTGTATTAATGAATGATTAATAGAATTTTAGATTTTTTAAAATTTATTAAATTATAGATAAAGTTGAAAAGTAATCATTAACTTCGAAATTCGAGGGAGTGGAAGGACCGCTGACAGGGCTCGACCCTGAGGAAAGTCCCCTCTCCATAGTGCAAGATGACCAGAAATGGAGTCAGGAATGGCTGGCAATGTATTAGAAACGAACAATATTGGGTGTGTACGATGAATCTGAAAAGACGAGGTTGCTCAATTATTGCTGAAACGAATATCCTCATCGGAGCAAGTCCAAACAATCCCGTTAAGGTTGCACGCTTAGGGAAGGGTAGGACGCATAGTTGAATGCGGTCAACTGAAAGGTTAACAGAAAGGGGCTTACTCTCCACTCCCTCAACAATCAAACATCCTTCCAAGAGTTACCGTCCCACCATTTGGGAGTGTTTTCACCTTCCATCCTCCAAGTATATCCCTTTTCATCTGTCCATTGCCTTACATTATTTTCTTTTAGCTTTGGCTTTACTTCTTCTTTTACTTGTACTACTTCACTAACACTAACCTTTTTTGGAGGTGGAGGCAAAGGAGGTAATTCAATAAGTTCAACTTCTTTTTTAGTAGGTTCTTCCTCCTCATAATACTCTTCAAAATCCTCATAATATTCATCATCAGAGTTATAGAAGATAAATAAAAGTGTAATCACTATAGCTAATAATGCAAAAACACCAATAAATAAAGTCCCAGTACTTTCAAAACTAGAAAACAGAGAGGTTTCTGGTTCTGTAACTGAAACTAAAGATCCTTCGCCAAGATATTCATTATTCCACCTAACTTCAATCCATTGTGAGCCTATTGTATCTGGAGCCCAATCTAAGGCAATAGATGATTTAGAATTTATAGATACTAATACTGGTTCTTGAGCAATAATAAATTCACCTTTAGCATTCCTAACCAATACCGTAATGTTTGTATTTGCATCGGAATTTCCTTCGTTTTTCAAGGTAATTACTACTTTCAACGGATCTCCAATTTTTATTCCTCCGTATTTAGAATAAGTAATGTCAGTTATTACTAACTCTGGCTGATAGGGCAATATAATCCAAGAAGCAAGTGGATCTGATTCTGAATTTAGTTCCATTTCTATGTGATTTCCTGCAGCATCAGAACCCTCAACCCAAATATTTAGTCTCAATTCTTTATCTATTGGTAGCTCATCAATTTTATCAAATAAAGGAATTAATATGGAGAGTGAATATCTTCCAGCAATTGGATCATTAATCTCTAAATCTTGAATACTATCTTTGAAAAGATAATTTTGAGGCAATTCATTCTCAGGACTTATTGACCAATGAATTACAATAGATTCTTCTAATAATTTAGTTGTTTCTTTGATACTTAATTCTATAATTAATTCACTTATTTGTTCCCTATCAAAAATAGAATCTGGTCTTGGAGAATTTATTTGCTCTAATTGAGGAGGTTGATTATCAACCACCACCCAAGTAGTAGCCATATTACTTGAATCAAAAATACCCGTATTTAAATCTGGTAAATCAATAGACAAGGGATAATTACCAGGGAGAAGAGGGGAATTGATTTCAAAATAAAATATTCCTTCCTCTGTAGAATTAGATTTCTTATTAAATCCAATGCCCATCTCTACATTAGTACTTGTAGGTACAATAAGTCCTGTTCTAGAAAAGGACAATGAACCAGAAATTTCAAGTAAAGTATCAGGTAAAACATAAACACTATTATCTATTTTTGAACCTACAATAGAAGAAATTTCAAGGTTATCTGAATCAATCCAAATCTCATTTGAAAATCTCCACCTTAATTGAGGTAAAGTCATCAAACTACTATAACCTGAACGTTCTTCAATTTCTATAGATGGTTCGTGTATAAATGATTCTTCCACCAAATAACTCCACTTTATCTTGAAATTTATTCTGAATTCTAATTCACTATTAAATGGTCCAAAAAAGGAATTTCTAGAATAAACATTACAAGATAACACAACTAAAACATTGCCATTAGAATTACAACCTGATGCTGAGCGATTCCAAGAAATCCTCATGCCATTTGTTTCTGAATATTCTGCTAAATCAAAAGTTATACTTTCAATATCACTTATCCCATTTGGTTCATTAAATGGCAAAGTAAGCTCGTAAGAAACATCTGGATTTAACCACATTACGCCAGAATTATTCCAAGATATATCTCCAGATAATATCTGAGGTGAACCATCTGATTTAACTTGATAAACAAATAACTCTTCACCAATATTAGATCCTCCTCCTCCAACAAGCATATTACCAGCAGAATCTGAACCAGTTATGAAGCCGTAAACATAACTTCCAAGAGGGGCATTTGAGTCATCTAAAACATATGTGTAACGCCCCTCTGATGCAGATAAATTTGCAGGACTAAACATGGTATTTGACCAATATTCATCAGAAGAGGGCTGGCCATCTTGATTAAAATCATCAATCCATTCACGCCAAAGATTAATTTGTAAACTATCTGGTAATACTGGCCTATCAAATATGTCAAATCCAAGTATCTGATTAGTTGATGGAGAACGATGATCATATCTATCAATAGTACTGGATATTAATTGAGGTGCAAGTGAATCAGCAGTAAATGTTCTATTCACAACAATATCCGTTTTATCTTCTTGATTGAAAAGAGGATTTATTTTTATTTCATAAGTTAAATTACCTGGGCCAAAAGGTATAGAACGAACAAAAATAACTTTGCCATTTGTAAAATTACTACTCCTGCCAATTTCAAATCCGTTCTCTAAAATCAAAACCTCTAAATCACCTGATTTAGGGGTATTAATTACTGGATCAATATTCTCAAATGCCAAATTTACTTCAATAGAAACATCAGAACCAGATTTTAAAAAAGGCAATGTTTCTGGTATTTTTACACCTAAGTCATTACGTACTAACCAACTATGTATTCTAACATCGTTTTCTACCGATTTTAAATTTTCAGAACCCACCAAGATAATTTCAGGAATGCTTTTTATGCCATCATCCCTTACTAAACGAACCCTAATTTCTAGATTATAATCATCTTCCCAATTAGGATTAATCCTAAATTTTAATTTTGAAAGGTTCTCACTAGTCTCATAATATTCAAATGGTTGTTCACTTAATTCAATTAACTCAGTATCTCCAGATACAATAAATGGATCTCCGTTCACTGGAAAACTAAAATATATCTCATATAAATTTGAATTAAATTGGTATTCAATAGATTCAATACTTCCAATTGTTACTGTATGCTTAGATTCTATTTCAAGCCATTTTTCAGAAGAAACTAAAGGTTGTGTCGAATTAAGCAAGACAGTATCTTTTGTTAAAAGTCCTGGAGTATAATGTTGGTCAACTAAATTAACAAGGTATGAAGATTTTACACTAGAATATATAGGGATTGGGACCTCAGAATAGCCATTAACGGGATTGGAAAGTGCTAATAAATCATTTATTGTTGAAATGAAATTTGAATCATAAGATTCTCTAAATTCAATTTTAGGATCATAGGGAATATCCAAAGAACTAATTAAAATTCTTTGATTTATTCCTGTTAGCTTTAATTTCCCTAATACATAACCTTGGCCTTTTGTATTCCATACATCTCCTACTTGTGTAATATTTTCATTTAAACTATCTATCTTTGTTTCATTTAAACAAATTCTGTAAATTCCAAGATTATTTCTTATTTCAAATTCTGAAATTACCGAAGAACCTAATCTTATTTCTGCATCTAATTCAATTATTTCACCCAATTCAGGATTTAAATCTAAGCATAATCCAAAAACTGAATTTGAAGGAATCCAGAAATCAATATATTTTGGAGAACCAGTAGATAAAGTGACTAATTTAGATAAGGAACCATCAACCCATCTATCTTGTGAACCCCAAAATCCGATTTCGTTCCTAGAAAGATTCCATTCAGGATCCCCATCATTACGAATATCAATAAGTGGGGATAATGGAAGCAAACCAGTCTCAAATTCTATAATAAATGATTTAAAAGACCAAGCACCATTATTTGAAACCCATCTCAATAAGATATTCTTTGAAGGTTTTTCTAATTCCAAATATCCTGAATTTGAAATATTATTCCAAATTCCTAAACCTTCTGAAATTTGTAATTGACCAGTTCCAGATACATCTATATCAGTATTAAGTGATACGATTGGCCTTGTAGAAAAAATTTCAGGCAATTGAATATCTCCCGAACCTTCATATTTTTCATCAACCCAATTTCCATTACTAATCCAACCAATCTCATTTGGATTTTGGAAAAATTCGGTACTCCATAAATTTCCTAATGAAATAGAGTGAATAATTGGTGAGATAGGATCATCACTCCATAAATGCAATTTGATTCTAATACTTGGATGAGTTAACCAATCAATCCTCCCCAAATCTGCAAATAATTCCTCCCTGCCTTCATAACCTAAAATCGGATTGTTTGTTTGAGCATCTAAAATTGTCCAATCAATACCAGTATTTTCGGGAGTTTCTGCTAAGATATTAAGAAGACCAAAAGGACCTTCTCTAACTGAATGATATTGCCCATAACCAATAATTGGAGATGTCCAGTTAGCATCTCCTGAACCCTCGACTTTAGCTGCTCCTGTTCCCGAACCAGAAACTGGAGTAATTGAAATATCATCAAGATTCCAACCATCATAAGTAACACTAAAATCAGTTGGACCCAAACCAAATCTAATTCTGAAATCGCTATTACCCGCAATATAAGAATCAACTCTATGCGATTGTAATGAATAACTGCTATCTGATACTGATCCAGAATTTTCCCAAATTGTTGACCAACCATTTGTACCTTTCACTTGAAAATATGCATGGTCCCAAGAACTACTTTCAACGCCTAATTGCTTCCAGAAATTTACATTCCAACCACCACCACAAGAAGAACAATCAATACTAGGAGATGTTGCATAATACGTAGTTGCCATTTGATTAGGGTATTGCCCTAAATAAGTGTAGATTGCTTTTGAACCACTATGAGCTCCAGCAGAATCTACTCCCCAAGCCCAACCGCCTGCAGCATCTAAAGACCATCCATGGTTAAATGATTCAAAGTCCCAAGATGCAGGAGGAGTATTAATTCTTAATCCCGTGAGATTATAATCTACATTTTCAGATTCTGATCTGAAATTAGTCCAATCATTTTGAGAACTCCACTGATGATCATCTATGGAAATATCTACTATCGGTTCTAAATCAAATTCTAAAAGGTCCAATGCATTATCTTCTGGAATAAGTAATGAAAAATCTTCCGAAAAACCATTTGGAAATGAATTAACCTGAACAATCTCTGATTCTCCAATTAATGTCATTTTACTATTAGAAGACATATTTTCTAGATGATTATCATCAAACAACAAGTTTGAAAATGAACTGAAAACCATAATCAACATCATAAAAATGGCTAGCAAATTTCCTCTCAAATGCATACTCGCCATTGAACCTCGTGTGTCTTGGAGGTTTGTCAAACCTTTTACGGCCCCTAAGGGGCCGAAATTAGTAATTAATATCACCCTAGTTCGTTTGGGCAAGTTGTGGATAGAAAAGAGGAACTCAAAAAAATGGCTGGAATTCATGCAGCAGGATATGTAAAAAATGGGATGAAAGTAGGTTTAGGAACTGGCTCAACTGTAAAATATACAATACTTGAATTAGGAAGAAGAATAAGAAATGAAGGATTAATAATCAGTTGTGTTCCAACAAGTATTTCAACAGAAAAATTATCTATAGAACAAGGCATTAAACTATATGAGTTGTCCATTCTCGAAGGGTTAGATCTCGTAATAGATGGTGCTGATGAATTTGATGAAAATTTGACACTAATTAAAGGAGGAGGAGGAGCATTAGTACGTGAAAAAATAATAGCTCAAGCTTCTGAAAAAATGATTGTTGTTGCTGATGAATCCAAAAGAGTTGAGAAACTAGGGAAATTTGCATTGCCAGTTGAAGTCATAAAATTCTCATGGAAAGAAACCCAGAGAAAAATTTCAGAAATAACAAATATTGAGATCTCTAGAATCAATAGAAGAATGAATAATGAAACTAATGAGCCAATGATTACAGATAATGGAAATTTTATACTAGATTTATCTCTTGAAGAAATCAATAACCCTTCACAATTAGAAAATGAATTAATACAACTTGCAGGCGTTTTAGACTGCGGTCTTTTCTGCGATATTGCTAGTACTGTTGTATTGGCTAATCCCGAAGGTATTGAGATTATAGAAAAACGGGCCTGACGGGGTTCGAACCCGCGGCCTACGGATTAAGAGTCCGTCGCTCTACCTGGCTAAGCTACAGGCCCATTACATCCTCAAGATATGCGGTTTTAGATTATTCCCCTAATCTCAAAAGATATGAGTGCCTGATTCTCCTCTAAGTGTGCTTAATGCATTTCCTGGAGAACATAATAAAACCCTGCAAGTATCTAATTTTTGAACAACGGAGATCATTGCTTCAACTTTAGGACCCATTGATCCTTCAGGAAATTCTCCAGAATTCAAGTGTTCTTTAGCTTCATTAAAGCCTAATTTTGAAATCTTTTTGGAATTTTTTGTACCAAATCCAAGTTCAATTTGATCTACTGCAGTAGACGTTATGAATACATCAGCACCCAATCCTATTGCTAGCAATGCCGAAAAACGGTCCTTGTCGATAACGGATGCTACACCTTTCCAAGTATCCTCAATCACAATTGGAATACCTCCACCACCACCACAAACAACTACAGCGCCTAATTCAACTAATTTTGAAATCAAATCTAGATCTAGTACCTTAAGAGGTAAGGGGGAAGGTACAACTCTCCTCATTCCTTTTTCTGTTTCGGCCACATCCCATTCTGCAAGTATCTTATTTTTATCATTCAAGATTGGTCCAATTGGTTTTGTTGGTTTTGTAAATGCAAAATCGTTTTCATCTACAAGCACTCTTGTAAGGACTATTGCAGTTCTTTCTGGTCGTGATTTTAAATCTAGTAATGAATCTAATTCCAGTGATAATTCATGGCCAATCATCCCCTGTGTAGCCGCAACCCAAGTTGATAAATCTGTTCTAATTCTATTAGAGTCACTTCCCCTTTCTTCAAGTAAAAGTAAATCTCCCACTTGGGGTCCATTACCATGTGTCAAAACAACATTAAAACCAGCTTCTAGCAAGTCAACAACATCATTTAAAACTAGTTTAAGTGCTTTATTATCTTGAAATTCTTTTGGCTTAGTAGGGTCACTTAATGCGTTCCCACCAATCGAATATAATGCTAATTTTTTAGCATGTTCGGAACCTACTCCTGTGAATACCAACCTTTCAACCTCATCTATCTCACACAACATACTCTCTTGACCTTTTTCAATATAATTAAGAATTTTAACATATTTGCCAATATCTCATGTATTTATGCGTCTGTTTCAAAAGAAAGGTTAGGTTCGCATCAGTTAATGGCAAAGACTCTATGGATTTCTGACGTGCAATCTGGTTCATTTACTGGAGATTCCGTTGAATTAAAAGGATGGATAAAAAGGCATAGAAGCAGTGGTAAAATAGTTTTTATGACCCTAAGAGATTCCACAGGAGAAATTCAATGCGTAGCTAAAAAGGCAGAACTTGAAGAATTAGAGTTTGAAGCCATTAAAAATGCATTAATTGAAAGTAGTGTTGTTTTAAAAGGTAATGTAAAAGCAGACGATAGAGCTCCAGGAGGACATGAATTATCACTCAGTAATGTCACAATCATTGGAGGAGTAAATGCAGAAAAACCATTTCCAATAACTGAATCGGCAATGGAAGACACTGAAGGAGGAGAAACTGAATTTTTACTCGACAATAGGCACCTTTATCTTCGCACAGGTAGAATGACTACAATGTTAAAAATACGTTCATCGATTTTTGGATCTATACACTCATATTTTAGAAATCGTGAATTTATTGAATACCAAGCACCATCTTTTGTTGCAGGGGCTGTAGAAGGTGGGTCTACTCTCTTCGAAGTACCTTATTTTGGACGTAAAGCATACCTTACTCAATCTTGGCAATTATATGCTGAAGCTGCTATGCCTGCATTGGAAAGACTATACACAATTGCACCATCATTTAGGGCTGAAAAATCTAGAACAAGGAGGCATTTAACTGAATTTTGGCATGCAGAAATGGAAATTGCATGGGGAGGTAACGAAGAAGTTATGGCCCATGGAGAAGCATTAGTACGCCATATTGCAAAGAATCTACTTGATGAAAGAAGTGAGGAATTAGAAAGCATAGGTAGGGACATTGATCTGATTTCAAGATATGCTGATTCAAAATACCCAAGAATTAGATATGATGAAGCTGTAGAAACATTACAAAGCATGGGAATTGAGATTGAATGGGGTCAAGATTTAGATTATTCAAAAGAAAAGGTCCTTACTAAAGATTTTGATGTACCACACTTCCTTACGCATTATCCCAAAATCGCCAAACCATTCTACCATAGGCCAGATCCAGAGGATGACAAATATGTTCTTTGTCATGATTTATTAGCACCAGAAGGATATGGGGAAATAATAGGGGGAGGAGAAAGAACTTGGTCTGAAAAAGAAATTCTAGAAAGAATTGATGAAGAAGGCACACCAAGAGAACCTTATGAATTCTATATCGATGTCAGAAGATATGGTGGTGTACCTCACGGAGGATTTGGAATGGGTGTTGAAAGAGTATGTAGTTGGCTTTCAGGAGCAGATCATATTAGAGAAGTAATACCATTCCCAAGAGACTCGAGAAGAGTTACTCCTTGATCATTATTTAAGATTTTCAAAATAAGTAATTATTTGCTCACTAACTCCACATAAGTCTTTTTCTTTGATAAATATGTCAGAAGCATCTATTAATTCTTCATGCCTTGTGTTGAATGCAATATTGAATCCTGAATAATCAAACATACTCTTATCTTGCCTACTATCTCCAATTGAAACTGTTTGTTTTTTACTCACTGATAATCTCCTTTGTAAGATTTGTACAATTGAACCTTTAGCAATCAATTGTACTTGATACCTCCCTAACTCCGGAATTTGTCCATTTTCTGAATAATTCCAACCATTTGTAAATACATTTAATTTAGTATCAAAACCAGAACAAAAATTTTCAGAACTAAGTTTATCTATTCCTCCAAACCTTGGCTTCCATTTTCGATCACTAATGAAAAAGGATGCTATTCTATGAGCTACAGGATGCATTCCTCCAGAAATTATTGAAACATCCAAACCATATTCAATCAAAGAACTTATTGCTTTTTCAATATTTTTCATTAATGGACAATCACTTAAAAGTTCATGTAATTTTTCATTGGTCATATGTTCACCTAAAGCACCTCTGATTAAATTAAGATCATATTTTATCCAGTCCCATTCAGAGATTAAACCAAGCTGAAATGCGTCATATGCTTCTTCATTAGATAAATTCAATTTATTATAAATCCATTCCCAAGTGGAAAGATAATCCACAAGTACGCCATCCATATCAAAACAAACTAACCCTTTAGACATAATTACACCTAATCTGAATAATTTGTAACAATAAATTCTGTTTGTTTCCCTAGAATATATGAGATTATTGCAGACATTAAAGAGAGCATACCTAAAACTGTTGCCCCTATTGTCACAAATGCAGTACCCATAGATACGGAATCTATAGAATCATACTTTCCAATGACATTGTATACTAAAATAAATGATGTTAATATCATCAATAAACCAGGCACTCCAAATAAAAATAAAGGATTTTTTATGTTTTTACGGATATTATTTACAGATTTTATTTTTTTTGTGTTTTTATCTAAAGAAATTGTTTTTTCAACAATTATTTCATTTATTTCTCCTTTTGAAATAAAGTGATTATATCCAATATTATCAAAAAAGATCCATGATATTTTTTCAAGTTCCTCATTAAGATTAATTAGACTACTTTTCACCATTTTATTTGAATCTTTAACTACTAATGCAGTACTTTTTAATTTTTTAATTTCTGATTCTAAAATATCCTTAAATTTTTTCAATGACATTTCTCTATCTAAATTAATCACTAATAAATTACTTTCAAAAGTAACCTCTTTCAAATTAGCAGAGATGTTTTTACCATCGCTATGAGAAAAAACACAACCTAAATCTGTACAATATGATTCTGAATTATCAATAGAATCAATGCCGATTACTCTAATTTTTTCAGAATATTCTTTTGCAAGAATAAGAAATGAACTAATTCTTATTTCTTGGTTCCTGGAAATGAATGTGATTTGCATCCTAACATGCAACTCCTGCATGTGAATAGTTATACATTTTTTGAAAAGAACTACACATTTACCTATTATCTTGAAATTAAATAACTATTCCGAATGTTGTGTCAGAGCATTTTGGTGTCATCATAATCATACCTGCATTCAATGAGGAAGACTATGTTAAAGACACGATTTCATCTATTCCAACGGATATTGATCTTGTTATTTTAATAAATGATGGATCTACTGATTCGACAGTAAAAAATGCAGAAAATACATTTAATAATAAAAAATGGAGCAAGATCGATAATAATTCATCTAAATCTAATTTTTTAATAATTAATCAAAAAAATAAAGGTGTGGGTGCTGCAGTTTGTAATGGCTTAAAAAAATCATTAGATTTATTTAACTCTGGAAAACTAACGGAATTATTTCCAGATAAAAAAGAATGGATAATTGTGATTATGGATGCTGATGGACAAATGGATCCAGAAGATATTAAACCATTAATACAACCTTTAATTACAAATAAAGCCGATCATGTCAAAGGAGACAGATATGATTTAAAGGGCATGCCTAAATCACGTAAATTCGGTAGTTTCCTATTGAAAAAACTGATGCGTTTTGCCAGTGGATATCCAAAAATAAATGATACACAATGCGGATATAGAGCTATAAAAATGAGCATGCTTGAAAAATGGGATTTTTCTCATTTTTGGAGTGGTTTCGGATACACAAATTGGTGGATTTTAGAGTCAGGAAGAAGAAGTTTTAGATTAGAAGAAATTCCTGTAAAATGCATCTATAATGGGAAAAAATCTAAACTAAAAGTCAGAATTTTTTTACCTAATGTCTCTCTCTTGATTTTTATGAAATTATGGAGAAGAGGTTGGGATTGGTACATACTTGGAAAAGGAACAGAATCTAAATCTGTAAGAATATGTATTTCCATACTTTGGTTTAGCTCACTTGCATCTATAATTTCAATACCATTATTTTCAATATCAGGGTTAAAAGCAATGATCTATTCAGCAATTAGTTTATTTATTGCTAAAAAGTTAGACGATAATGAATCAGAACGGAGGCTTAAATCTGGAAAATACCCTCTAATTGAATAACCCATAGTATCTTTTACTTTCAGTTTAGGAAGGTAGCATGGAAACGAGTTCAAATAGCAAAAAATATCTCCTTGCTGCAGAATTTGTTAAAATAAGCCACATATTAGTGATTAGTTACATGACATTTGGTTGGATTGTAAATAATCGTTATGTGTGGCTTTCAATAATGGCACTAGCCCCACTTTTTCACATACACTGGAAAACAAATAAAGATACGTGTATTCTAACAGATATTGAAAAAAAATTAAGAGGAAATAAAGAAATTCAAGGCACATTTATTGGAGGATTAGCGAAGAAATTCGTGAAAAAGGAACTTGCTGATTCTACGGTTTCTAAACTTGCATATGGCGTCATGTATTCATCGGCACTAATTTGTTTTACAAGATACCGATTAATCTAATAATTCTTATTTTTCAATTAATATTCAGGCCAATAATAATAATTACTCAGATTCTATATTTCTCAACAGGAATTCCATCAATCAAATGCTCATTCAAAATTTCTTCTAAGGAATCTTCAGTTAATTTATACCATACTCCTTCAGGGTAAATTACACACGAAGGCCCTGACTCGCATTGATCTAAACATCCTGATTTTTGCACTCTAATATTTACTAGCCCAGAATTTTTTGCCATTGTTTTTAATTTGACCATGAGTTCTAAACTATTTTTGCTCATACAACATCCTCTTTGAGAATTTTTATCTCTTTCGTGTGAGCAGACGAAGACATGCCTCTCAAACTTTTGATTACTCAATATTTGCCACCTCTTCAAATTTTAATGCTAACTCAAAATCCTTTTTTGTCAAACCATCTACATCATGTGTCCAAATTAATATTTTAACAAAAGCCCAACCCAGTTCAAAATTTGCATGATGATTTTCGTTTTCACAAACCTCCGCGGTTATATTTAGGAATTCTAATGCCTCTTTGAAATCTGAAAATTTCCAAACTCTTTGAAGATGGTGATTTTCAATGATTTCCCAATCAGTACTTATTTTAGTGGTATATTTTATGATTTCATCTTTTTCCATAGGGTTTTTTTCCCTAAAATGCATAACCATACCTCTTTAATTTGAATTATCCCCACAAATGACTATCATTACCGCCTTGTGTCTTTTTCTCAATTCTTTCATGTAACTTTGTACGTCTTTTTTGGTCTTCTTTTTCATAAGCGATTAATTCTTCATCATCAATATATGGTGGCCTCATGTGTGCAACTAATTTCATGCAAACTATCACATCTTTAGCTACATAACTAACTTCACCATCATCACTTTTAACTTCAATCATATTTTTCCCACTTGACATTAATCTACCTCTAATTGTCAAATCAGTATCTTTGGGATATGCGCGAGCATCTAGTTCAATCTCAATAAGGTCATCCATTCGCAAACCATGCCTACGACTAAGCAATGACCCCTCCAAGATATCCGAATTCGCTTCAATATCTGGACAACCTAATTCTTCCCATAATGGTATTGCCCACTCTGGTAATTCTACATCAGAACGTCTTTTTCTTCCACCTGCCACTATATCACCTAACCCTCGCAAAAGTTCATCCTGTAAAAACAACTCTATCTTCACATTCATACCATTTTGCTAAAAACAGATTACATTCCCGCATGACTGAGAGGGGCATATGACAGCAGTCAATTGGAAAAAAATCGCCACGGTTCCATTTTCAGATGAACTTCTTGATAAAGGCTTCACTAAAGCAAGAAAAGCATCAGAAAATGTTTACGATCCAAATAAAACATTTAGAGTAAGAAAACAAATGATTAGAATGATACAATCTGCTGTTGATACAATTTCTGAACAATTACTCAACCACGTAAGAAATTGGCCCAGTTTAGAAAATTTAGATCTTTTTGATCTTGCATTAATAGAAGCAGCAGTTGGATTTGACGATTACAAACATAATCTAAGCATGCTTCAATGGTGTTCAAAACAAATTAGATCAGTTGCAAAACAAAATATTGACAAAATTACAAAAACTGCAAATGTCGAATTTATGCATAAAACAAGAAGAGAGGCTTATGGCAGAATTAGCAGTATTATTAATCAAACATCTAAAAGTCTGGAGTGGCTTAATTCTGCAAGAGAAACGTTAAAGAAATTACCTTCAATTGATTCCAGTAATCCTTGTATTGTTGTTGCTGGAGCACCTAATGTGGGGAAATCTGCATTAATTTCAGCATTGTCGACTGGAAACCCAGAGGTTGCATCATATCCATTTACTACCAAACAATTACATCTGGGACATTTTGAACATCGAAGATTAAAATACCAAATTGTAGATACTCCTGGATTACTAGATCGGCCAATGCAAGAACGAAACCAAATAGAAATGCAAGCTATTGCTGCATTAGAGCATACAGGAAGTATTGTATTATTTGTAATGGACCACTCTGGAGAATGTGGCACAAGTATTGAAGAACAAAATAATTTGTTAAATGAAGTTAAAGAATTACTTAAACAAAAAGAAATTGTAGTATTAGAAACAAAAGCAGATTTAATAGAAATTGATGAAAAAGAGTTACAAGAATTTAAGTCAGTGGAAACTAACTTAGACTATAAAGACTACGAAGAAAATAAAATAAAATTTCTAAGAAATAAATCAACTAATAATATCATGATTAGTACCAAAGAAGATTTTGGTTTAAAATCAATAAAATTCCTACTAATAAATAAAATCAAAAAAACACAGAATAACGATCCTCTTGAACTTCCAAAAGGTTGGTATAGATCAGATATAGAATAATTATTTAAATTCTATTCCTGCAAAAATCATTGTACTTCCAAACAAGAAAGTAATTGTAGAAACAAACCAACTAAGTCTAGCATGATATTCATAATTCACTACATTTGCTGCTGCAGGATTTGCTTCTGAACTAACACTACCTGTAGCCAATCTATATTTTCCAGGCTCTATTTTCCAATTTAAACCATCTTCACCAACAGAATCAGCACCGCCAGAAACAAAATTCAAATCTTCAGCCTCACAAGGAGTTAACCCAATATCATCAGGAGGACATTCTATTGCATCACTTGCTGGAATTACGCCAACCCATGTTGACTCTGATTGTGACCATTCTATCGAAATTTTAATTGATAATATAGAAAACTGCGTAGGCACTTCCAAATCAGACAAAGTCATTCCAGCATAGCATTTATCTGGCTCTAATGGATTTGTAGGGCAGGGGATTACAGGCACATCCGCATCTCCTGAACCGCCATAACCAACTAAGCCAGCAATTGTAACTAAGATTAAGATGACTCCAATAACTAAAGGTCCTATTCTCATAAATTTCACGTTTCCATTAGAATATTCCTATTAGTGTTAATAATTGAGGAGAAAGTAAAGCAATTACTAAAATAACCATCCAGAGTCTTAATTGTTTCTTAACTTTCAAATCCTTTTTAACTGTATCAATACAAGATTGAGAATTGCACAATAAATCCTCTGATGTTGGAGATATCGTTTTTCCACAAATCTTACAATGCTTATGCTCTTTAAATTTTGAAGATGATTTACCAACTGTAGCTTTTTTGACATTTTGAACATTTTTTGCCAAGGCATCTGCAGACTTCTTCACTGCATCTTTGAGTTTCTTTCCATTAACCATTTAATTCTCAACTCCATATACATTTGTGCCATCGAAAGGTTCGCCATTAACTGCTTTTCTTAAATTATCCACATCATGCCCATTTAATATAACAAGTGGTAAATTATGCTCAATAGCGATATTTACGCCTACAGGATCTACTGCAAAAGAAGAACCTGGTAAAATTTCTTTTCCGATTCCAGAAATTATACCTAATTCATTTAAAGACATACTTTCTATAGGTTTTGCATTAGAATCTAAACGTGGATCACTTGTAAAAACATGAGTGACATTAGTAGCAATTATAACACATTTTGAATTTAATTTTGCACCCATCTTTATTGCAACAGTATCTGTTGTGTGTCCTGGAACCGTACCTCCCATCACAACAAGATTATTTTTTTCTAAAAAAGAAGCACAATCTGAAATTGATTCTGGTATTACTCCATCCACCATTAAATTTGAATTGGAAAAAAATCCTATAATCTCCTTTGCATTTTTCCTAGTTGCTTCAATACCAACTAGATCCAATTCAAAAGGATCTGATACACCACTTTTTTTTGCAAGTTTTATATTTTCCCTTGCTAATTTACCTCCTCCTACCACAATAACCATTCTTATTTTTTTACTAATAACAGAGGCTATTAAATCAGTAAAATTAGACTTCCATGATTCTAATGTACCTTCATTATTACTTGAAAGGAGACTCCCTCCGAGAGCAATTACAATAGCATCATCCATGATATTCAGTACCACGTCCCAAGAATGAGAATATTGCTTTATCTGTTAATATCACATCAGAATAGTAATTAAGAGATATTGTATTAACTAGCCGACATATTCACAAGGGGCATTATAGGACCAATGTTGAGGCCGTTGTATGAGCGAGGATGATGATAAGCAAAGCAGACGGCTCAAATTAAAGTTTAATTTGGAAGAATTAAGGAAAATGAAAGGTAACGGTACTGAATTAGTCACAGTATATTTACCACCTGATCGTCAAATTTCAGACGTAAGACAATTATTACAAAATGAGCATGGACAAGCTGCCAACATAAAATCAAAAGGAACTAAAAAGAATGTGCAAGGAGCAATTGAATCTGCCCTTTCAACATTAAACAATTATAAAAATGCAGGTGAAAGAGGTTTAGCAATATTTGTAGGTGCAATAATTGTTGGAAATAATAAAACAAGAATGATAAATGTAACTGTTGATGATCCTCCAGAAGAAATTCAATCAGTCCGATATAGATGTGATTCAAGATTTGAATTAGACCAATTGGAGGAAATGCTAATTGAAAGAGCAGCATATGGTCTATTTGTAATTGATAGATCAGAATCATGCTATGGTATTGCTAGTGGAAAAAAAATCCACGCTCAAGAATATCTACCATCTCAAGTACCTTCAAAACACGGTAGAGGTGGACAATCAGCTCAAAGATTTGAAAGATTAATTGAAGAAGCAGCTCACAATTTTTTTAAAAAATCAGCAGAAAGAGCATGCAATTACTGGTTACCAATGATTTCCGACATGAAAGGAATCATTGTTGGAGGCCCTGGCGCCACAAAAGATTATGTTGTAAATGGAAATTATTTCCATCATGAAATCCAGAAAAAAATATTACCTACAAGATTTGATGTAGGATATAGTAACGAAAGTGGTTTAAGAGAACTGGTTGAAAATGCAGGATCAATAATGGAAGAAATTGAATTAGATACCGAAAGAAGAATTGTAGATAAATTCCTCATGGAGATAATGAAGCCATATCCCAAAGCAACATATGGTGAAAAAATAGTTAGAAACGCATTAGAACAAGGTGCTGTAAATACTTTACTTCTATCTGAGAATTTAAGGAAGCAAATTGTCAAATTAGAATGTAATAGTTGTAAACATCAATGGGAAGTTTCCTTAAATCGTACAGATCCGATTCCATCTTGTCCTTCATGTGCTGCTGATGAAGAAAATATA
>Ga0209404_10001262_pt1 | contig 17461 bp, 7 predicted proteins | sample TroAtlMetagenome_2_FD_187447 | JGI IMG/M metagenome (GOLD analysis project Ga0209404, IMG submission 187447) | Marine eukaryotic phytoplankton communities from Atlantic Ocean - Tropical Atlantic ANT8 Metagenome (SPAdes) (version 2) | ecosystem: Environmental > Aquatic > Marine > Oceanic | place...
GAAATATGGTTATGAGATAGTATTTGATATACATGGAGACGAAGGATGTACAAAACATTTTATACTTCATAGTCTTGGTTGTAAACCGCCTTATTTTGATGGTATCAATAAAAAATTAAATCAAAAAAATAAACATTTTCAATTAAAAAACTATTATGATGATGCGTATATGAAGGGAGCAAAAGATACGCTTGATGATTATACTAGAGGTATTACCATAGAAGGATGTATGAAACATCCTATATATAATCATAAAACAATACAAGATGAACCGTTAAAGATAGGAAAAGATTTATTAGACACATTGGCTGAATTATAATATCTTATTTTTATATATGGGTGGTGGTATTTTACCAATGGCATTTCATAAAGGAAAAATATACTTTCTTTTTAGTCGCGAATATAGTAAAAGTAAAACTAAAAAGGGGTTGTGGAGCGATTTTGGTGGTTCAAGAGAGAAAGGGGAAACGTATGAAGAAACAGCTATAAGAGAAGGGCACGAAGAATCCAATTATATTCTGGGGTCAAAAAAGGATATAATTGACTTAGTTAATAATAGTTTATACGATATTACAATAAATAAATATAGAACATATATTGTTTTAATTGATTATGACCAAGATTTACCAAAAAGATTTCGTCAAGAATTTCTATATGTTAAACATAATAAACCAGATTTAGTATCAAAAAAAAATGGTTTATACGAGAAAGACATGTTAAAATGGTATTCATATAAAGATATAAAAAATGATTATAATAAATTTAGACCTTTTTATAAGAATATAGTTAAAAGAATTTTACAATTGTTTTAATTACACATACATTCCAAATGGAATTGTATTTGTTGCTGTTTTCTTGATTAATTTATCTACTATTTCTTTGGTAACTGTAAAGGGGAATTCCACTTTTATAGTTTCTTCCTTATTAAATAAACTTGAACCTTCTTTCATTAAACGATATAAATTAAGTTTTGTATAAATAATTTCTAAGCATCTTTTTAAATTCCTAACTCCCTTTTCTTTATCTGTCAATGTTTCACAAATATGACTAATGGTTGCATCAGGTATAATGATTTGTCCTTTTTCAAAATTAACATTTTGTTGAATTTTAGGTATCAAATAATCATTTGCAATTACACATTTTTGTTTGTTTTCATAACCACCTGTTTCAATTCTATACATTCTATCTTTTAAAATAGGATTTACCTTTTTTTCATCATTATAACTGAAAATGAACATTGCCTTACTTAAATTAAAATCTATATTGGAAAAGTATTTATCATGATATTTGTCATTTTGAGTTGTGTCTGTTAAATGTGTTAGAATACCCGCAATTTCTTCACCTTTTGGTGTATCACTAATTTTATCTAATTCATCAAAATATATAACAGGATTCATACATTTCTTTTTAATCAAGATATCTACTATTTTACCCCATTGACTACCTTCATATGTATAAGAATGACCTTCTAGAAAACTAGCATCAGTAGCACCTCCCAATGCTAGAAAAGCAAATGGTCTATTTAAAATTTTGCTAACACCTTCTTTAATAAGTGTTGTTTTACCTGTTCCTGGTGGACCCTTTACAGCTATAGCAGTTCCTAATGAATCAGGATTAGATATCCATTGTCCAACCATTTGTAGAATTTGCATTTTAGCATCTTCTAACCCATAAACCGCGTCATCTAATGTTTTTTTTGCCTGTTCCATAAATTCTTGACATTTTTCAGGCCCATCTTTCATAGATATTGGAAGATTTTGGTGTTTTCCAAAAGGAATTCTCATAAAGGTATCAACCCAACTTTTAATTTTATAATATTCGCCCGAACCAGGGTCCATATAATCAAGAGTATTTATTTTTTTCAACGCATCTGCTTTAAATTCTACAGGAATATCTGATTCTAATAATTGAATCTTATAAGGTTTATCTATTTTTGAATATTCATTTACTGCCTTTAATTTAGCTATGATTTTGTTTTGACCGTCTAAACTCATGTCCTTAAAATATTTAAAATCGTTGCTTACATGTCTCTCTCGCATCATTTTTCGCAATTGAATAAAGTTTTTTTCCTTTGCCTTTTTTTCCTTTTTTTCTTGTAATTTTTTTTCTTTTTTTTCCTTAGCTTTACATAAATCATCAAATTTTTTTTGCATAGCTTCTTTTCCCTTGCCCTTTTTTGTTTTAATTAATTCTTGTAATTCTCCAAGAATATCTTCCTCTTCTGTTTCTTTTTGACTTTTCAGTCTATTAGATAAAACCTTTTTATAAATTCTTTTTCTTTTAAATGCTTTATCCAATTTAATATCATATGTAATTTTACTTTTCTTTTTATGAGGATTGATATTAGTTACTATTCCTTTTTTAAATTCTTTCCAACCCTTTTGTTTATATAAAATTTTATCACCTTTTTGATATTTTGTAGCATAATATGTTCCGTTTTTCTTCATCTCTTTTTCCTGTCTTCTAGCAAGTTCCATCCATTCTTCTTCTGTAACATCATCTACGTGTTTATCTTCCAGTTTTATATTTTTTCTTGGTTTTTCTTCCTCCTCTTCTTCCTCTTCCTCTTCTTCTTCCTCCTCTTCTTCCTCTTCTTCATAATCTTCGTCGAATTCATATTCTTCTTCTTCATAATCTTCATCAAACTCCAGTGCTCTCATACTGGGGTCACCAACTGTAAATATAATATTAAATTTCATATTGTTATTTAACATTTCTTTCATAGCATCATCTAACTCTTCATCTTCACATGTGGGAAATCCTTCACAATCTAATTCTGGGATATCTTCTTCATCTTCCTCCGCTGTTTCTTCCTCTTCAATCTCTTCTTCTTCTGTTTTATTTTTTCTCTTTTTATACCTTTTTTCATCTTTTTCCATCATTTTATCAATCTTATCTAATTGTTTTAATCTTTCTTGACCGCCTTTAGATGGAAATATTTTTTGAATAAATCTTTGCAACTCACGATTATTCATTTCAGGGTCACCCATATCATCTCCAGGTTGGTAATCACTGCTACTATCACTATCACTGTCATCGCTGTCCTTGTTACGTTTTTTTTGTAATTCTTTTCTTTTCTTTTTTCTACCTCGCAATTTATAGTTTCCTCTTTTAGGAGAATCGTTCATATCTACTGGTTTCTTGGGCATATATATATGAGAAATATCATAATTTTATATCCATTTTTTAAAATCAATTTTACATTCTTTTCAAAAACTTAAAATAAAAAATTAAAATTGAAAACAATCTAAATATATCTATTATTAATATAAGAATGGCTCAGAAAACCCAAAGTGAAATGAATCCAGCTAAAATAATTGGTATACAATTCAGTGTTTTATCTCCGGATGAAATTAGAAAAGGTTCTGTAGCAGAAATTACATCAAGAGATACATATATCAATAATAAACCAGTAATTAATGGATTATTTGACCCAAGAATGGGGGTATTAGAACCCGGTTTAATTTGTCCTACCGACGGATTAGGTTATATGCAAACTCCTGGTTATTTTGGACATATAAATCTAGCAAGACCTGTTTATTATATTCAATATTTAACTACTGTTTTAAAAGTATTAAGATGTGTTTGTTTTAAATGTAGTAAATTAAAAATCAGTAAGGAAAAACACAGACAAGTATTAAAATTAAGTTTTAGAGATAGATGGCAATATGTATTTCAACACGCAAGTAAAGTGAAAAGATGCGGAGATGAAACTTGTGACGGTTGTGGATGCAAACAACCACGTAAAATTTATAAAGAAGGCTTAGCAAATTTATATGCTGAATGGACAAATGATGATAAAATTCCTGGTGCTGATGGAACTGTTAAAGATAAACTTACTATGAAATTAACTCCTGAGATGGTATTGAAAATATTTAGAAGAATTAGTGATGAAGATGTATCATTCTTAGGATTTAGTCCTATATGGTCCAGACCTGATTGGTTTATATGTCAAGTATTGGCGGTACCTCCTCCAGCAGTAAGACCTTCTGTTAAACATGATTCTCAACAAAGAAGTGAAGATGATATATCTCATATTATTGTAAATATTATTAAATCCAATAAAACACTTTTAGATAAAATTCAATCCAATGCTACAGCTAAAGTTATTGATGATTGGACTACTGTATTACAATATTATGTTGCTACAATGATTGATAATAGAATTCCTGGAGTTGCCGCAGTAGCACAAAGAAGTGGTAGAGCACTTAAATCTATTAAAGAAAGATTAGTAGGAAAACAAGGAAGAGTAAGAGGCAACTTAATGGGAAAAAGAGTTGACTTTTCAGCAAGAAGTGTTATCACACCAGACGCCAATATCGGTATTAGAGAATTAGGAGTTCCTAAAAAAATAGCAATGAATATAACATTTCCCACTTGTGTAAATGATAGAAATAAAGCATTCTTAACAAAATTAATTATAAATGGACCAACTAAATATCCAGGAGCAAACGTTTTAGAAAGAAAATCAGGTGAAAATATTTCACTTAAATATGTAGATAGAAATACAATTACACTTAATAATGGTGATATTGTTCATCGTCACATGCTTGATGGAGACCCTGTTTTATTTAATCGTCAACCAACTCTTCACAGAATGTCAATGATGTGTCATATAGCAAAGGTGATGAAAGTTGGTAATACTTTCCGTATGAATGTTGCGGATACCAAGCCTTACAATGCTGATTTTGATGGTGATGAAATGAATCTTCACGGACCACAAGATGAAGAAAGTCAAGCAGAGCTAATGTACTTGGCGGCAGTTCCTTATCAAATTATATCTCCACAAAATAATGCTGCTATTGTTGGTATTTTCCAAGATTCTATGTTGGGTTGTGCTAGATTTACAAGAAAAAATATTAATTTCGATGCTAGGCACGCTATGAATTTACTTATGTATTATGATAATGTAAATCCTGAATTATTTAAAAATCCAGAAAAACGTATTTCCAGTTTTGAAATATTAAGTCAAATTTTACCACCTATATCAAGTAGAATGCGAAACGGTGTGTATGGAGAAACAGAAGAAGATAAAAAAACTACTAATAATTTAATTGAAATTGTTAATGGGGAATATTTAAGAGGACACTTAGATAAAGGAGCATTGGGCAAAGGGTCTAAAGGATTGATACAAACCATATTTAATGATTTTAATTATAAAGAATCCGCTGATTTTATAGATAACATTCAATCTATTGTAACTGAATATATGAAGTTAAGCGCTTATAGTGTCGGTATTAGTGATTTAATTGCTGATGAAGAAACAAATAAAAAAATTATTCAAGCCGTTAATTCTAAAAAGAAAGATGTACATAATTTGATTGACCAATTACATCTTAATGTATTTGAAAATTCTACCGGCAAATCTAATGAAGTTGAATTTGAAACAAAAGTAAATGGTTTCTTGAATGCGGCAGCTAAAGATGCTGGAAAGATTGGAAGAACTAGCTTATCCGCAGATAATAGATTTGTTATCATGGTCAATTCAGGAAGTAAAGGAAAACCATTAAATATTGCACAAATGATATCGTGTTTGGGACAACAAAATGTTGATGGTAAAAGAATTCCTTATGGTTTTGAAGATAGAACCTTACCACATTATACTAAATTTGATGACTCTCCTGAAGCAAGAGGATTTGTCGAAAGTTCATTTATTCAAGGATTGACGCCAGAAGAAGTATATTTCCACGCAATGGGTGGTAGAACTGGTCTTATTGATACAGCAGTAAAAACTAGTCAAACAGGATATATTCAAAGAAGATTAATTAAGGGTCAAGAAGATTTAAAAGTAGCATATGATATGACTGTTAGAAACAATAAAAATAAAGTTATACAATTTAGGTATGGTGATGATAATATTAATCCTATGAAAACAGAAAATCAACAATTATCTTTGGGAGAAATGTCATTAGAAGAAATATATTCTCATATGGCTGTTCCAGAAGACGATACTGCCAAATCAATATTTACAACAACATACGATGACAATACTCGTAAAAGAATGAAAAAACAGAAAAAAGATTTACAAAAGAAAACTTCCAATTTAATTATGGATATGATAGAATGGAGAAAACAATTAGTTACAAAAGTATTTAATAATGATAAGGATTCAACTATTCATATTCCTGTACATTTTAAGAGAATCATAAATAATATTCAACATCAATTACATATTCAGCCTGATTTTGTTGTTAATATTACACCATTAGAAATGTATGAAATAATAGACGACGCATTTGATACGTTAAATCAACATAAATTAACACAACCAACAGATTTATTCAAAATGGCTTGGTATTATTATCTTACTCCAAAAGAATTATTAATGGTCAAACGATTTAATAGAAAAGCATTGGTAGTATTAGTGGAAACTCTTATTTTGAATTATAATAAAGCTATTGTTCATCCAGGGGAAATGGTTGGAATGGTTAGTGCACAAAGTATAGGAGAACCTACTACCCAAATGACCCTTAATACTTTCCATTTTGCTGGTGTAGCAAGTAAAAGTAATGTTACTCGTGGTGTTCCTAGAATTGAAGAAATTCTTTCACTTAGTGAAAACCCAAAGCAACCGTCTACTACTATTTATCTAAAACCCCAAGAACAAACACAATTAGAAAGAGCTCAAGAAATTAAATATTCGTTAGAATATACTAGTATTCGTGATATTACAAAATCTGTTAGTATTTGTTTTGACCCAAAACCCGAAACAACATTAATTGATGCTGATAAAATATTAATGGAAGAATATAATACATTCCAAAAAATAATGGAAGAGTGTGGTGCTATACAAACACCATTATCTACAGGAGATGAATACTCTAAATGGATAATACGCATTGAATTATCAAAAGAAGATATGATGGATAGAAATGTAACCATGGATGATATTCATTATGCTATAGCAAATTCATTAAAAAATCAAGTAGAATGTGTATTCAGCGACTTAAATGCCGATAACCTTGTATTTAGAATTAGAATGGTAAATTCAAAATCATTATTGGCAAATAAAAAGAAGAGTTTAGACCAAACCGATGAAATTTATATGTTGAAAAATTTACAAGAAAACATTCTTAATAATATTATTCTTAAGGGTATTAAGGATATTCCCAGAATTTTGATTAGAACTATTAAAAATTATATGGTAGAAAAAGATGGCAATTATGTTCCAGAAGATATTTGGGTATTAGATACTGTTGGAAGCAATCTTAAAAAGATTTTAGCTATTGATTATATTGATACAAAACGAACCTATAGTAATGATATTCAAGAAGTTTATAAAACATTAGGAATTGAAGCAGCTAGACAATGTATTTATAATGAATTAGCTGAAGCATTTTCAGATACAACATATATTAATTATCATCATATGGCCATGTTATGTGACAGAATGTGTGCTACAAAAAAAATGGTAAGTATTTTCCGTCATGGTATAAATAATGATGATATTGGACCTATCGCTAAGGCTAGTTTTGAAGAAACACCTGAAATGTTCTTACGAGCAGCTAGACATGCAGAATTAGATTTAATGACTGGGGTATCATCCAATATTATGTGTGGTCAAGAAGGTTATTTTGGGACTGGTAGTTTTCAAGTTTTAGTTAATATTGATGAAATGAATAAATTAGAAGCATCCGCATTAGAACAAAAAATAGACATTGATGATATGTTACAAGTAGATGACCCCAACGATGTATGTTCTAAACAAAATATTGTTATTAACAGTTCTACAAATTATATAGAATCTACTAATACAGGGGATGTTGATGATGATTATGATTTAGACTTCTAATTCAAATAAAATTTTCTTACAATAATTTATATTGTAAGAAATGATAGCTATTAATTCTATTATTGATAAAATTGTAAAAAAAGAAGATATATCAAGTAATAATCTTAATATATTTTTTTTACAATGTCTAGGTTATACAAGCGACATTAAAATTTATAAAGAATGTATTTTAGATAATGAATATGTTTTTGAAGAAGACAGTGAAATATTAGAAAACTTATATTTCAAAGCTAAAAATATAAAAAATAAATTTGTATCGTTAATTAATACTTGGAAATGGAATAAATCTGTTAAATATAATAGTGAAACAGACCTATATCTAAACCCTTTGTCTAATTTTAAAGACAAATATAAAATTACAATTATGGAAAATAATACTAGATATACATTTCGGTTAAGCGATATTGTAAATTATTGGATTGAATCATTAACAAATAGTTCGGGGCTATTTTCAAAACCAATAGAAATCAAAAATCCTCATACAAATTTAAATTTCAAGAAGCATAATTTATACAATATTTATTTTAAATTAATAAATGCTGGATTTACAGTACCATTATGTATTACTGCATTTTTCAAAGCCGACATGGATATACCAAAGTTTTCATACTGTTTTTATACTATGTTAAAGGAGAAAACTATTGAAAATTTTGCTAACTCTAATTTATATTATGATAAATGGGAACAAATTATGAACATGTTACACGAATTTCGCAAAGATATAGATTATATAACATTTACAAATCATATAAGTTATAGAATAAGACAACGTATATGTAAAGAATTAAAAAATCATTTAAATTTTTATTTGAAATATAAATTTTCTTGTAATCCATTAATTCAAAGAGATTTTAAAATGCAAACAAAAGATTTATTAAAAAAATATTTAATAGACAATCCAGATTTTGGTTATGAAAGAGGACAAGAAATAATGCGTTATATACCTCCCATCGACAGACCTAGACGAAGAAGAATCAATCCACCACCTCCCCCACAAATATTAGTATCAAACCAACCATCGCCTATAAATATTTCAAATACTCCACCAACAGAACCACCGCCACCACCGCCAGTTATAGAAACAACACCACCACCTTCACAACTAATTAATCCATTTGCTCCGTCCAGAGAACTTCCAAGAAGTCCGGCACAAGGACAAGTTACACAACACAGAACAACCATATCTAACACATTATCTTTATTCAGACGGTAATTTCATTTTATCTTTCAACTTTTTGTGCTTTTGTTTTTTTTCCTTCCTTCTCTCATGAGCTTCTTTATCTTGGATTTTTTTAATTTCTTTTTCTTTTTCTTTTTTCTTTAAAGATGTTGTCAAATAATTGGCTATATCTTTTTCTCCGTCTAATAAATTATCTTGTAATATTTCCTTGGGTATTTTGTATTTTTTATCTTTTTGTGCTAATCCCAAATAATCACCGCTTCGTATTCTCCCCTTTGTATAATACAAAATCATATACACTTCATTATCCGCCTCTGTAGATGTATCAAATATTTTTAAACTTGTATTTAATAATGACCCTTTATTTTTCATTTTTAGTATTACTGGGATTTTATATTCTTTGAATATCAAAAATATATCAAACTCATTTAATTTATATTTACTTTGTTTTATCTCTAATTCTATTTTATCCTCTTTATTAGATGCCGGTGTTTCAATAATTGATTGTGCTAAATCTTTTCTCCCATAGTAATAATTAATCAAGGCAAATACAGACCAATTACTAATATTATATTTCTCTTTTTTAATATTTCCTATTAAAGTTGTTTGAGGCATTTCTAATTTTAAATAAGCATCTATTAATTTATTTTTAATATTGTCAATTGATATTGACTTTTTACCTGTATAGTCTTTTATAATTGTTATTATAGGTTCAAACATACAACTAATTGATGATTTATAATGTACAAATTCTATTTTATCTGAACTATCTTTTATTAAATAGTCCGTCAAATATTTTGAATCTAGTTGGGGTGTAGATTTATCTATACAATTTGATACTTCCGATTTACCTTTATTGAATGTTGTATTATATGTAATTTTATTTTTGGGATTTACTATATCATAAATATTAGTCGTAGTAATATATTTATTATCTTCCCGTAATCGTATATCTTCTAGATAACTTTCTAATAATAATTCTTCTAATAATATTATTTCGTTATCGTTTATCTTATAATTTACACGTTCAAATGATAAAAATTCACTTGATGTAAAAATATATTTTCTTATTTTTGAATATCTTATTATTTCGTCTGCTAATTTTTTGAAATAAATGTTTCTATTATCAGAATTACTATATAAATTTTTTTTAGGTAAAGATAATTCACAAGTATTCTCCCGCATGAAAGTACAATGACTATTCGTATCACAATTTGACTTGTTCAAACCTAAACAGGTTATCATATCCGTATAATCGTCTAATGATACTAATTCAAAATCTGTATCAAAATTAACTGCTGGTTCTAATAATGTTTGCAAACTTGGTATTAATTTTACTAATTTTTCAATATATGGTATTGTAGGAGATGACACTAAATTTAATATTCCTGTTTTTTCTTCTCTTTTGGAAGATTGATTTATTATTATCTTTAATGTATCGCGGAATAATTTGTAAAAATTATTTTCCAATTCTATTTTTTTTATCATTTTACTTCTTTCTTCATCCGTTGAATCACTTGTCAGCATTTCTTCATCATTTAATAAATTATTAGCAGATTCATATGACGCATACGAAACTTCTTCATCCAAATCATCCAATCCATCTGTTTTCGGTATAGGTATAACAGGTACAACTTGGTTTGTTATTGTTTTTATACCTACTATCATATTATCTGATATTAATTTAGATTTTGGATTACAGGGTATTTTTCTATTAGATGTTTCATAAATTTCTTGTAACTTATTTTTTGTAAATTCATAATCAGCATAAACATCTAATTCTGCTATAGGAGTAAAATCTTCATTAATGTCTACACTTGACGGCAAACTAGGTATATACACATCTCCGTCCCCTTTATTAACAATTAAACCTATTACTTTATTATCTGAATTAATTATTTGTGTAACAAATCTATAACCTATTTCCGGTAAAATTATAATTATATTATAGGATGATATGTTCATTTTATAAGCATAATCTGCTTCTTTTAAACTTTTCTTTGCTATACAATTTTTTGTTAATAATTTCTTAATTTTTGTTAATACCGTTTTAATATCCGTTTTTTCCCAATCTTTTAATTTGAACATCTTCTTAGAAAAAAATTTACTTATTTCGAATTTATTTTTATCTTCTCTATTTTTTTGTATTTTACATAAAGGTTCAAAATAATCCCCTTTATTGTAAACCATTAATGTAAGTTTTTTTTCATCAAAGAATTCATCAGAATAATGATTTGTAGGACAAATCATTTCTATTTTTGATGTTATATCATCATTGGGGTTTCTAAAAATTAATAAATTTATACCCCTTTCAAACAAAACTCCACCATTATCTAAAGGTTTACATACCAAATCCCAAATATATTGATAAGTTATTTTTTCATCATCATCATTTATATAATTTTTAAAATTTTCAAAGGCTTGAGCTATTTTCCGTTTTTGACTAACATTTTTGATTTTACGGAAATATTTACTTCCTTTATAATTATTTAAATTTTCTATTTCTATATTTTCCTTTTTAAATAGCGTGGGTAAAATACCATTCTGAACACTTATAAATTTATCTATTGTTAAATTTTCTATAAATATTTCTTTTAACCTTGTAATGCTTATAATTTTCGCGTCATCTTTTCCAGGTGGTATAATATTTATTGTTTTATTATAAAATTCATATACATTTGCTAATAATTGTAAAAAAGATTGGTTCTTTGTTGATATTATTTTTTTATTCTCTTTTCTATTTTTTGCTATACCTAATCTAACAATACACGCTCTTTGTTGTTTTAATCGTTTATCTTCACCTGAACCTGATTTTTTTGTATAACAAATGTCTCTATTTTTAAACCCCAAAAATTTTTGTAAAGAAAGATTCATATATCCTAGTTGATTTTCTTCTAATGGGAATGACATAATAGGAGTATCATCTATTCTTGTGTTTGTTTTTCTACTTTTTTCTTTTTGTTCATTTACACATGACAATTTTTTTGGTTGGTCTTTTATTCTTTTAAATTTTATATCTATTTTATCCAATTCATCCATGTCTATAGTACCATCGTCCTTCATAGGAACCTCCGGTAATTTACCATCTAAACTTTTCTTAAACATATCTTTCATTGGTTCTCCTTCTCCTTCGTTTGTAAATGGTGTTTGAAAACAACACGGAATACATAATCCTTGAGGGTGTTTTTTAGCGTCTTGAAAACCTGGATACATTGGTTTGTAAACTACTTTTCTAGCAGGATGGTTCTTTGGAATATTTGATTTATCTCTATGAAATCTATCATCAGTAAATTCTACAATTCTTTTACCCTTAGGCACTTTTTTGGCTCCTTCTGGAACAAGAGCATCCCAACCCCCACATTCTCCATCATTTATTTGTTTTAAAGATAAACTTCTACCATTTCCTTTATCATCTCTTATACACCAAAATCTAGGACAAATATAATTAAATTTTTTATCTTCTTTTGAACCATAACGTACAGATTCATCATATGATTTTGTATTATTTTCTCTATCTGTATCATCTATATATTTTAATTCTTCGTCGGTTAGAACTATAGGCTGTCTTCTATATTGTCCTGGACATGCCCTACTATAAGAATGATAACCAGGAGTATCTTTTTTTAAAAATAAATCAGGGTCTGATTCTTTTAATTTTTTAGTAAATATACTTTTGGCTCCTGAAATAGCGGTACCTTCCAAATCTATTTCTATTTCATCCTCATCACCGCTATCATCTCCTTTTCCTCCTCCACCTAAAGCCATATCTTCATCAAAGTCGCTTTCCTCATCATCCTCAGATAGCACTTCTAACTCAGGAGAACTATCACCATCGTCTACTTTACTTGGACTCTTAGATGGACTCTTAGGTGGACTCTTAGACGGAATAATTTCTAATGCTTCCTCTTCCTCTTTGTCCTCGTCCTCTTCTTTACCTTCTTCGTCGCTTTCTTCTTCGCTTTCTTCTTCGCTATCTTCTTCACTTAATTCATTCTCATCTTCTGATAAATCTTCTAATGTTAATTCCTTTTTTGTTCCAAACCTTACAGGACCTCTTTGTTCTTGTACTGCCTTTATATCTATTTTTTCCATATTTTTTACTTTTTTTTTACATAAATTATCAATTCCCGTTTTCATTTCACTTGTTAATTTAGTTTTTAATGCAATTTTTAATAATGAATCTATATAAATTGTTATAAATGGAATGTAATATAAATTATTTATATTTTCTATTGTTATTTCTGTTATCTTATCAGTATCAAATATTTTTGATTCTATAAGTGTTTCAAATCCAGGATTACTCTCAACTATTTTTTTTGAACCATATGAATCAACTACCATTTCTACTTCTTGTGACCAATCAGATATTATTTCTAATGCCTTCCTTCCATCCGCAATATCTTTTGGGAAATTTTCTAATAATTTTGTTACAATCTCTTCAAAAGAATCATTTTCCTGTCTTTTTCTTGTAATAAATGATTTTATACTATCCATAACTTTAAATGCATTAACTCTTTTATACATCAACTTTATAACATCTGTGTCCTTTGCTACAGTACCCTTATATATGTTAAATACAACGCCCGCACATCCAACTATTTTATTAATATTAATTTTTTTTTTATTTTTTATGATAAATTTATATTTTAAGTTATTTATTTCAACATTTTTATCTGTAATATTCGAAAATCCCATGTATTCGTAACCACTTTGTTTTAAATAGGCGCCAACTATATCTATTATACTGTTATTTATAGCATCTTTTATTATTTTATTAATATCACGTATATCCAATAAAATTTCCGAATCAAAAAATATTTCAATTGACCCATCTTGATAAAATTCACAATAAAGTTCAAAATTCACGCGTTTAAATGTGTGTTCAATATAAAACCCAACAGATTGTTTTCTAGATAAAGTTTTTGATATATTTAAAATTTTTGTTTTTCTATTATTATTCAATACATATAAAGTTGGTACTTTTATACCAGATAGTGATATATTGGTGTCTGTAAAGAGTCTATATATATTTTCATAATTGGCACCTGGATTATATTTTATAAGTGGTACATTCTTTGAAGAATGTATTATTTTAAACAATACATCTAATGGTAATTTTAATTGATTTAATGAACGAACAGTAATATGAATATGAGATATACCTATTTTTTCATAATCCAATGGATTATTATTCCATATATTATAAAATAAATCTACTCTGTCATTAATTTTTTTAAAATATTTTTCTATTTTCGACTTTTCTTCATTATACATTTTTAATTTGTCCTTTTGTAATTCTTCCTTTGTTTTAATTTTTTTAAATAGTGTCGGATAATATAATTTTAAGAAATATTCTTCATTTAACTCAGTATCATTCGCATAATCTAATACATCTTCTGCAAAGCATACATAAATATTACCATTTTCTATGGGAAAATATTTCATTAATAAGTATGAGTTTTGAGTAGTAATAATATTATCTAGTTGTCTTTGTAACCAACCATCTATTGTATTATTATTGTATGGATTTGATATAAATGGATAATTTTTATTAACAACCAACTTCTGTCCAATTGGTTGTGTTAATAAAATATCTGAATCCCATTCTATATTCAAATTATCAAATTCATCATATTCATATTTATCCTTTCTTACAATTGCTTTATCAAAAAAACTCGACACCCTTTTATTTTTTATAGTGTTTTTTGTTGAAACTATATTATATAAAAATGCTTTCAATCTTACATCTGTCAATTCAATAGTATCTTCTTGTGTTAAATTGTTAAAACTATTATTACTATTTATTAATTTTTCTGTTACCGAAAATAAATACATTTCAGCGGTAGATTGGTTAATATCAGTACAATCCATTAGTATTTTTTCTTTTATTCTTAAAATTGTATCATCGCCATGTATATAAGAATTAATTACAGCAATTGGTATATTTTTTTCTTTTATACTTTTTAATCTAGATGCTGTAAATATATCAGAATAATCTGTTGCTGTTATATTTTTATTACCTGCAAAAATATATATTTTGGATATTTCATTATTAACTACTTTATTAATTTTATATATCTCGGACATCTATATAAATATATCTTATATTTTTATTATATAATTATGAATATTGTTGTTGCCGCATGTAAAAACAAAGGAATTGGTATTAATAATAAACTACCGTGGAGTTTATCCAAAGATTTAAAATATTTTAGATTTTTGACACAAAGTTATGGTGAAAATGCAATTGTTATGGGTAAAAATACTTGTATAAGTTTACCAAGAGCTCTTCCTAAAAGAGTAAATTATGTGTTAAGTTCATCTTTAAAAAATGATAACAATGACTTCAACATAATTGAAGATATTTCGTTACTTAAAAAAAAGCACTATGATAATATTTGGTTAATTGGTGGCGCCGAAGTTTATAAAAGCATGATAAATACTGATATGATAAATAGTATTTATTATACTAATATACAAGGTAATTTCGAGTGTGATACATTTTTTCCAGATATACCAAACCATTTTGAAAACGTATTTGAATCAAAATCTTTTACTGATAATAATATAAATTTTAATATGAAAGTGTATGTTAAGGAAGGATTAGAAAGTATTGACTATATAAATAAAGCTACTAGAGCTATGCATTATGCTGATTTAACATTGGGTTATACATAATTACAAAGGAATTCCGTCTTTCATTGTTTTATATACCCAATTAATTCGTTGTGCATTGGGCGATACCATTAATAATGGGTTTTCACGCCATCGTTCTTTTATTGGCTTACCCCAATACTCTTTTGCCTTTTCATTGTTACCTCCTCTTCTTTTTCTACGCGTTTTTTTACATAGGCTTCCTCCTTTCCATTTTTTTAATCGTTTCTTACTACATTTGGTCAATTTAACTTTTAATTTCTTTGTTAATTTGCGAAGCTTTTTAAGTTTCCTTTTTGTTCCCTTATGACATATCATCTTTTTTTTCAATCTCTTTTTGGAACAATGTCTTTTTCGTGTTTTATTTTTTTTTCTTTTCTTGTGCTTTTTTCGTGTCTTTTTCTTGCGGCGACCGCCACTACTATTTTTGGCTTCTCCGGTTGTTGGTAACAATGGTGTTTCTATTGTCGCTACTAGGCTGGGTCTAGAAATATCGGTTTTTTCTTCACCTCCGCTACCATATTCTTTTCCTCTACCAATAATACTATCATCTGAACCCATACTAATTTCACTTAACCCACGTGGTCTCCCCTTAGTTCCTTCTTTTTTTCTCCAATTGTTTAATTTAGGTTTAATTACTAAAAAATTAACATATAAATCACGTCCCAATCCTGTATGTGGGTCATAATTATATCCTTTATGTCCACGCCTTCCAAGCTTTCCTTGGCATATTTTTCCAATGCATGCTGCTTGCCTAAGAATAGGATATTCTTGAGTGGAATAAAAATGGGGACTACCATACGTCTGATAATTTAGAGTGAAAAAAGTTTTAATGAAATCTACAGAAAATTTATAATAACCTTTATCTCCTGTATGTTCGCCCCAACTATTTTTAACTTCAATCCAAGGAGAATAAGCTTGTGTTGGATTTTTATCAAAATTAAAATTAGAAACAACCATTCTATGACCCACCTGATTCATACAATGCATGCTTCTTTTATTATTCCGCCAGGCGTAGTAATTCTGTCTGTCATTTTGACTAGGAAGCCAATATTTTCGTCCTATTGGTAAACTTATATTCTTGGCGGCCTCCCCTTTTTCTATTTCATCAACCGTTTCGGCGTTTTCCAATTCGCTTCTCTTACGTATTATCTCCTCGCGTTGTGAACTAGGATATGCGTTCTCGCTAAATTGTCCCTTTTTATACAACATCCAATTATCATCTGTATCTTCTTTTTTAGGACATTGAAGTTGTCTTTCGTCTATATCAGTCAATCCTTCTTTCTTTCCTAGCCAATATATATCCATAATAACTTGTGCCCCATCCTTGGTCTGGTTGGTCAAAATACTTTCTAACTCATCATATGAAGTTATATTATCAATAGTTATTTCTAGCTCATTTAATAATTTTATATTAGGATGACGAAAACTAGCAAAACAATATTTTTTGATGGGGCCACGAGTGTTTGGCGTAGCATAAAGATTTCTAAAAAAATATCTTACTAATTCTGGGTGCTGTGTTGAAAAATTAGACGGAGGCCATACAGGAGAATCTGGATTGCGCTCATAATATGTATTTCTCCAATCTATAGAAGCCCTTATTGCCGAAGCTAATGCTTGTGATTGACAATTACCAAGATTCCCTTGGTCATGTACTTCGTCGCTACCTGTTCTAAGTAAAGTTTTATAATCATCTTTTGATGCTCCAGTTTTTGATGACATATTTATAATATATTGCTAAAAATAAATTATAAATCATAATAAGGATTGTCAGTAATTGTCATACCACAGTAATCTTTGGGTTTTTTTTTGTAATCAACGGGTTTATATAATCC
>Ga0209404_10001263_pt1 | contig 17460 bp, 15 predicted proteins | sample TroAtlMetagenome_2_FD_187447 | JGI IMG/M metagenome (GOLD analysis project Ga0209404, IMG submission 187447) | Marine eukaryotic phytoplankton communities from Atlantic Ocean - Tropical Atlantic ANT8 Metagenome (SPAdes) (version 2) | ecosystem: Environmental > Aquatic > Marine > Oceanic...
CCAAAAAGAGAGTATAAGATCACGACTAAACCGGATCGTCAAACTGATCGTTTAGTTTCCGCCAACTGGTCAATAAATATTCACGATCTCACCCTGGTGTATGAATGAATTAACTTTTCCTTCTCTTGTTGCTGTCTCCGCCCAGTTACGTGATGTGTTGGACAACGGAGTTCAAAGGGGGAGTAGAACACTTACCATTAATCAAGTTCTATTATTTGCTTACAATGGAACTGGTAAAACTCGTTTATCAATGGCGTTTAAGGATATAGGTAAACAAGACGATAACCGAGATACATTATATTTTAATGCATTTACGGAAGATCTTTTCCGCTGGGATAACGATTTAGAAAATGACGAACAAAGAGTATTGAAACTTAATCAAGACTCTCGATTTTTTAACGGCCTACGAGAACTAGAAATGGAAAATCGTATTCGGCCGCTTCTACGTCGCTATGCAGATTTCGATTTTATTATTGATTATCAAAATTCAGTTGTGAGTTTTACACGGGAAATAACTGGTGAAGTAGGTGCAGAAACTGTCGAGCATATTAAAGTCTCTCGTGGTGAAGAGAATATTTTTATCTGGTGTTTTTTCTTAGCTGTTGCTCAATTAGCTGTTGACCAACAAGAAGCCTATGATTGGGTCAAATACCTTTACATTGATGATCCGATATCATCATTGGATGACAACAACGCAATAGCAGTAGCCTGTCATCTAGCTCAATTACTTAAAAATGCGAATGGCACAATTAAAACAGTCATATCTTCTCATCACACTTTGTTTTTCAATGTTATGTGGAATGAGCTTAATGAAAAGAAAAAACTCCAACCTTATTTTTTAAGCTTTGACAAAGCTACTCAGGCTTATAAATTACGTTATACCAATTCAACACCATTTTTTCATCATGTAGCTTTACTAGAACAGCTATATCAAGCATCTGAATCCGGTAGTTTATTTACCTATCACTTCAATATTCTGCGTAGCATTCTTGAAAAAACGGCGACTTTCCATGGTTTTAAAAACTTTTCAGCTTGTATAGAACAAGGGGATGATGATCCCGATGGTGTTTTACATGCGCGAATAATCAATATTTTGAGCCATGGTAACTATTCCCTATTTGAACCTATGGAAATGACAGATGAAAATAAAGGCCATTTTCGACGTATTTTAAATAATTTTTTAAACAACTACCGATTTAATCCAGAGCTGTTTCCAGAGGCTGAAGCGCAAGAAGAACCATTAGCCCATCAAGAGCAGACAGAACAGCTAGCAGAGACTAACTAACATGACACAAGAACAACTAAACAAATTAGGCGCTACTCTTTGGAGTATCGCCAACAGCTTACGTGGGGCAATGAATGCTGATGACTTCCGTGACTATATGCTGTCATTTCTATTCTTACGCTATTTATCAGATAATTATGAAACAGCAGCGAAAAAGGAATTAGGTAGGGATTATCCTCAACTTAATGAGGACGACAAACGTGCGCCACTTTCTGTTTTTTACCAAACGTTGTCTGATCAAGATAAAGCCTTTTTTGAAAAACAAATGCGCCGTAAATTACATTATGTTATTGAGCCTAGCCACTTATGGGCAAGTATTGCTGAAATGGCGCGTAAGCAAGATGATGAATTGTTGCGAACGTTAGAGGCGGGCTTTAAATATATTGAAAACCACAGCTTTGATAGCAGTTTTCAAGGCTTGTTTTCGGAGATAAATCTTAACTCAGAAAAGCTAGGTAAAAAGCCAGCTGATCGTAACGCTAAGTTATGTACTATTATTCAAAAAATATCTGAAGGAATCGCTCAGTTTTCAACGAATACCGATATTTTAGGTGATGCTTATGAGTACCTAATAGGCGAATTTGCAGCTGGGTCGGGTAAAAAAGCAGGGGAATTTTATACTCCACAGCCTATTTCCGATATTTTGTCGCGCATCGTGGTTTTAGATAGTCAAGAGCCTGCAACAGGGTTAAAGAAAAAGCTGGATAAGGTTATGGATTTCGCTTGTGGTTCAGGCTCATTATTATTGAACGTTCGTAAACGTCTTGGCGCTGATGGCATTGGTAAAATATACGGACAAGAGAAAAACATAACAACCTATAACCTCGCCAGAATGAACATGCTTCTGCACGGCGTTAAAGATACTGAGTTCGATATTCACCACGGCGATACCCTACTCAATGACTGGGATATGCTCAATGAGATGAATCCCGCTAAAAAGGTAAAGTGTGACGCGATAGTCGCAAATCCACCCTTCAGCTATCGCTGGGAACCAACTGAAGCGCAAGGGGAAGACTTCCGCTTTAAAAGCCACGGTTTGGCACCTAAATCTGCTGCCGATTTTGCCTTCTTACTTCACGGTTTCCACTTCTTAAGTGATGAAGGAACGATGGCAATTATACTGCCTCATGGTGTGCTGTTTAGAGGAGGTTCCGAAGCTCGTATCCGTACTAAATTACTCAAAGATGGGCATATTGATACAATAATTGGACTACCTTCAAACTTGTTTTTCTCTACCGGTATTCCAGTTTGTATTTTAGTGCTTAAGAAATGCAAAAAGTATGATGATGTTCTTTTTATAAATGCAAGTGAACACTTTGGGAGTGGAAAGCGGCAAAATCAATTACGAGAGGAAGATATTGATAAAATTGTCGATACCTATCAATTTCGTAAAGAAGAGGATCGCTATGCACGTCGAGTTAGCTTAGAGGAGATTGAAAAGAACGAATTCAACCTAAATATCTCGCGGTATGTTAGTACCGCAGTTGCTGAAGCTAAGGTTGATTTAAAAGAAGTACACGAGCAACTGACAAGTATTGAAGATGAAATAGCTAAAGCCCTAGCTACTCATAACAATTATTTAGAGCAGCTGGGATTACCTACGTTACCAAAATGATTATAGTGAACTGATAATAATTGGCGATTAAGCCCCAATATATAAGAGCAAAATAGCCTTCAAGGATGAAGGCTAAATAAAAAGCTGGCGACCTATTTCTACGTCAGACTTTGATTTGACTAATTTTTTTATTGACATTAATTCACTGGCAAGATAATTTTACCTCGGTTTTGCGAGGCCAATCTGCCCAAAGATAAAGCTAATGCACCGCACTGTATCGTAAAGTTTATTCTTACTTACGACATTTGATAACACTAATCTTGTGATTTTGGGCGACAAGAGTGGAGATATTATCAAATGACATCAGCTGAAATTTGCCCCCCCCTATCAGTTCATAAATTACACGCAACGAAATTACAAAAAAATCTTGGGCTTAAACGAGGCACTGCTTGTACCATCGTTGCACATATATGTGGTTGTAATGATTGGCCGCAACTGAGAGAGAAGTGTGGACAACCATTCGATGCCTATGCATCTGTTATCCCTATGTATTTTTTAGATCCATCTGTAATTAATAAGTTTTGGAAACTAGTAGAGAAGTATCAAGCTGAACTCGAAAGAGTATATGACCCTTCAATCCATCTTCCTGACTCTCTTTTAGCTTTTGTAATAAATAAAAAAGTAAATGCAGTTGGGCATGACCAAATTGATAAAGTTTTATGTGAATTTGATGAAAAATCAGGGACGTCTGATCGCTTTGTTGGACAAATTTGTTGTGCCGATCATACAGCCTATAAAGTATTAAAGAATGAAATGAAAGACTGGGAGCTGGAAACTCCTGATTACATTAAGAATCCATGGCTTAATAATGGCACTTATCAGCAAAACTTTTATGCGTACTACTATTTTGATAACACGAAAGTACTTATTAAAGTGCGAGAGTGGGACACAGGGATAAAAGTCCCCAATTCAAAAACGTCTGTAATGAACAAAAAATGGTTTGTCGATTATATGGTTGGTTATGTAAAAATGCTCGCTCAGGAATTTGTCTCTCTTGGGTATCAGCCAACATTTGAATTTTTCAAAATTCAAAACGTTTTTCTTCCCAATTTAACATCTGAATTCAAGGATGGAAATCATCTAAAACACGGTATTCATAGCCTTGTTGAGAAGCTGCTAGCTATAAATGGGCAAGAAGTTGGGGGCGTGCCCTACAGCAAAATTACGGAAGATAAGGGTATAAAAGTATCTTTCACGAAAGATATGTATAGATAAGCGCGGAGGGGTGATTATGAGAAAGGTCTGGAACAAATTACTAAGCAAAGGTATCTACTATTCGTTTGAAAGCATGATGTTTTACAAAGCTTTTTATTCTGGGATGGGGAATGATGACATTCGAGAGCTTCCCTCATCCATTAACGATTTTCTGCATCGCACTATTAGTTTGAAGTCGCAAAACTTTAAGAGCAAAATCAACGCAGCTTGCATAGGGCGTTATCGCGATGAGTTCGAAGCTGATGAAAAATCATTAGACTGCGAAGGCTATTTTATTGACTTAGTGCCTATAGCGGTTGATTCCATCGAGAATAATCCACCTTCCCCCAATAACAAACCATGCAACCGATTATCTAAAGCCCTACTATTTGCCTCAAAAGCGCATTCTCAACAGCGCAGAAAGAGCGATAACAGCCCGTACGTTCAACATCTGATTGAAGTTATGGATTTACTTGCGAATATTGGTGAAATTGTGGACGAAGACATCATTATAGCTGGGATTCTTCACGATATAATTGAAGATACCGAGGTTACTGAATCCGACTTGAAAATTAACTTCGGCAGTCGCGTTTCAGGCATTGTTTGGGCGCTGACGGATGATAAAACACAGCCTCTATCGAATCGACGTAATTGGGCGCTTAAAAAATTAAGCTCCGCTCCAGGCTCTGTGAAAACAATAAAATTGGCTGACGCTTGTGCAAATGCCTCATCAATACCAGAATCTTGGGCTGATAAAAGATTAACTGAGTATTTTTTGTGGCTTGACCAAGACACACTTGAATGTCGTGGTGCAAACGAGGCGCTTTACAATGAATACTTAAAGCGAAGAGCCGAATGAGTACAAAAGAATGGGTATATCGTTCCGATGATGTAGGTTTATATCAAGAAATGTCGTTTGATGAACATAATAACAACCCGGCGACAATTGAAATAAAAAATCCTATGAACTTTAAGATTGAACGTGAGGAATATCCGAGCGGAAAAGTATTCTTCACGCTATCGTCTGAGATACCAACAGTTTGCTTCGACGAGCTTGCGATTGCATGGATGAAGCACAGAGATATCCAGGCTCGACCTAACAAATACACGTTAAAAGAGTTATTGAACAAAGGTGATTTCGAATGGCCAATCAGTGAAGCTGAGCTACTTGATGGAATTGAAGAAGCAGAACTTTCTCAAATAGTAAGAGATAGGGAGTGTCAGGAAGAAGTACCTGCAAACCTCGAATATGACAATATCTTTGACGTCTTGACTGACGATAAAAAAGAGAGTGAAAACTTAAAAGATAAGTCTGATGTCTTAATACGGAATCGTGATATCAGCGAGCTAAAAGGTATGTTCGCACCCAAAATTCACGATTCAGTAGTAGGCATCCTTGAACACATTAAAGCTGAACAGTACATATTAGATGAAGGGGCGCTGATTTCAGTAATACAGAATGCATTGCAAGAAGCCATTATGGACATTCAGATTAAAAATCTGTAATCAAGAAAGCATACCATTACGATAGTGGCCACCACAACGAACAAAATATTGAAGGTTTAATGTTCCATCACGTTAATTTTAGTCGTGTGATTACAAATAACGGTTTGGCATTTAATGTTTTTTACAAGAGAGCCAAATTTGTTAACTTTGAATTCATCCAGTCATTTGTGATTCACCGTGGACGTAATCATAGGCTAATTGAAGCGTCCCAAAAATATCCAAAATCTTTGTCTCAACTTCATGCTTAGCTTCAAGTTCCAAATCAGATTTAAGTAATTGGAGCCAAGTTTTGACTAATACAATAGGTGGGTTTTTAAAAGACATAATGCTCTTCCCTGAGTGTTAGCTGAATAATAAACATAGCTCATGAATTGGGATTTACAATACAGCCTGCTTAGTATTTTTTAAGGCAAGTTAAATACTCGCGTTACTGTGCGAGCATATTAATCCAATCGGCGCTCTGCTCAGATTGTGTGTGAACTTTGAGCCATAACTTTCTAACAGCAATAACATTAAAGCGAAAGGTGTTTAGCATGGCGTTAGTAGGTGTTTTTCAGACGGTTAACGCGACAAACCCAAAAGTTCGAATCCGACCATCTAAAAGACGTTATCGCTCCGCTGCATTACTTCGTAATAAACCAATGAAATGCCCAGCTACTTTCGAAAAAGTGTAAGTGCAAGTTATTTCCATATCGTCATTCAGAACCCGCAGGTATCGAGCTACTTTCGAAAACAGGGGCGAACCCTGATCTTATCCGTGCGTAAGAAGGCTCACGTCTAATTGCGTTATTGTACTGCTCGTTAGTCCCTATCAAAATACATAATTTTTTGGTGCGCGTCAGCGCTGTATAAATACCACTTCGCTCTAAATAAGGTGAATCCATTAAGATTGCGCAATTATCATATTCTGACCCCTGGGATTTGTGAATAGTTATTAGGTAGGCAAGCTGTAGCCCAATCTCCCAGCAATCCTCTGGTGACAATTCAGTCACGTTAGGGTAATCATCAAACTTAACGTTACAAATGACCTTGCCGTCATTAGCCTCAATGCTTTCGACAATTCCCGTCATGCCGTTGAATATGCCAAGTCCATGTGCGTTTTTAGTCGCTAGCACAGGGTCTCCCCTATGTAATACAGTTGTTCCGTATCGCATCAAAAAATCCCCCTCGCCTAACGGGTTAACCCGCAACTGTACTTGCGGATTTAATGTGCTGGTAGATGATTTAAATTGTTTAGACGCATAACTTGCCAGTACCATAAAGTTATTAAACGTATTGCGAAGTTTAATAATTGCCGTTGCGTAATCAGTTACATCAGGCAACAAATAAACGCCTTGCGATTCCCCTTGGTAAACGGGCAAGTCATGTGGTTGACCATTTCGAATGTTCATAGCACATTGATGCAATGACGACCCCGCGAGCATGCGATGAACTTCGGTTAAACGAGTATGAGGCGCATTGGACATAATCAGCTTGTGCCAAAATAGACCGAAGCCAATTGGTGGAAGTTGTGCACCGTCACCCACCAAAAGTAGGCGAAAAGGCTGTCCTTTGAACAATTTAATCAATGAACATATTAGTGATATATCAACCATGGAACACTCATCAATTATTAAAAGTGGATCTGAGTCAGTAGAGACTCCTAAACGACTCTTTTTTTTAATTAATTGAATCATGGTATGTACGGTGCTGACGTTTTTGTCTTCAGCTCCAATGGATTGTTTGGCTCGGTTCGCCGCTTTGCCTGCAAGAGCAGCAACATGAACGGTAATTCCCATTTCAGCCGCAATATCATAAATCGCTTTAAGGACAGCCGTTTTGCCCGTGCCGCCATATCCGCTCAGTAAAGACACTCTGTTTGTTAACGCCATTTCTACCGCGTCGCATTGTTTCGTAACAAGACCCCACCCATGCCTTCTTTCATGCTCGATACTGTATTGATCAATGCGAGCTGGTAACTGGCAGTGTGTTAATAACCAATCTTCTGCTATTGGTGTTTTATGAAGTTTTATCAGCGCATTTTCAACGCTCTGTTCGATATAAGCGAGAGAGATGGGTTGCAGATAAGTTGTCCCATCTTCTTCTAAGATGCAAATTGCTTTTGCCGCTAAGGCGACTTTAATGGCAATTTCAGCCGTTGTTTTACTGCCAATCATGGTGAGGCAAGTCTGAATAGATTCTGTTGCCATACTTAACTCTGTAACCGTATGACCAACGTGCAGCTCCTGGTACAAAGCAAATTCAACACATCCGATCAATGCACGATCGTCGTCAGATTTGATTTCTTGTGCTTTGGCTACAGCAGCGATGACCATTAGAGTTTTAGGCTTGCTGTTACTCAAAGCCACCAGGGCATAGGGGTTTCTCTTTAAGCGCTTTACCGTGTCAAATTTGCATAATTTAATGATTTGTCGTGCCAGTTGCGCATCTAACTTGTACTTTGATAAGAATGTAGCTAATTCTGCCTCTTCTTTTAAATCATGCCATTCTTCACATATTCGCTGGGCTTTAATTTCGGTGATTCTTGCATCGGAAATGGCCTTCCAGTCTCCGTTATTTAATAGTTTAACTAGTTCGTCCACACCAATATCTTCGACAAGTTTAATTGCGGCCTGTTTACCGAAACCGAATCCACGAAATTTAGGATGTACCCCAAGAAATTTTATGATGTAGTTGTCTTTGGGTAGCCCTTGAAAATTTGCACTGTGAACCACAACTTGTTGGTTATATTGATCGTACGGTTGCACTTGGCCACGCACTTCCCATAATTCACCCACACTCGGATTGCGGATCCCCACTTTATAACTGATCTTGAATGGGCTAGAGCGTTTTTTTCCTTGCGATATCCCCCAGAAGACACAACCGCCGAACAACCCAGGGTAAACACTTGTCACTTCAACAACGGCAGAGAATGTCATAGTGCAAACCTCCGGCCTGTTTCGATAGCGTGTTCCAGGCTGGCGTCTTTCTCTGTTGATTCCTTTTGTAATTCCCGAACCTGACGTTGCAGTTCCAAGTTCAGCTTTTCGAGGCCAAAAATCTTATCTTCGGCAATTGCCAAGTCTTTTCTTAGTGTTGATGATTCGGACGAAGTTTTAATAAGCCTATCTTCCATACGCTCTTCAACCGATTTTCCCTTCACAAGCTTGGTTCCAATGCGCTCGATATCATCATCTAATTGCTTTTTAATTGAAGGAGAATTCAATCTTGCGGTGGGTATGCCAATGTTTCTTGCTAGCTTGATGATATCAAGGTCACCGTCAGCATCAACAGGGAATTTCCCTCCTGACTGCTCAAGTTCTTCGATGTAATCATGATATTGTTCAAGAGCAGATTTTTTAACTATAAATACGCTTGGAAGGTTTTCTTGCAACGCTTTATCTAACTCTTGGAACGCTTTGAGTATAGCTGGATTGCCCTTGTCAGGCTTCAATGCATTAAGATCGACCATTGAAGCCTTTGAAACTTTTGAGCGACTTAGGCTACCCCGATATTCAAGACCTTTAAAAGCACTCCATCCCTTTTTGAGCAAACCTTCACGCCACATTATAAACTTTTCAAGATTGGCTTGTCCCGCGCCTACGCTCATTTATCTTCCCTCTTAATTCTGTTGATTGTAGTCCTTGAGACGCCGTACTTTTTTGCTAACTGTGAAATGTTGTTTGTTTTGTTTTTTTTGATTGCATTACGAGCTTCATCATCAATTTGCCTTGGGCGGCCAAACACCTTACCGTCCGCCATGGCCTTTTCACGACCTTCGCGAGTGCGAGATACAATCAAATCTCTTTCTAGCTGCGCAAACGCCCCTAGGAGGTTAACAACGGCCTTTGCCATAGGAGAGTCATTTGATGTATCAATCACGCCATCAAGGCTTCGTAGAGACGCTTGTTTGGCATGAATTTGGTCAATTGCCGTTAGGATTGATTTAAGTGAGCGACCGAGGCGATCTAATTTTGTAACCAGTACTACATCGTCTGCTCTGATGTAGTTGATGAGTTCATTCAATTTCTCAATATTGATTGTTGATGCACCGGAGTGCTGGCCGGAAAAAATCTTATCGCAACCAGCCTCCTCAAGTTGTACAAGCTGAAGGGTCAGCTCTTGTTCTGATGTGCTGACGCGAGCAAACCCGATAATGGACATAATTACCTCTGATTAATTACGAGGATTACCCGCAAGCCCTATTGCGGTTGCTTTTGCATAAGCTTCATCAGGTTGAGGTCCGTACGCATCTTCGCGCCATAGGTCAAAAAAGTGAGGTGTTGCAAATATTTGTTTAATCTCATCAACATCAAACGTGTTGTACCAAATTATGTTTTCGTCTACCAGATTCATCAAGTGCTCATGGGCATCACTATAAAGCTCTACTTCTTCCTCAATGTTATAGACCTGCTGACCATAGGTACAGATGAACATGGCATCACCGAGGGCATCGACAACTAAAACATGCCATGGATCGATTAAAAGGCTTTTAACATCTTCAAAATTAAGTTTTCTAGATGACATGGCACTCTCCAATAAAATGAACTAAAGTTATAAGTTAAGTTCACTGTATATAAGAACAGCACTTATGTCAAAGGAAACAATTAAGTTCATGAACTTAAAGATTATAAAACTTTAGTTCATCTTATTTGCAGTTAATTAGACCGAAAAAGGATAATTAATAGCCTCATGGCATTCGTAACCTTCAACCTTAAAGTCGTCTACGGTAACCCACGTTTCAATATCTTGAAGAGTTTTAATATCTGGGTTTATAAAAAGTTGGGGGGACTTAAATGGTGCGCGTTTCAATTGCACATCGCGCATTAATTCTAGTTGATTCTCGTAAATATGTGCGTTGACGATTTTATGGAACACCTTTGCTGGTTTTAAATTTGTTATTTGCGCGACAAGTGCCAACAAGACAAAACACTGTATTTGATTAAAATTTTGGCCGAGAGGTACATCACAACTGCGTTGTATACTTGTAAGATAAAGCTCATTGCCAAGCAGAGAAAAGTTGTGAGTGTGCATGCAAGGTCTTAAGCATCCAAGCTCAAATTCACCTGGATTATAGAATGTAATTATCTCACCACGGTCATCAATGCCTTTAGAAAGGTTATTTATGACTTTTGCAAGTTGATCCAAAGTTGTTTTATCGGGACGCATCCAAGATCTCCCTTGGACACCGTACACACGCCCCATATCCCCCTTACCCTTGCGATTAGGATTATTAAGCCATACTTCATTTTCATTAGCGTTAGCATCCCAAGTTTTGCATCCGATCTCTCTAAATTGAGCTGCATTGTCATAGCCTCTCAAGTAACCTAGTAACTCCGCAATTGCAGATTTATAATAACTTTTCCTTGTGGTTACCAAAGGAAATTCGTTATTGCCAACGTCATATTCTAAGTCGGCATTAATAACAGTTAGGCAACGGACACCTGTTCTCTTATTTTCGACCCACGTACCGTTATTGACTATTCGCTGGCATAATTCCAAATACTGTTTCATGTCATAGGTCTCTTAGTAAATCTGTTAATCGGTCAATTTCAGTTTGCATCTTTTTGGATTTATCTCGTTCCGTTTGTAATGAGTTTTTATAAAATTCTAGAGCATCTTTTTCACGTAGAAATTTCATTTCCATCTGGCTTAACTCAGCTTCTATCGTCTCATGCTTTGAAAACCAATAGATAAGTTCAGTTTTAGCATTATCCAATTGCGACTCAAGCTCTTGTAACTGATTTTTTTTGGGCTTTTTATCAAGCTCATCCTCAACTTTGCGCTTGTTTTTTATCTCTAGCAAACGACGTTTAGGAAAATTTCTTTCTCTCAGAGTGTTACGATGTATACCTGTCAACTCATATACTTGAGTGAGTGTCGTTTTTAGGTTCCTGTTTTTTTCAATTTCATCGAGTGCCACATGGATTTTGTCAGTATAATCATCGTAATCCTGCTTATTTTGCATTTCATATGCTTGTTTTTTATCGCTCATAATATCAACTCTTCACCAAGGTGTTTCAATACAGATTCAGCTTCATTCATAGCTGCTGATATTTGATCTTGGCGGTCTTCATAGCCTTTTTTGTTTAGTAGAGCTTTGTTGCTGACATAGACTTCGCGCCATTTTGGTGCGTGTGATTTTGTGACCACTGCATTGTTGCAACGGATGGGGTTACACCTTAATGAACCGATGCAAGGTAATGATTCGTCAAAATTTTCGACACCTCCAAAACAAAACCCAGTTCCCATGTTAACAATTGCCATCCCTTGATCTGCCATCTGATTATAAACTTCTTCTTTTGTATAACCAGCTGCCATATAGCCTTCAAACGCTCTTTTCAAACGATCTTTATGCTCTTTGCCTTTAGGTCCTAAATAGGTCGCGTCAGGATTCATTACGCTCTTCACACGCTCTACTTCAGCACTTTTTCTAATCTCACCGAATTTAGTGTCACTCAACTGTTCACCAATCCCACCATAGCTCATGGTCACGTCATTGGTAGCACCTACACTTGTGTAACTGCCTACTTGATCGACAATATGTTTTAACTGAAACGAAATAAAAGGTAAACCAAGATCTGCTCTAAATAACTGATATGCTAGTGTGTGACGCAACATATAAGCATTAAAATTAATATCCTTTACAGCACCCTCACCAAACACCTTCATGAAGTAGTTTTCCATGAAATGTTTTATACCTCCCGATCCCATATTCTCATGATTTCTAGCGATTGTAGCTGGTAAGGTATCCATATTAGAAAACAAATAATCGTTGTTCTTAAATTTACCAATAATCTTAGCCGCTGCGATTGCATCTTTTATTATTGGTATTGCAACCCATTTATCATCAAAAAGCTTAAGAGTTTCGGCTTTCCCCTTATGCTCTTTACTTATTAGTAAATCGTGCCCATCTTCCGTAATAAGGCATTTACTGATTATTATCTCTGACAAGGCATTGGGGCGCATTCCAGTGTAAATTCCAACAATAAAACAAGCAGCATAATAGATTTCATTAATCTGTTTTCTCACTTTGTCAAAATGCTCTACTTTATGCAGCGATTTAGCTTTTATCCGGATATTTTCATGAGGATATAGCCCTCCTTCCTCATTAATAAATAGAGGTGAAATTTTATATTTTTCATCAATAAATTCTTTGGAATAACCTTTTGATAACAAACGAATTATCCCGTAGTCGTTTATAAGGTCAGGTGAAAGTGATAATGGCTCAAAGTTGTTTTTCAAGTTTTCAAAATGGGTCAAGGCAGTCTTATCTTCAACTGGTGTCCCCATGAGTTTCAAGAATTCAACCACACGGTATACAGAATGCTCTATTAGTACTTCAAACTTATCGTTTTCCAAATAGGTAGGCTTTTTAAGCTTTTTTGCTCGTTTGATTGAGAATTTGAGAGAATCAAAATCAATTTGTATATCATGCTCAATGATTTTTTTCGTTGCTGGGTGTTTCAAATAATAAAAGAATCGTTCCAATTCACGGTTAGCGGTAAAGGGATAATCTTCTGCCGCATCACGAAAGTCTGATTCTAAAATATCTGATATTGCTTTGTATTTAACTGCTACAAACTCTTCACCAATTTCATTTATCTTTGAGAATGTATGACTAAGTAACCTCAATCCGTTTTCAAAATGTGTGATGATTGTGTTGTACTTAAGAGGTTTAGCTCTCTTGCTGCTAACTGCATATCTTGTAGGAGCCAAGGTCAAATTATGCATCAAACATTTCAGTTCTATTAATACGAAAGCAGGTATGTTTGTATATTTTGAAAAGTCGATGCAAAGTTTAGAGCCTGCTATATTTCTGCCGGGATTAATAACGTCATCATTGTAATCCCAGACGACATCTCTGAATTTAGACCTCTTAGTGACTGGCATATCATTGAGTAAGTAAATGTAGTTTTGGCTATCCACTTCGATCGTCTTTACATCAGTTTCTGTAAAAGCCAGTATTACCGAGCGATTAGGTTTAAACTCATTTAATATTTTAGATTGCTCTTCAATTAGCATTAGGCTGACACTCCATCAATTACACTGGTCTCTACAAATTTTGACAATCGCTCACCTTGTTCTAATTCATCATGTGAAAAGTCTGATTTTTTAGGTGATAATATTTCTTCTAGAAGGAGCAAGTTTTCTTGAATAACAACACCATAGGGTGTATCCATTATTCGGCCAGTCTGCATCATTAATAAGTAGTCGCGACGCATAGCAAACAATTCTGGTAGGTGCGACGCGGTCAACATCACGTTTTCACAACTTAAACATTTGTTGTACTGTGAGCAAGCTTGCCCTTCAACATATAGAGAGGATTTTTTGATAAAATCAGGCGGTTGAAAGATATTACTGCATCCCGCAAGTGGTGTTGTAAATATAATGTTTTGCTTATTCTTAATATAATCTTTAGAACCTGAGACTACTTTTTCTGATGAAATCACTTTAGCGTGAATATCTTGTAATGCTTTTTTTACCTTACCTCTAGCAACTTTATTAAAATCCAACCTATCCAGGTAGCCCATTGTAGTTAAAATACTGGAATGCCCGAGCATTAACTGTATTTCACGAATTGATACTCCTTTATCAACTAATTCTGAAACGAAGGAGGGTCTAAAGCGTGAAATTGTTAATTGAGTTTTTCGTCCATTTTCGTCAACAAGTTCATGCCTCTCTACAAACTTATTATATTCTGCATTCATATCCTTCATCACGGCTATGTTGTTGCGATATTGAATTGATTGAGTAATGAATAGCTTGTTCTTTATTTCAATGGGAGCATTTTTTCTTAAGCTTTTTGTTAAGCATTTGATTGTTTCAAATACTTCGGCGATTTCTAAACTTTGAGATTTAGTTAGCCATTGGATTTCGGCCTGAAATAAATCTAAATGGTATTCTTTGGCACCTGTAGACCGTTCTTTCCAATATCGGAGACACGGTTTACCGGTAGCATAATGTTCCATATCTAGATCATCTATATTTAAGTCAATAATAGGTTCTGCATTCATTCCTGTGATTTGTGCCAGTCGCAGGACAAACGGCATTATGACTTCCTTAGTGACTAGTGATAAAACACCCCAAGATTGGTACAGTTCATGTAATCCGATATCCAAAGAATTAATGATGGTTAAGAATTTATTTGCTTCAGGAGGAAGCTCATCGTTGAAAAAAACTGGCTCACAGTGAAGGTGATTTTCAAAAAGATATTGCGCATTTTCTATTTTCATTTTGCCAGGAATGATATTTCCATCTTCACCCAGGGGGTATTCACCTTTACCTGATTTAACGTAAGGTTTCAGGAGTTCTTTTATTTGCGCTATATCTTTTTTGATAGCCTCATCTATCGATTTTCGTTCACTTTGGTCATACGGCTTGTATTGCTTTGTAGTTCTGCGGCCTTTTGTATCAAAACCGTCAATATTGATAAAAGATGGAAAATCTAAACCTTTGACCTTGATTGCTCGTCTTAGAGTATTCCTAGCTGCACTCATAATTGTAGTTGCCATAGCTGGGGAAAGCGTTCCAAGTTCCAGATTATCAATGAGATAATTCTTTTTGAATTTAAGTAATAAGTATTCATTCAGTATATCTTTGAGTTCTGTGTTTTCAGGGATGTTTTCTAGCCGCAAGTAATCTGCTAAATGATTAAAAGTTGCTTCATAGTTATTTTTCCCAGAGTGGGAAGATACCGCAGACATTCGTGCCCCAAACAAATGCTTAAGCTGCACGTAAGGCTCACTCATTTCATCTATAGTGATAAGATCATGGACATTTTCCAGAGTTTTTTCAGTGAGAAACTTCCATCTTGTTCTGTTTTGTTTACCTACTTTTAAGTAGTTTTTATCCCTCAGGGCTGATCTGTCTTTTGTTTCAATGTAATCACGATCAAGAAAACCAAGAACCCTCATTTCATCATTACAGCCTTCACAAAACTCCCTTACAATTTCGTACCTTTTTAGATTGTAAAAACTTACATGTTTTCGAAACTGAATACTGTCTCCAAAACACTTTAGATTCTGTTTATCCTCTAAGCTTAACCCCATCCACCATCGCTTAAACTTTCGTCTTCCGTCAAGCTCCGCACCACTGTAGCCTGGCAATAGAACTTGATGCTCGATCATCAATTCCTCAAGAGATAATAATGTTTTTTGTATGTCTGCATGTGCTTCGCGATTTTTAGTATATGTAGTTAGTCCAGCACACTCATAGACCTTCTTAGTATATGCAGAAGCGAGATATCCATCTGTTTGCGCCCCATTGGTTAAGGGAATATCCCATAATCTATCGGGATTTTTCCTACAATTCATTGTAAAGTCGATCAAGTTTTCAATTGCATCAAGTCGCGTTTGAAGCTGGACGGTTGCTTTCATTATTTATTATCACTCAACTTAATTATTTTTTTGGTTGCAGTCCAAATCCGGCTCATGATCTGACTACGCGTGAGTATTTCACCATCGCTATTCATCAACTTGCCATATATATCAAACGGTAAATTTGTATAAACTTGAGTTGTTACTATGCTTGCATGCCCAAGACACCTCTGCACAATAACCAGACGATCTATTGCATCTTTCCCCAAGTCAGGTGATCTTAATACTTCCCCTGCAAACCCGTGGCGAAGCATGTGTGGACTAATCAGGCGATTGATAAGATTTCTCTTGATAGCCCTTTTCGACACTCGTTCGAGCAACTTACTTATGGAAGAACTATTGTAAGAATTACCCTCTGCATTCAAAAAAGCGGGTTTATCTGAACCGAATTTTCGACTTTTATTTCTGTAAAGAGGCGTACTGTGATATCTCGTCACTCGCAATAATGTCTCTCTACTGACAATTGTATTTCTTGGCTTTATCTCTCGTCGACGCCCCTTAGAGCCTTCAATGTGAACAGCTGAATATTCTGATGGGATTGATATGGTATCGTCATCAACAATTAGGCGATTTCTACTTGAATTTATTGCTGCCTCAATATGTGATTTTTTAACTCTCGGTATTTCACTGCGCCGCACACCCGAATCATACATAAACTGTAACAAAGCCCTTTCGCGCTCATTAGTTGTGCATCTCAACAAGGCTATCAATTCATCTTGGTTACACATTTCAATTTGTTTTGATTTAGGAGCGCCAGAGAGGAGCCCGTTTTGATAAGGATTATCTTTTCGTAATTCAGGCCTATTGCCTCTCGGGGCGCACAGATATTTATTAAAGAACGACTGAAGAGACGCATCTCGATTTCGAATAGTATTGGATGAAAGTCCTTCCGACTTTAAACCTACAAAGTATTCTTTGATCGTATGTTCTTGGACATCAAGTAATGCTGAGTCATATTTGTAATGTTTGTAATGCTTGTGAGAATTTAGATAGTCTACGAAATAACCCAAATTATTACCGAAGGTTAAAGCTGAACCGTCAGAAACATTATCGTACTTAAGTTCAAATGTAAGATAATGAGAAACAAGAGGTAACACCTTCATCTCAGAATTAAGGATAACGACGCCTGTTATCTCAGATCTTTCCAGTGATGCACTATTACAAGCAAAATTAGACTCTTCATTGAGTAGTGACTTACTCAAATCAATCTCTTTATTATACGCCACACTCAAATACATACCATCCACCCACATTCAATAAAAATCAATATTAGCAACATATTGTGCAATTTCATAGTGTCACTATTTAATTTATTCTAATCCAAAAAAAAAGCCTTAAATCAGCGAACTGTGCAATTATTATTAGGGGGTATAAAAAGAAAATATCACCGCTGCGTTGATATAGCTGACAGCTCAATTTGCCATCAAGCACATAGAATTGAAACATAGTATGACACGGTGGCAATGCTTGCTTACCCATACTCGCATTTTCACGTGGCGAAT
>Ga0209404_10001273_pt1 | contig 17392 bp, 15 predicted proteins | sample TroAtlMetagenome_2_FD_187447 | JGI IMG/M metagenome (GOLD analysis project Ga0209404, IMG submission 187447) | Marine eukaryotic phytoplankton communities from Atlantic Ocean - Tropical Atlantic ANT8 Metagenome (SPAdes) (version 2) | ecosystem: Environmental > Aquatic > Marine > Oceanic...
ATGTATCAAGCACAAAAGATGGGGTTTAAAGCGCGAGCATTATCGCTGGTAGGTTACGATGAAGCGGCGCAGGAGGAATAGCAATGCAGGCATTTAGTGACTTACTTGAACAGCTTTACTATACCGCTGGTACTAAAGCCAAATCTCAGCTCATTCTGCATTACCTTGCTACTACGCCAGACCCCGATCGCGGCTGGGCTATTGCCGCGATGGCAGGTACTCTTCGATTTGATTTCTTCAAACGCAATACCGTTAAAAAGCTGATAACTGAACGGGTAGACCCAGAACTGTTTGCAATGAGCTACGACTATGTAGGCGAAGTCAGCGAAACGGTAGCCCACTTATGGCCCGAATTTACACTAGGTGAAGCACTGCCCAGTTTGTCTGAAGTGGTTGATACATTTGCGAATGTGAGTAAACAAAAAGTCGCTTCAACGTTGGCGAATTATCTCACCATAATGACCCCATCACAGCGCTGGGCTCTATTAAAGCTTGGTACACGGGGGTTGAGAATTGGCGTATCGGCTCGCTCTATCAAACAAATTTTGGCGGAATACGGTAACCAAGACATCACTGAAGTAGAAAAGCTGTGGCATGGGGTTACACCGCCTTATACCGACCTTCTCGCATGGCTTGAAGGTAACGGCCCTAAACCGGATATTAGCAATGCTGTCACCTTTCATCCTGTTATGTTATCCCACCCCATTGCGCAAGATGATATTGATGACTTTAGCCCCGAGCAGTGGCAAATAGAACACAAGTTTGACGGCATTCGAGTACAGCTGGTGTGTAATACCACCAAAGAAGAGCCAGAAAAGGCGCTGTTTTCCCGCACCGGTGATGACATCAGTCATGCTTTCCCCGACCTACTCGATAGCGTTGATGGCAATATGGTGATAGATAATATGGTGCTAGACGGCGAACTGTTGGTGATGCATAACGACGAAGTCGATACGTTTAATGCCCTGCAACAACGACTCAATAAGAAAAAGCCTACTGCTGCGTTAATGAAAACCAACCCCGCAGGGCTTATTGTTTATGATGCACTGATGTTAGACGGCAAACACTTAACCGAATCCCCTCTTACTACCCGACGTAGAGCGCTAGAAGCGTGGTTTGACAAAAATGGTATTCAGGGACACGACAATAAATCACGACTGCACTTATCTGAGTGCTTATCTGCCGATTCACCAACAGATCTTCGAGCATTACATAAAAAGGTATGTGAAAATCGCGCGGTAGAAGGGTTAATGATAAAGCGTTCAAGCAGCCACTATGTACCAGGCAGACCTAAAGGCCAATGGTACAAGTGGAAACGCGACCCGCTGGTGGTAGATGCGGTGATGATGTATGCCCAGCGTGGTCACGGCAAGCGTTCTAGCTTTTATTCCGATTACACCTTTGGCGCATGGCAAGATGAGCAATTGCTGCCTATTGGAAAAGCTTACTCGGGCTTTACTGATGAAGAGCTTAAGAAGCTGGATAACTGGGTAAGACGAAACGCCATAGGCCGTTTCGGGCCGGTGCGAGAAGTTAAAAAAGAGCTAGTACTAGAAGTGGCTTTCGATGCGGTTCACCCGTCTAAACGGCATAAATCAGGCGTAGCGCTACGATTTCCTCGTATACACCGTATCCGCTGGGATAAGCCAGCTAACGAGGCAGATACACTTATCAACGTGAAGGCACTTATCGAATCATAATCTTAATGAAACATTTTTTTTACAAACCCTGTTTTTAGCTTACACTTAAAGTATATTAGCTTTTTCTTTTCCATCTAACCTACTGTTAGAAAAGAAATTACAGAAAAATTTTTATGTGCGCCTGCATGAGTTAATGCTGCGCCAAGGACAAAAAATGTTGTTTTCGCGATCGTTCAAACATTGCCTTATTGGTTTCCTTCTCCTTTTTTCCACAGCGAGCAACGCTGGGCTAATTACTAATATTGCGACTGAAACGGTCAGATATAGTATTTTATCTCAAAATCCTTGGGGTAACTTCCGGTGGACAGCTAGTTACGATATTGGCTTTGTTAATCAAGATTTACTTATTGATGTCGATGTTTATTTAGACGGTTATGAACCCGGCAGTGCACTTCGAGACATTTGGGAAGATGGTATTGAATCCATATGGAGTAATGCCTTTGACTTATCTGACGGCACCTATTTTTACGACACTGTGTTTAATGTAGATTGGCTGAGCACGGATGTGGGCGCTGACCATACTGTTATTGTCTATGAAGGTGACGGGAATGTGAACTTAGTACAATGGTATACGGGTAAACCATCTGGTTACGCATATTCTCGACAGGGAGTGGTAGCTGCTCATGAATTTGGCCACATGATTGGCTTATTTGATGAATACAATGGCGGTGCACTCAATCCAGACGGGCTTATTAGAAATAACAGCATAATGGGCAGGAATCTATCCTCACCTCGCACCGATCACTTCGATGCTTTTTTAGAGTGGGCGCAAGTTAATTCGGGCGTCGCTTCTCTAGCGCTAGTTGCCGACAGTGGTGTAGATAACTACTTTGTTTCCGAGCCTAGTTCGTTAGTCATTTTGCTACTTTCGATCTGTATAGTTCTTTTCATCAAAACTGAGTCTAGACGAAACCATATAGAGGTAAGTGGACGTAGTCTCTTCGCATAAATCGTATCGCTATTTTTCGCGACAATAAAAAAGCAAGGCATACTCGCCTTGCTTTTTGAATTATGTATCTAGACTCATATCAATACACTATGTGCACCAATACACTACCTATTTCGCGATATTTTCCATAGTTGGCAGCGCACTGAAGGCACCATATTGCGTTACCGTATATGCACCGCAGCGAATAGCAAACTCGGTGGCTTCGCTTACGTTTTCAAAGCTACTTGCCCACTTATCGAATTCTGCGCTATTAGCCACTTTGGTAGATAAGAAATACAGGAAACCACCAATGAATGAGTCGCCAGCGGCAGTCGTATCTTTCACGTCCATTTTTGGCGAGGCCAAAGTGCCACTAAATTCTTTTGTAATGTACTGAATAGGTTCGCCGCCATCGGTCACTAATACCACTTTAACGCCGCTATCTAGCCACTGCTGTACGTGAGTCTGCGCATTTTCTTCACCGTAAAGCTCAGCCAGCTCTTCGCGACTTGCTTTTAAAATGCTTACTTTTTTAGCTACTTCATCAATTCGGCCTGGCGCATTAGCCGTGTCGTCCCAAAACGCTGGGCGATAGTTAATATCTAAACATACCAGCATATTTTCTTGCTTAGCTTTGTTTAGAATATAGTCGGTGCCGGGAAGCAATTCGGGGCCTGAAATTGAGCCAGAACAAAAGTGCAGCACGCTAGTATCGTCGCATGCAACCGTGGCCAAGTCGTCTTCACCAATGTGCTTATGTGCAGCATTATCAACATAGAAATCGAAAGAACGTTCACCGTCTTTATCTAAGTTAACAAAAGCCAATGCTGTATTCGCTTCTTTCGTACTCCAAACATAATCAGTGTTTACGTTGTGGTAGCTAAGCATGTCTTGAAGAAAACGACCAAAAGTATCGTCACCTACTTTAGACACCATAGCGCCTTGACCACCAAGTTTAGCAACAGCAACCGCGACGTTAGCAGGCGCACCACCAGCATAAGGCTGGAATGAATTCATTGCTGGCATTTCGCTTTGGTCCGCTGCACCCGCACTTAACATATCGATAAGCACTTCGCCTAAACATAAAATTTTCATAAACACCTCTGGCTGAAGCTTACAGCGATAACATTAGTCTTTAAACCGCTGCAGTCATGGATAATAAGCGTAGCCGAGGGACTTTCCGACGGGCACGTTAAATTATAGTTAATTAATTGGGGCATAGTATTAACTAGCTTCAAATATAAATCAACCTTGTTGATTTATTATTTTATCACTTTGACATTCCCGATGATGAATGCGTAATCTATCGGCTTGATTGGTAGAGAAAAACTCGCCTCGGTGAATTGTGTTAAAGATATTGAATTAGTATCTATCCATGACTTATTGATGCTGTTTGTTATAACATTCATTTCATAATGACTCAGGTACACTGTAAATGACAAAACCCCACGAGCACACAGATTCATCAGAAAGATATACAAACCATTCTGCATCTGGGCGACTAGACAACCGCACACAAAATGAACGGGATATACTCACCCTTATTCGTCACGATGGCGCTATTCCAAAAGCAGACATCGCTCAACGTACGGGCTTATCGGCACAGTCTGCAACGGTCATTATCAAAAAACTAGAATCTGACGAGCTCGTTAAGCGACTACCGCCGGTTCGCGGTGGTGTTGGGCAACCTAAAGTGCCTTTTGGATTAAATGCAGATGGCGCCTTTGGATTGGGTTTGAAAATTGGTCGGCGCAGTTTTGATATGACCTTGCTAGATTTGGCTGGTAATGTAAAAGCTTCGCTTCACGAAAAAGTCGCCTACCCCACCGTCGATCATTTACTTTCATTTACCCAGCGCGGTGTGTCGGTATTAACGCAACAACTCAGTAACGAACAACGAACGCGTATTCGCGGACTAGGCATTGCTATGCCATTTGAAATTTGGAGTTGGGCAGAAGAAGCGGGCGCACCTGCTGATGCGTTAGAGGCATGGAAAAGCCTTGATATTCAGGCTGCGTTATTTGAACTTCTAGACTTACCCATCTATGTGAGTAACGATGCGACGGCGGCTTGCAGCGCAGAAATGGCCTTTGGTAATCCACATCGATTTAACCACTTCCTCTATGTTTTTGTTGGCACTTTTCTTGGCGGTGGCTTGGTCATTAACAATCAGCTATTTACAGGAAAATCGGGGAATGCTGGCGCAATTGGCTCCTTACCTTTTTTATCTAACGCCCAAAGCCAACAGCAACAACTCATCACCCAATCATCGCTATACTTATTAGAAAAGCAGCTAAATGAAGCGGGACTTGATGGTAATAAATTGTATGAGGCACCGGAACACTGGTCTGGTTTAAAAACCAATCCAGAATTTATGCGCATCGTTCAAGTGTGGATGGAACAAGCCGCCCAAGGGATTGCCTTTGCCACACACTGTGCATTTAGCATGCTCGACCTCGATGGCATTATCATCGATGGAGCCATGCCACAGAATATAAAACAAGAATTGGTTACCTGCGTGAAAAGTGCGTTAAAAGACGCTGATCTTCGGGGCGTATATCAAGGTAGTATTAGTGCAGGTAACGTAGGGAGTAAAGCGCAGTCTATCGGTAGCGCAAACTTGTCGCTTATCGCGAACTACTATTAGCTTATACCAGTCCGCATAGATAATTACCCTCTCAGCGAGACTTAAAATGTTCGTAATCGCGGCGTGTTACCACAGGTATAGTGGTTCTACATCAAGGTAACACAACAAAGAGTACGGACATTTTAAACTCGCCCTTCGGGAAGGTCTGGCAAGCTTCCTAGCTTCATTCTGGAAATTTGAAAGGGAACAGCCATTCCTGCATTCCCACGCTTTGCTAGGAAACTTGCCAGCGCCTTCTGAGTGGGCGATTATCTATGCGGATTGGTATTACATATATTAAACAAAAGCAGGGGTAACGTGGTTACAACTTTACGCACAGCAAAGATCACAGACACTTCGTCAACAAATCCATCGTCAAACGTTTTAATTCTTGATGGGGGATTAGGCCGCGAATTAGAAAGAGTTGGGGCTCCCTTTAGGCAACCCGAATGGTCTGCTCTTTCTTTAATGAAAGCCCCTGATTTAGTAGCCCAAGTACATCAAAACTTTGTGGATGCGGGTGCAAAAATCATTACCACCAACACTTACGCGTTAGTGCCTTTTCATATAGGACAAAAACAGTTTGATGAGCAAGCATTCTTGCTTGCCGAGCGCGCGGCCGGTATTGCCAGAACTGTTGCTGAAAAGTGTGATGTGTTAGTTGCAGGTTGCATTCCTCCTGCGTTTGGCTCTTATAAACCTGAACTATTTTGTGCAGAGCAACTCTCTTCAATTTTACTACCATTGATTGAAGCACAAGCGTCCTACATCGACTTTTGGCTTGTAGAAACCGTATCTTCGGTAGAAGAAGCCATCGCGGTAACGTCTTTATTAAAACAGCACTCATCTAAACCAATTTGGCTTTCCTACTCGCTCAGTAATCGTCATGACTTTGCAACCCCTGTGACCTTGCGTTCTAGTGAGCCACTGAATGCAATACTGCCCACTCTAGATAACCTGGATGCCGTGTTGTTTAACTGCTCGCAGCCTGAAGAGATGGAAGCTGCCATTGCGTTTACACACTCGCACAATGCCCATATTCCTATTGGCGTTTATGCTAATAGTTTTTCAGAGCATGTTAGAAAGCATGATGCTAATGAAATGCTCTCTACGTTGCGTGAAGATGTCACCCCTGAAAAATACTTAACGTACGCACAAACTTGGGTGAACGCTGGCGCTTCAATTGTAGGCGGGTGTTGCGGTATAGGTCCTGCGCACATACAAGCATTGGCGCAGGGATTAGTTAACGCATTAGAGTAACGTGTTATCGGGTGACGTATTATCGAGTAACCACGTTTTTAGCGCCTTTTATTAACGCTTCTTTATCGATTTTATTCGGTACTTCAACACCACGGCGCGCCGCAGGGCGTGCCTCGATACTGTTTTTCCAGCGAGTTAAGTTATCTAGCCCTTCAATACTTACGCCCGACCATTCATAGGTACGCACCCAGCACCAGTTCGCCATGTCGGCAATGCTGTAATCACCGGCTAAATATTCGTTGTCTTCTAATCGCCCATCTAGCACCGTAAACAATCGGCGTACTTCATTTTGATAACGGTCGATAGCAATGGGGATCTTTTCTTCTAAATAGCGATGGAACACATTCGCCTGCCCCATCATTGGCCCAATACCCCCCATTTGAAACATAACCCATTGCATCACTTGGCTTCTGCCTTTGGCGTCTGCGGGTAAAAACTTACCTGTCTTTTCAGCTAAATAAAGCATGATGGCGCCAGATTCGAAAACCACATGGTCGCCTTCGCTTTTGTCCACAATAACGGGAATTCTGCCATTTGGGTTCATGGCGAGGAACTCAGTAGTTTTTTGCTCGCCTTTCATTAAGTTTACTGCGTGCACGGTATAGTCGAGTTCCATTTCTTCTAATGCTACTGACGCTTTCCAACCATTGGGTGTTGCTGCGCTGTATAAATCTATCATTAGGCTTTTGCACTCGCTCTGCTACTAACGTTGTCATACCAACGCTGAAGGTTGGTTTGTTCGTCTTTAATTCGAATATCCACCACCCGTGCAAAATCAATGGCACACAGCGCAGTAATATCCGCAATAGAGAAGGTATCTCCCGCTATAAACTCGTGTAATTCGAGTCGGCGTTCGAGGATATTAAAATACTTTGATGCATTGATACCGGCTTCTTTACCGTATTCCGGCACAGGTACCATTCTGTCTTTAAAGTACCCTGTGGTGTGTTGAAAACACATGCCTACTTGTAACATTAGCGCCATTTCTACTTGCCGCTGCCACATAGCGATGGTGGCTTTTTCAATAGGCGTAGAGCCTAATAACGAAGGCTCAGGATGAATGGCTTCAAAATACGTGCAAATGGCGTCAGTTTCAGCAATACAGGTACCGTCATCCAATTCTAAAATAGGAATCTTACCTAGTGGGTTTTTAGCGCGCATTTCTGCGCTTAAATTTTCACCCTTTTGAATATCTACTTGTACATACTCTATTTGTGATTTATCAATCCCTTTCTCAGCAAGGAACATGCGAACACGGCGAGGATTAGGCGCAGTTTTGGTCTCGTAAATTTTCATAGCCAATATCGTATCGTTAGAATGTTAACAGTCAGACTAGTGCTGCTTGCCCATGGGTTCAAATCATATTCGGTTGGGGTATAACTATTAAAAGGTTGAATGGTTATACCTGTTCACAGATTTACATCTACAATCACTCTCAGGCGCTTTTGTTCGGTATTCGAAAAGTGGGTTTGTTTGTAAGTTGCTAAGGCGTCTTGCTGTGCTTGCGCTTTCATTGCACTAGCGCTCACGTATTCTTGATAGTCTCGGTAGGCATCAACTCGTTGTTGCCATAGTGCTTGCGTCTCCCATAATGCAGAGAATCGCTCAGCTACCTGATGGCCAAATTCAGCGGCAATAGCGTGGTAACGAGACTCTGAATCTGCATGTTTTTGCTTAATTTGGTTAATTTTTTCCATGTCTAAGGTAGGTTCAAACGCCGCTTTTTCCTGCCCACCTAGTGCATTTAATTGATCAAATATCTCATTGCGTTTTTGCTCCCTTGAGAGGTCGCGATCTTGAGCAATAGCAAGACGAGCAAGTGCTCTTGCGTCAATCGCCGCATCAAGTGAAAACAAGTATTCATACTCTTGTTGGGAAAAGTAACTAAGACGCAACGTGTCTCTCATTGCTAGTTTTTGTTCAACTTCACTTAACGAAATACCTGCATACGTGACATCGGTAACGGTGTTCTCGATTGGTACTGTGAGCACTTTCTCGATTTCGGTATCAGTATCTGCCAATGCCACTTTATATACTACGTATCGAGTGAATACATCAGCAGCGTACGTAGCCGATCTTGGCTCATACATATTAGTAGCATTCACAGTAAACAGAGCCTTAACCTCATCTTCTGAAGCGCCTTCATTGGCAAAAATAAAGCGATCGAAACTGTCTTTTACGCCAAAATATAAGGTAAATACTGGTAGAGCTGACGCGTGGGAATTTACCTTTTTTACTGGCTGAATTGCCTTTTTAATTTCAGTTGCAGTCGCATCTTTGCTGGTTATTGCCGCTGCGGTAGCTTGAGGTTTTCCAAGGTGCTCACCATCAGAAGTATCACTATTTCCGCTTATTGAGATGCTAATTACGAGCACAAGAAAGAGGGCAGCGCCCCCTCCTATGAACAACCACCGGTGCATTATAAGCCCAGATTTTTCAAACGGTTTGCTTGGTCAACAAACACATCTACCGGATTGGTTTCAAACCAATGGGTAATACCAAAGCTTTGATTAACTTCATCGAGGTGATTCATCTTGTAGTTATCTTTAAGTACTTTACCTAAATGCGAACTACACGAAGACACTAACCCATCATTGGTTTCACCAAATGCCAAGCCTGTAATGGCAAGAAAAGGGTCGACCACGTCCAGCGCATTTGTGTAAGTTCTACCACCGCTCCAGGAGTAGTAGTACACGCCATTCTCGCCTAATTTTTTACCGTCATTTCGACAGTAGGCCGAGGGCATGCCTTCGGGGTAGCGAGCGTTAAACGCAATTGAACCAGCGGTTGATAGCGAGGTTAACGCAGCTACAGAATCTGTGGGTTTATCTCGGGGATCTGAGCCCGATGCTAGTTCGATAAGATTAGCAAAAGCGTCGGTGATCAAACCCACTGTACCTTCTTGCACAGACCCTTCAGTAAGACCACTTTTTAATACATCTGCCACAGCGCTCCCCCAGTTAACTCCGGCTACGGAGGTAACCGAAGCCACTTTACTGGGCGCTACACTTGCGGCATACCTTGCCGTAGGTCCGCCATGGCTATGGCCAATAAGGTTAACTTTTTCGGCACCAGAAAGTGCTAGTACCTCATCAATATAGTTAAGTAACTGCTCTCCCCTCACTTCGGTAGAATTAGAAGGAGACACTTCTGCGATATAAACCACCGCGCCGTTTCGAGATAGTTTTTGAGGCACTTTGTAAAAGTAATCTACAAACAAAATGTCATCAAAACCGAAGAGACCGTGAACCAGTACAATTGGGTATTGTGTTTTAGCGTAATTACCCGCCCAAGATTGAGAAGGTAATACTGCGGCAAGCAAAAACAGCATGAGTGTTGTTATTTTCGTTCTTAGTTTCATTGCATGTTCCTTGAGTGATAGACATTAGTGGTCTGAGGCCAGACCTGTGTTATTTTTATGTTAATTTAATGTGAATAACAAGGAGGAGAGCAGAAGTTTGTTGATAGACTTACGGTAAGGTTCCAGTAGTTAGAACGGTTTTCGCGAAAAATAAAATGTAAAACACTTTAGATTCAGCCGACTAGGTTGTTCTGAGAGTATACTCAACCATACCATTCAGAGTGGAAATAAAGAGAATATCGAACACTTATAATATCGATTATTGTCCACTGTCGTTCAGGAACATGAGTAAGCGGGAATGAACGGGAATGTGAGTTTAACAAAAGCGAACCGTCAGTATCGGCAACACTTAAAATAATCCTGAAAGGGGGACGTGCCTACCAACAGCTTTATAGTGAACGATGGTAAACCTGAAGATAATTCACACTCGGATTGGGTGTAAGCTTCCATACTTTGGTGAATGGATTTAATGCCATTCCGGTCTCGTGCTTAAGCGTAAACCCTTCACCTACCCATTGATTTAGCTCAGTGGGTTTAACGAACTTTTTCCAATCGTGAGTACCAACGGGTAAATACCGCATTACATATTCAGCGCCGACAATCGCGATGATAAAACTTTTGATGGTTCTATTTAATGTCGCAAGCACCAATAAGCCGCCTGGCTTCACTAAGCTTGCACACTCCTTTATTAACTGCACTTGATCAGGTACGTGCTCAACAACTTCTGCATTAATGACTATGTCAAATTGGCGGCCTTGGCTTACTAGGTCAGATGAAAGGCCGTGTATGTAGTCAACCTCCACATTGCTTTTCTTGGCATGCCGCTTCGCCACTTCGATACTCATGGCGCTTGCATCTATGCCAGTCACATCTGCCCCCTTTAACGCAAGCGGCTCACTAATAAGCCCACCACCACAACCAATATCTACAATTGAGAGCCCCGTAAAAGGCTTGGTTTTATGAGTGGCATTCGTCAGGGAATTTGCCGTAGGCGCATTTTGAGGAGAGCTCTGGGCTTGCTCACTTTTCAAAAAGTGACTGATTATTTGAGACTCAATCACAGATAACCGTGCACGATTAAAATCTAACGCGGTTTTATAATTACCATTGGGATCCCACCAGCTTTCTGCTAGCGCATCAAAGCGGTCAATTTCCTGCTGAGAAAAATTAATGGGCGCTGACTTTTGGCTTTTATCTAACATGCACTAACACCAGTTTAGAAAATGGGTAATTCATTCAAATCTATCTACGCTAGGTTCCCGTAATTAAAACACCTAGGATATTGTGCAGCCAACGGCTAGCAGATGCCTGAGTTTTATGAGAAATAGGTATACAATCAATGCTTATACGCGCAAAAAGAGGTATTCGTTTTGGCTAATGCTAAAAATGTCTATGGAAGACCACTTCAACTGTGTTGTGGTAACACAGGCTACACCCGAGAAGGCTTTTGCTATGTGCCCGATGCAGATGTGGGTAACCACAGTGTGTGTGCGGTAGTCTCCGACGAGTTTCTACAATTTTCCTTACGCCAAGGTAACGACTTAATCACGCCCTGGCCTAGTATGGACTTTGCTGGTTTACTTGCCGGCGATAGATGGTGCTTGTGCGCCGCCAGATGGTTACAGGCTTACGAAGCGGGTGTTGCACCCAAAGTGCGATTAGAAGCAACCCACGAACGAGCCCTTGATATTATTCCCTTGGCTACCCTTGAAGCTTTTGCGGCAGATTAAAAAAAGCGGGTGACTTCTGTTAGAAGCACCCGCTTTATTGTGGTTGATTATGTCTTGTTTGGCTTTTAAGGTTTTATTATCGTTGCCACCTTATAAGCGTGTCAGCTGCTCTAATTCCTAAGGCGTTCGAATAACCATAAGCCGTGTTTCTGTCATGTCTTCTATGGCATAACGAATACCTTCACGGCCAAGCCCTGAGTCTTTTACACCGCCATAAGGCATATTATCTACACGCCAGCTAGGTACATCACCTATGACTACTCCGCCCACTTCAAGCACATTCCATGCTTTATGTGCTTTGTAGATATCACGCGTAAAGATACCCGCCTGTAATCCATAGCGACTGTTGTTCACTTCTTCTAACGCACTATCGTAATCGTCAAACGGTTGCAATATAGAGAGCGGACCGAAAGCTTCTTCGGCGCTAGCGTCACAATCTTTAGGCACGTTTTCCATTACGGTGGCCTGTAGCATGGCACCATCTCTTTCACCGCCGCATAGCACGCTAGCGCCAGCTTCTTTAGCGTCTTTAATCCAGCCTTCTAACCGCTTAGCCTCGCCCTCAGAAATCATGGGGCCAATGAAAGTATCTTCATCACTTGGGTCGCCAGACACCAAAGCCTTGACCCGTTCTACATAGCGAGATTTAAAATCATCGTAAATGGAAGAATGCACTAATAAGCGTTGCACTGAAATACAGCTTTGGCCCGACTGATAATATGCGCCAACAATAATACGGTCGATGGCATCACTAATATCTGCATCTTCATCCACCACACAAGCAGCATTGCCGCCAAGCTCTAATACCACAGGCTTTTTGCCCGCTTTAGCTTTTAGCGCCCAGCCCACATCAGGTGAACCGGTAAAGCTAAGCAGCTTTAATCGCTCGTCGGTAGTAAATAAATCAGCGCCGTCTCGGCTACAAGGAAGAATGGAAAATGCGCCTTTGGGCATTAATTCGCATTCCGCTAACACTTCGCCAATAATCAACGCACCAATAGGCGTGCGAGAAGCAGGTTTAAGCACAAACGTGCAACCAGCGGCGATGGCTGGAGCTACTTTGTGCGCAGCTAGGTTTAACGGAAAGTTAAACGGAGAGATAAACGAACAAGGGCCAATAGGCACTTTTTTCGTCATGCCCTGATAGCCTTTGGCACGGGCAGAAATTTCTAAGTTAACCACTTCACCATTAATTCTTACCGATTCTTCAGCCGCAATTTTAAATGTATCGATTAACCGGGCTACTTCGCCTTTGGCATCTTTAATGGGCTTACCCGCTTCAATACAAAGGGCTTTACCTAGCTCTTCCTCGCGTTCAGTAAAGCGCTTAACGCAATACTCTAGAATCGCTTGACGCTCGTAAGGTGCCAGCGCTGTCATTGCAGGCTGTGCTTTCTCGGCAGCGGCTATGGCTTTATCAATAACTCCAGCGTCGGCTAGCGCCACTTTTGTAGCCACTTCGCCTGTGTATTTATTGGTTACGTCTAAATCGGTATTAGCAAAACAAGGTTCGCTTGCAAGGTAATAGGGATAGCTGTCTTTTAACATGATCACTCCTTATAATTTCGCGCTTAATTCGGCAATCGTATGGTTCAGCGTTTTGTCATTCATGCTGTAGTCAACCGGGCAATCAATCACATGCACACCCGGTGTGTTTAAACAGCTTTCCACCATAGGAATTAGCAACTCGGTACTGTCTACGCGCCAGCCGTGGGCACCGTAGCTTTTTGCGTATTTCACAAAATCCGGATTACCGTAGTCCAAGCCGAACTCATCAAACTGCATATTGGCTTGTTTCCACTTAATCATTCCGTACGCATCATCCCGCAGTATGATCACAATAAGGTCGAGTTTAAGACGAACCGCTGTTTCTATTTCTTGGCTGTTCATCATGAAGCCGCCATCGCCACACACGCTCATAACAGGCACATCAGGCTTCACTAACTTTGCGGCTATCGCCGAAGGTAATCCTGCGCCCATTGATGCTAACGCATTGTCTAACAACAAGGTGTTGGGGTGATAGGCGGGGTAATTACGAGCAAACCAAATTTTGTATACCCCATTATCTAAGGTCACTATGCCATCATCTGGCATGACCTTCCTGATGTCACGCACAAAGCGCTCAGGCAGAATGGGGAATCGATTATCGTTTTCTGCTTCCGCCCTATGTTTTTCATAGGCATCGTGTACATCCTTATAAAAATCAAGCTTCCAGTCAGTTTGAGGCGTAATCCCCTCTTTTATTTGCCAAACACTGTTCGCAATATCCCCTACCACCTCAAGCTGTGGAAAATACACTGGGTCGACAGCGGCTGACTCAAAGTTCATATGAATAACTTTTTTACCATTGTCATGCATGAAGAAAGGCGGCTTCTCTACGACATCGTGCCCAACATTAATTATAAGGTCGGCTCTTTCTATCGCTCTATGGACAAAGTCGTTATCTGATAATGCAGTATTGCCTGCAAACCTAGGATCGCTTTCGTTTAGCACCCCTTTACCCATCTGTGTAGTCACAAAGGGGATACAGGTTTTATCAACGAACTCACGAAGCATTTTTGCGGTCAGCTTCCTGTTTGCCCCCGCTCCAATTAATAACAAGGGTGATGTAGCTTCTTCAATCATTGAAATGGCTGATGAAATGGCTTTGTATTCAGCAATAGGTCGCCTTGACGTACTAGGCGTTAATAAGGGGACTGAGGTGTGCTCATCGGCAATATCTTCAGGAAGTTCTATATGGACGGCACCGGGCCGTTCTTCAGAGGCTAATCTAAATGCTTCGCGCACTACAGAGGGAATACGGTCGCCGCTCACCACTTGCGTGGTAAATTTAGTAATGGGACGCATCATATCGACAATATCGATAACCTGAAACCGGCCCTGTTTACTGGTTTTAATGGGCTTTTGCCCCGTGACCATTAACATTGGCATCGCGCCAAGCTGTGCATACGCGGCAGGAGTAACAAGGTTGGTCGCACCTGGACCAAGGGTAGATAAGCACACGCCCACTTTACCGGTTAATCTACCGTAAGTTGCAGCCATAAAGCCCGCGCCTTGTTCATGGCGGGTAAGTACGAGTTTAATTGAGGAGGTTCTTAACGACTCAAGCAAGTCGAGGTTTTCTTCGCCAGGTATGCCAAAGATGTATTCTACACCTTCAGCTTCCAACGCTTTTACGAAAAGGTCAGACGCTTTCATTAATCCTACGCTCCATTTTACGTTAGTATTTACGCGGCAAACGCGTATTAGTAAAGGTTGCTACGCAAAGAGTATAGATTACGATTAATGTGGTTTTGTGAAACTACCAAACAACACCTAAATGTGAACGCTTACTGGCGCTCTAGTTTCTCTTCCCATTCCGTTAGCTTTTTCTGAGTTTGGGCATCTACATCGGCTTTATTTTCGCTGATCCACCACTTTTCCATTAAGCGCACGTTCTTTTGATTCGCTTTATAGAATACATCAACGATGTCGCCAATGAAGGGAACAAAGCCTAAGCCAAAATCGATAGCGGAGTTCTTTACCATTTGAGCTACCAATGCACTGGGCATTCCCAATGATTTCCCCAACCACACGATACGTAGAGAAACGAGCAGCATTAGCGCATCACCCGCACCTGGAATAAGGCCAACAATTGAGTCGAGGCCTATCCGAATAGGAATAATCGGTAACTTCACAGCAGTATCAAGTAAATTTGCTAACTTTTGCGCCTTTAACAGAGCCTTTGGGGCTTTACTATCCATGTTTAGCTACCTTATTAACGTAATAACATTACTGGCTATTTGTCAGCGCCTAACGCGCGCGCTAAGCCAGCTCGTAGTGCAGTATCTTTGCTTACTGTCCAGCCGTGTAAATTCTCTTTAACCAAACCAAACAACATATCAATGTGTTCTTCGTCGCTGTTTAATGCGGGAATGTATTCGTACTTTTCACCACCGGCTTCCATGAAGTATTCACGATTCTCTTCACCAATCTCTTCGATAGTTTCTAGGCAATCGGCAGAAAAACCGGGGCACATAACTTGTATTGATTTCACCCCTTGACCCGGCAACGACTTCATTGTTGCGTCAGTGTAAGGTTTTAACCACTCTGCTTTACCAAAACGAGACTGGAAAGTGGTCATGTACTCTTCGTGAGTTAGCCCAAGTTCTTCGGCCAACAAACGTGAAGTTTTATGACATTCACAGTGATAAGGGTCGCCATTTAATAAGTAGCGCTTTGGAATACCATGGTAAGAAAGGATAAGCTTATCGGCTTTACCGTGTTCTTCCCAGTATGCCCGTACTTTATTTGCCAGCGCCTTAATGTAGTCAGGCCTGTCGTTATAATGATTCACGAAGCGAAGTTCTGGTAACCAGCGGCGTTTAGTAAAGTCTTTCGCAATAGCATCAAAAGTAGACGCCGTAGTAGAGGCGCTATATTGAGGGTACAAAGGCAAGACCACTAACTTTCTTACGCCTTGCGATAACATACGTTCAATAGCGTCGCTAATAGCAGGGTTACCGTAACGCATAGCAAAATCAACCACGACATCGTCGCCATATTCTGCTTTGCAACGCGCCTCTATTGACGTTGCTTGGGCTTTGGTAATAGTAAGCAACGGTGATCCTTCTTCTGTCCAAACGGTTTTATATGCTTCAGCCGAACGCTTAGGGCGAGTATTTAATATAATGAGGTTTAAAATGAACCACCAAAGCACACGAGGTATTTCTACTACCCGCGGGTCTGAAAGAAACTCTTTTAGATAAGGGCGCAGGGCCGCCGCAGTTGGGCTTTCTGGTGTACCTAAATTGGTAACTAACACGCCTATTTTGTCTGACTGACTGTGAGTAAAACCCTGATTGCTTTTGAACTTCATCAAATATTCCGCACTGAACAAACAATATAACTAGTATACTGAATTTACGGCGATTTTGGGTGAATAGACCACAAATTTACCACGATTGATGCAATTAAATTTAGCGATTAAAAAAGGCGGCCTTAGCCACCTTTTTAGTCTTAATATTTTCAATCAGTTAAGGCTGATAGTAGGTTGCTGCACCTGGACCTACAGGCATGCCTAATACAAAGACCCATAGATAAAACAGTATGGTCCAACCCACGATAAATACCATGGAGTATGGCAACATCATCGCAATTAGGGTGCCCATTCCTAGGTCTTTCTTATACCGTGCAGCCATAGCCAAAATAAGACCGAAGTAGCTCATCATAGGCGCAATAACATTCGTTACTGAATCGCCAATACGGTACGCCGCCTGAATAACCTCTGGTGAATAACCAATCAACATTAGCATGGGCACAAAAATAGGCGCGGTTACCGCCCACTGCGCTGAGGCACTGCCTAACGATAAGTTAACCACACCACACATTAAGATGAACAAGATAAACACCGACGGGCCATCTAGGCCAGCCGCTTGTAGAAGCGCAGCGCCTTTAACGGCTAATACTGTGCCTAAATTCGTCCATTTAAAGAAAGCCACAAACTGTGCAGCAAAGAAGACCAATGTAATATAAAGCCCCATTGCGCCCATGCTTTTTGCCATAGCATCAATCACATCACGGTCATTTTTCATCGACCCTGTAACACGGCCATAAACAAAACCAGGCACAGCAAAAGAAACAAAGATAAAGGCAACAATACCTTTTAAGAAAGGCGAACCAGCTACCGCACCGGTCTCTGGGTGACGCAAAATACCGTTTTCAGGCACAATGGTGAGCGCTAAAATACCGCATACTACAACAAAAGCGATGCCTGCCCAACGAAGCCCTTTCTTTTCGATTTCCGAA
>Ga0209404_10001276_pt1 | contig 17376 bp, 13 predicted proteins | sample TroAtlMetagenome_2_FD_187447 | JGI IMG/M metagenome (GOLD analysis project Ga0209404, IMG submission 187447) | Marine eukaryotic phytoplankton communities from Atlantic Ocean - Tropical Atlantic ANT8 Metagenome (SPAdes) (version 2) | ecosystem: Environmental > Aquatic > Marine > Oceanic...
TTTTGATCGTGATCATATGTTTAGAATAACAGGAGTATTCGATAGATGATGTTTAACTTATTCGCCTTCGTTATTACTCTCTGAACTCGTATCCTCTTGATTTTGAGCTGCCGCATATGCGCGCATTTCAGCACGTCTCTTGTTCTTTTTGCGTCTCATCATCGCGTATGCGATGTCTTTTACATACAGACGTTCAACCTTTTCTCTTGCCCAGGGTGTCTTTCTCAAGAATTTTAGAGATGAGTTGATGCTTGGGTCGTTCTGAAAACACCTAATGTTGATTAGTTCACCCAATTCATCCCAGCCGTGACGCTCCAGAAGGTACTCCATAATTGCCTTCAGAGTGACTCCGTGTAGTGGGTTGTGTGGTTGTTCGTCACTCATCTGATCAGAGCTCCGCCCCTGTCAACCGCTCGAACATATCTCTATAAAGTTTTGCGGTCTTATCGATCACACCTTGAGGGAGCGCGGGGATTGCGGGCTCCTCTGTGCCGTTATCCCTAGCAGACTTTAATACTGCGTGGTGGCCAGTCTCAATATAATGACCTCTAACAAATTCCTTTGACAGCTGTACAATCTCGCCGCGGTCGTATGCTTCTTTATCCCACCACCTGTCCTCATCTAGTGTACCAAAAGAGTCAACTAGTACAGGTTTGCGATCCTTACCTAGGGCGAACTCCTTCTTTCCATCAACGTGTATGAGGCCAGACTTAGCAGCTTCACGCTCAATAATTGCGTCCACCTTTAGAACCACCTCCATAATAGAGTTGTACTCTTGCTCAGTGATATTTGAGATCTCCAATGCCTCTTTCTTGTCGAGTAGACGATCGAATTTTTCAAATTTTGTAGAGACTTCGAGGTATGGCTTGGGGAGCTTAACGCCCTCTTTTAGCTCAGTCCCGGGTGCGAACCCGAATTCTTCTGCGCCTACCTCTCCGCGTTTGTACCTTCGGTATCCAGAGCCAGCCAGATAATGGCGGCAGATAACCTCAAGTGGCACGAAGAAATTCTCTGCGTCTCTAGGGATGGCCCCTGGCTCTTTAATTACATCAAACCTGCGGGCGCGAACCCTGTCTGGTGCGTTCATCTCTACGATGTGAGTTTCGCAGATATTCGCGGCCTCAACAAGCTTAAACCAGTGACAAGAGGTCATGTTTAATGACTCTCCTTTACCTGGGATAAGGCTCGGTATTATTTGGTCAAAGACCGATATCTGGTTTGTGTATCTAAACTCGATGATGTCGGGGTCATCGGTTGACCACACCTGCTTCACTTTTCCGTGGTAGATCATCTCAGCCATAGTAAAACTCCCTAAAATAATAATTTGGACCTTTTTAACACTTAGAGGTGCTAAAGCTCTCTGTGTTTGGAGTCAAATTTGTTACAAAGTGGACTCCCATGTGTCGTTTTTGTGTCACAGTTGGTCACACAGATCATGTACTTTCGGTTAGAGTAAATATGGTCGGTTCCAGGTGCGGACTAAAGCAGGTATTGGGTCATCTGCTAGAAAAGAGGATGTGATAGAGATTCGATACAAAGTAACAATAGTAGACTCCATTAGCAGTGTTGCTGAAGATGAGTGGAACGCCTTGGTCCCAGAAAATGACCCGTTTACCCGGTTTGAATTTTTGTTGGCTCTTGAGGCTAGTGGCAGTGTGAGCGCTGCTACAGGATGGTCAACTAGTCATATGTTGTTTAGAGAGAACGGCGAGCTCGTCGCGGCTGTGCCTCTATACATAAAGAATCATAGTTACGGTGAGTATATTTTTGACTGGAGTTGGGCCAATGCATCACACGCTGCAGGCATTCCTTATTACCCTAAACTTACCTCGGCTGTCCCTTTTACACCGGCTACAGGAAGAAGGGTTCTCACTGGTAACAACTCATTGACCCAGCCCCTATCTGAGTTGGTGTTTAGCGCCTTAAAGTCTTTATCTCACAAGCTAGGACTATCTTCAGTTCACATTCTGTTCGCGTCAGAAGAGGAGTATGACATCTTCTCTAATTTAGATGATTTTATTTCACGACTCACGTATCAATATCATTGGGAGAACATTGGATATACTAGCTTTGATGATTGGTTAGATAGGTTTCGTTCTCGCCGCAGAAAATGTGTAAAGAGGGAGCGGGCTGTAGTAGGTGAACTAGGTGTTAGTTTGTCTGTCTTAAACGGTGAACAACTCACAGAGTCACATTGGTCGGCTATTGAAGAATTCTATAAAAATACGGTGGAACGTAAGCACGCTCACGCATATTTGAACTCTGAGTTCTTCTCACATATCGGTAAGAATTTCAAAAAAAATGTGCTCGCGTTCATAGCTGAAAAGGATGGACAGTGCGTGGCGATGAGCCTATGTTTTCAGAGAGGTGAACATCTTTATGGTCGTTACTGGGGTTGCCTCGAGGGCTATAAACGGCTTCACTTCGAGATGTGTTTTCACAGGCCTATAGAGTTGTGTATAGATAATGGTTGGGTCCGGTTTGAAGCGGGCGCACAAGGTGAGCATAAGATCAGTCGTGGGTTAGTACCATCGGCAACCTATTCTCTACACTGGGCCGCTCACAAGGGGCTTCACGAAGCTATAAGGGAGGCGACAGAAGTTGAGAAAGAACGCGCAATGTTTGATATGGAGATTTTGGCTAAACACGCGCCTTTTAGAAGGGGATAGTTCGGATGAGAAAGTTTTCGGAAGATGAATTGGCAAATATATCAGCTAAAACAATTGCTGATTATTCTAGTAGGACGTCCTCGTTTTGGCATGGAACTAAAGACCATGATGTCAGCCAGAACATCGAGGCATTGTTAAAGTACGTTGGGTTAGAGTCAGGCGCTAACATTTTGGATTTTGGTTGTGGTCCTGGGCGCGACTTGGTTGATTTTCGTGCTCGAGGACACAACCCAATAGGCCTAGATGGTTGTGAGACATTTTGCGATATGGCTCGTACGGTCTCTGGGTGTGAGGTTCTTCACCAAGATTTTCTGAGATTGAATCTACCAGAATCGTTTTTCCATGGTGTTTTCGCTAATGCAACCATGTTTCATGTGCCGATGGCTGAGATGCGCAATTTACTGAGAGTTGTTCATAGCTGCCTTGTCCCCGGTGGCGTTTTACTATGCTCCAACCCGAGAGGAGATAATGTAGAGGTCTTCAAGGGTGACAGGTATTGCGCTTTTTATGAACTTGAGCATTGGCAGGGGCTCTTATCCAATTCTGGATTTGAGCTTTTAGAGCACTACTATAGACCTGTGGATCTCCCAAAGTCACAGCAACCGTGGTTGGTGACTGTCTGGAGGAGGATTTAGCCAAAGGTTGAATTTGGCTTCGGGCTGTTCTGATTTTCGTTGGTGTTTCGGATAGAGCTTAGCAGTGGCCTACATGAATCTAAATTATTTCGCCTAGGCCAACTTTATGACCTCAACATTTGTAGGTCACATCAAGAGCGGTTGGCATCGATTATGATGACCCAGTTTTGTGGTTTTGAGGAGAATATAAGTTCTAAATTTGGTGATTGGGTTGTTTTATCCTCTGGCTCAACATATTGGATTGACTGTAAGCCTTTCTTTGAGGTATCCTCCACCCTAGGAGTTATTTTATGATCAGTTCTACACTTTTGGCGTTTTTGTTGGTTGGTCCAGCGCAAGCTGAGGAGTCATTAAGCGACAGTGAGACTACCTTTACAGGGGCGTCTATTCTAGAGGGAGACACAGATGTTTTCTTCGCTGACGTTTCTGCTTCGGAAAATGAAAACACATCACCATATGCCTTCTTTACAGGTAACACTCTGTACGCTGGAAATTCTGATGAGTATGGTAACTCCGTAGACGCAATCGTTGAATTTTATTGGTTCCAATCATCTGTTGATCGGGGCTCCGATTTTTATGTTGCCGTAATCAAAACTAGGGCTACTCCAGGCCATAATTGTAAGTTCACTCCTTGGGATGCATCAGGTAACGAGGACTGTCACCTCTGGGTAGAGGGATGGGGCGGAATTGGTAGCTACCCTGTATTGAAGGTAAACGCGACGACGGACATCGATGCAGAAAATGGCGCTTTTAGGTGGGATTGGTCCTTACCTTTTGAGAATTATGGTATCGACGCTATTGGCCAAGTGACAATCTCAAACTCTTACGGAGTCGGTTTTTCTAAAGAAGGGGCAGTTATGCTCCACGGTGAATACGACGAGAAGGTTGGCGAGGGTGAGGCAGCGTCAACCGCAGCCTCTGGTGAGGTGCAGGTCAAAGGCTATGTCTCTTCAGATTACGCTGTAAAGACACAATATGTAGTGAACCTGTATGAGTGGGATGTCTATGTCACTGGACGTGCGGACCTTATGGACTGGGAAGTCTACCTAAACAATGACGCTAGAAATGATCAGTCTGCATACCATGAGTATTTCTTATCGATACAGGTCGAAGAGGGTGATTCCTTCACATTGAGTAACCTAGACATATCAGCTGGGTTTGATATCGGTTGGCTAGATCCTTTCCATCACCGGTTGGGCGTTGATATTTCTGGAATAACAATCCTACAGCCCGAGTGGAGTGACACCGATACAGACACAGACACAGACACAGACACAGACACAGACACAGATACCGAAACCGACACCGACTTCGAAACTGGAACCACCTGGCCTCTAGATACTGGAGACACAGTGGACCTAGATTCAGGTGGGTCTCCAGAAGATTCGGGTGAACCTGTTGAAGAGGAGCCAGAGGGATGCGGTTGTGTCACTGGCGGTCAGTCTGGTACAGGGCCCGCAATGTTGGTACTGCTTACAGCAACAGCCTTCTTTAGGCGACGAAAGATAAGTTAAAAATATGAGTATAGGGCGACAGTGACTTCACTGGCCAAAATATATGAGCGGTTTAATTCCTCAATGCCACCATACCCCCTCCCTAGTGGGGTATGAGTTAGGCTCTCAATCAGTGAAGAATCCTATATAGGGGTGCAGAATGTTTTCATTAAAGGGCGAGACTGCTAATGCAGCTGGTTTATTAGTTCTTAGGTTAGCAGTTGGTGGAATGATGATGACTCATGGTTGGCCAAAGTTTCAACGTCTGCTGGAGACACCAGATAGGTTTGCGGATCCAATAGGTCTGGGACCTGAGGTGTCGCTATTTCTAGCAGTGTTCGCGGAGCTAGTCTGCGCAGCTTTGATAGTCTTAGGTGCCTGGACAAGGTTAGTGACTGTCCCGCTGTTGATAACCATGTTGGTAGCAGTCTTTATTATTCATTCTGGTGATCCATTCGGAGATTACGAACTTGCTCTTTTTTATGCAGCTGGCACCTTAGCTTTGCTACTCACTGGGCCAGGTCGCTTCAGTATTGATGGGCTGAGGTCTAAAGCTTGAGCAGCAATTCTAGACCTTTAGAATTTTTGTTGTCCCTCTCAGTTGTTTTCATCGTCTCACCTTCTTGTACCTTCACTGGTGCTGATAAAGGTGTTGATACACATGATGATACAGGCTTTATTGTTGAGACTGGGACCGACACCGCAGGTGACACCAGCTCTACATCAGTCACGGATTCTGGTACTGAGACTGATGTTACGGTCGATACTGGCGGCACCGAGACTGGATCTATAAGGCCAACTCAATTTGTACAGTTATCTGTCGGTAACGTACACGCATGTGTGCTTGACGACCTAGGGGGAGCACATTGCTGGGGCGATAACGGCTTGGGGCAGTCCTCGGCACCGACATCTTATTTTACTCAAATAAGCGCAGGAGGTTCACACTCCTGTGGGATTGATATCTCTCAGGCTTTGGTCTGCTGGGGTGACAACCAATATGGACAGACGACACCTCCTTCAGGTACTTTCCTAAAGGTAGAGGCAGGTTGGAACCATACCTGTGCTATAGCAACAGACAATACTCTTGAGTGCTGGGGGCGTAATGATTCTAACCAAGCCACCCCACCAGTGGGACAGTTCTTAGAGGTCGCATCAGGCTATGTTCACAGCTGTGCAATAGCGTCAGATCTTTCTATGCATTGTTGGGGTAATGAGCAGTACACGGAGGTACACTCAGGTTCGTTTCTGGATTTAGATGTTGGTTATCTTCATGCCTGTGCTGTCGACGTTCAACATATAGGAAAGTGCTGGGGAGACAACTATGTTGGGCAGTCCGACGCTACAAGTTCAGAGCTATCTGTAATCACAGCGGGATACTATCATAGCTGTGCTATTACCTCTGCAGGTGCTGCCGAATGTTGGGGGCGCGACGGTCAGGCTCAGGCATCACCACCTAGCGAGCTCTTTAAACAGATAGGGGCAGGGGTAGATTATAGCTGCGGCTTAACACAGGCTGGAGCCTTGGCCTGCTGGGGGATAGGCGATGACGGTCAGATGCAGGTGCCGACTATTCCTTAGTAGCTCAGGACGCACGATGGTCCCTCATGCCTTAGGTGTAGTGCTTGAGTTAGTCGTTTAGGTAAGTAGAGTTATCCAACCAACTCTTCTCGGGGTAGTAGGCGAAGATTAGACTGCCGCCCTTGATGGTGTCGATTATCTCTTTAGAGATCTCACGTCTGAGTGCTGGGCATCCCCACGATCTACCTAGCCTACCGTGTCTATCTACAAACGCCTGGCTCACATAGTCTGCACCGTGGATCACGATGTATCTATCTCTAGCGTTACCATTCCAGCTCGGTTCTAGGCCATCCAGCTTTAGTGAGTATCCGTGTTTACCTATGTAGGTTTCGGCTGTTTTAAGGAGGCCTATACTACTCTGGTGGCTGTTTTCTATGTTGGAAAATGAGGTGGCTTGGTCTGCTCCAGAACCACTACCGTGAGCCACATGCTCTTTAAACAAGATTGTGTTGTCGATTAGATCGATAACCCACATCCGTTTATCGCTAGAAGGCATAGAGAAGTCTATTACTGTAATGATTCTTTTGTTTGTATCTCCGTTATCGAGTGCGGTCATATAGGCTCTAAGGGCGAGCGATAAGACCTCCTCCCTTAGCCCCTCTTCTTCGAATGCGTCAGCGCTCAGGGTTATGATATTTTCACTATCTGATACCCCTTGGCTGTCTAGCACCGCAGCGACATCATCTGCGCAGTTGACATCAGATCCGCATGGTGGCACAGCGTGCCCAAGAGTAGAGATAGAGAAAAGAGTAATTAGTAGTTTCTTGTCCATACATTCTATGAAGCAAGAACCACGCCAATTGTGCTGCGGTACATAGGTGACTTGTCCAGCTTTTATGGTGGGGGATGTGGGCCCCAAAAACACACTCTGTTTTGAGAGATTTATGTCGCGGTTACCATGTTGGTTTGATTCCCTCTGAGATCCATTGAAACACCGACTAATTAAATAAGTTTGGAATATTGCTTTTAGGTACCACTATTCTTTCGTATGTTTAGTCTCTAAGTGTGTCTTCCTATAGGAGCCTCTGGTTTGAAACTATTCTCCCTGATTTGTTTTGTAGTATTTGGGGCATCTGCCCTAGCCGAAGAGTGTGAAAAGCCCCTTGAGTTTCGAAGTGTATCACCAGCTAATGAGGCGGTAGATGTACCCTTAGACAGTCGTGTATTAGTCTCATTTATAGGTCAAGGTCGTGCCGATGAGTTTGAGGTAGATCTCGAGGTGGGAGGAGAGGCTGTATCTAGCACCGACGAGTCGTGGTGCTACCCTCACGAGGGCCCTTTCGAGGTGCATTGCTGGTGGTCACTCAAACCAGATGATTTGCTACCATCTACAGCTGAAATTCAAGTGAGGATCCAATCTACAAGCAGTTACCAAGGAGAGGAGGCCATACAGCGGACTGAGAGGTTTACAACAGGCCAAGCTCTCACGGAAAACATCATAGAGTCACCACCTAGCTTGGCTATTCTAGAGGTAATAGATATTCCAGAATCTGAGCTCAGCGAGTGCGACTTTAGGCAACCTCGACGCGCGATCTTTCAAGCGGACAGCGAAGTACCCGATCCCTATGGCCTCTCAGTTTTCCATGTAGATGAGCTATCTGTAGAGGGTAATTATTTTAGAGCTCATACGGTATTTGTCACCCTCGCAGCTCCACCGATGCTACACGGTCACAACACCTTTAAGCAATATGTAAACCTAGAAGAGCCATACACAGGCTGCTATCGTGTTTGGGCGGAGGATGGCGCAGGTTCCCCGACAGATGTCAGTACCATTTGCTGGCCTGGATACGGCGATACTGGCTATGGAGATACTGGCTATGGAGAGACTGGCATCGAGACAGGGGTAGAGACCGGCCAAGAAACAGGTGGGTCTAATGGAACTGGTCTAGATACGGGCAGTGCCCAGGACTCTTCTGATGACTCCTCTAAAGCGGTACCTGCTAAGCTAACTTGTGGTTGTTCATCTGGCGCTAATCATAAGAGTCTATGGTTTTGTTCTTTAGTCCTCGTGGCGTTTCTAAGTCACAGACGGGTACCCTTGGAAGACCAGACTTCATAGCTCTAGAGTATTCTAACTACTGATGCTTTCTAAGGTAATATCTGGCCATTGTTTCACAAACTGTACAGCGGCGCTCCAGAGCGGTACTTTATTAGCAGTTTAGTTGTAAAATGGACTACCAGACTAACGGTATGAATCGCCAGCTTCGCGACTTATAGTCAGCCCACCCATCGTGACGGGACAGGGACCTATCTTTACGCAGCATGTTGGGTACCCAGTAACAGAGAATCATCGCGCCGAGGGCTGAAAGTGGAAACCAGTGCTGGGGGATTGCTACGAACCCTAGGTATATCAACAGCTCACCAAAGTAGTTTGGGTTGCGTAGGCGCGACCAGAGGCCAGTTGTTATAAGCCCTGGTTTTAACGCTAAGGTCGTGTGCTTCTGCATGTCTGAAGCAAAATGCATGAATACGCCTATTGTGTAAGAGCCTATACAGATTGCGAGCCATGGTAGTGGGACCTGCAGAGACTGGCTGCAGATAATGTATGGAGCAGTCCAATAGAGGGTTAGACTCGACCATATGACTAGCCCGTACCATAGAGGTGTCGGCTTTTCCCAATTCTTATCCCCAAAAATCTTTGATTTGAGGACCCATAGAAGTCCGTATGACCCGTGAAGCGCAGTGTAGACCCAAGCTGTTGGGTTGTCCCACTGGTCAAAGTAGTACATCAGCCAAAGGCAAGCAAAAACAGTCGCTCCCTTGTGACTATCTATGAAGTGCTTTTGTTTCATCTATTGACCAGGGCGGCGTTTATACTCAATAACTAGGAGGCTAGGGTCTTGAGGCCTGAGTGACTAGCTCAACGGGGCAGGGGAATGTCAGCGCTGCCTCAATAGCGATACAACCTATTCCTTCACATGACTCGATGACTACGTTCATGGTTAGATCCATCTCTGAATTGTTGATGATAGTCCCAGACATGACTGATTTTATATTCAGCTCTGCTGTCCCTGCTAAAGCTGATTCGGACACATCTTGTTCGCTACACGTGAAGTCGAGCTCATTTCGTTCGCAGGTTGTCTCACTATCGAGCCTAAAGCTGGATTCAGATGAGTTTGATATCATCATTTCAAGTGGGACAAACTCTGTAACGTCCTGGTAATTGTTGACGCCGCAGGTATCGGAGCCGATGTTCGGAGCGTCTACCAGCCAGGCGCCATTCTCTAGTATTACAGGTGGTGGAGTTGAATCCCCAGTTTCACCTGTGATACCTGTTTCTGTTCCGCCTGATGTGTCTACCGTCGACTGTGTAGTTCCAGTATCATCTAAAATACCAGAATCTTCTTTTGAAGATGAGCAGCCAGTGGCCAGAGCAAAAATTAGGATATATGTTTTCATTTGGTCGGAATATTATGTAATTCCAATTTGTGCCCGAAGTTAATCGATTTGATCGACTCTAAATATCTGACTAATATGGGTAATTTTGTTTGAGAGGTGAGGCCCATGCAGGGCCTAGAGACTTGTTTTTTATATGGAAAATTCCAATGCAATTGGAAAAGCCTAGACTAATTTTCATGATGTCGTTAGAGGGGCCCCCCATGAAAACACCCATCCCGCTGACCCTCCACCGAATTACTGCTAACAACCTTCACGACGACCCAGCTCATATGGGCTGGAGTGCTTTGGCTGCAGCGTTACCTGCCACCGAAAACCAGCCTGTCATAACTGCGGCATTTGTCGCGGCGACTGCTGCGATACAGCGTGCTGGTGCCGATCTACTCCAGGCATATGACGCGAATCAACCCGAGCGAAGAGAACGAATTACTCTTGGTTGTTCAGACAGGGGTTTAAGCTCCAGTTTTCTTGATACAGCCGCTCAGGACTGGACCTGTGGGGCGGGCCTAGACCCCATCGGGAAAATCCTTCTTTTGGGTGCTCAAGCTGACAACGAAGCTCTTGGGATGATGGATGCCGCTTTAGGGCTAACAAACCTTAGGCGTGATGGGGTTGGTCTAAAGGCTCTTGATGTTCTTCGAGCGACTGAGAGGGAGATCCCAGTCCCTGAGACTTTTAGCGAGTCAGCTACATCTGCGCTGGGACGACCTGCGTTAGAAAGCCCAGAATCACTTGACGGTCAACTAGAGTGGATGCTCAACCATTGGGAGCCATACCTTTCTTCGAAATCTCGCGATTTAGTATTTTTGGCCCGTGACCTTCTGGCCGAGGAGACTCAGGTAAGAATAGGTGGACCAGGTCCTGTTCAGCCCCCAGCTATAGGTAACGAGTCAGGGTTCTTGTGGGGTGGTCGACCGGGTGCGCCAGGTTTTGTAGATGGTCAGGCTAGTTTTAGTGAAGATGCCCATTGGATGCCAAAGTTGGTGATGATCGCCAAGCAGACGTTTGTATGGTTAGACCAGCTATCGAAGGCTTACGACAAGCCCATCAATCGCCTTGACGAGATACCTGACAGTGAGTTGGACAGGCTTGCTTCACAAGGATTTGGTGGGTTATGGCTCATTGGTCTATGGGAGCGTAGTGGTGCAAGTAGGGACATTAAGGTCCGGCGAGGTAACCCCGAAGCAGAGGCATCTGCCTATGCGCTTCGAGATTACGCAATCTCAGATCGTTTAGGTGGAGAAGATGCCCTAAAGAGCCTCAAGGAGAGGGCGTGGCAGAGGGGTATCCGTCTAGCGGCTGACATGGTTCCAAATCACATGGGGCTTGATAGCCGCTGGATGGCTGAGCACCCAGATTGGTTCCTACAATTACCGACACCGCCTTACCCAGGCTACACCTTTGATGGGCCAGACCTATCATCTGACGATCGTTTTGGTGTCTATCTAGAAGATGGATACTGGAATGAGAGTGACGCAGCTGTTGTGTTTAAGCGTGTGGACAATCAGTCTGGAGAGGTGCGCTATGTCTATCACGGTAATGACGGTACTCAGATGCCTTGGAATGACACAGCACAGCTGGACTACCTAAAACCATATGTTCGAGAGGCGGTTATTCAGACTATTCTAGGTGTGGCTCGTCAGTTCCCAGTTATCCGGTTCGACGCGGCTATGACCCTTGCGAGAAAGCATATAAGTAGGCTCTGGTACCCTCCTCCAGGCGGAGGGGGAGCGATACCTTCTCGGGCTGAGAACAGCGTTTCTCAAGAGGTGTTTGACGAGCTAGTCCCAGGAGAGTTCTGGCGAGAGGTGGTCGAGCGTGTCCAAGAAGAGGTGCCTGACACACTACTTCTAGCAGAGGCTTTCTGGATGATGGAGGGTTACTTTGTTCGAACTCTGGGAATGCACCGCGTCTACAATAGTGCCTTTATGCATATGCTTAGAGATGAGGATAACGCAGGTTACAGGGGCGCGATTAAGCAGGTTCTAGAGTATAGTCCCGCTATTCTAGAGCGTTACGTAAACTTCATGAACAACCCAGATGAAGAGACCGCTGTTGAGCAGTTTGGTAAGGGTGACAAGTATTTCGGAATCGCAACCCTAATGGCTACACTGCCTGGACTCCCTATGTTTGGTCACGGACAGCTCGAAGGGTACGCGGAGAAGTATGGAATGGAGTACTCAAAAGCCTACTGGGATGAGAGCCCGGACCAGGGTCTAATAGACCACCACGAGAGAATCATTTTTCCACTCCTAAGGGACCGTCACTTGTTCTGCGGAGTTGATAGGTTTGCCCTCTTGGACTTTTATCGAGATGGTGAGGTGGATGAGAACGTCTTTGCATACGCAAATCAAGCTGCTTCTGGTCACGGTAAGAGCTTGGTGCTCTACAATAATTCAATGATCGAGACTGGTGGTTGGGTGAAAACTTCGACAGCCATAAATGTTGGAGAGAGCGATGCACCTGAGCTGATACAGCGTTCTCTTGCTGAAACACTCGATCTTAAGGACGATGATGATGTCTATTATGGCCTGTGGGAGCTTCGCCGTAAATCGTGGCTGTTACGCAGTGGAGCAGATCTAGTGAAAAACGGGATCTTTGCCACTTTGAATGGGTACGAGGCCTTAGTGTTTATGGATTTCAAGGAGCTAAGAGATATAGATGGTCGAGTTGCTCGTCTTGAAAGGGAACTCGATGGTGGTTGGGTTGAGGACTTAGAGGCTGCGCTGACTCAAACAGTAAAGAGTTCAACCTTGGACGATATCGATGAGGACGCACTAGACACAGTTGAGGAGAAATTAAGGTCTCCAAAAGACTCAGCTTTTTCTGTGCCAATAGCTGCTCAGGAAAAACTTAATTGGGAAGTGATACCATCTCCAAACAGGCTTTCTAGATCTTATGATTTCGAAAATTCTGAAATTCTGAAAATTTTCTTAAAAGAGGCTTTAGATTACCAAGATTCAGTTCAGCATCACGGAAAATTTATTGTAGAACACCATAAAATTACAATAGAAATTTACACTCATGATTTAGACGACATAACAGAAGTAGATTTCGAGTGGGCCAATATGATGGACAATATATATAAGGACGAGGAGTCTTTGACGTGAAGGAAATATGTGTTCATGGTCACTTCTACCAGCCTACAAGAGTCAACCCCTGGACCGACACTCTAGAGCCACAGCCCTCAGCAGCACCGTTTCGTGACTGGAATGAACGTATTGCTTTCGAGTGCTATGCCCCAAATATGGCCGCTCGCTTACTCGACGGGGAAGGTGAACTAAGGGGGACAAGGAACAACTACGCGGGAATGACCTTTGATATAGGGCCGACGCTACTAAATTGGATAGCGAGCGAACGTCCCGTCATACTAGACGGCCTTAGGATGGCTGATCGCCGTAGTCAGCGCCGTTTTGGTAAAGGTTCTGCTATAGCGCAGCCATATCACCACCCAATACTTCCCCTTTGTGATGACCAAGATCGAACTACTGAGGTCCAGTGGGGTCTTGCTATATTTCGGAGGGTCTTTGGCCGTAGCGCAGAGGGAATATGGCTGTCTGAGACAGCGGTAAACGAGGCTACACTTGAAACTGTCGCGGAAGCTGGCATCTCTTTTGTGATTTTGGCACCCCACCAGATTGGAGAGCTACAGGACAGCTCGGGAGCTTGGGTTTCCGCTGATGAGGAGATGTGCGCTAACCGAGCCTTCCGTATCTCGTTACCATCGGGTCGTTCTGTATCAGCGCTAGTTTATGATGGTGCAGCCTCTCGTGCTGTAGCGTTTGAAGGGTTGCTAGATGATGGAGGAGCCTTTGCTGATAGGATGATATCTGCCGCTGAGAAGACGGGTCTCGCCGTAATAGCCACAGACGGTGAGAGCTATGGGCATCATCACACTTTTGGGGAGATGGCTCTAGCCTATGCCCTCGATACTATTGAAGGTCGAGACGATGTGAGGCTAACTAACGCCGCCTCTTGGTTAGATCGAAACCCACCAAAAACTGAGGCTCGTATTCTAGATCCAAGCAGCTGGAGCTGTGCCCATGGTGTCGGTCGTTGGTTTGAAGACTGCGGCTGCCGAATGGATGCAGCTAAAGGCTGGCATCAACGTTGGCGGGGGCCTTTAAGAGGCGCCTTCGAGCAGCTTCGAGATGAGGCTAGAAAAGCCATTGAGCCATTGGGGTATAAATTGTTCGCCGATCCCGTGGCTGCTCGAGATGCGTATGGTCAGATAATAGGTAGGCCTGAACTTTTTAGTGTTTGGTACCATGAGCATTCTGGTGCAACCAAGGAAGAGGGGCTCGCTCTGCGATGGCTGGAGGTCCATAGGCACCTCTTGGCGATGTTTACCAGTTGTGCGTGGTTCTTTGACGAGGTGACTGGGATCGAGCCGCTGCAGAACATTAGGCATGCGGCGTGTGCTGTCGGGCAATTGAGAGAATTAGTAGGTGTGGACCTAGCCCCAGCGCTGACCAAGTCTTTAGAGACGGTCCCCGGTAACATTGGGAACGAACTTCTAATAGCGACGGCAAAAAGCAACTTCGCTCCCCCCCAAGGTAATCAAGATTCAGGGGCTTTTTATCTTCCAGAGCGTCGCGCTGGTGTTTTGATGCCCGTCAGTTCTCTTGGTGGTGAGGGTCCAATAGGGGACCTAGATGGTGCTAGAGATTTTATTGATTGGCTTGCAGACTCTGGAATGAGCGTCTGGCAGGTGCTCCCCTTGGTGCCAACAGATGACCACGGTAGCCCGTATAGCAGCTGGTCTACCCTTTCAGGCAACCCGGACCTCGTTGGTCTAGCGGGTTGTGTAAATGCGGGGCTTTTAGATGGTGAAGCTATGCCGAGTACCTATAATTCTGTTGACTATCAGGCGGCTCGAGAAGAGAAGCGACCTTGGGTACTTAAGGCGGCAGAGAGGTTGCTTGATGATAAAGATCATCAATGGAGCCAAGAGCTGAGGCTTTTTGTCGATAGAAACCCTTGGGCGACCGAGGCCGCTCTGTTTCATGCTATCAAAGTAGAGCAGGGTGGAGCCCCCTGGTGGACCTGGCCCGAACCTGTACGTCGTTATGAAGTAGATGCAGTTGGAGAGCTGAAGAGCAAACTGCACAGAGAGATTGACATATGGAGAGCTGCGCTCTTCATATTTGAGCATCAGTGGGGCGCGGTAAGAAGGTATGCTATGGCTCGGGGCATCCGTCTAGTGGGTGATATGCCTATTTACGTAGGTTGGGACAGTGTAGATGTCTGGGCTAATCAGTCGCTATTTGAATTGGACACGAACGGAATCCCGCGAAGGGTAGCCGGAGTGCCTCCAGATGCATATTCGGAAACTGGCCAGTTATGGGGGAATCCGCTTTTTGATTGGGATGCTATGGAGGCGGATGGCTATAAGTGGTGGGTCCAAAGAGTGCGCAGAACATTAGAGCATTGTGACGTGTTGAGAATAGACCATTTTATAGGCTTTGCCCGTTATTGGGCCATAAACTCTGGTTCAGTTGATGCATCTAGCGGAAGTTGGATAAAGGGTCCTGGTAGAAGAGTGTTTGATGCAATTGAGGCTGCGCTGGGGTGCCTCCCGCTTATAGCAGAGGATCTAGGGTTAGTGGATGACACCACCATAGAATTAAGGGATGGCCTCGGGTTACCAGGGATGAAGGTCATACAGTTCGGGCTTGACGGAGACCCGAACAATCCCCACCATATAGACCGACATAATGCTTTGAGTGTGGTCTATACAGGAACTCATGATAGCTCTACCGCTAGAGGGTGGTGGGAGGCCCAAGATACTGGTACTCGAGATCGATTAGACTTAGGTAATGATGGGGCAGAGGCTGCACAGTCGATGGTTATGATGGCGCTTGAATCGGAGTCATTCTGGGCGATAATACCCTTGCAGGACTTGCTAGGCCTTGGCGATGAGGCTCGCATTAATCGTCCGGGAACAGTTGATAATAACTGGGTCTGGAGGGCTCCTGAGGGTGGGCTGCCTCAAGATGTCTCCCGAACAATCAGACAGGCTGTTGAACGATCCGGGCGCCATTTGACTCACTCTAGCTGAGTGGTGTTGAGCTAATTTTGTATAGATCCCAAACTGATTACAGAGTGCCTGATACCCACGATGTGTTGGCTGGAGTTATATCTGAATCCATTAAATGTGATGTTGCTCCTAGGCTTGTTGTTATTTTGGGTGTAGGGTGACGAAACTCGTCGAGATGACGGTACAAATTATTGGATTATAATGCTCAAAGTTCATCATTTAGGGGTTTAGTGGGAAAGCTATTAGACATATCTCATAGGCTTGAGAATAGTTTGGTATCTAAAGCGATACAGGAAGACCCATCTGAATTGCGACGAGCACGACTTATGTTGGTCATTATTGGTGGCTCGGCGATAAGTTGCTTTGTTCTCCTCTGCTTTTCTTTCTTGACCAGTGAAAATGAGGGATGGATAGACATAGTCTTGTTGGTTGGCCACATCGTTGTCAGCCTTTCAATATTCATTATAAAATATGTCGACAGTATGAAGTGGCCTACTAGGGCGGTGGCTCTTCTAGGGGCTCTTCAGTTGATTGTTGCCACGTCGGTCTCTGGTGGGCCTGACTCAATAGTTCTCTACGCGTTGCCTGTTTTACCTATTTTCCTTGCAGCCCTTGTAGATATAAAGACCAATTTAGCGGCATCAATTATCGTGCTTCTCGGGGTATGTGGCATCTTCTTTGTTGACTCTGCCATAGCCCCATTTCCTGAAGTTTCAAACAGTACCTGGGAGACTTTGTTTGCGCTGATATGGGTTATGTTTATGAGTGTAACAGTGGCAGCTTATTCTCAATATCAGGCTGATAGACTATTAGTTGTTGCTGAAGAAGAGCTAGAACGACGCAAGGTGGCTCAGGTTGAATTAGCCCAGGTCAATGAGAGCAAGGACCGTTTTCTAGCCTATATGTCCCATGAGATGAGAAACTCTTTAGCTGCGATAGTTGGGGCCTCAGAGCTATTGGGCATGGAGCGATTAAAGTCCAAACACCCCCGATATATTGAGTCGCTCAAGAACTCTGCGAATTCATTGAGGGAGATAGTAGAAACAGTCTTGGACTTCTCCCAGATTGACTCAGGTCACATGCCTTTTGAGCTAGAACATCTCGAAGTCCAGCCCTTTTTAATGGACGTAAGCTCTCAATTCTTGGCTTCAGCTGAGAAAGCATCTTTAAGGTTAGATTGTGAGATATCTCCAGGCACACCTCGTTACGTCGTAGCTAACAAATCTAAATTGCGTCAGGTCCTTTCTAATCTATTGAGTAACGCTATAAAGTTTTCAGACCCAGGAGACAGGGTCAATCTAAGGGCCAGCCTTGATCCAAGTGAGGGCGATGGGGTTCTCTTTATTGTAGAGGACTCTGGAATAGGCATCCGTCATGAGGACCAGGCTAAGATTTTTGTACCTTACGAACGCTCCAGTGAGGTTTTGAGTCGTAAGGGCACAGGGCTAGGCCTGCCAATAGCCCAAGTGCTGCTCAAAAACATGGGTGCTACCCTGAAGCTAGATAGTGAATTGAACAAGGGTTCTAGGTTCTATTTTGTGTTGCCATCCGCTAGTGAACAGTTG
>Ga0209404_10001279_pt1 | contig 17351 bp, 22 predicted proteins | sample TroAtlMetagenome_2_FD_187447 | JGI IMG/M metagenome (GOLD analysis project Ga0209404, IMG submission 187447) | Marine eukaryotic phytoplankton communities from Atlantic Ocean - Tropical Atlantic ANT8 Metagenome (SPAdes) (version 2) | ecosystem: Environmental > Aquatic > Marine > Oceanic...
TACTACTAATCAGACCCATTCATATTGGAAGACACTAAAAGACTAGCATTGTAAATATGGGTATGAGATCATTAATTACTGGTTGCCAAGGCTTTATTGGAAAAAACCTAGCACAACACTTGAAAAAACAAGGACATCATGTCACAGGCATAGACAAAAAATTTAAAGTAGGTGATCCTGTTTTTGTAGACGAGTTCGTTGGACATGACATGGAATCAAGGATCACAATCGAAAATAATTTTGATAGAGTTTACCATCTATCAGCAGATGTGCCAAACTCAAAAAATGTTGGGTCTGCCCAACTAGGAACGGGTAGAAGCAATCCAATACAGTCAATACAAGCAATGGACTTCGCGGCAAAAAATAAATCTCATTTGATTTATGCCTCAAGTGCTATGATATACAACACAGATCATCAAGGACATAATGGTCCTGATCTAAAAGAAGACGAACACATATGGCCTGCACAACCTGCCGGCAACATATACGGAATGGAAAAACTGTACAACATGCAACTGGCACAAGAGTACGCTAAGAGTTATGGAATAAAAGTCTCACTGCCAATCTTTCATGCCATGTATGGACCACACTGTGATGTGTTAGAAAATTCAAAAGTGGTGGCCGCCACATGTCTAAAAATTTTACAGGCAGACGACCCAGGTGAAATTGAGATATGGGGCGATGGAACACAAATCAGATCATTCTGTTACATAGACGATCTCATGGTGGGATTAGATAAATTGATTGAGAACGATGTTCAGGTTCCAATAAACATGGGATCCGACGAAGCAATAACAATGACACAACTAGCAGACATGTTGATCAAGATATCGGGAAAGAAAATTAAAAAGAATTATCTACCATCTGGTCCAGCAGGATGTATGAGAAGGAACTCGGACAATACAAAAATTATGAAACTAACCGGGTGGAAACCTAACTTCCCTTTACAGGAGGGTCTTAAAAGGACGTATGAATACGTCAAGACAGTTTTATAATGAGGCTAGAAGTATGGACAGACCATGGGCCACTTAATTCAAAACCTATATTCGACGCTTTCGTAAAAAGTCTTAGAGACGCTGGTGATACTGTATATCTAAATAAATCAGCCAATGCCGACGTGGCAGTAATATGGAGTGTGCTTTGGCGTGGCAGAATGGAACAATATAAAAAAATTTGGAATGACTATAGAAGCAGAGGTAAACCAGTAATAGTATTAGAAGTGGGAGGACTGAGAAGGAACGAAAGTTTTAAAATAGGTATAAACGGAATCAACAGAGATGCAGACTTTGCCAATCAAAAGTTTGACAACAAACGTTGGTCTCTTTTTAGACACACACTTAAACCATGGAATCCAACAGGCGAAATGATTGTTATATGCGGACAGCACGATGCATCGGAACAATGGAAAGGACTGCCTAGAATGGAAAAATGGATACGTCAACAAATAGAGGAAATCAGAAAATACACTACAAGGCCAATATTAGTGAGGCCACATCCAAGGAACACAATACAGTTTAAAGAAAGTGATTTTGAAAATGTAAAAGTTCGACTGCCCAAAAGAGATTTTAGGACATACGACGACACTGACTTCAAGTTAACTTTAGAACGTACATGGGCCGTTGTTAATCACAGTTCCAACCCTGCAATGGAGGCCGTCATTAGAGGTATACCTGTTTTTGTTTCAGAATCAAGCCTGTGTCATGACGTGGGGAACATCAAACTAGCAGACATAAACAAACCGGCTATGCCTAGCAGATTAAAATGGGCAAACTGGTTGAGTTACACAGAATGGTTCAAAGACGAAATTGAAGCAGGCCTGCCATGGGCTAGGATCAAAAAAAGATTAGAGGAGAAATACCTTAAATGAAAATAATAGATAATTTTTTAGACAAAAATGATTTTCGAGACTTACAGAACGTTGTGCTGTCAACAGACTTTCCTTGGTACCTAAACCATGGAGTAAGTTATAAGGGCGACGATAGTGGTATTATGTTCACGCATCTCATTTACAAGAATGATACTTTCAACAGTTCATTTACACTAGGAGGCTTAGACATATTCAAAAAGAAATTAAACATAGTATCTCTAGTAAGAGCAAAAATAAATTTGTTACATAGAACCGAAGAAATAATTGAACACCATGCACATATCGATATAGAAAATCCACCAAACGATCTTAAGACTGCAATACTATATCTAAACACTAATAACGGATACACTAAATTTGCAACAGGGGAAAAAGTTGATAGTGTTGAGAACAGACTGATCACTTTTAAAGGAAGTCTCGAACATTTTGGCACGACAAACTCATGCGATGCTCCTTACAGAGTTGTTTTTAACTTAAACTATTTTTAACAATGAAAACTATAACATTAACTGGGAAACCTGAAATCAAACCTATAGAGTGGAAGCCATACGCTGGAGAGACCGTAGTAATAAACACCATAATTCGAAAAGGTGAACGTATACAGGAAACTGCATTTTTCGAAGACAAAGTGAAAGCAGTACCACGTGGTAATGCCTATTGCATAGGTAACGGGCCATCACGTAAAGATTTTGATCTTAACAGTCTCAAAGAAACAGGACAAACCTATGGGTGTAATGCGTTGTACAGAGACTTCATGCCTGATTTTATATTTTCGGTTGATATGAAAATGTCAGTAAAAATGTGTGAGGACGAAGTGGGTCTTAAAACTATACACTATGCACCAGCACTGGAAGTCAATAGGAAACAGAACAAAGGTATGTTACACCTGATTCCTAATAACCCTCATTGGATCTCAGGTAACGCGGCTTTCTGGACAGCGGGTGTGCATGGTCATAAAAACATTTATTTGATAGGATTTGATTTCAGAGAGTACGGCAAGGACCAACTGAATAACATGTACCAAGACACAGAATGTTATGGCAAACGACACGACGATAAAATTTTTGAAGGGTGGTTAAAACAATTCAGAGACATGTTGAAGATGAGACCTTACGTCAACTACACTGTCGTACATGACAATCCACCTGATTATATGAATTACCTGCAGACAGGAACAGACCTAGGCAATAGTAGAGTAATAAGTTATAAAGAGTTTAACGATACAGTCTTAAACCAACAGCCTCAAACTTAGGCACAAAGGCGTAAAAGTTTGCATTGTGATTTGAATAGGGATCTTTCATAACCTGCATTTGATATAGATGCACCATTTCGTGTGCTAACGTTTCAATGAAGTCTTTCCATTTAGGAAATTTACAGTGCAATTCTATCCTATAGAATACTTCTGTCTTGTGATACGGTATTACCCTTTGGTTAAACGTGCCTTTTCGACAATGTCTGTTATCCCAGTCAGCAACACATCTTCCCCAGTCATGATGTAACTTGTTGATTCTTATCTCACAACCGCTTAATCTATTACCAAATAAAATCGTATTAAGTTTTCTAAACCAGTGTGCGGCAACTAAAGGTGTTGGTTTGTACCCAATCACGTCTTCTTTTACCGTCAAAGTTCGTTTGAACTGACTTTTTAGAGTTTTTGTTTTACCTTTTAATACTGTTTTCTTTTTCATGTGGTTGACTATATTACCAGTTATGCTATAATATAATAGTAATTATCAAAAAACGTCAGGATAAAATGCACACAGATTTGCCAAAAACAATTAACGAAGCACTCAAAATACTAGCATATAATGATTATTTTTGGGCAAATCCTTCAATGATAGGAAATACAGCCGTAATTAAGCCACACCCAAAAGACCTATCAACGGTGAAATCACTGGCAGAATCCCAGTATGCTTGGACTGAAAAGCAGGCCAAGTTGGCTCTAGTTTTACTGAAGAGATACCTTACTAAATTCCAAGCACACGGAATGGACATCAAAGAATTGCTGGACAACCCCAAGTACGATGAAGAATTCCGGGTGATTAGTTTTAATAAAAGCATTGAAAAGTATATTGACGAGGACAATGTTACAAAAATAGAAATGAGATTCCCTTACAACAAGAAAGTAATACAATTGATTAGATGTGTAAAGGACAAACGTGGCCTACCTGGAATGTATGCACAGTATGATGGCGAATCTAAAAAATGGACTTTCTTGCACACCGACGTTACTGCTTACTACTTGACATTAATAGCAGTAAGATATGATTTTAAATTTAGTGACGATAGTCTACTAAATGACTACGAAGAAATTAAGAAAGAGATAATAGGACACAAGAAGCCAACAGCAAGACTGATTGGTGGAGAGATTGTATTAGACAATGCGGCGGAGTCGTTGAAAGACTACTGGAATGATAATTTGAAAAATAAACCGACGTTGCATCAATTAGATTCCTTAAAAAACTTTGACATAAAAGCAAACGGACTAGATGTTCCAGCACAGACCATTGTAGCAAAAAAGATAGCACACAACAACAATCATATATTATGGATAGACTCAAAAACTTTTGCAAAGCACGAAGTGGTCAAAGGTCTTTTAGAGTTAGACTGTTTTCCTTTAATCATGCCTGTAAGTGGAGACATACACATGGAAGAAGATGTAAGGAACTGTTGGGAATGGTTAAACGTTTTCAAATCGCACAACATAGATATACTAAACGATTGTTCGTGGGGGTTTGACGTCAAAGAGCCAATATACAAAAAAGATATAGATAAATTTACAGACGAAAAACATTGGTTAGTAGATAATCAAAAGCCACAAGACTTCTTTCAGAATCTGTATGAGTTGCATCAGATGAGCAAACAGTTTAAATTGATAAATGACAACACTAAAGTAATTTTCGTGCGTAACAGAATACCGAGAGCGTTGATCAAAAGCAAGGTAAAACCAAAAGCATCATTAGTAGCAATAGGTGGTGGACATTACGCCACCGGTACTGACAATCTAAAAAGAATGCTTGAAAATCTTCCAAAAAAGTTGTATTATAGTGACTATCAGCCAAGCAGTTGGGATTGGCAAGATCGTGTTATAATAAAACTTTAAAATGAGCAGTTGTAAATTAGTAATCAAAGATGAAGTAAATGTAAAGTTTGAGAACTTATCTCTCGAATGGCGTAAGAAATTATCTAATAAATTCAAATACGAAATACCATATGCTAGACATCTACCAGCAGTGAAGTTGGGCAGATGGGATGGCAAAGTTTCGTTTTTTGGTTTGGGTGGTACAACTTATCTAAATCTTGTTGACCAAATATTGCCTATGCTAGAAGAGGGCGGAGTATATGTGGACTTTGAAGATCAAAGAACAAAGCATAATTTTGAATTTAAGACAGTTGATAAAAATTATCTATCACATATAACTTGGCCAGAAGCACACCCGTGTGCCGGACAGCCTATAGAGTTAAGGGACTATCAGGTAGAGACAATAAACAAATTCATAGAGAATCCACAATGTATACAAGAGATCGCCACTGGTGCAGGTAAGACTATAATCACTGCGGCACTGTGCCAACTTGTCGAACCATATGGACGTACACTAACAATAGTACCAAACAAAAGTCTTGTCACACAAACAGAAGAAGACTTCCTTGCTTGTAATTTAGACACAGGTGTATATTATGGAGACAGAAAAGAATTAGGTAGATTTAACACAATAGCAACTTGGCAATCATTGAATATATTAGAAAAGAAAAGCAAAGACGAACATACAGCGGACTTTTTAGAAGCAATAAAAGGAATCAACACAGTCATTATAGACGAAGTACACATGGCAAAAGCAGATGTGCTTAAAAGATTATTAACAGGACCATTTGCACATTGTGGCATACGTTGGGGACTTACAGGCACAGTGCCCAAAGCAGACTTTGAGTTTATGGGATTAAAATGTAGCATAGGAGAAGTTGCAAACAGAATACAAGCAAGTGAATTGCAAGACAAAGGTGTACTTGCAAACTGTCATGTGAATGTTTTGCAAACACAAGACCATCCACAGTTCAAAACCTATGCAGAAGAACTGAAATGGCTAACTACGGATAGTACCAGGATGGCCTGGGTGGCTAATACAATAAAAGATATTTCAACTTCGGGAAACACCTTAATTTTAGTAGACAGAATTTCCGCGGGTGAAATACTCAACAAGAAGTTAAAAGACTCTGTGTTTATATCAGGGTCAACAAAAAACTTAGAAAGGAAAGAACACTACGATGAAGTGTCTACAACACAGAATAAAATTATTATCGCGACTTATGGGGTCGCATCTGTTGGAATTAATATTCCTCGGATATTCAATCTTGTTCTTATTGAACCTGGTAAATCTTTCGTAAGGGTTATACAGAGCATAGGACGAGGGATTCGTAAAGCAGAAGACAAAGAGAACGTGCAGATCTGGGACATTACCAGCAGTTGCAAATTTGCTAAAAGACATCTAGGACAAAGGAAAAAGTTTTACAAAGAGGCCAATTACCCGTATAATATAGAGAAGATAGATTATGAAAATCCTTACACTAGATAATAGAACTTACACACTAGAAAAAATACCTGAATGGGTAGACGAAAAATTAAGATTCGCTGTCTTAGATAATTCAGATCCAAACAACCCTGACTTCTTCTACATACCATTAATATTTCTTGAAAGTTTTAATGCCCCTGCGGCAGTTTTAGAAATTGGCAAATACAAATTAAAAATGCCATTAGATTGGAAGATGTTGATCGGCGAGGCAGGACAACAAGAGATGCATGTGCTACCAATAACAAGTTTAAACGACAGAGGATTTGATGCGTTCACATTCAATCCATTGTCAAGTACTAAACCAGATTTCTATCCTATAGATGTTGTTGACATATACACAGAAGTCAAATGGTACTTTCCAAAAATTAAATCAGGACAGATGTTAGCAGTGCCTTTATCAAATGGCCCTAAACCCATGTGTGCTTATTTCGTTAAGGACATTTCACGACAGTGCGAACAAATAGATTATGGCTCGGTCTGGTAGAAAACATATTAATATCGAAGCACCTATAATGAGGGTGCAAGGTGCTTATGTCTGGATGGATAGATATTGGCCTGAAGATTTTTTTAATTGGATACAAAAAGAAAAAATGAAATTTACAGAATTAAAAATGAGAACAAATAAACTTACACTCTATTTTCTTACAGCAAAAGAGTGTACAATGTTTGGATTAAAATATGCCAGCAGAAAAAAATAGGAAATTTTTTGAATTAAGGAACGGCCTTAAGGCTGTGGACTTTAGGAACAAGGATTACTTTGATCGTATCGATGACAAAGAGAAATCGTTGTACTCGCCATACATGTTGATGAGATATGTGTCTAGTTGTTCATCTAAAGATCCATTCTTTGTTGAACACTATGTGGAAATGGTTAATGAGTGTGTGAACAAACACTGTTTTACTTTGGGCAAACACAAGAAATTACTCTGGATACTAACGGCAATGTGCGGAACCTTGCAACAACAATTCCACCCATGGATAAAACCAATGAAGCGGGTGCCAAACAAGAGTCTAAAGAAATTACAGGCAATATATCCAAACTGGAAGGAATCAGACCTAGAGGTACTAGACAAAGTGATAACAGACAGAGAACTAGAAGAACTGATTGAGGCGTATGGCATCGATGTATAAATGCACATACTGTGGCAAGGAGTTTGCCAAGGAACGTACACTGCAAGTGCACCTGTGCGAACCAAAGCGTAGGTACTTACAGAAAGACGAGAAGTGGGTGGTTAATGCATTCATGGTGTTCCAAAGATTCTACCAGATACATCAACACAACTCAAAACCCAAGACATATGATGACTTTGTAAAGAGTGCTTACTACAACGCTTTTGTCAAGTTTGGAAGATTCATTATGCACATCAACCCTTTATATCCTGAAAAGTACATAGAGTTTGTGCTAAGGTCAAAAATTAAATTAGACCACTGGGCAAGAGATGACTTGTACGAAACATACTTGATTGAAGCACTGAAGTCAGAGCCAGTGGAAGCCGCACTGCAAAGAAGTATCACAACAATGATGGATTGGGCAAACGAACAAAATGCACAATGGTCAGACTACTTCAGACTTGTTAATACGAACAGAGCAGTTGCACACATACAACAAGGAAAGATAAGTCCATGGTTGTTACTAGGTTGCAACGCAGGCAAAAGGATGTTAAAATCATTTAACGACGAACAATTACAAATGATAGAAAGATTTATAAACCCAAGTTTCTGGCCTAGCAAATTGAAAAGTTATCCTGCTGATCATATGCTGGTGCAGGACACTGCAAAGGAGGCCAAGATTGTCTAAGATAGATTTAGAGATATCAGATAACTTGGAGTTTGATGATGGAGACTGTGCAGTGATAATAAAATCTGATGGTTCTATAGGACGAGTAATAATGCCTCAAATGAATCCAGCCACACTGAAGACCGACGGCTACAAAAAATTGCTTGACGTGTTGGAAGTGTTACAGCCAGGCTCGCGTAACAAATTGATCGAACACAACCAAAAACAAAAAGGAAGTGTACACTAATGCCTGATGTAGACATAGACTTTTATGACAGAGACGGAGTGCTGAAACTGTTCAAGCACACTCCTGCTACAATGATCAAAGACGACAAAACTGAGAAACACAAGACCGGTGTGTACTTCCATGCGGTACCTGAACATCCTGTCACAGGACATGCATCACTAGACTACAAGAAAGCAGAAGACAGAGGATATTTCAAAATAGACATGTTGAATGTCAACATCTACAAGGAAGTGAAATCAGAACAGGAACTTGTAGAACTAATGATACAGGAACCGGATTGGGATATGTTAAAGGATCCTAAGGTAGTTGAAAATCTGTTTCACCTAAATGGACATTTCAAAATAGTTTCAAGTCTCGAACCTAAAAACATAGAACAACTTGCGGCTGTATTGGCAATCATACGTCCGGCTAAAAGAGGACTGATGTACAAGGATTGGGTAGAGATAATGAAAGAAGTATGGGTCAAACCAACAGATGGCAGTTACTTCTTCAAGAAGTCACACGCAGTGGCATATGCACAGGCAATCGTAGTGCAGATGAATTTGATGAGCAGAGCTAAATATAGTTTTGATGCACCATCAAAAAAGTAAAAAGAAAAAATCCAAAAAACGTAAGAAGAAAACCTCCAGTCGGAACTGGCTCGACAATGCTTATGATCCTAAGAATCCGTTGACGATATACTACGCGAAGTATATTAATAGAGACGGAAAAGTTTAAACAGGTCTTCTTACTAACTGTATAGTCTTCCTTTTCACCCGTTTCTTCGAAATTTCAGAAAGTTTAACTGTGGGTCCATGAACTATTTCAACATCTTTGGAATTCAATGTAACCAATGTTGTCCTGAAATATCTGAACTCTCCTTTTAGGAATATGTTGATTGGCAGTTTACGATTTGACTCGTGCCACCAAGTTTCTCCACACTTGAGATATCTCATCTTGTCTTGGGGTAACATCAATCTACCATAATCATAGAAACTGATCACGTTGGCATCCTCGTTTTGTACTATGCCCACAAACTCCAAATCACCCTTTCTAATCAGGCTTAAGAAGGGGAACTTGTCCCTCAGTGTGTTAAAAATCTCGTTCATGCTCTTCCTATAAATACTGTTAAATATGTATTATGCAAACAGTACAAAGGTATTTAATAAATCAATTGGTAATTGCCTACATAAGTGGTTATCATGGAAGGAACTCAAAAGTGTACGATAGACGTCTAACATTACATAGAGGGGTGTCTAATCCCATATCGTTTACGTTCAAAAACGAAGATCAGAAGGCGCAAGACATCACTAGCAAGAAATATACTCTAAATATTGTGGACATAGAATCTAAGAAAAATGCTCTAACAAGGAGCCTAACAATTAGACGACGGATCTACAACCAGTGCAAAAGGAACCGCTAGTTGCACAATTAGTGAAGGCGATTTATTGAAACTTGATGCTAAATTTTACAATTATTCAGTGAGCGATGTGACAGATGCAGACAATCCTGAAGTGACCTATTCAGATACTGGATATGTTGCGGCAGGTACAATTGAAGTGCTTGATGGAGCATATGCTCAATTCGCCGACAGCACATCAGTTACTGCTTTCACACTTGCAAGTGACACATTTACATCGGGTGCAATAACTGGCAGACCGGGAATTAATAACAACACTGCTCTACACACAATCGCAATATATCCAAAAGATTTCTCAGGAACAGTTAAAGTACAAGGCACTATGGTTGCAACAAGTCCAACAGACAATGATTACTTTGATATTACCGAATCAAATCTATCAAGTTCATCAAGTGTTTCATATGTGAACTTTACAGGTGTTTACCAAAACGTAAGATTCAAAGCGGTAAGATCCACGGGCACTACAGGCCGTATTGACAAAATCCTATATAGACAGTAAAATATAGTGTATGAACCTGATCCAGAATACAATTCTGACAAGTCTACCTGCGGGTAGAAAGAAAACTCCCAGCGGGTGGATATCTTTCAATGCACCTTGTTGCGTACACAACGGCGAGACAGCAGACAAGAAGAAGCGTGGTGGCATAATGACAAGTGCAGATGGCACAGTGAGTTATCACTGTTTCAACTGTGGATTCAAAGCCAGTTATGTGATAGGACGTAAACTTACTTACAAGATGAGACAGTTCATGGGTTACATAGGAATACCTGACGACACCATTAGAAAACTAGCGATAGAAGCCATGCGTGAAGAAGAGGGAGATGTAAAATATGAGAAGAAAAAATTTATCACATTTAAAAATAAAGCACTGCCTAAAAATGCATACAAACTAGATGTGTGGTTAGAAAAATATGTAGCGAAAGATTTAACCGAACCACAATGGCAAAAGATAGATGCATTGTTAAATTATTTAAAAAGCAGAGGCATTGGCCCGGATTGGTATGACTTTATGTATTCTCCAGATCAGTATTGGGACGTAAACAAAAGATTACTAATACCGTTTTATTGGAGGGGTGATATTGTTGGTTTCACTGGCAGGATGTTTGAGCAATCTGACAAAGTAAAATATTATACAGACGTGCAACCTGGCTATGTGTTCAACATGGACGCACAGGACTGGACAAGGAAGTTTGTGATTGTTACCGAAGGACCATTTGATGCTATATCCGTTTCTGGTGTTAGTATATTAGGTTCAGAGATAAATGATATACAGCGAGAGCTCATAGACGGACTTGGTAGAAAGGTAATTGTTGTACCGGATCGAGACGCACCAGGAGAGAAACTGATTAACCAAGCAATGGAATTTGGATGGAGCGTTGCTTTTCCAGAATGGGACAAAACGGTTGGCGATGTGGCGGATGCTGTGTTAAAATATGGTAGACTGTTTACTATACAATCGATACTAAAAACAACAGAGTCTAGTAAACTAAAAATTGATCTAAAGAGAAAGATGTATGGCTGAATACACATTTGATGTACAGAAACTTTATATAGAGATGCTTCTTGCGGATGCAGAATCATTTGCTAGAGCACAGAACATATTCAAACCTGAATCGTTTGATCGTAAACTACAACCAATCGCAAAGTTTGTAAAAGACTACATGGACGAGTACAAGGTAATGCCTGATGTAGAGCAGGTTAATGCCAAACACGATATCAAATTAAAATCAGCAAAAGATCTAGATCCAAGTCACTTCAATTGGTTGCTAGACGAATTTGAAACATTTTCTAGGCACAAGGCACTTGAACATGCAATACTGCAATCGGCAGACATGCTGGAGAAGGGTGACTATGCTCCTGTTGAGGACATGGTCAAGGAAGCAGTCAATGTTGGATTAACACGAGACCTAGGTACAGACTACTTTGAGGATCCGAAAGGAAGACTACAAGCACTCAAGGCGAACAACGGACAGGTCAGCACTGGCTGGCAGAGTCTCGACAAGAAACTATTCGGTGGATTTAACCGAGGAGAACTAAACATCTTTGCAGGTGGATCAGGCGCAGGTAAGAGTTTGTTCTTGCAGAATCTTGCGGTCAACTGGGCACAGGCTGGCCTGAACGTTTGTTACATATCTTTTGAATTGAGTGAGCAACTTACTGCTATGAGACTAGATGCAATGATGACAAACATTCCTACAAAGAAAGTGTTTCCAGAGATAGACAATGTTGAGATGAAAGTGAAAATGTTGAAGAAGAAGTCAGGTAACTTACAGATCAAATACTTGCCAAGTGGTAGCAACGTATTAGATGTGAGGACGTATTTGAAAGAACTAGAGCTCAAGAACAAAAAGAAAATAGACTGTATACTAATTGACTACTTGGATCTCATGATGCCAAAAAGCAAAAGGATAAGTCCGGCAGACTTATTCATCAAAGACAAGTATGTGTCTGAGGAACTGAGGAACTTGGTTGTTGAGAAACAATGTGTGTTAGCAACTGCATCACAGTTGAACAGAGCATCAGTAGAAGAGATAGAGTTTGATCACTCTCACATCTCAGGCGGACTGTCTAAGATACAGACAGCAGACAACGTGATAGGTATATTCACAAGTAGAGCAATGAAGGAACGTGGCAGATATCAGATACAGTTCATGAAGACTAGATCAAGTTCTGGTGTAGGACAGAAAGTGGACTTAGAGTTTGATGTGGACAGTTTAAGAATAAGAGATTTGAATGAAGAAGAAACACAGAGTTACAACCAACAAGGTAAGAGCAAGATATATGATTCTTTGAAGCAGACATCTAAAGTAACTAGTAGAGACACACCCAAAGATGCTAGACCAGATGTTCCAGATCCTCGTAAGGGAGATGCAATGGGCAAAGTCAAGGGCACAGTCGAAGGTGGCAAACTAAGACAACTGTTGAACGAAATACACTCAGACGAAGAACAGTAAATTGCCTAAAAAAATTAAAACAGTCAAAAGCAAAAGCGAACTACAATCCTTGTTGTCAAAAGTGAGCAAGGGAAAAGATTTACTGAATCAATGGATCAATCTTGATCCTATATTTGTTGGTGAAACACAATCAGCAGATTACGTGATGAGCATACACAAACATCTGTTAGAATCTACTAGAGCAATAACACTCAAAGGTCATTGGTGCGAATTTGGGGTAAGAGCAGGACGTAGTCTGAATTGGATGATAAACGAATACCCAGAACAAGTCATACATGCCTTTGACTCTTGGCAAGGACTGCCAGAGGATTGGAACCATGGTACAGGAAAAGTTGCAGACATGAGTTGTAATCCTCCTGTGGTACCTAGACACATCCAATTGCACAAAGGTTGGTTCAAGAACACAGTACCCACATGGAAAGAAAACAATAAAGGTCCTGTTGCATTTCTACACATGGACGCAGACATCTATTCATCAACTAAAGAAGTTCTTACGTTGTTAAACGATCGGATAGTGCCTGGCACTGTAATTACTTTTGATGAATTCTGTAATTTTAGATTGTCAGGAAAAATGAGCAAGTGGGAAGACCAAGAGTTCCTTGCACTAATAGAGTGGATGGACGAATGTCAAAGAAAAATTAAACCCTTGAATCGTAATTGGGCGTATCAGGCAAGTTGTGTAGTACTAGATTAGATTATTTTGTTTAATAAATTTATGTAACTCATCGGCCCATGCATGATGTCCTTGTTGGCTTGGATGACCGTCGTTTGCAGATTTAGTCCAACCGTTCTTTGCACAGAACTCAAAATGGCTTTGCACGTAATCCTTATTTTGTACTTTCACCTTGTGTTGTGCTGATGACCTGTTGTCTAGTTGCATCTGTACGTTTTCCTTTGCAAACTCGCTGGTTTCAAAATTATAGAAATGTTTACGATCTATTTGATCCTTCAACAATTTTAGATCCCGTCTCTGCTTTCCGTTTACTTCTGTTTCAGGAAGGTCACTTGTTAGTGCATGATAAAACACGTAAGGTATACTATGATATTTTAGAAAGTATTGTAATGACAAAATGTTTGTGTACAGTTTCACAGCACTGGCTAATTCAACATCAACGTCCTTATCTCGCATAAAGAAATCGTGTTGCCACAACTGCCAAGTACCCCATTGGAAATCAAATTTAAGTAATTCGCCTTTAATGCCACCTTGCTTTTCCTTGGGTGTTGTCATGCTACTAACATAGTCCCATCTGTATCCTGTTGTCCAACCCACGCTTACAAAAGTGTCTTTCATCTTTTCTGGATTCTTAAAGAACCAGTGCATTGTGGTATTAACAATTCTATCATTTCCTCTACCTCCCTTGGCCATGCTTATCGTTGGCTCATCTATGTTCAACAACTTACCTAGTTGCTGATGACAACTGTTAAATTTTTTCCTTGTGCTAAAACTACAACCGTTACTTAAATGATATTTCATATGCTCTTGCTCACGTGTTCCCAACACTCTCCTGACTCGAACTCATCTATGCTCCATTGACAGTGTGATATTTTGTTTGCCCATTCGGTTTTGTCTCCTGTAAAAGGACTCTCTACTTCACTGATTTCTTTACTGCTTACCTCGTACACCATGCTTCCTGTGTCACAAGCGACATTAGGAATTCCGTTTATCACAGCGTCAATCCCTGTACCTGAACTATAGGTTACTGTACACCAAGCATTTTTTAGTTGTTCAACTATAGGAACGAAATTAGATTTTGTTACATCTGCTTCTTGCCAATGTACATCTGCTACTGTTAAAACTTTTTCTTTAAGTGTGTTATGCAGACTAGACTTTCTATACAGTGGGTGTGGACGTATAATAATTTTCCTATCTGTATGATTCCTTATATTATTCACAGTGTCCTCAGTCCATTGGAAAACATCTGCCCCTCGCAGGCTGGCATCACCAACTTTCTGCATACAAAGTAAAATGTATTCCCCGTCTTGTTTCCACGGCACATTTGGATCATACCCATTACGTTCAAACACTTTTTTTGATCTATCATGATTTATATGTTCAAATCCCCAATTGGCATCGTCCCAAAGGAATCCATTTACTCCTACCCTAAACTCGTTATGAAATGCTGTGTCTATTGGCCTACCAATCAATTGTGTTTCCAACTGTATGTAAGGCATGCCACTCTCTATGATCTTGCCTTTGCCTTGATGTGTGGATCTACCCCTTTCTTTTTTGTAACTACCAAATATGACAGCACAGTCATATCCATTGGTATTACCACTATTGGTAATTTCACCACCGCACCCTTTTGCAAATGAGCGTAATACATCTCGGTATTGTTTGTAATTTCCTGTATCTTCTACTATTGCCACTCGCATAGGGATATTTAAGGAGCGAAGCGAAAGCGTTAAATTTTAGGAAAGCGTTTTTTAAAAATACGCGAATGCGTAAAAGCGTAAAGACGGCCTGCCTTTGAATTGAACAAACCGTCTTTAAGTTTATCTTGAGGAATTAAAATTTAAGTTTTAATCCAAATGACATACCGTTTGTGTCTGTACCAGACGAAACATCTGCCATCTCGTAAGCACCATACAGTTCTAACTTGTCGCTAATCTTTTGTTTAGCACCAAAAGTAGTGTATGCGTTACCGTCTTCGATTTTACCATAACCTAATGCAAATGTTGTGGAATCAATAGTATGTGTTCCAGTAATTTCGTTTGCTTTAGTTTCTACTTTAGTAACTGTGTTATCTTTTATAGTATGATTAAATCCAATTGACGTATCATCACTAACAGCAACAGATACACCTGCACCGTAGTATTTTACATCGTTAACTTTGTCATCAGAGTAAGCAACACCTAAATCAACTGAATCATCTAGTGACATCTCTGCTGAAGTCTCATACACGTCTATACCTGATTTTCCAGTTGCGCCGTCAACTTTAATTAAATTGTCGAATGCTATTGGTCCAATTTGATTAGAGTATATTACTGTGTGTGAATCTCTGCTGAAAAGTTTCTGCGCCGCTTTTCCACCGTACTCTGGGAATACATCTGTCTTGGATGTGACTGCACCTTTGAATACAGAGTTTTGTCTACCAGCCGATAATGTTCCAACGTCACCCATGTCAATACCAGCGTATGCCAGTTTTGAATCGAATGGTGTTGATCCTGTGTCGTCTGTGTCAACAGCAAGTTCTAACTTACCGAAGCCTGTTACGCCTTCTGCTAGATCCTCTGTTATGTTAACACCGATAGCAGAACCGTTGTTCTCTGCCTTCGCTGTCGCGTTGCCAGAAGCATCATCGTTGTTGCTCACCATATAGTTCAAATTACCATACACTGAAACGTCTGCCGCTTCGGCTGGAGCAGGTTTGAACACCCACCCTAGTACTCCTAGTGCTATTATAATAGCCACACCTAGGCCTACTTTTTTCTTAGTCATTTTCATTATTTGTTATCTCCTTATCGATAGTTTAATGAATGTGTGATCACCGGCCGATGATCACTCTGGATTGTAACGCATATTTATCGGTAAATGCAACCTAAATGTGTAAGAACTGGTAAAGTTTATGCACCCTGTGACTGCACTGTAAATACTGCATCATGGGAATACACTACGATTACAAGAGCACCAGGGGTGCCAAGAAGATGCAGAAGCAACAGGAACGCGAACAGCGAAGGCGCAAAAAGAAGAAAGCACCAGTGGAAAAACAAAAGGAGTACACTGTGCCAGAGGACGTGGTACTAACCTTGGACATGATCACTGACCCTGACAAATGATAAACAAGCGACTGTTCGAACACTATGGCATAGACATAAACAAGGACCTCAAGATAAAGTCCGTGTGTGCGAGGCCATTCGACACTGTGCTGATAGACAAAATGGGTTCTTGTTACGCATGTGAATGCACTGCATGGTTACCACAGAGCATAGGCAACCTGCAACTGCGGACACTGGGCGAGATACTCAACAGCGACAAGCACAAACATCTGCAGGAGAGCGTCAGCGACCAGACCTATAGGTACTGCAATCAGAAGCAGTGTCCATACATAATGTCAGACAGCATAGTGGAGGCCACGGATCGGAACATCAAGCACCTGAGGTTAGGCATAGACGACAGTTGCAATCTAAGGTGTCCCAGTTGTAGGAACAACATGATATTCCACAAGGAGGGTTCGGCCTATAATTTGGGCATACGACTTGCTGACAAGATAAATGATTGGCTTTGCCATCATGAACATCCAATACAGGTGCACATAGGAGCGGACGGCGATCCATTCGCATCTCACGTGTACAGGCACTTCATGGAACAGGCCCCTAAACGGGACAACATCAAGTACTCTGTGCTTACCAATGGCTTGATGTTCAAAGAATTCCATACTCGGGTTCCATACGTAATAAGGAACTTGAACACACTGGGCGTGAGCATAGACGGCGCCTCAAAAGAAACCTATGAGAAGTTGCGACTGGGAGGTAGATGGGACAAGATACTTGAGGCACTGGAGTGCATAGCCGATATCAAGGCAAAACACAATTTCAAC
>Ga0209404_10001280_pt1 | contig 17341 bp, 40 predicted proteins | sample TroAtlMetagenome_2_FD_187447 | JGI IMG/M metagenome (GOLD analysis project Ga0209404, IMG submission 187447) | Marine eukaryotic phytoplankton communities from Atlantic Ocean - Tropical Atlantic ANT8 Metagenome (SPAdes) (version 2) | ecosystem: Environmental > Aquatic > Marine > Oceanic...
GCAGAAAGAAAATTATCTGTAAGTAAAACTAAAATCAACGCACAAGAATTATTTTTTGATATTTTAAAAGAAAGAGCAGAAACAGGTCGTATCTATATAATGAATATTGACCATTGTAATACTCACTCATCTTTTAAAGATACGGTTACAATGAGTAACCTATGCCAAGAAATAACATTACCAACCACTCCAATCCAACATATTGATGGTGAAGGTGAAATTGCTTTATGCATTTTATCTGCCATCAATGTTGGTAAGATAAACAAAAGAGATGAACTAGAACCTTTATGTGATTTAGCAGTAAGGGCACTTGATGAAATTATTGATCATCAAAAGTATCCGATTGACGCTGCTGAAAAATCTACAAAGGCACGTAGAAGTTTAGGTATTGGTTATATAGGTCTTGCTCATTACCTTGCAAAGAAAGGTTATAAGTATGACCAGAAACTTGCATGGAGACAAGTAGATAAATTAACCGAGGCATTTCAATATTATCTATTACGTGCTAGTAATGAACTTGCAAAAGAAAAAGGCAAGTGTTCTTTTTTTGATAGAACAAAATATGCAGATGGTATATTACCTATTGACACATACAAAAAAGATGTTGATGAGGTAGTAAAAAGAGAACTTACTTACGATTGGGAATGGTTAAGAGGTGAGATTAAGAAAAACGGTTTAAGACACTCAACACTATCGGCACAAATGCCATCAGAATCTTCAAGTGTTGTTTCAAATGCAACAAATGGTATAGAACCACCAAGAGATTTTATAAGTGTTAAGAAATCTAAAAAAGGTCCTTTAAAACAAATAGTTCCAGAGTATAGTAAATTAAAAAATTATTATACACTATTATGGGATATGAAAGGAAACGAAGGATATATAAATATAGTTTCTGTAATGCAGAAATATTTTGACCAGGCTATATCAGGTAATTGGTCATACAATCCTGAAAATTATGAAGATGGACAGGTGCCTGTATCAGTAATGGCACAAGACTTATTACAAACTTACAAATTGGGTTGGAAAACAAGTTATTATCAAAACACATATGATAGTAAAAAAGATGTTGACGAACCAAGTCATCCTATTGGTTGGCAAGATAATGTTCCAGAAGAAAAGAAAGAGGGGGAATCACAAGAGGACTGTGATTCTTGCACAATTTAATGAAGACGGTATTTAATAAAACAAAAGGTTTAGACTTTACAAAACAACCATTGTTCTTTGGTGAAGACCTTGCTGTTCAAAGATATGATACAATGAAGTATCCTATATTTGATAGATTAGCACAACAGCAATTAGGTTTCTTCTGGAGACCAGAAGAAGTATCTTTACAAAAAGATAGAAACGATTACGGTCAATTATCAGAAGCACAGAAATTTATATTTACTTCTAATCTTAAATATCAAACAATGTTAGATAGTGTTCAAGGTAGAGGACCTTGTCTTGCTTTCTTACCTTTCTGTACTAATCCTGAATTAGAAGGTGCTATTGTAGCGTGGGACTTTATGGAAACAATTCATAGTAGAAGTTATACATACATCATTAAAAATTTATATTCTAACCCAGCAGACGTTTTTGATACTATCATTGAAGATAAGAAAATAGAAGAAAGATCAAAGGCAGTAACCGAGGCATATGATAAACTAATCAATTTAGGTTATAAATGGCATACTGATCCAAAGTCTGTTGATATGTATGAGTTAAAGAAAGCATTATGGCTTGCAATAGTGACGGTTAATGTATTAGAAGGTTTAAGATTCTATGTATCGTTTGCTTGTTCATTTGCTTTTGGCGAGTTAAAACTTATGGAAGGTAGTGCAAAAATATTATCATTGATTGCTAGAGATGAATCACAACACCTTGCAATGTCACAGCAGATTATCAAAGCATATCTTACAAAAGAGAATGATAAGGTAATGAATAAAGTTATTAAAGATACACAAAAAGATGTTTATAAAATATATGATGACGCAGTATCACAAGAAAAAGATTGGGCAACTTATTTGTTCTCTAAAGGTTCTATGATAGGTTTATCAGAAAAACTATTACATCAATATGTAGAGTATATTGCAAATAGACGGATGAGAGTAATAGGATTAGAGCAAAAGTATGAACAATCAAGTGCAAACAATCCATTACCTTGGACACAACATTGGTTTAATAGCCACTCCCTACAAAACGCACCACAAGAAACTGAAATAGAAAGTTATGTTATTGGTGGTCTTAAACAAGACGTTAAGAAAGATCAATTTAAGACTTTCAAACTATAATGAATAAACAACCAATCTTTTTTGGAGAGATTTTCCATCTGTTGAAAAACAGGCGACACGTTTTTGAGTATGACAACACAGACATACCTAAAAAAAACGTGATTGAAGACTTATTATGGAAAGCATGGAAGGTAACACCATCTAAAAATAGTTTTATGCCATATCATTGTTATGTATTAGGTCCTGATAAGGGAAACGAAAAACATAAGATATGGTTAAAAAGTGTAAACCATAAAGAAAAGATAGACGAGAAATATAATAACTATGAAAAAGGAAACAATCCTTTCTTTAGACATTTAGCCTCAGCACCTTATCTATTAATGTTCTCTCAAAGAGTTTGTGAGCCTAATGAGCATTATAGAAAAAGAATAGAAAATGGTGACTATTATGAGCAAATGCACGAAGACCAACTAGGTAATATAGTGGATACAACTGCTATAGAAGTGGGTATGTGGATGGCGAATTTATCTGCCTTTGCGTTAGAGAAAGGTCTAAATACATCTGTAATCAAATGCTATCCAAGTCAAGTATCTGGTTGGAAAGATTTTCCTTGGATTAAGCATCCTGTTGTATGTATCGCTACAATAGGTAAGGCGAAAACTTTACGTAGAGAAGTTATGACCGAGATACAAAAAAAAGACGATAAAAAACCAGAACCAGAAGAAATAATAAAGTGGATTTAAATGGACGATAAAGATAACAAAATACAAATAACTTGCAATACTTGTGATGTATCTTATTGGGTAAAATGGACAGAGGAAGACGCTGAACCTACCACTTGTCCTTTCTGTGGTGCTGACACTTCAATAGACGAAGAGGATGCTATATTTGATGACGAAGAAGACAAAGACGATTGGAATTGATTATAGTTTAAGTAGTCCTGCTATATGCGTATGTAGAGGTGAATTTAAGTTTGATAATTGTAAGCTATATTATCTAACAAATGTTAAAAAATATGACGGCAAATTTTATAATGGACAAATAGATGGCAGATTACATTTACCCTATACCACCGAGCAACAACGACACGACCAAATATCAGATTGGGCGATTTCTGTTATTGGTACTGCTATTGGTAATATTTTTATAGAGGGATACTCATACGGTAGTAAAGGACTTGTATTCAATCTAGCAGAGAATATGGGTGCTCTCAAACACAAACTATATAAACTCAATAAACGATTTAAAGTCATAGTACCAGGCCAGATCAAAAAGAATGCTACTGGCAAAGGTAATGCAGACAAATTAAAGATGTATGAGCAGTTTAAAGCAGATACAACCATAGATTTAGTCAAAGAATTTGATCAAACCAAACTCAATAATCCAGTAACCGACATTGTGGATTCATATTATATTGCAAAATATGGTGCGAATCAATAGATGTTCTCGTTTTGTTCTCATATAATACCCTATAATACCCTAAAAATCGCATAAAATATAGGGTTTTTTTGCTTGACTATTCAGGTCTTTTATGATAGTATAATACTATATGAGAGAAAAAATGAATGGTTATTTTGCAGTTGCCTTAAATAAGAACGACTCAAAACTAGTATCTACTAAAGGAACATTTCCTATCGTAGTATCAGATCATATTACACTTGCTTATAAACCATCAAAAAGAATTTACAACAAATACAAAAAATTAATCGGACATAAAGTCGGTGCAATAATAGAAGGTTATAGATCAAATGACGCTATTGACGCTTTATGGATTGGTAAAATGATTGATATTGATACAGACAAGAATTTAAAAAGACATAATGACGGTGCTGCCCATATAACTTTATCACATAAAAAAGGTTATAAACAAGGTGACGCTAATTCAATGTTTATTGATCCTACAATTAAACAAAACAGTTTAGGTTATGTTGAAGGTGTAGTAAAATATTTTGATTACAATAAAGGAGTAAAATAATGAGTGAATATTTTAAAAGTTTTAATATAGTTTATAAGAGAGAATATATTGATTCAGAGGACCAACACGATCCTAATTTCTTTATTGGTAATTCTATATACAAAAATGTTCCTATTGAGAAGATTAAATTTTATAGAAGAAGATTGAGTGCTATTCATAAAATTTTAAATAACTCTTTTAAAGAAGACGCTACGAACTTTACTGGTACTACAGGTATAGAAATTGTATATCCAGATGAGTATTACCAAACTTATGAAGATGTATTTGGTGACTCTGCTATAGGTGATAAGAACCTTTGGAATGATTATGGTCAACAATATGAAAGACAAGGTTTTAGAAAAGACTTTGATCCTGATTTAACTAAAAATTACAAAACAAGAAAAGATTTTAAATACAACACAATACAATAGAGAGGAAAATATGAGAGAACATTTAACAACAATTTTTGCCGTAGTATTCGTAATGAGTATGGTCGGTGCAACAGGTGCCATAGAGGCAGATCAATGGTTGCTCGGTGCAGTATTATCATTAGTCGGAATATCTACTGGTGCTTTAACATTATACTTACAAGGAGGAAAATATGAGTAAAATAGAAACAGATGTATATACATTTAAAGATGATGTAGGTAAAAACCTATACAGAAAGAAAACTTACTATACACTTGTTGTTGAACAAGATGTATTGGCAAAAGATAAAGATGAGGCTGATCAAAAGTTTTTAGATCACGGTGGTTTAGACCATGGTAAGGTTAATAAAGACTTGGCACAAACAAGTGATGGTGTTGAAACCTATGTTGTGGATGCTAACTATACTGATTCAGATACTACAAAATATCTTGGTAAAGTAAAATATGATGATGACAATTTCCATCAAACTTTAGAGGAAGCAGTTGAGGCAGAAGATATCCATATTGATAGTTGGGCAGATGAAGACGAACCTCACCAATTAACTAAAATAAAATTAGTTGAACCATCGCTAAATGATTTAGTAAAACAAAAAGAAGAATTTCCAAATAGAGAAATTGATAGATTTGGACCAGAAGAAGACAATTATGATGAAGTTAAACAAAAAGAAGAATCAGATATTGATATTGCTTTAAATTTAGAGGCAGAAAGTCAAAAAGGTAAATAATGGGTTTTGATTTTTTCATATTACTTCTTATAATTGCTATCGGTGCTTACGTAGTATCTAATTTTACCCATATTACGTTTATATTCAACAATACAATTAGAAGTTGTAAAGTATATTTAGAAAAAGTAAGAGATTTATTAAGGAAATAGGGTGCTTGACAATTTGTTAAAAATGTTATATAATAAGATAATGTCAAAAAAGACTAAAAGATTCAATAAGTGGCAAAAGGTCACTAGACCCACATTTACAAGAACACTACAAGGATTTGAAAGACCAGATTATACATTAGATATAAATGGTATCAAAAGAAATTCTATACCAACAAGTGATAGAATCCCAGGCGCTTGTGTAAAGAGAACTTTACCACAAGTAAAATTGCCTGAAGGTAAAACCATCGGTATCGCTTACAACAAAGGTAATTACCAAGTTGTTGACGCTGCTGATTTTAAAACAATGGGAAAGAAGATATGAAGAAATCTATACTAACATTATTTGCTGTAATGTTTATTACATCAGCAAATGCAGATACGAAGACAATTACTCCACAAGAGTTTGCTCAAAGTATTAGTCAGATTCCTAGTAATGTATCCTCTGCTGTGAAAAACGAGTGGGAGAAAACAAAGGAATTTCAAAAAAATAGTTGGGACAATGCCAAAAAACAATGGCCTTGGAACAAAATCTTTAAAGGAGACAATGCTTCATAGTATTGAAGATTTTTGTAAGAAGATTGAAAGTATTGCTGATCAGGCAAGGAGATTAAAAGAACTATCTCAAAAACCTGATCAGGATGCTCAAATCAAGGAAACCGTTGCAGATATACAAATGCAATGCAGAAACGTTGGAAATGAAGGAAAACAATAAGTGCGACATTTTGTGCTATTTACTATATTAAATAAGTATGATACAATTAATGAATAAAATAACAAAAGGACTATATTATGATAACTAAAGAAACTATATTTGAAGAATTTAAGATTGCAAAAGAAAAAGATATTGCAAAATCAACAACTAAACCACCATACGAGAATGTTTTTACAAACAGAATCAAAGTATTAGAATCACATAGGGACGCAAAAAGAGGAAATCCTAATCAATACAGAAATTTAGATATTAACTTTGATAATTTGATACTTGCATATAGAAGTCCTGTGCCAGTTGATCATTTTTACAAAATCGGTTTTGGTAAGACACTTTCAGAATACGAACACGATAAAAGACTGAAAGAACTAACTGAAAAACAATTAGAAAGAGAAGAATTAAAAAAACAAAAAGAGAAGGAAAATGTTAAAGAAGTTTCTTTTAATTAGTAGTTTGTTGTTGCTCTCTAACTGTGCCAGCAAACAGTCCTATATTGGTGCATCCACTACAGCGGCTGTTGCTGGGGCGGCATGTTGGCAATACATATCAGACAATCCTGCTGTTGTTGCTACTTGTGCAGTTGCAGGATCATTTAAAGGTGCAGATATTATGGACGGTGAAACAGATGACCAATTAATGACAAGAGCATTTATAGATCATTTAGAAAACGCTCCTAATAGTCCAGGTTTTACTACTTGGCAGAACCCTAAATCACAATCAAGTGGTATCATTAAGACGACAGGATTCTATTTAAAAGGTCCTATTAAATGTACTATGGTTGAAACAACACACGATCAGAATTTAGATAATACAAGATTCTTTGATTCAATACTATATGGTAATCCGTATAGAAAAATGTTATGGCACGAAGTATGTAAAATGCCTGACGGAAGGTATTTGGTAACAAATCAATGATTAGATTATTAGTAATTTTTATAAGTTTAACATTTTTTACTCCAGCAGTTGCTGAAGATTCATTTGAAAACACAATGAAGAAGATTGATAAATTAGAAGGCAAACATATTAAAGTAGAATATGACAAGATTCAACCATTAAAAGATCAGTATTGTTTTATTAAGATCAATATTAAAGAAATTAATGGTGAAATAGTTAAAGAGGAAGTTGTAGAATGTGCAGACGGCCGAAAGGCATATGACGGCCCAACGTATTGGGAGTTGTTTGCTCAATTTTACTATGGCGATATGAATACGCCTGCTTATTGTAGATATTATGAAAGGCCAAGCCATGCCTATCATAAACCTGGCAAAGTTTGCCTTGATAAAAATGGTAATTGGGAGGTGAGAAAGTGATTAAATTTATATTCACTATTACAATCTTATGGGTAGCCATTGCTTTTGCGTGGGAACCCTTCACTACAACGGTTGAGAAAACACAGGCTGTTGACAAAACTAAGGAATTAGTGTATAATGTGTTTAATAAAACAAAGGAGAAGGTGAAAAATGAGTAATATACTCAAATATATAATGATCGGAAGTATGGCATTGTTATTAACTAATTGTGCTTCAAATACTTACAAGATAAAACAAGAAAAGGATAAACAAGTCCTTAAAGTCCCATCTTGGTATATGAACGATTATTCCGAGAAAAAAGAATGTGGTACTACTAGATTTGGTAAAAACAAAAATAAAGAGTGCATATTCGGTGTGGGAACTTCAGTATCGCCTGACCTAGAACTTGCAATTGAAAAAGCATTGTTAATTGCTAAGGCAGAGGTCGCTGATAAAGTAAAAGGTGAAATGAACAAGAAAGCAAAAATATTTACAACAGAATTAGGCAAGAACTTGCAGAAAACTGTGGTGACAGATGTTGAAACAACATTAGTGAATATCATTAAGAACACACCTGTTAGAGGATACGAAGTATGGAAACAAGAAGTGACTCTTACAAAGAATGGTTATTACCGTGCATGGATAGGTATGAAATTACCTATGGGTGAATACAATAAAATGTATAACTACTCGGTAGAAACTGTGGTGGACGCTTTCAAACTCAAAGAGATCGCTCAAAAAGCGTATGATGAGGTTGAGATAATTGCTAATGAGCAATAAGATAATAATTTATTCAAAGCCTAATTGCACATATTGTGTAAAGGCTAAAAACCTAGTGAAGACTCTAGGCTTTGAATACGAAGAAAAAATGTTTGGCAAAGACTTTAAGTCGCCAGACGAATTGTTTGAGGCCGTAGGGAAACAAGTAAGAACTATGCCTCAAATAGTTATAGATGATAAACACATCGGTGGGTATAACGAATTAGTAGAATATTTTTCAGACAAAGGTCTGGTTAATTTTAAAGGCGAAAAGATATAATGTCAAAATTGAATACATTAATATTATTGATACTTCTAACAATTGCTATCTATAATACAATTTCAATTACAAAATTACAAGACGAAGTATTTTGGCCTGAAGGTATGATGAAACCATTAATGAAACCATTAGGCAATAGAGGATGATGACAAAAGAATCTGACAAAGATAACATAATCATCTTTCCTAAAATTCCAAAACAAAGGAATCCAAAGACAGAGCAATTAGACGCTAAGAGGCAAGAGATATTTAGACAGACTCATAATAAGATATTTGTTCAGGCCATCGCTGAAGAAATACAAGAATCAAATTTATTGAGATTCAAAGATGAAGGATTTAATCTAACTAACCCAACATTTCTAAAAGATTACAAAATGTTAAGTGAGGCATTGAACTCATTGCTATATAGGCAAGTCCATATGGGCCATCACTTACAAAAGAGAGTTGATAAAGCAATAACTACAAAAGGTAAAGGCAAAGATTTATATGCCATTACAATTGACTATGACAAATTTTAAGAATTACATAAAGAACCTTGTAATATTTCATACTACTGATGGCAAGAGTATGATCTCTAAACAATGCCACAATATAGAAAAGGAGATTTAAACAATGTTTAAATTTTTACAAAACGACTCATTAAGAGTTGTATCAAAATCAAAAAAAGTATCTACAAGAGGTAGAAAAACTTTATCAAAAAGAACAAAAGTTATGAACCTTTTGTCAAAAGGGGCTCCAGTTGCTTGGAAAACTTTAAGAACTAGATTCGATCTAGGTTCGCCAAGAGCTTTAGTTGATACTTTAAGATCAGAAGGAAATATGATCTATATCAATAAATCAGCACAAGGAACTACTTACAGATTAGGTGTTCCAACAAAAGCGATTATCGCTGCTGGAATCAAAAAGTTATACGGGACTCCGTATGCTTACAATAATGCGTAATTCTCTCAACGCATAAATAATACTAGTGTGGGCGGAGAAGCGAGAGTGGAACCCGCCCCACTACCTAGATAACAAAATGAGGAGGGCAATATGCCAACAAATACACAAACATTAAATATGACCATGGGAACTGAATCTTCAGCTGCCCCATTGATCCATGAAATTTTAACCAAAGTAAATAACGCAAAAGATAAACCTGCTAAAATCGCAGTTTTAAAAAAGAACGATTCCGTTCCTTTAAGACAAATTTTAAAAGGTGCATTTGATCCTAATATTAAATGGGATTTACCTGAAGGAGTTCCACCATTTAAAAGAAATGACGCTCCAGCAGGAACAGAACACTCATCATTATTTTCAGAAGCCAGACGATTATGGCATTTTGTAAAAGACGCAGACCCTAATATATCAAAATCAAAAAGGGAAATGATGTTTATTCAATTGCTAGAAGGTCTACAAGAAGATGACGCAGACCTAATGATCGCAGTTAAAGAAAAGACTTTAAATAAAAGATATAAAGGTCTTACAGAAGCTGTGGTTAAAGAGGCATTTGGTTGGAACGAGGATTACAAAACAACCCAATAGATAAATATTATAGAGTGATTCTATAAAATACAACTTTAGGGTGCAGAACAAAAGTAGAACATCTACTTGACAAGTTGTCGCACCCTAAAACACCCTTTGAAATACACGATAAATTAGACCATTTTTTGCTTGATTTCCTTGTTGAATTATGATATTATTATCATATGAAAACAACAAAAGGAGATATATAATTATGTCAAAAACAAAACAATGGGCAGAAGATACTGCTGAAAACAAAGTTGATAATATTATTGCCAAACTAACATCTGGCGAAATAGATAGATCAACTGCTAAGTCTAAAATTATGAAAGTTGATAATTTAGAATTAGTCGGAATTGATGAACACAATGTTGATGAAGTTATTTACGAGGCACACGCTAATGCGTAAATCATTTTTAACATTATTTTTAGTATTTGTTTATATTTGGTCTTGGTCTATATTCAATGCTGTGAATGCTGCTGAGAATAAGACTCAAGCAATTATCGGCCATGTTATTACAGAAACCATTAAGGGGACTGAAATTGATAAGATGGCAATATTAGAACAAGAATTGAAATTATTAAGTCATAAGACAGCGCTTGATATGATCAAGTTGATTGAGAATAGATTGCCTGATATATTAGAAGGCATTGCTGCTGAATTAAGATTAAAATCAGACGCAAAACTAAAGTGTGAATTATTAAAAAACGGAGGTATGAAGGATGGATGTATCTAGTATTAATAACTTTTTACAATTAATCTATACCTATATACCACAAGAGTTGTTGATTATAATTCTTGCTTGTTTAGTTTCGGGAATATTTTTTAAAGGGGAAGATGAAAAGAAGAATACCTAAAAAATTAAAACTTAAAAGAAAACTCAAAAAGGAGTTTGTAAATAATCGTAGATATATTACGACCTATAAAGACATTAAGAGATATTTTAAAACGTTAAACTCCGTTATATTTGATAGTAGGTTATCCCCATTTGGTAAAATAGAAATAAAGAATTTAGAAAGAGAAAAATGTATAGGACAAGTTGTAACCTTTGAATGGAAAAGAAAAGGAACAAGACTATACAAGTTGGAGATGTTGCCAAAATATCCTAACTTCAAAGATTTTTTGGACACTTTAGTCCATGAAATGGTGCATTTATATCAAATGCAAAATTTAGGTGACACAGGTAATCACAATGATTTATTTTGGTCGTTTGAACCAAAAGTAAATTATGTAGGGTTAAGGTTATAAAATAAGAAAGTATATTATGAAAGACAATGAAAAGAATCATATTGACGAGTGGTTAGTTAAAGAGATTAAAAAAGGTATTAATACCATTGAGGCAGTATCAAAAGGTCCTAAAGGTAAGATAACATTATATTACACAGGCCATTTACAGAAAGATATTTACAACAATTTTCCAGGTAGAACTAGTAAAAAGATATTTAAAGGTTATAGAGACCATTTAAAGAACGATAGATTATTATTCAATCAAAAAAGATTTATGAATGATGGCTATGAATATTATGTAAGGAGAATATGAAAATACTAAAAGCACACAAAGAAATACTACAAGAACTAATTAAAGGTAAAGGTTATTTTAAAACACCGACATTACCTTATTCACATACTGATAAAAAAGAAGTATTAAATTTATTAGTGCAGTTATACTTAAAAGGTTTATTAACCTTTCAAAGACAATATGATGTGCCATTAATTGGACCATCAAATGAACATCTAGTAAGATTCAAATGGTATGATGTAATGATAGATAAAAAGAAATCAATATCAGACTTAAAACAGGTAGTTAAAAATGGCAAAATTTAATTGGCAAAAAGCAATGGATAAGGCTTGGTTTTATACAAAGATATTCTTTGCAGTATTAACTTTAATGGTTGGTTCTTATTATTACGGTACATATAAACCTAACAAAACTGCTATCGCTCAAGTGAACGAAGAACTTGATATATTTTATATGAATAAAATAGAAGAAATGGAATTACAAGAACCTGAATTTACATATGCTAATGAAACTCAATTTATTAGGGCAATGCATAAGTGTATTAATTATGTGAACTTTACTACACCTAAACATTTAAGAGTACCATATGAAATGATTTTAGGTCAGGCAGCATTAGAGTCTGGTTGGGGTAAAAGTAGATTTGCAACTGAAGGTAATAACTTATTTGGAATTAGAACTTGGACAGAATCAACACCACATTTATTACCAGTAGGTATTGAAAAGTGGCCAGGTTGGGGTGTAAGAGTATTTGCTAGTAAATGTGATAGTGTAAAAGAATATATAAGATTATTAAATACACATCCTGCTTACGAAGAATTTAGAGAGTTAAGATTAAGAACTAACGATCCGATTGCATTAATTAAAACACTTGATAAGTTTTCAACAACTGCTGATTATGATAAAAGAGTTATAAGAATGATTAAAAAAATAAGAAAGTTAGAGGAGAAATAATGTTAGATATAGAACACGGAATAGCATTGTTTTTTATCGGTATGACTATAACGATTGTAGGATTTACAATTGCTTATTCAATTGCAAACTATTATTATAAAAAAGAACAATCAAAAAAAAACAGACCACATAATCCTGTGTATGATCTTTTTAAAGATATGCCAGGACATAAACTAGGAGAAAAAGATGAGTGAAGACGTATTAGGTTTTTCATCACACGACTGGCGTAAAAATACAGATGACGCTGTTATTGAAGATGGTGAACACATTTTAAAAGTAAATGATAGTAGGGTTCTATTTAAAAATCCAAAAACATTAAGAGAAGAATCGGTTGATGTATCCAGATTAGTTAGAGTATATGTTAATAATAAGGAGACTCACAAAAGGAGTGTAAAATGAATTATGCTCAATCAGATAATCACAAAAGAAATGTAAGAACTTTAGCAGAGGATGCTAAAGGCAAGAAGATGACTCGTAAAGTTGATTTATGGGAATACGAAGACCTTGCTACTTGCATTAGGTCAGACCAAGTCCCTGCTAGTGAAATCGCAGAAATATTTACAGATAAGACATTTTATAAGTGGTATAAGAAGAAGTATTGGACTAATAAATAGTACATTATGTTCTTAACACTATTAACATTTATAAGTGCGATAGCAATATCTTTAATAGCGGCAGGTTATTCTATATTAGGACTTGCAACATTATTTGCTGGGGCAGTTGTGCCTATCATAGCAATGGGTAGTGCATTAGAAGTAGGTAAGTTAGTTGCTGCTTCTTGGTTATATCATAACTGGCGCTCAGACATACCTAGGGCATTAAAAGCATATCTATTTACAGCAATCATTGTATTAATATTCATCACATCAATAGGTATCTTTGGTTTTCTATCAAAGGCACACCTAGATCAAGTTAGACCAACAGGTAATAATGCAGTACAGATAGCATTAATAGATAAACAAATAGACCAACAGAATCTTATTATAGATAGAGCAGAGAATACACTTGATAGATTAGACAAGGCATTAGATGTTTATATTGCAAAAGAATATGTCAGTAGAGGTCTTAAAGAAAGAAAAAAGCAGAAAGAAGAAAGAGATTTTTTAAATGCTGAAATTAAGAAGGCAATGGATGAGATTGCTAGACTTACTTCAGCAAAAGGTGATATAGAAATAGAACAATTAAAAATAGAGGCAGATGTAGGTCCTTTAAAATATGTTGCTGAATTAATATATGGTGAAGAAGGTGCTAAAGACCATTTTGATGAAGCAGTTAGAATTATTATATTGATATTGATATTTGTATTTGACCCACTTGCAGTATTACTATTAATTGCTGCTAACATATCATTAAGACAATGGAGACAAAAGAGAGAATATAATAAAACTAGTAAGCAAAGAGATTTACATAAACGAATCGAAGCACTTCAAAAATCAAATAAGAAACTTAAAATCTATAAAGATTTAACAAAAGAATTTGGTGATAATCCAGATGAAATCAAGTTAAAACTCAATCAAATATACGACTGGAATGAAAAAATGTAGTGCTTGACTTTATAGTCAAATTGTTATATAATAGTAGTTATGAATATAGGATTAGCAAATGCCAGGTAAATGGGATGGTAGAAGTAGAATACCCACAAAACAATACAAGGAAAATTATGACGAAATCTTCGGTAAAAAAAAGAAAAAAAGAAAGACAAAAAATATACGAAAGAAATCCTAATACAGGAGTTATTCGTTGGAGATATACAGATGAGTCACCTGATAAATTTGGGTGGCCAAATTACGGAAGAATTTTAAAGAATAAATAATACAATGCAAAATATTATTAGTTTTATACAAACAAATATGAACTTCTTAAATGATATTCAGGCGTATCATTGGCAAACAAAGTCGTATTCTGAACACGAAAGTTTAGGAGAGTTTTATACATCTTTCAATACCTTAAATGATAGGTTTGTTGAAACATGGCAAGGCAAAACTCACCAGAGAATAAACTTTAGTGCTGAATTAAGACCAGGCATAATGAACTATGCTGACAATAGACAAGTTTGTTCAGAGGTTTGCAAAACAGCAGATAGGATAAACGAGATTTACAAAGAGGTTGATGGTCCCGATTTACATAGCATACTAGAAGATATGCTTGAGGCGACAAGTCAATTATGTTTCCACCTCACTCTCAAATAAATGCCACTATATACATTTTACAATAAACGTAGTAAAAAAGAATTTACTGAAATGATGACCATTTCAGAAATGGAATCATACCTTAAAAAGAATAAACACATACAGCAAAGAATACAAGCAATCAATATTGTTGGTGGTGTGTCAGGAATAAGTTATAGAAGTGATCAAGGTTGGAATGAAGTTAAATCAAAGATAGCAGAAGCACACCCAACATCACCTTTTGGTAGAGCAAATAGACGAAGAGGAATCAAAGAAGTTAAGACCGAACAAGTGGTCAAAAAACACATGGATAGACAACGTGGAAAAAATAAATAGTATAGAAATAGAACAAAGCGAGCAACTGAACAACAACGGCCGTATGCCTGAGTCTAATAAGTCAATCCGCTTCTTGTTCAAATCATTAATAGGCAGAGTGTTCTGCTTGAAGATTCTGCCTATAATATTCGCAGGATTATTAGTATCTGGTTGTATAGGAGAAACACTATTTACATTAGGTCCAATCAACTATAAACAATCAGATATGGTAACCACACCATATAAACTATATCAATTAGACAAAAAAGCAAAAGAAGCAAAAGAGAAGAAGGAGAAAGCAGATGAGTGATATACCAGATTTTATGCGTGAGTTTGATACCGATGTAGATTATGGTTTCACACCAGTAAGCAAAAAGCCTGCTGAAGAAACAACAAGTAATAATAATGTTGATAATTTAGAAATCGCAAAAATCAAATCAGATGTATCTAGCATTAAATCATCAATGAGTGAGATAATGCAAATCGTAGCAGAGAAGGATGACGTTAATAAAGAGATACAAGACGCAGATACAAACAAGAGATTTAAAGAAATTGAAAAGACTATGTTGCCGTTTTTATATAATCTTTCAAAGTCTAACGAACCTTATATACATTGGCCGAATAGAGGTCCAATTATCAAGGCACAGATAGACAAATTAATGAAACTAACCAGGGGGTAGTATGTTAGAAATCAAGGCACATCATAAAGAACTAAAGAGAGCCGTGAATGAAATTGAGTCAAAAAGAAAAACAGACAGATCAAGTAAATTATGGTATGACATAAGAACCTTAAAGAAAATCAAATTAATAGCAAAGGAAAAACTAAATGCAGCTAAGCAACAACTTTTCGCTTAAAGAACTAACTGCTTCACAAACAGCAGATAGACATGGTATTAGCAATAATCCAAGCGAAGATCATATGGATAATTTAAAAAAACTATGTGATAATGTTCTACAAAAAGTAAGAGATCATTATGGCAAAGTAGTATCCGTATCTTCAGGATATAGAAGTCCTGAACTATGCGTTAAAATAGGATCAAGTATGAAGTCACAGCACGCTAAAGGCCAAGCAGCAGATTTTGAAATCTTCGGCATTGCTAATGCTGATTTGGCAAAATATATTATTGATACTTTGGATTTTGACCAATTGATATTGGAATTTCACAAACCAGAGGAACCTAATAGCGGATGGATTCATTGTTCATATAAGAACAAAGAAGAAAACAGAAAACAAGTATTGAGAGCATACAGAAATGATGATGGCAAGACGGTCTATGAACCGTATGATCCATCGTGAGCTGTTGAACGTCTTAATGATGACAAAATAATAGAACAAAACAAGATCATAGACGCCTATATGCAAAAAGGTATATAGGTGCTTGACAGCTCTTGTATATTGTGATATAATGAATATATAATAAATTACGGAAGGTATATTATGGCTTTTAATTATGTAAAACGAGATGAATCTGTTCTACCTAAAAATTTAGGTAAGAAAGGCAAGAACATTGATGGCATAAGATTTTATGAAATCGGTGGGAAGAATATGCCTTCTGTAACCAGTATTCTAGGTTCAATTCCCGAAAGAAAAATAAAGATAGAGGCATGGAAAAATGCAGTTGGTGAAAAGATGGCCAACTATATTTCAGCGTCTGCTATAAATCGTGGTAAGACAACCCACACACTAATAGAGAATCATTTAAAAAATCAAAACGAGAAGTCTGCTGGTATCACAGCAATAGAACCTCTAGGTATGTTTAGAATTATGACACCATACTTACAACGAATAGATAACATACATGGTGTTGAGGAGTTTTTATATTCACCAGAAATATCTGTTGCAGGTCAATGTGATTGTATTGCAGAATACAAAGGTAAGTTATCAATTATTGATTTTAAGACCTCTACTAAAAGACGTGATGAAGATTATAACTATTCAAACTTCTTACAGACAAGTGCCTATGCAAAAATGTATGAGGAGTTATACCCTCAATACAAGATAGAACAAACTGTTATCTTGGCTGCTTGTGCAGATGGTTTTGTACAAGAGTGGATACACGGCAGAGAGAAATTTTCTGCTCACCAAGAATTATTTTATAAGCATACAAAAGACTTTTTAGAAAGAGTTAGTATAAATCCATAAATAGTTTTAGAGGATGTAATGACCAGCATTTTTAAAGAACTAGATATAAATTTAAAAGAAAGTACAGACGAACAAATAAAGAATGTAGCAAAACTAACTGCTTATCATTCCAATGTTTTATTACGTAACCAAGAACTCACAAAAGATGAGTATGCTAGAATATTAGCATTATGGGGAGACAAAACAAAACATAATGCGTGGTACGAAGATCCTGACCATCATCAAATACAATACGTGAC
>Ga0209404_10001281_pt1 | contig 17336 bp, 29 predicted proteins | sample TroAtlMetagenome_2_FD_187447 | JGI IMG/M metagenome (GOLD analysis project Ga0209404, IMG submission 187447) | Marine eukaryotic phytoplankton communities from Atlantic Ocean - Tropical Atlantic ANT8 Metagenome (SPAdes) (version 2) | ecosystem: Environmental > Aquatic > Marine > Oceanic...
AGATTTTTTAGGAGTTATTATGAAATTATTATTAATGAAAATTTTTATAGGAATAATGTTAATTGATGAAATAGTTGTTATTGCATTGGTTACATTAGGTTTAATATGAATAAATGTGTAGACCATCCTAGGATGGTATTTAAGGGTACTTTACATTATGAAGGTCATTATGTATCATTTACAATTAATGATGATGATGTAACTATAGTTGATACTAATGGTAAAAAATCATTAACTCAACATATTGATATTGATAAGGCAATAGATAAACAACAAAGTTTATTAAAATGGGGATACGAATGGATGATATAATAATGAAAAGGTTGAAATATTTGTGCTTGTTTGTATTGGGTTTTTGTATTGGATTTACAATTTCACCAAATGCACATGCATCTGACCCAAACAATGAAGCATTTTGTCTTGCACAAAATATGTATTTTGAAGCTGGTAATCAACCACTTGCTGGTAAGATTGCAGTATCACAAGTAGTAATCAATAGAACTGAACATATGAACTACCCAGAAACCATTTGTGGCGTAGTTTATCAAGCAAGGTGGATAGAAAACTGGAAAGGTAATATGATGCCGATTAGAAACCAATGTCAGTTTAGTTGGTTTTGTGATGGTAAATCAGACGACCCAGAAGATTCAAAAACATGGATACAATGTTTAACACTTGCAAGAAATATCATACAAGGTGAATATGGAGACATTACAGAGGGTGCAACACACTATCATTCTGTATATGTAAATCCATATTGGGCAGATTCATTAAATGAAACTGTAATAATTAACGAACACATATTTTACAAATAAGGAAAAAAGATGGGTAAGGTAATAGAATTTCCAGTTAAAAAAGAACTAGAAACTTTGTCAGAAAAAATAGAAAAGCAAACTCTAGAGATTGAAAAACAATCTAAAGAGATTGAAAAACAATCTAAAATGATTTTAGATTTGATGTGGAGAGATTAGTGAGAAAAGAAGAGTTAGTACAACTAATTAAAAATCTTCCATGTGAAGATAAGAGTGGTGAAATCGTTGCCACTGTTCATGATGTGAATGGTGGTACTTTTCAAACAGATAGTATTAGATTAGATATGGATGGTGGAAGACTTATAATTTCTCAATTGAATAGTCCTACTTACGAGTCTAATAAAAACAACTGGAAAAAAGAGTTAGACTTTTATATTAGTTGACAAATATGAGTTCAGTGGTAAAATAGTAATATGTCTGGAAAAATAGAATACAAATATAATGAAGCAGAGTTAATCAAACAATTCAAAGAGTATGTTGATAATACATATGAACAACATTACTCTCAAAACAAATATCAAGCAACAGAATTTATTATAGATGGTGGTCATGGAGAAGGTTTCTGCATGGGTAACATCTTAAAGTATGCACAAAGGTATGGCAAAAAGAGTGGTCATAATCGTGCAGACTTAATGAAAGTCTTACACTATGCACTATTTGCTCTTTATGTGCATGATATAGAAGTGAATAATAAAGAGTAATAATCGGAGTATATTATGAAGATAAGTGGAAGTACACTTGAGGTTCTACAGAACTTTAGTAGTATCAATAATGGTATTACAGTTAATGTAGGTAATGAAATCAAAACGATTTCTCCTATGAAAAATATCTTTGGTAAGGCAACAGTAGAAGACAACTTTACAAGTGAGTTTTCTGTTTATGACCTTCCAGAGTTCCTTGCAACAATTTCGTTGTTAGGTAATGATGCAGAGTTTGAGTTTGGTGATAATTCTGTTAACATCAGTGGTAATGGTGCATCTGCAACATATAACTATGCAGAGTCATCAATGATTATTGCACCACCAGAGAAGGATATCACAATGCCTAATCCAGAGATTGTGTTTGAAATCTCAACTGAATTGTTAACTAAATTACAGAAAGCAAGTTCAGTATTATCTCTTCCAGACCTAGTATTGGAAAGTAATGGAACAGTTGTTACATTAACTGTTAGAGATAAGAAGAACCCATCAACCAATAACTTTAGTGAAGTTATCATGGATGGTGATGGACAATCATACTCAATGAACTTTAAGATGGAGAACATCAAAGTCGTGAAAGATGAATATACAGTTTATGTATCTTCAAAAGGTCTTTCGCATTTTGTTGCAAAAAACAAAGGACTTGAGTATTTTATTGCATTAGAACCAGATTCAACCTTTGGTTCTTAATAAATACATTTGTAGGTACTAGACATTGGTATCCAAGGGTGTCAATCTGTTCTCTCTCTTGGGGATTGGCTCGGTTCATAATGGTGGGATTATGAACTCTCGATTTATAATGAAGTGGTGAAAATATGAGTGATGAATTTTTATGGGTAGAAAAGTATAGACCTAGAAACATAGAAGATTGTGTTCTTCCAGCAGATATCAAACAAACATTTTTTGATATTGAAGATGAAATCCCAAACATGATTCTTAGTGGTACTGCTGGTACTGGTAAGACTACAATTGCAAAAGCATTATGTGAAATGCATGGATGTGATTATATCTTAATCAATGGTTCAGAAGAAAGTGGTATTGATGTTCTCAGAACCAAGATAAAAAACTTTGCTTCTACTGTGTCGTTACAGGGTGGAAATAAAGTTGTTATCCTTGATGAGGCAGACTATCTAAATGCACAATCAACTCAACCAGCACTTCGTGGATTCATAGAAGAGTTTCATAAAAACTGTAGATTTATCTTTACATGTAATTACAAAAACAGATTGATTGCACCTTTGCATTCAAGATGTACTGTTATTGATTTCAAAATACCACCAAGTGAACGACCAAGACTTGCATCTGTATTCATGGCAAGACTCATGATGATACTTGATGCAGAAGGTGTAAAGTGGAACTCCGAAGTTCTACAAGAACTTGTAATGAGACACTTCCCAGACTTTCGTAGAACTATCAATGAACTGCAAAGGTATGCAGTAAGTGGTAGTATAGATGTAGGTATTCTATCTAATATTGCAGATGAAAGCATTACTGAACTGTTAACTCATATCAAAACAAAACGATTTACAGACATGAGAAAATGGGTTGCCCAGAATGTGGATAACGACCAAGTAAGATTGTTCAGAAATATTTACGATAGACTTTATGAGGTTCTAGAACCACAAAGTATTCCTAATGCAGTTATCATTATTGCAGACTACAGTTATAAATCTGCATTTGTAGTTGACCAAGAAGTCAATACAGTTGCATGTTTAACTGAACTTATGATGGAATGCAGATGGAAGTAGAACAGTGGTTAGTATTAACAGTTGTATTAATAACAATATGGGCATTATGGTAAAATGGATATAACAATAGGGCTATATATACTAGTAAGTATTCTTGTTTCAGTTGCATACTGGCATGGACATAAAACTGGTGTTAGACATGGTGCTGATACAATGTACACACATTTATATCAGCAAGGAACTAGACAAAATGATAAAGTAATTGTTGCTTTAGATTATGAGGGAAGAAGTGTTACTAAAGAGTTCTGATTTTTTTATAGAAAAAGATTGTGGAATAGACCATGAATTTATTACTAAGTGGTGTATAGAACATGAAAATCATCCATTCTTTTCACATGATGAAGATGGAATTGCAACACCAAATCAATTTAGTGATAATCTTCGTGCATATGTTCGTGCATCTAAAGAAGGTGCAGACATGTCCACCATGGAACATGAACACCAATTTGAATTAGATACAAAACATACTCAAGATTTTTATACATATAATCCATTTACATTTGGAGTTAGACCATTTGCAGATATCTACTGGAAACTGAATAAAATGTTCTATTCAAATCCTCAAGTAAGAGAAGCTGAAGAATCATATTATATACATGGGTGGTTTAATGTATACAAAAAAAGTGAATATGACCACATACCTTTTCATAAACATATTGAAGATATGCATCCACACATTTATCATGGTTTTTATTGTGCAAATGTTGAACCCTCAACTACCACTTATAGATTGGGGCCAGAACAACCAGAGGATGAATGGGTTGTACATCAAGACTACGATGATATGTTGATATACTCTGCAAGTGGATTTGAACATGCATCATCACCTTGGACAAAAGATACACCAAGAGTGACAATTGCATTTGATATCTTTCCAGAGTCAATTTACTTTGGAGAAACAAAAACAACTTATGATTGGAGTTTAGATGGTAAGATGTATCAAGCAATACCATTTCCAGATTTATGGGTGAACGAAAGATGAAATATTTTCAATACACATTAAACGATTTACATACAAATTCTGCAAAGAAAGAATTTCATTACATTACATTCTTTGCTGGTGGTGGTGGAAGTTCTTGTGCATATAAACTTGCTGGTGGTGATGTAAGATATATGAATGAATTTCAACAGATACATGTTGATACTTATCTTGAAAACTTTCCTAATACAGTTTATGAATGCAAAGATATTAAAGAAGTTACTGGTAAAGACATTTTAGAAATGACTGGTTTAGAAAAAGGTGAACTTGATATCATGGATGGTTCACCACCTTGTCCACCATTCTCAATGGCAGGTTCTAAGAGAGAAGGATGGAACAAAGAGAAAGTTGCATATGGAATGAAACAACAGAACATAGAAGACCTTACATGGGAAATGATTAGGATTGCAGAAGAGGTAATGCCTAAAGTTATCGTATGTGAAAATGTAAAAGGTTTATCAATGGATTATGCACGAGACCATCTAAACAAAATGATTGTTGATTTTGAAAAGATAGGATACTCTGTTACATGGAAAATTATGAAAGGTCAACAGCATGGAGTACCACAGAAAAGAGAAAGAGTATTCATAGTTGCAGTTAGGGATGATGTATTAGATGCAATAGGAATGCCTTTTATGTGTTTAAGTGGTTTGTTTCCAGAGACATCTGAAACTATGGTGTCAATTGGTGAGGCAATAGATGACCTAATAGATGATGAAGAGAACATCAAGGATGCAGAATACCTTGTAGATTCTATGAATGAGTCATCTAAATCACATTGGATAAATGGATTTGATAAACATCCAGACCCAGACCTTGCACATTGTGAACCATGTGAAGGATTAGAACCAGTTATGAAAAGGAAATCTAATGCTGCCTATATATCTATAGGTGATGATATTGTTGGGCCATGGTTTGAAGAACAGGCAGAGAAGGGACATATAAAAGAAGAAGATATAAAACATTCTTATTATATGTCAAGGATTGTTCCAAGAAACCTTCCAGCACATTCATTAACTGAATCTGGATGTCAACCTAAGTTTATGGGTGGTAATCATTTTCATTACAGTGGTAAAAGAATATACACACCAAAAGAAATGGTAAGACTTATGACACTACCAAACGATTACAAGATGACAGGAGACTATAACGATAAAGGTGCAAGAATAGGATTAATGGTTGCACCATTATGCTTGTTCTACTTAGTAGAACAAATCAAACAACAGGTACTAGAACCATGGAATTTACTGCAAGAAAAGACTTAGGAAAAAAAGAAACTCACGACCAGTTCAATGGTAAGTGGTTAGACGAAACATCTTATGATGATGTAGTATCATCTATAGATGTTAAAGATGATATTATAAAGATATACAAACCAAGTGGTTCATTGTTTGAGAAACCACTACTTGCATGTATCGTAAAGAATGCATATAGAGGTGATACTTACAATGAAGTAAAAGATACTTTATACTCAATCGATGATGTATCAACTATGAGAGCAAATGCTGCAGGCCCTATTGACCATGAAGAAATGAAAGCAAAAGGTTTGATAGAAGGTAAAGATTATGTTTTAAGAACATCAAACTCTTATTATCCACTTAAAAAGAATGGAGAGTTCAATCGTATTGCAGAAGCAAATGCAATCCATTCAGTTTTTGCTGGTTATAAACGAGGTAGATTTACAGGTATGATAGGATTATCAAACTGGTGTGAAAAGAAATCTAATGTAGATAAATGGGAAAAGATGCAACAGATTGCACAAATAAATGAAGAGGCACTTAAGAAAGGTTGTCCAGATATCTGGAAACTACAAAGAACATATGCAGATGAATGTATCGATGAGAAGTATCACTTAGGTGGGGCTCCTATAACAACCCTATCTGCAAATAGATATTCCAGTGAAGGTACTGCAAAGATGTCTGCACATGTGGATGGTAAAGACCTAGAGTTTGGTATGACTACCATGTGTGTATTTAGACTAGGTGACTTTGGTGGTGCATACTTGGTATTCCCAAGATATGGAATTGCTATTGAGGCAGATGATGGTGATGTATTGATTGCAGATTCAAATGAGATTCATGGAGTCACCAAGATAGAAGGTGATGGTATAAGGTTGTCTTGTGTTGCATATTGTTCAACAGATGTTGCAACAAAAGGTCAAGGTGGTAAATCAGAAAAAGCAATCGGGCCACACAAAAGTAAATACGAGGAGACTGGTAGTTTAGAGGCATTCTTGGATGTATAACAAAAGAATAGTATGTGACCTTGATGACACAATCTCATTTACAGTTAATAGAGATTGGGAAAATGCAAAGGCAGATAAATTAGTAATTCGAAAAATCAATCAGTTCTATGATAAGGGTTGGGATATTGTTATTCTTACTGCACGAGGACAATTGAGTTGTGGTGGTGATTACACAAAAGCAGATAAGAAGTACAGACCACAAATAGAAAAATGGTTATTAGATAATGGTGTTAGATATCACGAGTTATCATTTAACAAACCATTAGGAACTTATTACATAGATGATAAAGCATTACGACCAGATGAGTTTGTTGCATTAGAACATAAAGAACTTAAAGGAATGAGTGGTGCCTATATAATTAAACAAGGAAATGTAGTTAATAAGACTGCTGATAATAGTCATAAAGTAATAGAGTGGTATGATATTGCATCTAAAATTGTTAATACACCAAAGATACATAAACTGATAGGTAATACAATTACTATGGAGTATATTGAACCTATTGGTGATGTTGATGTAAACAGGTTGTGTAATACTTTGGAAACCTTTAAAACAATACCTTCTCATGAAGTGACATTTGATAGTTATATTGATAGAGTTAAAACACATTGGTATTCAAACTGGCCCGACCAAGAAATGCTCTCTTGGACTTGGTTAGAAAATATAAAAGATATATGTGAGGACAATCATTCATTTTGTCATGGTGATGCTTCTATTGATAATTTTATTTCTAGTTGGAATCAAGACATTGTTATGATTGACCCTATCTATGAAAAAGAATTATGGTCTAGTTGGTTATTGGATGTTAGTAAATTACAAATGTCACTTAGAAGGTTTGAGGGAGCATGCAATAGATATGATTATGTCCTAGAAAGATTTAAAGAGTATCCTATGATGGAGTTAGAACTAACACATTGGATTAGATTCTATAAATACACAGACCAAAAAGAAAAATGTTTAGAGGTAATAGATGAACTTATCGCAAATACAAAGATATAAGAAAGAAGGAAGAAAGATAGGATACACTTGTAGTTCTTTTGACCTACTACATTCTGGACATGTTGCAATGTTGTCTGAAGCAAAAGCAAATTGTGATTACCTAGTGGTTGGTATTCTTGTTGACCCAACTAAAGATAGACCAGATTTAAAACAAAAACCTATACAAAGTGTATTTGAAAGGTGGGTGCAACTACAGGCAATAGAATATGTAGATTGTATTATTCCTTTTGAAACAGAACAAGATATCATAGACCAACTATTACTTTTAAAACCACACATAAGGTTTTGTGGTGAAGAGTATGAAGGAACTGAACATACTGGTCATGATATTCCAGATATAGAAATTTACTATAACAAAAGAAGTCATAGTTTCTCTACAACTGAACTAAGAGACAGAGTTGAGAAAAGGATAAGTCGTGGCTAATTTTGTATTTGCAAAAAATGGAATCCAATTAGATTTTGACAGTGGGAGCAAACTTTTCTTTGCATCTTCTGACCATTGTAGACTTCTAATTAATCTTGCATACAACAATCCAGATGATAACTTTTATATCATCGGTCATAATAATTTTTCAACCATAAACCCTCAATTAAGAAAAGAGTGGTTTCCAAACAACAATGTGTTTAATACTTTGGAACATACCAAAGGTGATTTAAGTACAAAGTATCTAGAACCATTAGAATGGTTAAATAGGAATCAAGTTAATATAGATTATGGAATCATTGGTGGAGGCCCTACTCTTAATATCAATGTTCCAGATAGAGTATACACTAAAGGTGGAACTATTGGTAAACCTTTAGATATGGCAAAGAGGGCTGCAGCACCAGTAATCCATACTCTTAATGAATTAGGAATTCCTTGGATATCAATAGTAGATGACCCAAGATGTCTTAATACATCTAAAGCACATGATTTGTTTAACAACCCTAAAATAATTCTTTCACAATACAATACAAAGGTAGTATGCAAAAATATAAAATCATATTCAGACCAATCTATAGTAGAAGAAGAGATACCAGTAGTTTACAGTAATACAGAGATTGCATGTAACCTAGATGAGAACATTTCTCTTATTGATGAGAGTTGGAAACAAAGAAGAACAAATATCGGTATTGTTTTAAATGAAGCAGGAACAGATGAAAGATTAGTAACTAAAAAACTTGGTAATGGTCATAGACCAAGATATCCAATATTAAGAGATTGGTTTTTAAATAGTGATAGTTGGTATCTTAAAGATATTATCGTTTATGGTAAATGGGATGAAGAGATAATTAAAAGTAATACTGCATTCAAAGGAATGATTAACAGAGATAGTTTATACCCAGAAATGAAAACATGGAAACATAGTTTTTGTGTTCCTATTGATACTGGATGGGCAACTGCAAAGTATCAAGAGAATTTAAAATGTGGAGTGTCACCATTCATGCATCCAGAATATGACAGTCAAAAGAATACCAAGATACAAGATTTTTATAGAGTAGAATCACAAGAGGAATATTTAGATAAACTTTCTCTTGCTGAAGATACTCATATAAAGGAGATAAACAAGGGAATACAAACTTGTTTATCAGAAGACCAAATTAATGGTCAACAACTGAATGATGATATCTATTCTGCACTAGGAATAGATAGAACCATCAAGAATGAACTGAGGGACTTATGGACTCCAAAAGATTCCTTGTCACTTATGGACTTTATGGTATAATAGTATTATGAATCCATTTGATTTCGTTAACGCAGTAACCTTTACCAAGAAAGATATCATGGTAGATGATGTATCACGCAAATCATACTCGGCATTCTTAACCAACAAGAGTTTGTCTTATCATCAAGACTGCATCTTATATGTTAACGAAATGAACTCGAAATCTCATCTAGATTCGACTCTTCAATTTCATTATTTCCTAAATACTTTAAGAAAAAGAAAAAGGTTTTCCAAATGGAGTAAACCCAGAGTATTGGAAGATATGAAAGTCATTGCAAAATATTATGATTGTTCAATGACCAAAGCAGAGGAATATCACAAGATTCTTACTGCAAAGGAAATAAAGATAATGAAAGAGAGAATGAATAAAGGTGGGAGACAATAATGAGTTATGACCTCTCCAACATGGTAGAGGTAGAGTTAAAACAACAGGATGATTTTCTAAAGGTTAAAGAAACACTTACACGCATAGGTGTTGCATCCAGAAAAGAAAAAATACTTTACCAATCTTGCCACATACTACATAAACGAGGTAGATACTTCCTCGTGCATTTTAAGGAATTGTTCTTACTAGATGGTAAGGATAGTTCTCTAATCGAATCTGATATTGGTAGAAGAAATTCTATTGCAAGACTTTTAGAAGAGTGGGGATTACTCAAAGTGATATCTAATAACCACAATGACCCAATTGCACCAATGTCCCAGATTAAAGTTCTTCCTCATAAAGAAAAAAATGAGTGGGAACTTATACCAAAGTACAACATAGGTGTAGTAAACAAATAAAAATGATATCCCAGCATTTAACTTTACCAGAACAGCGACAACTATTCGCAGAATTTTCTAGAGCTGCTTATTGGAATCAAGCAGATGCAAAAATGTTTGGTAAAGGTCATAAGATGAATAGTCATAAACTATTTGATATAGATGGTGCTCAAGTTCATATATGGCATAACAATGATGATTTAGTTATTGCAGCCAGAGGTACAGAACCTTCTGAAATGAACGATGTTTATGCAGACCTAGAGATATTCAAAGAAGATTCCTTTACAGGTGTCGGTCAAATCCATCAAGGATTCAGAGGTGAGGTTGATAAAGTCTGGGAACATGTACTTGCAAGAGTAAATAGATTCGGTGAAGGTAAAAAGATTTGGGTATGTGGTCATTCACTAGGTGGTGCAATGGCAACATTACTTGCATCTAGATTAGAACATGTTGAACATACAGATGTTGATACTTTATTCACATATGGTTCTCCAAGAGCTGGAGGCCCTAAATTTTCTAAATGGTGTGATAAACATTTAAACCATCAAAGACATGTAAACAACAATGATGTTGTACCTTGTGTACCTACAGTGTTCAGATGGAGACATAATGGTAATTGCATCTACATCAAATCAAATGGAGAGATAACTAATCTTGGTCGATGGTCTTGGGAAAGAATCAGAGATAAAGGTTGGGGATTACTATCTACTATCATCAAAGGTCGTTTAGACTTTGTTGCAGACCATAACATAGATGATTACATAAGACACTTATCTAGTGCAGCTGCAATATCTGAAAAACCAATCAAATGAGTTTCTTAATAACTCTAGCACTTAAATCCATTTTATCTTCGGTTATAGGAAGTTCTTTCTATAAATGGTTTCAATCAACAAAAGTCGGTATCTGGTTTCAGAACTATGTCAATAGTGCTATGGAATGGGTTGCAAATAGATATGATTGGGAACTTGCAAAGAAGGATGCGAAATGGAGGCAAGACTATCCCTTACTAGCACAAAGGATTGATGCACTAGAAGAAGATTTAGATGATTTGTATAAGAAGGTTAACTCTAAGAAATAGAGAGTCTTATTACTTTATTTATCCTACCAGACTTCATAAGTCTATGAAAGTCCTCTAATTTTTGTTTCATTTTATCTATCATAGGGGTATTTATGTCACATAATTGTCACATTTGTCATAGTTTTGTGACAATTGCTAGATAGGTTTGTAATTGTTATAAATACTATCACTATGCCAGTAAAGTATAAACCAACTATTAATGTGATAAAACGAGGTTCTACTAAAAGAACAATCGAACATCACTATATGAAAAATCAGTCTTTGAAAGAATTATTAGAATGTTATAATAATGCTTCAACGAAACCAAAACTCAGACAGAAAGTAAAGAACGAGTTGATTAGAAGAAAAAGGTTGGGTCTAGTTAATATTATAACTAGGGATGAAACTGGTAATGTATCTGAGTTCAAATAGAGGAAAATCTTATGGATTTTATCAAAGGAAGACTTAAGGAACTATCTACTTTAGATGGTGCTGTTATAGTCGGAATCTCACTCGGTGTACTATTACTCGGCCCTATGGTCAAGTGGATGGCTTGGGCAGGACTTGCTTATGGAGCCTATAGAATACTTACAAAAGAAAGCTAATATCGAACTGACTGATTCTGCAATTATACAATTGTTGAAAAGGACAGAGGATAAAGGTGTCTCTGAGATAAGGTTAGGAATCACTGGTGGTGGTTGTGGTGGATATGAATACATATTTGATTACAACTCTTCCAGTGACCCTTCTGACCAAGTACTAGACTTTGGTAAATTCTCTATTCATATAGACAACATGTCTATACCTTATCTTAATAATCTAGTTCTAGATTATGTAAAGAATGGAATTCAAGAAGAATTCACATTTACAAATCCAAATGTTACTGCATCATGTGGTTGTGGTGTATCTATGACCTTCTAATTTGGTAATTTTACCATTTTAAGACCTCTCCTATTATAAATACTTACGAACAGGAGAGATTATGTCTTTATTGAATTTTATGAGTGAAGTGGGTGTTCCAATTTTTGGAGCAGTTGTTATGGCGTTTTTCATATTTTTAAGTATGAAATACATCTTTGATTCTGTTATTGGACAAATTAAAAGTACTGAAAATATTATAAAAATGTTGGAAACTCGTGCCTCAGTCATGAACAACGACATATTACGAATCGATTTACTTGTTAGTAGTGCATTGGAATTAACTCCACCTATTGACAGAGTTGCAAGAGCTGAAAACTTTGTAGAGGATGGAAAAATCGATGCAAGAAGAGATTAATGGACAAGATTGCCCAGATAATAGCGGAGTTCGGATTCCCAGTAGCAATGGCATTGGGTATGGGTTACTTTATCTTTTTCACATGGAAGTTCATAACTGTTGAAGTAAAACCAGCACTAGGTCGGATGTTTGCATCTTCTATCAAACTAACTGACCAGCTAAGAATGTTAGACCAAGATATGATAAGACTACAACAAAAAATTAATGTGGTTTTAGAGTATCGTGAGCGTCAAAAGTTTATAGAAGATATAGAAGAAAAAGAGGCTTTGGAGAAGGTAAAGAATGAAGAGAAGTAAATTAGATGCATTTTCAATAACACTAGTTGTTGGAATAATAGTAATGTTTTCGTGTGCTACTGTAGCAGATGAAATTAAACATAAGTTTAAGAACCCAAGCTTTAGTGGAATAGGAACTGGTGCTCATTATCTTACAGTTGAGAACCAAGAGTTTGGCAGAAAGAAGGCAATCGAAGATGCACTTGAGGCTGCAAGGAAAGCTGCAGAAAGAGAAGCAGATAACACAACGCTTGCAAAATTTATTAGAAACCTTGAGAGCAGAATTTATGCTCAAATGGCAAAACAGTTAGTAGAATCTATGTTTTCAAATGATAACCCAGTAAGATTTGGGTCATTTGTTTTAGAAGGTTCAACAGTTACATATGAAGTTATTACTAACGAAGATGGAACAGAATTTATTAGAATGACTATTATAGACCAAGAAGGTTCAACAACAGTTATAGAAATACCAATCGGAACTGGATACTTTGGTGATGATGGAACAGGTGATGGTTCTGGTGATGGAGGCGGTTAATGAAGTGGCTTGCCATACTAACTCTTGCAATCTTAACAGGATGTGCATCAACACCTAAGTTCTCGGAGAACCCAGCTGATTGTGCATATGAGACTGGAAGATTTGATGAAGGGTTTGGTAAAGATGTTGTTACTGGAGTTGCAAAGGTATGGACACGACAATACATTTGTGTTGAGAGTCCAATAGTTGTAAAACTTCCAGCATATCTGGAACTGTTAAACTTACCACCAGCAAAAGATAAACCTATTGTTGCAGTTTACAAGTTCAACGATTTAACAGGACAAAGAAAACAACTAGACCAATATGCGTCATTTTCTACAGCAGTGACTCAAGGTGCAGATGCAATGTTGATAGATGCACTAAAAACTGCTGGTGGTGGAACATGGTTTAGAGTTGTAGAAAGAACAGGGTTAGACCACCTAGTAAGAGAAAGGCAAATCATTCGTTCTGCTCGTAAAGAATGGGCAGATGCAAAAGGTGAAGAGGATAATGGAATTGCTCCCATGCTGTTTGCAGGCATGATTATTGAAGGGGGCGTTATAGGTTATGATACTAATATCAAGACTGGCGGAAAAGGTGCTAGAACACTTGGTATTGGTTTTAGTAAACAGTATCGACAAGATGCTGTAACAGTTTCAATTAGGGCTGTCTCTGTTTTAACAGGAGAAGTTTTATTAAATGTGCAGACTCGCAAGACAATATTGAGTTATGGTTCTGGAGGCGATGTGTTTAGATTCATCGAAGAAGGAACTCAGCTAGTGGAAATCGAGGATGGAGTGGGTAATAATGAGTCAGTGACATACGCAACACGAAGTGCTATTGAGGCAGGAGTGTTGGAATTAATATACCAAGGACACGATAGAGGTTTTTGGGTAATAGAGAAGGGACATAGACATCCTCATCAAAGTGATGGAAAGAATGAATCACATGACATTGACGAATGGTATGATGAAGTTGAAAAAATCACAGGTGAGAATCTAGAACCTTTCGAGGAGCTTAACGAAAATGAAGAAACTAAATAGTTTATTGTTAATTACAATAATGTCGACATTTACAGTTTTCGCACAAGCAACTGATGATAACGAAATAAGAATAGACCAAGAAGGGGATACATTAACACTTTACATCGACCAAGTGGGTTTTGGGAACAAGGTTTCCAACACCACTGCGTCAGACTCAAAGATGATAATTACAGGTACTACGCTTACTATAGATATCGACCAGATTGGTAACTCTAACAAGATATTCGGGCCTTTAGTGGCAGACACATCAGATTTTGATTTGTCATTTACAGGTGATTCAAATATCTTGGATTGGAATATAGGGGATACTGGTTCTGCTGACGATTCAGTTTATGATATTACAGTCACAGGTGACAGTAATACTTGGGATTTAGACCAAGGATATCAGTTTAGTGCAGAAAGATTGGATTTAGATATGACAATTTTAGGTAATTCTAATGTTTTTGATTTAGATTTTGAAGCCGATGATGGTACATTTAACTGGGAAATTACTGGTGACAGTAACAACCTTAATGTATTGCAGAAAGATGGTTCACATACTCAGACTGTAGATTATACAGGTGATGGTGGAGACATTGATATTAATCAGATATCTGGTACATGTGTATCTGGTGCTGGTAATACATGTTCAAGCCCAGATGGTAAAATCATCATGGATATAAATTCTGATAATGCGACAATTCAAATCAACCAAAAAGACGCTGCTAACGATAGTTAGTGCATTTATCTTCATGGGGTCTGCTTACGCAGACTCCATTGGGGATATTGTAGAATCTACAGGTGTAGGTGGAATTGTAAGAAACAATGAAACCTTACCTAATGAAGTAGGTTCAAATATAGTTTTATATGATGAAGCACGAACAGTAAATGGTCGTATGTTAATTGAGTTCTTAGATGAAGAAGAACTTGCATTAACAGAACATACTAGAGTGTACATTGATGAAGTATATTATGACCCAGACCCAAGTAAGTCCAAGATGGCAATTAGAATGGCACAAGGTACAGCAAGATTTGCATCTGGGAAAGGGAATAAAATAAAGAAAGCAAATATATCGGTATCAACACCAACTGCACAGATAGCGATAAATGGCACAGATTTTACAACTACAATTGACGAACTTGGTAGGTCACTTGTAGTTTTGCTACCAGATGAAGATGGTTCTGCATCTGGAGAGATAGTGGTGAGTAATGAGGGTGGTGAAACATTTTTGAATCAACCTTATCAAGCAACTATGGTATCGTCTTTAGAGACTCCACCAACAGTTGCAGTAACGATTCAGAATATAACACCTAGTATGATTAATAATATGTTTATTGTTAATCCACCACAAGAGGTCAAGGTTGCAATACAAGAACAAGCTGCAGATGACCTAGATAAAGACCAAGGCATACTTGATGTAGATTACTTAGAGTTCAACGACTTAGAAGTAGATGAACTTGAAGAGACAGAAGAAGACTTAGAGTATTCTGCATTAGATATAGATGCACTAAATGTAAATCTATTAGTTGATGTACTAGATGTCATAGAGGCATTAGATAAGAAAGTAAGAGGTTCTGGTTCATCTGGTGAAGGTAGTGGTAGTATCGGAACTTTTAAAGTAGAAGGTGCAAAACTAGGATTAAATACAGGTTCACAATACAATGTGTTTATTGAAGATGAAAAGTTAATCTTCTTTAGAGATGTAAATGGAATTATAGAGATTGCATTTGACAGTGGTTCAAATGTATATTTCCAAACAATAGTAGAAGGGTATGAGGGAGTAATCCTCATAGGAGATGGTGATGATTCACAAATTTTTATTAATCAGTCTAATTAGTTTTTGTAGTTCAGTGTTTGCTGGGTCTACTGATGACAATCATATTCATATAGACCAAGTGAATAGTGGAGATGATTTTTCTCTTACCATTGAACAAGCTGGGTTTGCAAATATGATTTTGTTTTCTGCTGACCATGATGACAACACACTAAACCTTTTACAATCTGGAAACAACATGTATATTGGATATACAGATGCATGGGGTTCTGGTTATAATTGGGGTGGAGATTTAGATGGTGTAAACAATGATGTTGATATAAGACAGAAGTGTTCATACACACCTTGTAATGAAACTGATTTTCAATTTCATATCTGGGGTGATGATAACCAAGTTGTCTTTGGTCAAGGTTATTCTCTTAATAATAGTTTAACACCAACTTGGAGTTATGATAACAATGAGCCTGGTGGAAACTTTGTAAGATTAGATATACATGGTGATGATAACAAATTCAAAGGAAGTCAGAAACAAGATAGTAGTTCTATTGAACATTCTATAACTGCAAACATATATGCAGACAATACAGATGTATATGCTAGACAAGCACAGAATGGAAACAAAACTCTCAACTTAACAATCTATAGTGATTGGAGTGAAGTTGATATTAATCAAAGAGATAATGGAGCTCATACTGCAACAATAGTATTACAAGGTACACAACCAACAGACTTATTCTTAACTCAAAAGGGTGGTACAACTCAAACATACAATTTAACACAAAATTGTGTCACCTCTGGTGGATGTAATGTATCGGTGACTCAAGGTAATTAGGAGTTATTTTGAGTGGAGAATCCCAAACCTAAAAGAGATTTTTCTACTCTTGTAAGAATGCCTTATCAAGATGCAATTGCTTTGGTATTAAGAACTATGGATTATCATTCAATGATGGCCATTCAATCAACAGATGAACACTACAAAGAATTTCACAAAAAACAACATAAGAGACTTATGGATTGGATGGTGGATATGAAAGACTATATAATAGAACTGGAAGAGGAATTGAATGTATAATTGGAAAACAGTTCTAATCACATTGGGTGTATTAGTAGGTTTAAAGATATGGTCACCTTACCTTATAGATAACATTAAGTGGTCTTACTTTGATGTTCTACATCAACAGAAAGGTGAAAAACTAATAGAAGACATTGTACTTGTTGATATTGATGAGAAGTCATTAGACAAGTATGGACAATACCCATGGCCTCGTAATATCTATTCAGATATCATGTTGGAATCACATTACACCAACACTCATGTATTCACACAAGTATTCAGTCAACCAGATAGATTTGGTGGAGACAATCAGTTTGCAGAAGGGTTAGTAAATAGATTAAGTATTCTATCTGCAGCTCCAACGAGTCAAAAGGATACTGGTTCTGCACCATATGTAAAGACTTCGGTCTTCG